>JGI24021J15306_10008763_pt1 | contig 12460 bp, 5 predicted proteins | sample Ectturendosymbi1_FD_15306 | JGI IMG/M metagenome (IMG submission 15306)
GGAAAAGATTTTGGGAAAATCCCTTACTGCCCCCCCATCTGGAAAAAATCCTTCCGACGCCCATGCTTATAGCGAAGTACAAAGATACATGCTTTGCGCAAAATTTCTTTAACTAGACAAAATAAGTTCGTACCTGGATCGAGAGGAACGCAGTTACCATCAGTGCAAACCTTTGCTGTGCTGTATGTCGTTTGCATTTTGGAATTCACTGCGGAAAGCTAGAAAAAGTAGAATCTTTGTTGGCTGGAGTGCAGTGTAAGAGCATGAAACAAGGAGCACCACCAAATAGTCTGGGATTGTTGAAATAAACCCCAGCATTTCGAAAAAAAAGGAAGAACAATTGGCATCTTCAGATTATTTCAAATGAAAGGTTGGAATGTACATTAACTTCTCTGTGTGTGCGTGCGCGCGTGTGGCAAGACCTATAGAAAGGATGATCGTTTTGAGGAAACTTCAAAGCAAGCCAGGGCAAGGGTTGGAGTCACTCATCAGTCCTTTACTAGTGAACACACTTTGCATCCCACAGAGTCCCAAAGATTGGTATGGCCAATACGTTGGCTTTAGCTGAAGGGTCTGCCAGAGTGGAGAAATATTTACCATCTGCCTATCGAATCTCCATAACTAGACTGATTGCGTTGAATTACTGAAGAATTGTGTCTGTCCTTGAAAAAGACTGTTTGATCTAGAGCTGGAGCTCTGTCAGACGTCACCAAACCTGGCCAAAGTGAGTCTGGGAAAAATGATGGCTATTGGGCAGGGGTGCGCAATTAATTTGATTCCCGGGCCACTTTGAGAAGGCCGCATTCAGGAGAGGGCCGTACCTTCTAATAGAAATAGAAGCAAGTTTTGGTTAAGTTAGCCTCAGCAGTAAGCAATAACATTTACTGTGACAAGTTGAAGGAAACTTCAGATTTAAACAAATTTCCTCAATTCTTCCGCGGGCCACTGAAAACGCTGTGGTGGGCCACATTTGGCGCGCGGGCCGCTATTTGCCCACCCCTGCTATAGGGTGATCAAATTTCCCAAACCTTGTAGAACTCCCGAACTGCAAACCCATGACCGGCTGCAGTTTAGCATCATGACCAGGACTCATAAGCTGGTGAGTAGATAGTAGCATTTTTACGCTTAGCCGTTATTCGCTACACATTCTTAGACTCAGTGTTCCTGAATATATTGATCAGAATTCAACCGTATAGCTTTCCTGGCACAGCTGTAGCCCAACGCTGTGTATTAAGAGTGGCACTTTTCGTAAAAGATAATTTGTATGTAGGAAATGCTGCTGGTTTGACATTTTTCGTGTTATTGCTCCATTAATTGCCAGCAATGCAAAGAACTACCACTTCATTTATACCTACTTGATGGGTCATTGATTGTCTTTATAATGCATAACGNANAATGGGATATGAACACAAAATGCCAATAAAAAAATTTGATAACCAAGCTTTAAAAAATCATTAAAAAAATTAGCTTATATCACTTTTATAACTCAGCTTATATCACTTTTATTCAAACCCTGCTAAACTTTAACGTTTACATTGCAACTTTTAGTTCGCGAAGATTAACTTTGGATGTGTATGTTATGATCAATCGATTTGTGTGTTTGGCTGTTCTGTGACAACGCATACATTTTCATCTCTGATGGTACAGCACCCCATGGCAGCAAATTTTGTTGCAAATCTGGCATTTCCTTAGGTAAGGTTTTTCAGCTTCACACAATGCTTTTGCGGAAAGTCTGTGTTTATAGTTTTTTTTACCATCAGGAAGGGCATTTGCGGTTTTTATATAAAGGTGAAAAGTGCTTTAATAAAACACAGGATTTTACGTTAAATGTATTTGGCTGAGTAGTTCTCAACAAACTATCTTGCCTGTGTGGCCTGCTGTGAAAAATATATGACACTGGTACGGCGAACAACAATAATAAGATCGAGACAACCAAGGTTGCTGCTGATATCGACGACTGTTTTTTTTCTACCAAGATGCACCTATCTACAAGTATTACTTTACGAAGTTTTTCAAATGTCAATGTGTTTCTGTATGGCAAGCGGGAATTTTTATTTTGCAATACAAAGCTTTGAAGCAACTCGCTTTCAGTTTCTCCTTATTGAAAGATAACTTGAAACCTCAACGATGTGTCTCTCAAAATATTCGTTAAATTATAACTTAACTGTGATTGAGAATGCAGACCAGTGAAAAAGTTTACAGTATATTCTACTGGAAAGTGTCTTCACACTATCAGTCACGGCAAACTCACTGTATTAATCTATTTTTATAAACCACAAATATTTCGTCATTGTTGTCCTTAGCATGACCTACCTAGCGAGAGAGACACCTCCCCGATTTTTCACCATTTTTTCTGATAGGTTGGAAAGGATAAATCTTCCAGATAATTTACTCGTTTTCTGAGAGTTTTGTTCATTATTTCCAAGGAAAATGCGTTTTTTTTATTTGAACTACTTGCAAAATAGTTGGCATTAACAAATTTTTAACGAACCATTTATCTTCTGTTTACAGGAAATTGTCATGCCCATGTTTTGGAACGGTAAAAGCAACTATTCATGAACACATCTTGATTGCTTGGAAATCTAAATTTGNCAGGAACGAAAAAGAATTCTTCCTAATCGAAAGCNTTTATTTTTATTTATTTTGGCCAAGTATGCATGGAAAATTTTTAATAAATTGTTGAAGCAAGCTATTTAAAACGCCATAAGCACGCTGTTTGAACTCACCTCGTTCAACTTGTCGTCGGAAAGAGCACCTTGTCCTACTACCTTAAGCTTCTCAATTTGACGTCGATCGTCTGAGATAGCAATTTCTGTCGGGTCGAAAAGACGAGCTTCTTCGGCCTTCCTTGCCTTGAATTTCGCCAGCTTGTTGCTCTCTTCTTCCTGGAGAATAAATTTTTAACACGTTATCTGCGATTGACGGAGACTGATTAAAGTTTTTATTCGTTGCTGTGGAAGGAAATCAGTGGAGAGCGGTATTGTTACCTTTTATTACACATCATTGCCCTTTGTTGGGGCATTACCATCCTCGTAGGGTCGCAAAAGCGTAAGAGAGTTTTCACCGAAAGTGAAGACAGCTCTCGTAACAATCAGGCAAGGTCGAGAGCATGAGTTGAGTACGCCTAAGGAAATCAAGCGCTTTTATCATTAACTTAAGGATTATTTTATTCGAGCAATATGCAAAACGAGCAGATAACAGAAAAGGACGTAGCTCGCTGTGCACATATTTAGTGTACTACTAAAATTCATTGTCGTCAAATCAAAAGTCGTACACGAAAGAAAACAAGTCACAAATTACTCGATGAAGATTGGACCTAACGCATTCAAAGTACAAGATGTCGTACAACGGGCTAAAAAGTACAGGACCGCTTGTTTCTGTATTTATTGTGGTGGTTTGTCAAACTCTGCATTGTGACATTCGTGCTGCTTTATGTCATCCTGAACTCACTCGGATTTATCATTTTTGACGCTTAAATTGAACGCATTTAATTGAAAAGTTTGCATGATATTATTTGCGTGCAAAGCAATTTTCGAGATTCTGCGTCTCGAGATCTACATGTACACAGCTAATGGAAGGTCAAATCGCTCACTTCTCTGAAGAAATAAATGTATGCTCGCAGTCACTGATGGGTATTGAATGAACCATCTTCTTTCACATCTCCACGCAATGCTTGATATTTAATTGTCTCTCAAGAACGGTAGTTGGCGCATTCCCACCAGTTGAGTTTTGCATTTTAGTAAACATCTACGTTTTTAGTGTGCGAAGTGTCAATGGTATACTTTCGTTTGCTCCGACACTATAATTCTAAAAAAAATCCTCGTATTTGTCTGTAAAAGACTTATGCTTAACGTTTAGGATTCCGTACAATCTTTATTTGAAACTTCCACAAACGCTTTTGTAATTTCGAAATCAATGCTATTCCTCTGGCTTGATTCCTCTGGCTCATCCTGGTTAAGCACTCAGGCACAAGGGTTTGTAAAATGGCATGGCAGTGAAGCACAAGTGGTTCATGCCACGTACAGTTACAGTAGGTACATACTTGTCCCTAGAGCGGTCGAGAAGCAAAACGTCTTTGTAAGCTATTGCTCCAAGAGTCGAGGTTATCCATTATCAATGCAGTGAAACCAATATTGGCTGCATCAAACGTCAAGCTTTTCAGCTTAATTGCTGTTGAACTTGGACACAGTGCTAGTAACATGCCTTCGATTATACATTTAGATTAGTCAGCTTGTGATGCGCAATAGATTGTTACAGGCAAGTTTTGCCTGAACACGAATTCTTGTACATAAAATCAGCGCTACAGAAAAAGCAGTAAATAGGACAAGACAATTGCAACGATGAGAAACTGCAACCAATGAAAATTGGTTGTCAACCCGTTGCTATGACAACGGAGACTGACAGACTGTTATCAAAGGACAATTACCTCACGTCACCCCAATGGAACAACTGGAAAATGTCAACAAAAATCATATGACTATTAACTAATGCACAATCACGACCAGGAAGTGCATGTGACCAGAAGCACATATGACAGGAAACGCACATGATAGGAAATGCGTCAATGGACCAGCACCTAGCCCTGAGAAGAAGGCAGGTTAGGTGAAAACATCATCAAGAAAATTCTGGAAGCCAAGGAAAGTAACCAATCACAAAGGATAGCGACAAGAAGTGACCAATCAAACACCTAGAACGAGGGGGTGCTAATGAAACTCTGAAGAAATATTCAGCTATAAATACGGCTGAATTTGGACAAAAGGTTGGTCGTTTCCATAAGACTCTTTCGGCTTGATCCTATGTCAAGGGCAGGGATCGTCATCTAGACTTCGCTGCTGTATGTCATGGGCAGCAACGGGTTTAAAAAATTTGGCTTGTCCAGGTTAATCCCTGTCAGGCTAAACTAGAAAATTTGGCTTGTCCGGGTTAATCCCTGACAGACAAAACCGTAAAATGTGGCTTGTCCGGGTGAAGTTCTGTCAAACAAGTCATGGTAAAATGTTCGTGTTAGGTTAATGGATTATAGCTACATTCCTTCTGGTAATTTTGTTGCTAAACTTTAGTTTCAATCAAGTATCTACATTTTGATTGGGTTTGGTTTCGAGTAAACGCATTACCACTCAAAAAACTTGATTAATGATACATTTCCGCACGAACGAATGTTACTTGTTTTCTCCGAACGAATCACGATCAGTCCACTAAGAATATTGGTCAGTGAACAATATAGATAGTGTTAGTGACAGAGCGTGAATGGAGATGTGATAGAAGGGTATTAGTGAGAGACAGTTTATTTATATCTGCTTTTATGGATTATGACAAGTATCTAAAATACATTGGGATTATGTGTGAGTTTAAAGCATGTCGAGAAGTGTCTACATATCATGGAATACCGTGAATTGGTGAGTACCATTGCTTTCATATTTTTGTATGTTTACTGTCAATAAAATATGGAAAATAAAACACACATTATGAGTGGTTTACTGAGTATTCGTAATATCGTGTAACTTAATGAGGAAGTAGCATAACGGGATTGTCAAACAGGAATTACCTACGAATACGAGCCCAGATTCAGTAATGAGAACCCAAAAATAAGTTTAGTTATCTACTGAATCTAAAGCATGACTGTGCCACCCCTCCAGGTGGCGCATCGTGTAATAAGGTTCTTGCTGATGACACAATCGCGCATCGAACCTTCCAACTGAAGCGTTCAATTCTCACAAGCTTGCTCTAGTCAAGGCGTTTATTTACAATACGAAGCTCAACGAATCACGTAGACATTGGCATATCACATTAAAAACTAAGGGGGCGAATGCAGCATGCAATTTACTTGTTTGTGTACAGTCTAACAGTTAAGATGAGAATCTGCTAACCACGGGGCCGCAACCAGCTGATATTTGCGGAGAGGGTAAAATGGTTGAAACTTGTTCGTCTAATAACTAAAAAAGTTTTTGGCGTTTTCAAAAAGTTTTTGAAAATTTTTGGGGGCAATTGCCCAGTTTCTCCCTTTGGTTGCGGGTCTGTTGCTAGCATCCATCACGGCAGTCGGCTGCGGTTTCCGGTCGCTTTGCTGAACGCTTTGCGCTGTTGTTCGCCACTCATCTAATCCGAACCGTTTCATGTTACCTTGTTCTGACTTCACATTCAAGTCTTTTGAAGATTGTGTATGTGAATATAACCAAAGGAGGCAATTTAGAGTGTGGTACTGCAGGATTATCAACGACATTATCTTGAGAGCTTTTATTTCATCAGCTTTGGCTTGGCAACAGTGACGGATTAACGACAGTAGCAAATGTAGCAACCGCTACGGGATCCGCGCTTTTGGGGATCCCGCAGTCCTTTGTGTGGAATTTGTTCCTTGAAATATGCAAAGGTGGATATTAGAATTTAGGTGCCCGAGACAAATTCTTAGAAAGGAGCCCTATATTTTTCNCATGTTCTACAGTAACTTTACTTGCTGAAAGCAAGCTAAATTTTTTATTTTATCGGGAAATTTGCTTCTGCGTGACAGCACACTTTAATTTGTAAATTGTTTGAAGTCATTTAATTTTAAATTGTTCTTTATCTACACACATTCAAGTTGTTGAGTACCCCCTTTTGGCAGTTTTGCACATAGTTTGTGTTTTATTTTGACAAACATATGGCTTGCTTCAGAGCTTATTAGATGTGGCTCAAGAGTGAAACAAGTTTGTAACAAAGCAATAAGAAAAATAAGTGCGAAACTCCCAAAAGTGGGCCCTCGCGGCATCTCTGAAAAAGGGGTGCGAGGCGACCGCCTCGTTGCCCCCCTAATATACACCGCTGATTATATAGAGAATTTTAAAAATCTCATTTGTAGCCCTAGATCTATTCATTAGCCTTTGAATAGTGTACTTGGATTTTTCTTTTACAAATGTTGGCAATGGTTTGCGTACTTATCCATTTCTCATAGTAACCAACTGCAGCTTGTGGAAAACGGTCATTTTCTAAACTAAAAATGGTAGAATGAACAACGGAGCGCCAGTAGACAAAACAAGCTGAACAACTTGATTCTAAAATGTAGAGTAAGAACTTCTGTGTGAAACAGACACTACTAGTATCATAAATACATTAGCAATGATCAGTTCACATTTCATGATGAGTCTGGAGCATTGATTTAATGCCAGTGTCTCTGCACGGTATTTGCTAACTGTACAGTAACGTATTCCTTCTTGGTAAAAGATATGTACATTCGTCTTTGGAAAAGAAGATATGTAGTCCATAATGTCCACCAGTTGCTATTTAGGACCAGGTTTTTCGTACTTACGGAATTCAGTGTGCCTAATGGTAGTCACATAGATGCCCACAAAATTGTTTTTCATTTGTTCAAGTGTATTTTAAACTTAGGGTCTCTGGTTGTATGCTACAGGCCCCGCGCGACCTTAATCCGGCACTGCTTGGCAATCTCAAGATATCAGGTCGCTTAGTTGGGAGAATGAGTTTCAACTAGTGGGATCTCCGTAGAATCGTATGCGTTCCTCACGATCACTACAAGAAACCCCATACTACCGAAAGGATAATGACGCAAGCTTTACTAGGGCAGCGTTTTTCGGTAAAAAAGGTATTGAGAGATGCATAAATCCATATACTGTTTACGAAAGGCACATGAGCAGCAACCTTTACATAAAAGCTGATTTTCTGATAAGCCATTAAGATATTATCTTTGCTCTTGTTGTTTGCGATGAGAAACAACTGGATTTTTAAACTCACTAAACCAAAGTTTGCCACTTACGTGTGCGTGCTGGTTTGGACCATTGATATTGGTATTATAAGTCCATTCAGCAAGGACGGCGTTGTAGTAGTATTCCTCAGCAGTAGCATTATACTCATGAAGCCACTCTGGAACTCCGTCCGTGGACCAGTACCCCACTGATATTATACACAAGGAACACCACATGAGAAAAAGTTAGAGACGTTCATTTGAATTTTTATAAGGACAACAAAAAAGGGCGATTTTCATATGTTGAGTAAGTTCACATCACTTAGCAACATTCACCTTTGTATCCCTTTAGAATTGAATGACACAAATATATATACAACCAGACACACTTCTTAGTCAGCTAGGTTCTACCCGCTTTCTTCATGGTTTTATCTGATTTTTAATTCTCTAAGCCTTGCTTTGGTGTTTCATCACGTCACCTTAAGCTTTTGCTTGAAATTTACAGGATTGAAAATCCTCAATTGAAGCGATATCGATTTCCTAGTAAAACACTGCGAGCAGATTTAGTTGCATTTCCCTTGTTATAAATTGCCACTGAAATGTAGATACTTGCATTCAGAATCACTGCAGAGTTGTAAAAGCACAGCATGCTGAGCAGATTCCTCGAAAGCTCTACTTCACTACTCAAAACATAAACACATGCCTAGGCGGTCGTTTATGAGTTTGATGTAGATAGGTTTCGTTTCACATAGCATGGGTGCTTGCGAAAAAGAAGCGCAAAACTTCAGCAGTTATGGATCTTTTCGTTAAAATGTTAGAGAAGGTTTTGCTTTGCAATGTCTTGCATGCTTGCGAAGGAACTCCAACATGTAAAAAAGTATTCACATTTAGTTAAAATTTCATTCTATTAGCAAATATACGCTTCCATGCTTNTTCAATTCATAAAATTCTTCAAATTTTGGAAGTTTTTATGTATGCTCCATGAAAACTGCGCCAACAGCAGGNATACAGTAGTTTCAATCACAAAACCACTGCGCACGCACTTGGTTTCCAATTTTCTTCNGACCATCCTAATACGTCGCCATTCTCAGCATTTTTGTCCTTCAACCATTTCAGTAAAGGTTNGAAGTATGTGACGAGTGATCCCACGCTCATTTCACGACCTCCAGTGATGGCTTCCATCGCCTCTTGCCATGGTTTACTCGATCCCATCTGAAGCATGTTTCTGCGTGTATTTTACGCTTTATGGTAAAAGAGCACCTAAAGTCGTGTTGCGATCCGCGACTAAAAATTAACAAAACACTAAACAATTTTAACGACGTAATAGACTAATTTAGCAGATGCAACTATTATTGCAGTAGCTTTGCATGAAGCAAGTCCAAGTTCGCGTGGATTCTGATGTAGTGATTTTAATTTCAAGACAGTACTATTGTTATGATTACATTGATTTGATTAGGAGTTTGAATTTAGCAATTCATTCATTTTAATACTCTTACTCAAGTTTGTTTCCGGCTTCAAAAGACTTGTAAAAATCGCATTTGTATAGATTCCCTTGGTGATTGGCTTCGTTGCACATGGCTTCATAAAACTGGAATTGAATTACGAAGCTGACAAAGTATCTGCACAATAAACGCCTTTATATAAACTGAAGTATGTGTGAAGCCAACAACTGCATCCATTTATTTTCAACAACTTTTTGCACAACAGCATGGTCAAACACTAAAGAGAAAAACTTGAGCGTAATATTTCGCCTATTGATTCACTAAAAGGTTTGTTTAAGTCGAAGTAGGAACACTCCTTTGCGACGGCTTTCTTGCTTGTTGTGTTCGCTCCAGAGATGATCACGGAGCCGGGGTGCCGGAGTGGACTCCGGCAGGAGTTTGCATTTTGGGCTGGAGCACGAGTCGGAGTCAATATTTTAGGTTCGAGCCGGAGCAGGAGCCGGAGTCAACATTAAGGTCTGTGCAGGAGCCAATCAAAAATTTTAAGGGACCTAGTTTCGGAAATGATGCTTGTTGTCAAACAGAATGGAATTAACTGAGATGTGTTTTCTGACCAGTGTCGTCATATAACACAAAAGTGTGACACTAGGTGGGAGTACCGAGCATTTCCCCATTACTGATGGTTTCAAAGTTGTGGACTATGGAAAATACAGTGTGTAGTAAGTGATAATTCAGTTCGGGGATTTGGAATCCATGCTGTAACTTCACTAGGAGAATGTTGGGCTAATGATGTGGGCAATAATGCAAGACACATGACAAAAAACAATGGCTAGCAAAATAGATTATAGAGAAGTAAAAGTGTGCCGAAATGACCTATATACTGTATTGTAGGCCTAGCTAATGACAGGATTTGACGATGATGTTAGAAGTAAGTAATGTGGAGTAGTACAATAATGTTTAGGCCTATTCGCATTGTGCAGATTTCTAGTCTAGCCACCGCTTGCATAGGCCAACCTCTGCTCACATTTTGGGGCCATACTGAACAAAGTTGGATGTTTGCCCTGATACTTGCAGGTTTAAAGATAACCTATAGACCTACTGTTTTGCATCGCTATTGCCTATGAGAAATTTGAAAGGGATTGTAGCCTACGTTATGCGTAATGTAAATGTTCATCTTAATTTTTTTGTACGATTTGCTTGCACATTCATGTTAATGGCTCAGTTTAGCACAGTCATAGTTCAGAGTTTTATCTGAGCACATGGTTAAAGTAGAATTCAATATTTATGAACAGGGGATCAGCTCCTGACCTCGGAGATTGAAAATGAGTGTTTTGTAAAAATTGAAAATTAACACTCACTTCAAATGCTTGTCATCTCTCTGGTTAATTACTGAAGCTTGAACTGCTTAACTAAAACTATTGTTTCAATGGTTGCTACGTCATAATTTAACACAGTAGAACCTGTACTTTTAAGGTGTATATTTGATAAGCAGCGTCTATTTTGCCTCATGAGACAAAAACAGTTCTGAAGTTATTATGTCAGTAGCTGTAGATACTTGTCTGAAGTCATCACGTGACAAGTTTGGAATGCATGGCCTACATAGCTGACCGTAATGTCTAATTTAAATGTGGGCAAGCTTTTTGTGGCTGTTTGTGTACGATGTGTAAAGAATAGGCTAAGCCATAACTTTAAACCTCAACATGTTGTGCCACTCTTTATTGTGCTAGTCATGTGACCATTTCAACCATTTGTGTTCTATTAAAGGCAAAATAGCCACTACATATATTTTGCCTCATGAAGCAAAATAGACAGCAACTTTTTTTATGAGTTACTTGGAAGTTTTCGGAGTGTTAACAGGAGTCGGAGCTGATGTTTCAAAATTTTTCGGAGTCGGAGCAGGAGTCTTAAAGCGTGGAGCAGGAGCAGAGTCGGAGTCTGAAAAATGTGACTCCGCTCATCTCTGATTCGCTCACAGCACATCAACCAACATTGGGCAAAGTCTTAACAAGCAAAAGCCACCGTCTGTCTGACCTTGGCGGGCCATATGCAACACAATCTCAAACCAAACAAATCCATGGGCCTTGTGAAATGTACCCATGGGCTGCACTTTGGACACTCCTGGTACAAATGATACAGTGTGTTGAGCACGTAGATCTGAAGCTATTAGGCCAGGTGCGATTCCCAGTCCGGTCTTACCGAACACTTGAACAATGATATTTGCATCATTTAGCCCAGCTTCGTGTTCGTGGGATGCAGGTGAGGGTCAGCATTCGCTGCGATATTAGCCGCGTAGTCCCCGGGGCGATCAGAGGAAGATAAGGGTCGCTAACTACACGTGTCACTTCAAAGGGAACACAAAACGAGCTTAATAAAACTTTTTCTGTATTTTCAAAGAGAAGAATTATGGGGACGAGACCGTTCAGAGTTTCAGATAATCGCACGCAAAACTGGAAAAAGCAGAAATGGTTTGCATTGTAAGTTAGTTGGAAGAATCGCCACATTAAACAAACTCTGCATAAGTCCAACGCCTTCTTTCAGCTGAATATGCGTGAGGAATGGAGAAGTTACACATATGGCCCGCTTCGTTTTTGTTAAAAATCTCTCTGCAAAAATTTAAATCCTCTTACCCTTGAAATTTTGCTTCACTTTGTCTTTAACCAACAACGCAAGAGTAAGTACAGGTGATGTGTGGGAATGATTTGATATTTGTGCCATATAATTTTGACTTATAAAAAGTTATTCAACTTGCCAAAAATTTGGGTTTTGAGATTTTGGGTTGATTTTGCGCAAAATTGAAGNTACTGAAGCGAAGTGGTATGGAGTGGAAAAAACGAAAAAGAATTCACAAACCACGGGAAAACTGTAGCTGCCATCTTAGAACAGAAAGAGAAACAGCACGAAACAAAGCTAAAAAACTGTCTCTGCGATCGTGATACCGAATGTAAGGCGTGTTTGCTGGAATGTGGTATTTTGCACCAGGGTCGAAGTCTGCAGCGTTGTCCCGTTTCACTGGTGGTGTGATGCCTTGGTACTTCAGCCTGCACAAAAATTTTGCGTTATAAAGACAATATTCATCACAAATATAATATTCATCGCTAAAGATATCATCGATCACTAAAGGTAGCAGCCATCACAAAAGATAGTATTCATCACATAAGATAGAATTCATCACGAAAGATATTATTCACGTAATGTATGGGGCACCTGACTAGATAACCTCTGTGTTTTTTTCGGTGCCCCGGCGTTTTATTCTGTTTTAGCGAGTACATTTATCGCAATTAATTCAGTACCGCCAAATAAATCTATCTATCTATCTATCTATCTATCTATCTATCTATCTATCTAT
>JGI24021J15306_10008765_pt1 | contig 12456 bp, 4 predicted proteins | sample Ectturendosymbi1_FD_15306 | JGI IMG/M metagenome (IMG submission 15306)
GTCAGAGGGGTGCTGCCAGAATATTGGCTTGTGTGTAAGTTTGATCTGACTTTAGCCATCCTCAGTGTATTAACCAGTGTCGCTGCCCGCCACTTGCCTCTCTTCAATGAACAGCTATTGCCCTCCCACTGTTTGCCTTTTCTGTATGCTTTATTGTCTTCTGTACGTTTTGCTCTTTCTGTAAGTCCCTCTGTGCAGTGTTGTTTCGCTCCCTCAGTGTTGTTTCGCTCCCTCCTGACTACCGCATGGCCTATGATGGAAACACAACGCTGTGACATGTCTCACTTCGTTTGAAGCACCTCAGACCAATATTTTAAAAGTATATATATATTTATATATATTTATTTAAATTCATTCTCTTTTTCTTCCAGAAAAGCTTGAAAAAATGGGAATGGAGAAGAAAACTCATTTTCAAAACCACAACAGGATTTATTTACACCTGCAGTTTTCGTGTAAAAATTTTTCTATTGCCACGAGTATGTTCTGCACGTACTTAAACGCATGCGCCTCTTGAATGCATGTTATAATAAATTCCCGGGTTTGACAGTTCGTCAGATTTGCACATTTATTTTCGGAACGTGTTGTTAAGATATCCATTTGAAACAATTTATTGAAAGTGTCATTAAATCAAGTAACATATTTAAAACAATAAAATTACCCTTGATGTTGTTTGTCGAATCCTTTATGATTCATTGTACGTCTAAAAAACGATGATAAATCGTTTTTGAAAAGAAAAAGACAATTTTTTCCTGGGTTTGCGTCGTACAGTAGGTTTAACGGTCGATAACAAAGAATCAATAAATTTTTCCTGTGTTAGTCAAACCGTATCGAATTCCGCGCAGCATATTATTTTTAGGACTGATCTCCACAATCATCCTCAAATTCTGTTGTATGACGCTACATTAAGACTTTGCTAGTACGCGACTTGTTTTCCAAGTTCAGAGGTGTCGTTCCGTCCTATCTGTTTGTGCTTTGAGTGCTTAGGCGCAGGGGTTGCCACTCTAAACAGAACTACTAAGTTATTTTGCCACAAGAACCGCGCGTTTGCAATCCGACACCCCCCAGCTTCGTTCCCGAGTCACAGCCGACGTAGCGTGCGCTACGCGTTATTGATAGACACAAGGCAAGCCGTCACGTGATCCGAGGCGCAGGTGCGAAATCGTTTTTCTGATTGTCATTCATCACGTGACAAGCCCGGCACTGAATCACGGCTCATGGCCGATCGGTTGTCAACCAGAGCGACGACCTGAGTCCATACCGGCCCGGTGTGATTCCACCCGGAGTTAATCTTGCTGTCGGTCAAAATGCAACATGGGATTCCCGCCACCGGGTGTGCTTTTGAATTCGCAGAACAATTTCTTCAGGAAGCAGGAAACGTAGGCTTAAATTTGTTCTTGCTAGCGTGGCAAATCCTACAAGAATGAAATACAGTACTTGGGCAAACAAGCTTGCGTGCTTAATCTCACTATCACAGAGTAAGTCACGCATTTGCTCAGTCGGAAGTAGGAAAATTGAAAATCTAGTAATACAGCGCTCGCCCTTGTAACGAGCCTGTACATACGTATCGAAGGAATGAATGAAGCCTTACTCGCACATAAACATCGATATCAAAGTTTCACGAATCGCTAGCTACATTATTGCGTAGTGCAACGAACTGAACGTAATCCACTAACGCAAGTTACGCCTAAACTCTTCATGATAAAAACGGCAAAAGTCGAAAAATTGCACATATTTTTTGCAATATGATTACTTCGTTAGGCCTGATCCAAAAAGCTGTTTTTCTTAGAAATTATAAAAACGCATCATTCAAACTAGAAGCTCTTTTTTCGTCATTTTCCAGAATAGAATATATAAGGCCGTGCTTCCTCCTACAACTCACGCTGTGGTTCACGTATGACATATTCTGACCGACTGCGCCATTTTTTATGTTACAGAAAATTTCTAGAGTGCGAGGGTGGCAACAGGAATATGTAACCATAGGGCATTTTGTTGCAGCTGATCAGATTTGCTCTGAATTTCTCAAGTGAAAAACAATGCACTTTCTTCTCTAGTGAACATGGCTTGAGAACAATGTCACCACGATAGCGACAAAAATTGCGATGACGAAGCTCCATCAATATATGTATACATACAATGATGAGGTATGAAATGCAAATCAATAAATGCCTTGGGTAAAATTAACAAAAATAATCTAGTTAAGCGCTTGGACTTAGGGTAAATAAACTTCCGCTTGGGCTTAGTGTAAATAAACCATACAGCTAGCTCTTTAACATATTCAAAAGGTAGGAGGGCATTGTCGTGTAACAAAAATCTTTTTCAATTTAAATTCGTAGAAATTTTGGGGCTGAACAAAGCGCAAAATATCACTTTTGCACACGGTGAAAAGGTAAGAATATCATAAAGGTCAGGCTTAAAGTGGGATAAACGTCAAGTTATTAGCCACAAAAACTGCCACCAGCGTCGCAGCTATATTTTCGATAAGATAAATTTTTGCATATGGAACTGATCTCAAGTACTCCTGAGGTGCGGCAAATAGGCCATTTTGAGAGCACGACGCTTTCCTGAGCAAGGAGTGGTCAAGAAGGTACGTCAGTACGTCAAATGCAACAACATGTATGGTGAAAATACTGAGTGTTAATCCCTGAAGCAGGTCAAGCAAGTGGTAAATTTTTTCTGTAACCAGAAAAGGTTGAGGTTGTTTTGAAAACACAGCACAAGACGGCAAATTTGCAGACGATGCTCTAGGTTCATTTTAGCAAATTGACACAAAGTATCTAGGCGCAGTACAAAGTAGCCTGGAATCAGATGGGTCAGTGAACCTGCTTGAGAATAATATCATCACGATAGAGACAAAAATTGTGATGACGAGGCTCCGAAAACTGATTGACGCAAACGCAAAGCAAGCTAACTTCTACATGGCGAATGTCTGGCATTACGAAGGTATTTGGATTGTTTTAGTGCATTTCGAAATGTACATGCAGATACCGCAAAATATCTGGCAGCACTAGTAAAACCCCAATTCTGTCGAAGGAACAAAATGTTAAAGATTAAACAAGATAGCGTGCCTCCAACAAAGAAGACAGCACAAACGTAACACATTTGTCTTTCTGATAAGTGATCGAAGTCCGTTGGCAAATAAACTGACAGCAATTTGTCACTTTGCGCTGTGTCGTTCAGCAAGCAATTCACAGCGCTACAGTCGTGCAACGCTACAAAACTGCTACAATGTCTGTCAATCGTTGTGAAAACACAATTCTCGTTATCAGCCTAGGCCAAGCGGCGGTGAGGCCAGTTTGCCGTGTAATTATTACCCACTGGCCCCTCGTGGTCGCCGTTATAAATTTCTTTTTCTAGTCGACATCGGTCAACAAACATATTGTGCCTTATCGACGCGCGCAAACAAGCAGATAGATTTTCCACTCTGCGGCGGACTTTGAGCGCTAGCTCAAGCCAACACTGCTCTAAAACGTGAGAACTGTTGGGCTTTTACTTAGAGCAGACAAAGAATCAACTGCTGTATGTGACCTATCTCGGCAACCGGCAATATTTCCAGAGTGTAAACATCTTGGTGCTAAAGTTGCGGGTCAAAATTCAAAAATGTCGACATTTTCTTTTGGGGTGGAAAAAAACATAAACTTGTGCTAAAAATCATTTGTGATGATATAGCTTATTAATTCTCGCTTTTAGTAAAATACGCTTTTCAAAATACAGTAATTGAAGACTCTAGGTTTGCTGTGAGTTTTCCGGGAATCTGCCTACCATGCTCTGCTTTCATGATTTTGCGATGATTCGGACTTGCACATATCGACATTTCAGCAGTGAGTCCCCATAAAAGCGATGCAGACGAATTAATGAGCAAATGGTTTCACCAGGGAATCTATTTCACGAGGTTTCCGCACCTTCAGTCCTTATTTAAAGAGAATCTGAATCATGGGCGTCGGAAGGATTTTTTCCTGAGTTCCAACAGTGGATTGTTCTGCTAGAGGTAACCATGAAGATATTTCCAGGTGGAAACAAAAGAAGTGAAATTTTATTTTCTTTCTCGAAACTAAGAAAAAGACTTTTTTGCTAAAATTGTAATAGATGTCAATTTCCAAAATCCAGGGGCAAGACCTGGATTTTGAAAACCTGCCCCGCCCTCCGACACCCATTATCTCAATAAGGAGTGAAGATACGTAGAATACGTGAAACATATGCAGAACGTTTAGAGCATATATCGAATAGCAAAACATGGAGACTGAAAATATTTCTTGGAAACACCTACAGACATTCTAATCTGACAGTTTATTCAATTCTTAGTACTCAAACTAAAGCGTGCGAACCTATGGATCAAAGGCGCGTCCCGAATATTGCTGAGTAGATAATGCAAAATCTCTGTCTGGTAAAGGTGATATCAAACGTACAGCTATGAAAAATATTCTTATTTGTCCGTTTTATTTTGCTTATACTAATCCATTGTAAAGACTTTAGAGAATGCCCATTGGCAAAAGCAAACAATATAGTACTTTAGATATTTTTGTGACAAACCAACAGTTTGATTTCATAAGTTGTGTTTTATTATTGATCATATACCGTAATTGAATTAATAACATATTCAAAATCTCAAACTACTGGTAGGGCTATTTAGGAGTCGTAATGTGTTCATAATAGGTTTTTATTGCAGGTTTTTTCTCATAACAACTTACTGTTCTATTGGTATTTACATTACATCTACGCTGAGTTGAAACACTCATTAAGGTTTAAATAAATGAATAACTTCAGAGTAGAAAATAAAAACTTCGACTTTTCGTTGGTGAATCAACAACGGAAGCACATATGGAGCGCGGTTTTCTGAGTTACTCCTCACGAACGAACATAAATCACTTGTTTTTCAACAGTTTGCAAAAAATGCCAACATTCACATCAAGATCGCATTCTACTTGTTGCATGGTGGGGCGAAAAAATCAGTGCAATTATATATTATTATTCACCAAACAAGATATTAAGCTATTGACTGGTTTCAATCTAAAAGATTAAATACCTCTCATTAAAATTATCAAACTACCGTTCCAGAAGCATACATTAAACTTTTGATGCGACTGTTGCAAATATATTGGCGGCGTTCCTGCATGTACGAGTATGTCCAGCGTTTTCAAGGACGCAGCACCGGCATGAGTAAGGTTCTTTAGTATTTTCGTAGAATGAGTTCGGTTGAAACTTTAACTTTGAACAGGGCGCCGATGGAAGCGTTACAGGGATGTTCCAGGCGAAGCGACAAATAACAATCGAAACCAATCATGAGTTTTTGCTGCAGTTGATCACAGGGGCATAGCCACAAGTCAAGCCTGCTGTTGCATTTCTGCGTAAACTGTAAACATTTGAGAATCTTCCAGTGACGAGAGCTTAAAATTGATATGGTTGTTGTCTCAGGACAGTGTAAGAAGCAGAAAAACTTTCTCTCAACTCGAGTGTTTGCATTGTCCACACATAAACAGTACAGCAAACACTTGTTCATGATTTGTGTATCTATAATCTTAAACCCACCCAATGGAAACAATCGGTTGAGAGAGCTCACATTCTCGACGGTCCTCACCTGATTGGTTAGACCCATGCCTTTTTTTCCTGAAACTAATTACTTCCTCCCGCTTCTTTGAAGATTTCGTCGTAGATATTTATCGTGTCAGAACACTTAAAATCATTATAAACCGGGTTTGTTACGCATGTTCGTATAAATAGGTGACGACGTTGCCCTGTTTTGATTTTTCTGCAAATGTGTTTGAATAGAAGATATTTTCAAAATAATAGAACTTTCAATGTAATTCAAGAAGTATACAAGATATGGGGTTATCATAACTTAATATTCAACGTTATTAATTTCTTGACAAGGAAAAACTGCATTTGATAAACTGCGTTTGAAATGAAATTGAATCAAAAGAGTCTTGCACATTAAATGCTACTGGCTAAGTACTGCTGAGCAAAAACGCATTGAAAGATAGATGTTGATACTTTTCAGGAAATAAAAATCAATCTTAGAAATGCAATAGAAAGTTTAAGATATAGGTTAGCAACACCATTTTGGTTTAAAAAACGAAAGGTTTTAAACATTTTGAAGTCAAATTGATTTAAACAAAAGTAACAAACGGAGCAATCACACCACGACTGAAAAAAACGTAAAACAAACACAAATCTTAGCCCCTCTAACGATTGCCAATGCCTGAAGGTTGTCGAATCTTTCTTATTACAAGATCAGTCTCTGGCTAAATGTCGACACTAGATCCACACCACATTGTAATACCGTTTTATGTTTGACTCAGGCTTAGATAATACTTTTCTTGCTAATATTCTTGAAAATTTTATGCTTTTCGAGAAGAAAAAAATTACGTAAAAGTTGCGTTAAGTCATACATGAATCAACGCAAAAATCGATAAATGGAATAAAATTTGTTGAACATTTGGAAAACAACTGCTTTTATTGAATGAAAGGTTGATTCTTGATAAATATGTTTACCTAAATGTAACCAACACAGGAAACATTTGCAGGTGCTTTCATAATGTAGTTCAGCATTAATCACCATTGAAAGCATATCCCTCCACCTGAAAGTTGGTTTTCCTTAGTTTGAAATGACTATGTCCATGTTTGACAATTGCCTGACATCCATAAAAACCTCATAATCCCACCTTGTGCAAAGATTTTGTTGTGCTCATGGCCATCTCGTGGCAAGTTAGGCATCCTTCAGCCTGGAACACAGGAGATGAATTTTGAACGAGGCAAAGTTGTGCTGATTGCAACATAAGCGCATGCCCGGCTCCGGATTCGAACCTGCTAACGATGAGGTCGAGGGCTTTCCATTCCAGCCAATCATGAAGTTAATGAGTGCTTGTCCATTCGTTGCGGTTTGGTTTCGTTCCAAGTGAAGGTGCGAACAGAACTTCGCTTGAGAAAAAAATGAATGGCACGGAAAAACTGCACGCAAGTCATTGCAAATAATACAGCAGACTCACTGTTACGTCATTGAATTTGACGTTTTGAAAACCCGTGCAAATAATTTTTGCAGTCTTTTCTCCTTGCATTGGAGCTGTTCTGTTTGTTATATTTAACATGAACCTAAATCCTGAAATATTGTTTTGTTTCACAAACTCATCTTGTTTAAACATTTTTCAGATCCAATCTACTCTTTTAACAAGATCCGAGGATAGCAACTTTTTGTTCAGTACTTTAAAAATTGCACGGCGTTTTTGGTTCTCACAGGCCATTACCAGGATTAATAAATAAGCAGAGGTAGAGTACTTTATCTGGACATATGCACTGGGCCTCTGGGAGGGAGATATAAGAAACAAAAGGTGTGCAGTTGTGCTCGAAATGAAATCGATGGGAAAACACGTTTCTTCTCGTAACATTTACTGGCTACCCTGTTTGAAAGCACCTTGGTCACAATAAAGTTTACCAATGAGCGGTGTCACTATTTTCAAGATGAGACAATATCCGTTTGTTACTTTTTTGACAAAAAGTGAGGGCAGTAAAGGACATCTTCATATCAAGTTTCTTCAATGACAATAGGATACGTGAAAAATCTTCTTTGACGATGAACACACATGCGAAATCGCATTTCAACGACGTTGTTCGACACACAGTAATGTCCTGATAATAACGATTTCATCATGAAAAGAAGTTTATGTAAACTACTCCAAGAAGGAATCTTGAATCTCCAGACCGTAATGTTTTGAGATTTGTGGCCTCATCAAATAAGCTCATAATTTATTCTTCCATGTGGTGTATATTTTTTCATCATCTTGCTTGCATTTCGCAATGCACCGCGGCTGCTTATTTGGGAACTGTGTTGATAATTAGGTGTTACATAAACTTTACTTTGCATGTACTCCATGCACACAACATGAATCTGATGAGAAAAACCTAACAAGAACAGTTAAGAGATGATACTAATGATCATGTGATCCAAAGTATTTAATGGTGATTTTAAAGGAAGGACGTTGTTATTTATGACACAAAATTTAATAGGATCGTCTTTTGGAGAGCTCGTTTTCAAATATGTCGAAGCATTGTAATATGCTCAAACTGATGTCTCATAAAATTCATGCAATGCATTACACAGACTATTGAAAATGAAGATAGCAAAATTACAAGATTGTGTACTTTTATGAACCTGCATGCTTGTGAATCATGCGAACAGTAGCTGGTTACAGTGAATCACAGCCATTTGCGTCCGTTCTACTGCATTATATGAACTGGTTTTATGAATACCCTTTAGGTCCCGACCTGTGTCCAAGTTCGGCAAGTCATACCTCACCAGGCGATTGAGCTAGAGAGCTGTTTAAACCTTCTAAAGATGCGGTAAGTCTAGCAGATTCGATCAAAAATAATTTGGTCGGATTTGGATATTTTGGTGGTGACGTCACAAAGATGTGAGTTTAGTTTTTTTGCTCACTTCATCGGGCCCAGGGCCCTAATCCAATGGGCCCAATTTTGACTCAACTCTTTTTTGGAAACTAGGCGAGAATCCAAGATTAGAACCCTTGATTGACTATCTAGCATTTTTGGGTCAAGAGTTATGGCCAAAAAAACAAAATTTTGACAAAAATGCAAAACGTTTGATCTGCCTAAACAAGGCAAATCTTTGTTCAGCCACAACTCGCCAGCCAATCGAGCTTGAGAGGCGTTGAAACCCTCTAAAACTGCGGGGAGTCATGCAGATTAGATGAAAAATTGGATAGATTTGGACTTCCGCTTTTTGTGGATGACGTCAAAAGTGGGATAAGTTCAGGCTTTTGGGACCTTGTTATCGGTCTCTGGGCCCTTACCGTAAGGTCCAATTTTTGTTTCTTTTTGTAAACAAACTCAGCTGAAATCCGCATCTTTAGATCCCTTGATTAGTCTTCCAGTGTTTGTGGTTAGGAATTTATGGTCTTATTAATCCCCAAGGGAATTAATAAACTAATTATAGCATATTTGGCATAGCTTACCAACCACAAAAGCTAGCAGGTTCATCAAGGACTCAAAAGATGCATATTTGAGGCTAGTTTCATTCAAAAAGATGAAAAAGGAATTACCCCCACGGTGTTGAGACCCTGGATCAGGTAACTTGAGCCAAAATGCCTAAAACCCACTCCAATTTATGATGTCACGCAAAAAAACGCAAGTGCAGACCTCCCCAATTTTTTCAAAATCTAAAGTACAAGTTTAACTGGATCTTTTGAGGGTTTGACGAACTCTCTAGCACAATCGTCTGGGGTGTTTTGGTAGAAAATGTTCACCGCTATGTTGCGCCTGAATTTTGGCGCGCGCGGGCTTAAAGGGACGTAAACATATAATCAGAGTATGGAATCTTAGATCAGACAAAAGCATTAAAAATCGGTGAAGGGGAAACGGACGATGACACTAAGCTTATAAGGGTGTCCTTGAAGTGTGTCACTGTGTGACAAGGATGTAAGAGTTGAAATTTTTCATGCGTCATATTTGGACCCCATATAAGTGACATGCAGCAGAGTGTTGAGAAATTTGTTAAGAACTTGTTAAGAAGATCTCGAGCCACCAGCTGATTCAAGAGATGCTTTGTGCACTTCATTGCTAAAGGCTTTTAAATTTTCAAGGAAGTTGTCTTAAAAGATTCTATGTATGTAACATGTCGTACTGAGAGGCTTACCATGGTGCAAATCCTCGTACGACCAACTTAGATATTACCCACGTTGTTCAACATGTTGAAGATTAAAATGAGTGACTGATGATAATGAAGAGCACAGCGTTGTTTTAAATTTTATCACGTAACTGGTAAATATGCTGTAATGCTGCTCTCTCCACTGCAGCAGACTTTTAGCAAAATTTTTCTATGTGCCCTCTTTCTTGCATATCTACTTGACATTCTAATGTTGACTGTTTAAGCTCGGACAGACAGTACGATTGCGCCACCTAACGTTAATTGACTCAAACACGAAACGTTACTGTAAAGCGGAGAAAAGTATACAGCTCTTCATATTAAAATAACTGCAAGTCAGTGCATAAGATGGTAGAATTTGTAGTTATCTTCCAGGTAAGCATTACTGTGTTTCCTTTCTCGTATAACAAAGAAACAATTTGAAATATTTGAAATTGCGAAAAAAAACGTTTTTTTTTAGTAAACAAAGCTATTTGGGGGATTTTGTATCTGAATTGTTGAGCAGTATCACGTTTTTGGTGTTAATTTGAGGGTTTAACGTTCAGCATCATTCATAACTTTACGTTTGCGCTTTCTAAGAAGTTGATTTCAATTACTATCCCATCCATTCACCTAACTCCATGCGTACACGGCCTGTTCCCTCACGCTTTTTTGACGCCGAAGCATTGAACTTGTAATCAGGTGCGAATGCAAGCACAGCATACATACAAGACCTTATAAAGTACGCTCGAACGAAGATGCAAGGCCACCCACGCAGCACCGTACTCCAAGCAAAAAGGCTACAGTATCAATTTATACGCTCTTGGTACGACTCGGCCCAGAGTCGGGCTCCTGACCTGTCAGCAACGTAGTGGCCGCACCGACCATCAGGTTATGGGTTGGTGCTTTTGACTATAAATTAATAAATATGCAAATGTCTTTGCGAAAAGTAACATCAATTGACTTAATTACTGTAGGTAGTCCAAACACTAATTTTGTTATGAATATTATACATATGTAAATGCATGTGTGTTTGAAAGAGAGAATGCAGTTATACCTGTAGTCTAGGGATAGAAAACTAACGTGAATGAAAACAATCGATTTTTAAGTACATTTTCATTCGTTCTACTGGTAACCTAAACAAAATAAATCAGTTATTTACACGTATAAATTCCAAATAGGCCATGATTTTGGTTACAGGGGAAACCAGGTTCTCAAACACACGGCCCGCGGGCCGCATGTGTCTCGCGATACTTTTTGGAAATTTTCAAATAATTAAAATTAAGTTATTTAATTTATTCCCGGTGTTTAAATGTGCTCGACAAGCGAGTGAACAGATTCCTTTCAAACGAACGTAGAGGAAACTAGAAAAATGTTTTGGCTACAGCTCACAATATTTTCCCTGAGAAATAAGACGCAAAAACTGTTTCAAGTAAGTTTCAGGTACCGCTAATGTTTCGTCAGCCTCATAATGCGGTCTCCGGTAGTCATAACACGCCCTCGGGTTTCTTTGTAAGTCCTCCATGGGCTCTCGGAGAAATGTGTTTGAGATTCCTGGTGAAAACGAATGGGCGCAAACACAAGCGCACATGAACAATTTGATAATTTCTTGATTGCTATAACGGATTACGCATTCACGAGGCAACGTTTCTAGCGCAGATATGATTAAGCATACTTCTCAAAAGCAAATGTCGCTTTCAAAAACAAAACTAAAGGAATAAACACACGAATACAACACAAAGCAGACAAACATAGCAAAAGCACTTAACGTAGAACCCAAGCTTTCTTGGTGATACGAAAACCGATCTGTTCCAAAGCAGGCCACAAAATAAACCTAACTTTCTACCACGATTCACTTGCAACGCACGTAGCTATGCCGCGAAGGAACACAGCAAACCTCGGCAATCGGTTCAGCTTCGCTGCACAACAGTCAGGTTTCGAAGCACCAGCCAATGGTCGCATGACTGACATGCGCAATTGCACAAAGCGTAGAGAAAACAGTACAACGCACTGGACACAATGGATAATGAAACACGCTCAGAGATAGTCCTTACAGCCCTTCTGTAAACCGTGCGTTAGGTAAGAAGACTGCAGTACCAATTTACAAGGTCTCATTAATTAGTATACGGAATCCTGAGTGGGATGCTGAGCAAAAGCCATCTGCGTTTCACACAATTAGTGACATGCGTTGGATTATGTGATTAAAGGAATAGCATCAACATATGGTCTTAAGTTCCAATGCAAAGGGATGAAACCACGGTCTAGGACAGTTCGGCGACGGGACGTTTCGGCGATGGTGGTCGCAAATGTTTCATGCGAAAAAAAATGTGTGTATTTGAAACACTTTGAATGTTAGACTACAAAGGATGTTTGCTTCATAAGTGTTTTTGTTGTCATCCTGATGGCTAGTGGCTAGTGTAGTTTCCCGTCCGTCAGGATTTTGGAAGAACTTAGTGCGACCGTGACCACTTGTGTAGAGAAATATGGCTTGTGACGTTTATTTTTGCTGACATGAGGCGTTTGCGAGTTACTCAAAAGTTAAGCCTGGACAGCATCTATTGCTTGATCTTTCACGTAGGTATTATTTTGATTGTATTTCACAGCTTTTCTAAGCATGTATCGTACTTTCTTGCCATCGGTTGCCTATCTGTGTACGAATATGCAATAATGGCACTTCCAAATCCATGGTATGCATCATGAATCGCAATAAATACAGCATAATTCGAAAGATCTGGGACAAGTACTCGACTGACTCTTGCGCTTACACGCTTCCCAGACGACGGCAGTGCGAACTTTTGCACTTTGGTGACATTCCAAAGGAAAACACATTT
>JGI24021J15306_10008766_pt1 | contig 12456 bp, 7 predicted proteins | sample Ectturendosymbi1_FD_15306 | JGI IMG/M metagenome (IMG submission 15306)
AGGTAACCTCTGCCCAATTTGGGCAAACGGTTCTTCTACTTAAATTAAAAATTAGTTAACGTTCACGTAGAAAGCTGGTTCTTTCAGTAGCTGCATTTTTTCAGACGCTCTTTCGGGAAGTCCTAGCGAAATCTGCACAAGTTTTGTAGTTTTCAATGGTGAACAAAAATTTGCCCAAATTGACCCATGGTTACCTGAGGTGTAACAAAATTCCTACACAAAGATTCCTCCTAAGGCAACCTTGACCAGTTTGGGCACAAGGAGTTGGTGCATGTAGGTTCACTATTAAGCCACGCCAGTAACTTTTGACCGAAGCCAGCACGGGTGTAAATCACGCGAGTGCAAGCACTGACGCCGCAACTCAACTTGGCGCTTTTGGTTCCTGTTCAGCTCGTGGTTTTCATTGAGAAAGAGGCAGGAGAATGTATGGCGCCTTCTCCGTCAGATGAAAGAATTTGGAGCTGGAAGAGGCCTGTACCTTGTTGTGTGTGCACCTGTGGTGCAAGGTCAAAGCATTTTATTGACGAGATGATGAACCTTGCAGTTCTCCTTTCCTAATTGAAGTTTCTAGAACTCTGGCTTAGACAAAAAAGGCTTGCTCCTTGTTGTGCGTGCACTTGTGGTAAAAGGTCAAAGCATTTTATTGAGGACATGAACTTTGAGACCAGACAACGCTGTAGAACCTGTCCACCACCAAAACAGCACAAAACGAGGTTCACGTGCTAACGATGGGGAGCGCTTGTTTGCATTGATCACTTTCAAGTTTTCTGCAAAGATTACTCACACCCATGGAAAACCAACCCCTGGGGATTTCCACCCGGACAGGAGTGGTGGCCACGTGGTCCCTTGGTGACATTCACCCGACGTTATGGTTAGGGTGAGTTCGGAGTGAAAATCACCCCACGTTATGGTTAGTGTGAGTTCGAGTGAAAATCACCCCACGTTATGGTTAGGGTGAAAATTACCCCACGTTATGGTTAGAGTGAGTTTTTGTTTCCCTGTTGATGCCTTGACATGTAAAAATTGACAAAACTCCACTAATTATAGTTTTCATATTTCAATTTGAGGGGACTTGGAGCACTTTTTGGGGAGGCTTAGCATGACAAAACCCCCTGTGGCGACGGAACTGGCCGTATGTGAGACATGAAAGTCAATAGCAGTGTCGCGATCAACCTGATTGCCCAGCAATTGTCGCAAAGCATTTGCCCATTTTGGGCAAGTTTACCTTGTAAAGTCTTTTGGTTTGCTTAGAAACTAAAGGACTTTATTTAGGTACAACCGTAATACTAGAATTTGTGTCGTGGATTCGATTCATGGATGTACCAAGGACGATATTCACAAGTCTATGCTTGCTTGATCTTCCTAAGTGACTTCTGAAGGCTAGCTTAATAACGTCAGACAGTAGTATCACAGATATATTTTATTTAAGATATATTTTATTGAGAATAAGAAATGCACAATTATTTATTAGATACACTTACCAAATTGGTGTTGTAAAACATCAAATACGCCATCTCGGATCAGGATCACAGACACAAATGTTTCCAATGAGAAACCAGTCTCACAGTCAGCAACATTTAGACATTAACCTAACTCTGCAGCAACTAATCGTAAAAGGAAGATGATAGTCAGTGAACGGGTTTTTGGTGTAAGTCAGAACGTGACGGGTGGTTCCAGGATGGAACATTTCATTAATCTAGAATTTCTGTAAAGTTTCCGGAATACTTGTCAGGTTTCGAAATACTTTGGTTTCGTTCGTATTACATCGTTTGGGAAGTAAACCAAGTTAAATTTAATTTTGTTTGGACAGGGTAATTTTATTGTTTTGGGTTTCATAAATTAATTTGTACAATGGCCAATTTATGGTACAATGTGACAGAGGTCCACCCGGACATGTCACTTGTATTGACTGTAAACAAGTCTGGTTAATTGACTTTGTCTATCAGTTTGAAGACTCAAGCTGCCAAGGATTATGGTGAGACACCACTCGGCCCCGACAGCACTTACAACCAATCCGTCGAGCTAGGAAAGGCTGCAAGGTAGAGCTTCTTTTTACTTCAATGGTAAAACCAAAATGGTTTAAGCCAGAGAAGGACTTCTCTCGTCGAGATCAACAAGTGAACTGAACTTGGGTGCCGAAATCAGTCCTTATATACTCAAATTTCATGGGAAACACCCAAAAGATCACATGATAAAGACCTAATTAACACATGACCATATTTGGAAGATGAAATTACATTTCATTGCTTAGCAACGACACCATTTTCCTTTTAAGGTTGAATTGTCACAGCCTTCACCAGACTGCTGAACGAGATACGTGCCGGTCACGTGTTTCATGCTTGATCGTTTTCAGCCTTTCTTTTCGTTTTTTTTCAGCTTTGTTTCTTCTGCCTTAAGCTTGTGTTTTCTTTGTCCTTGTTATGATATTTTATTTGTAGTAGACTTTTATGTCTGCTACAACCTTATGTGCCGGATTGCCGTAAAAAATTTGCCCATTTTGGGCAAGGTTGATCAATGTGGCTGATAATTTCAATGAAAATAGAAAAATTTCATGTCTCAACGTAATTTACTTTTATTGCAGATAGAACTGCAAGCCTGAAATGAGGTTCTGTTTAAACCTGAAACCGACCACCAATGACGTCTACTGGCGGAATTTTTTGATTTTTCTCTACTTTTTCATTCATTTTTTAAGAGCACTTCCCTTATTTTTGTTTGGAAACGTGCTTTTGTTCTTCATCATATACAAAATTTTCCAAAAAAAACACGTTGCTTTGTTCTGATCGGATGAGCTTGAGAAGACTTGCAAACTTGTAAAAAAACCGCGCGCGCGTCCAAACCTGTCAGTTAGTCCAGTGCAGAACCGTCGCCAGAAAGTTTTCAATAGGGGGCTTTGCGTTTCTTCGGAAGGGCTTTGGGTTTGTACGGGGGGGCTTGACACTCTAAAAATTCACAAAATCTCAACTGATTTATAGTGTTTCGTGTTTCAATTTGTGGGTCTTGGAGTCTTGTTTGGGGGTGCTAAGCCCCTAAAAGCCCCCCGTGGCGACGGGACTGGTCCAGTGCAAGCGAAAAAACAAAATCTGCCCATTTTGGGCAAGGACAACAAAAGTGTTTGTGTTTAGAGGCTACCTGAGCAGGGTTAACCATTACAAATATCTGGGAATTGTACTGGATACTGAGCTCTCAGACGACAAAGGCATTCAGAGACAACTGCGATTCCAATATTGTGCAGCAAACAAGCTACGAGCCTCTTTTCCCCTATGTTCAAATGCAGTTAAAAGTGTACTTTTTCGTTCCTTTTGTACGCCCATGTATGCATCACAATTATGGTGTAATTTCAGAAAGTGATGCATACAAAGATTGCGGGTGGCTTACAATTTTGGATGCAGAACTCTAACCACCTGCCCCGTAGAGCGACTGTTAGTGGTCATCAGGTTCAATGCGACATTCTTACATTTGAAGCATTACTAAGAAAAAAACAAGTACTTGTTTCTCGAAAGATGCAGAAAGTCTAACAACGTATGGTTGCGTGCTTTGATGCAGCCCGATTGTTTATATTCGTCCTTATTGTTTGAACACTACAACCGCATTTTAGTTTGTGACTGAGTGCTCGGACATTGCAGTGTTTGTTCGTTTGTGGGTGTGTCATGACACAACGCATTCATACTTTACCTGCCCTCGATCAATTCATACTTTACCTGCCCTCGATCAGTTCAGGAAGTAGCGTCCTATTCTGCAGAAGTGTTGTACCAAATGTTACGGGTTAGCGAACAATGGTGTTAAGATTGTGTCTATAACCCTGTGGTTCTGCCTCCAATGCCGTTGTAAAACGTTCTATTCTGCACGTTTTTATCAACCTGCGTTGTGCAGAAAGTGTTTTGTGCGTCTTAACTATGGACTTCGTGTCTGTGGACAAAAAATACATTATCAAAAGTAATGCCGCTTAAAAGCTCTGGGTTTGCTGCAAGCTTTCGAGGAATCAGTCAACTAGACTCTGCTTTCATGTCTTGCGATTATTCGGAATTGCACATATCTATGTTCATGTAATTGCTCGCGTACTTAGTCTCCATTATTTTTACGTACTTGCGTGAAATGGATTTCCTATTAAAAAAATGCTGGTTGGTTCAATTACACCGCTGTTATGGAGACTAGTCACTTGAAAGGTAATGACGGGAAAGGCATCATGTTGATTCTTCTTAAGCAATCACTCATCAGGGCCGCAACCAGCTGATATTTTCGGGTGGGAAACGAATGTAACTTGGTGTACTATGGTATTTTCGGGGGCGGACAAAATGATTTTAACTTGTTGCTGTACCTATAACCAGGGGCGTAACGAGGGGGGCAAAATTCCCCGAGAGCCGAACCATTATGGGGGCGCCGAGAAGTCCCAAGAAATGTCACAAGTACTTTCTTCAATACAATACATTTGCTTCCGAAAGACCTCAGGTTTGAACATGGGGGCGCCAAACTTGCTTCTTGCCCCGGGCGCCAAATAACGTCGTTGCCCTGCCTATAACTACATATTTTTGAAAAGTTTTGGGGGAAGGCAAATGCCCGATTCTCCCCTGGTAGCTTCCATTTCGCTGATCGCACTTCGCTGGAAATGATTGGTTGCTGAGAATCTTTGCCAAAATGACTCAGCACACGAATCCGGGTCAAAATGTTGGGATTTCAACAATCACACTTCTAGCTTGGCGGCGCTGTATTCCACGCACTTAATCGGTGCATCCCTTTCCACCTACTATCCCTAGACCTCAAAGCAGGGGTCTCCAAAAGCTATTGCACAACAGTTCAAAGGCAGTGACGTAGCCAGACCAAAAATTTTGACTTTAGTAGAGTAAGAGGATTTTTATTTGGGACGCCGCTTCTCAAAGCACGAAATTACTAAATATGCTAAAAATTTGGTGGTGCATTGCCCCTAACTAAGCGTCTACATTCGAAGGCCGGGCATCTTATGTTGCAATTTCGGGATATGTTACATTCTATCAAACCAACAAGTTTTTCGTATATATGTATATTTTTTGTCTGTCAACAAAATGTCCAGGCGGGTCGTAGTTTGGAGTCCCAGCCTTAAAAGAAACGTATGATACGCTTCGGTGAGCTCCATGGATGTCACCCATGTAGCGGTCGCTTCACTGGTCCTGAACTCGGAAAGATTTGAGGATTGAACGAAGAGATGAACGCGAACTTCCACCGCGCTTTGCAACTCGGCCAAAGGCGCGTTCCAACGGCTCCTGCTCCACTGGGGATGTTATGCTTAGACTGTCTTTTCCTTGCTTGCGCGGTTTCTGCCACGGAATGGGTATCGCTTGGAGATGACCGTTTACGGCCGCCTCACACGTACTGCACAACACCTGATTGCGAGTGCAGCGAAGTGTGTATGGGTCAAATCCGGTTTTGCAAACTCGCCTTCTAAGCTTGACTGTTTCGGAGCAATTAACTGATCCATTTAACAAGTTATACATGTGCTTACTTTTGGGGATCCATGCTGGACCGGCAAAGCTTGGCTTACGCTTCTGTGTCAAAGCGACGGTGGTTTCCCGCTACTTTGATCTGTTGAGAGTGAACACGACCACCAGCGCAATAGCGTTTCTGCTTCTAACCATCAAGTAAAATGCCTGGGCTGTGCCAACCTTATAAAAAATTTCTGAAGGACATGTTGGCCTTCGGCGACGTACGCAACATGATCAAATCTGGCACTCCGTAGAAAAGGTTTGGGCACCCCTGGGCTGGCGTAACTGCGCCCCTGCTCTCCGCGTTCTGAGGTACGTCTGTAGCACTCGTGTACTTTATCTTCATCAAATGGGTCGAAAAGATGGAGCGCAATGTAAGTGCAGGAATTCTATCGTAGGACTCCCTAGAACTGCAAAACAACCTTGGTTCTTCTCGTCCAGTGTGGTCCAACCACCTACGGGCCATTTTACAAAAACGTGACAACTCGCGGGCCACTTTTCATAAAACGATGTATAAAGAACAGATTGATAAGATTTAAGAATAGAAAAAAGAAAATAGATGAGTGAAGTCAGTGTGTCACTGAAATTATTACACAATCACAATACCAGTAAAATTGTATTACAAATTTCTTTCAGTAAAATGCCAGTGGTTAAGGCTTCTCTGAAACTATCGTTCCTATATCAGTATGTTAGTATTAGCAAGTCGGAGACTATGGTCCAGCATTTCGTCAGCCATTCGATTTGTTTTTGGATTTGACTTGCTTCATAGCAAAAAATGTAGCCTACTGTCACATTTGTATGTGATTCTAAACGCCGAGTGCATTTATATATATTGCGAAATCTTTCAGTTGGAAAAACCTATCCATGCCGACTAATTTCTAGAAGATCTCTACGGTTCCATACCAGGAGTCTCCAAACATTTTTGTCAGAGAGCCACATAAGTTACTAGACAACAGTTCGAGGGCTGGACATCTTACGTAATAAGATTGTTATCAACAAATCTTTTAAAAATATATATATTTTTTATTATTGATAAAATGTCTTCGTGAGCCGGATGAAATGTCTTCGCGGGCCACATTTGGCCCGTGTACCGTAGTTTGGAGACCCTGTTTTAGTTTACATATTTATTATTATTATTAAAAGATGTTACGCGTGTTCTAATTAAAACTACCACTGCAACATCCACACATCAATCGATAGTGAGAAAGCTCGCGGGCCATAAAAAAAATTTGTCATGGGCCTGTAGTTGGACCACGCTGTTCTAGTCTAACCACATCCGTCATGAGGTCCACCACATACACTGCATCATTTCATACATTAAGGGCGCAGATTCAAGCGAACAACGGATTTTAACAATTCACATCTTTCATTGCGTACACTTTACAAATACATGCATGCATGCAAGATCACAGAAGGTTGTGCCGCTGGTCAGCATCAGTTCTAATACTGATGGTTGGCGACGTGAAGCGACTTCTCGTCGACACTGCCGGCTTGCTCCATGGAAGTGTCGTATTTACCAACAGAAGCCAACGAGTTCATCTGTCGAAGAAAATGTGCTTGAATGGAACGAGTGCAAGAAATCAGGAAGATTTGCAAAACCGGTCGCGCGCTACAGGAACGTTTCGGAGCCGATTAAAAAAAAAACACGGGGCTTCTGTTTGTGACGAAACAGGACACCTCGGAGTTTCGAGAACGTTCCGGCAACTTAAAAGAGTAAGTGAACGATGACGCAACAAGCAAGCCATGGCGCAAATGACGTAGCTCTAAACATGAGCCAGCGGTGGGGGGAACCTGCGGCCCGCGTGAACATTCAATGTGGCCAGAATTTTCATTACTCAAGTTAGAACACAGCATCATGTCAAAACGGAACTCCACAAGCAGGAACGCAGTCATTCAGCCAAGAAAAGTGTTTCGCGCTCCGTTTCAGTTTTCTTTCCTAGAATGAAAGTGGAATCTTACGATAAAATTAATTTTTGCGGCCCGCCTATGATATTCCACAATTCATGTGGCCCATGATAATAAACATGTTCCCCCACTCCTGCTGAGGTAAAACACGATGTTCGACTACAACTAGAAGGTGCTGAGAAAGAGCCTCAACAGCGCCTTTGTGACTGGAGTCGCTGGTTTGAAGAATGCTTCTCGGTGACGGCATGGCAGGTTGCAATAGCGCTACATCTTCGCGGGAGAAGAACGACACTGCTGAAATTTGAAACGCGCAGATTTTGTATGGCCGGCTCATCGGAAATGCACAAAACGAAAGATAATATATATAATTTAATACCTTTCTATCGCCTCGAACTTTTTTGATTATCAACCAGTTGAAAACTTATGCATGATGTACTGTAATAGCCTTTACTCAAAAACGAAACTTGTGCAAGTTAATCATACGAGAAAAGCAGCGTCTATTCTGTTTTATATTCATCTTCAGGATTGTCTGTGTGCATCACCAAACAGCAAACCCTACCTTGCGCTGCGTTATGTCTAAACAGTTGTGTGTCCCTGGTTTTATTTAAATAACCCCCTGTTCTGTGCAGCGTGTATCTGAGGCGAACAAATAAAACAATGCTGTGGACAATAAAGCTTCATGCTGCAGACATCAAACAGCTTTGTGCGGATCATGACGCGGTTCCATTAACCTTTGTTAAGAACCACTAACCGAAAACGGTCTCTTTGTAAAAAAGCACAAGTGGTCATTGACCCAGCCCCTGTAGATTCCCTTGCAGACGATCCAGCGCGTTGCGAAGCATGCTGCCGCGATTGGGGGAGGGGGGGGCAGTTGCTTACCTTGGCCCTGTGCAGGAACACCTCCTGGCCCTTCTTGATACAGTCAGCTTTCCCTTGCCATGCTTTCAGGACGGATGCCTGGAGGGCTCGGCCGTACGAGAACGAAAGCGCCCATGGCTTCAACATGTCGACACGGTTGATCGCGTTCAGGTGTGCAGTAGCCGACGTTTCTGATTGGCCACCAGATAAGAATGTAACACCTGTGACGAAACAAACCCAATCAAAAATTGTTCATCTGAAGCGATCATTTATTACCTCGCGTCACTGTCGGCACAATACTGCAAAATGAGGTCTAGCTCCTCTATAGAAGAATGCGCCGCGTAGAAACACAATCCCCAATGTCATTTCAAGAGTAGGAAAGTAAGCTCCTGAGAGAAGTCTTCCGTCCACATCAATTTTCAAAATTTTATTTCGTCAATTTCGAAGCATAACTATAACTCACCGCGGTACGTCAGTCAGAAAGGAACAAATTTACGACTAGTCACATGACATCGAAACAACGTCAACTACGTGGTAAAGGATTCGTTTTTACTTTTAGGTCGATTAAGACATCAACAATAGACGCCGCTAAGGTAATTTCCACTGACGCGATGGCACTTGCATGCATCCGGCCAAGCAAAACACTGGGCTGCCTCTACTTCTCGACATTCCAACCAAGATAAACGCAATCCTCCCGAAACTGATTTCGCGAGTGAATCAATCGAACAACTTCAGTGTCAGCTTCAAATTACTTTTTCCAACGGAGGTTTATTCGTAGTGGGTAAAATTCGTAGGTTGTTCAAAAAACGTATGCACTCCCAGCCCTGCTAACATACAACAGCCTAAAAAACAGATTATAGGCATTTATTCAAAGGCTAGTTACTGACTGGTCTCGGGAAAGCATATGCTTTCCTCACTTCGGTGTAATAATTCACTTCGGTGAGCCAAGTAATACATTCAAGAAAGATCAACATGACCGCGTTTTTCCCAAGAATTCCGAGAAAATTATGAATAGTGGTGTGTGTGGCAGGACCTCTGTCTTCGACAGAAAATGATCGTTTTGAGAAAACCCAAAAGCAAGCGCGGGCAACGATCACAGTCACAGTCATCAGCAGACGCACTTCGCATTTCCCTGGTGAGCCCCAAGAAAAGGTGGGGGCCAGGAGTAAAGATGGCTAAACGGTATGGCCAGTTTCCCCAAAATGCAGTACTCCCGAACATTGGCCACATCAGCGGTTGCAGTTTAGCGTCAGCGCCGTATTCAGTGTGAGTTTGTTTGCAATGTTGGTCGAAGCACTTGCAAATGTGGTGCACTGGGAACTGCGCTGTTGACTTCACTGTTAAAATATGAGCGACATGAGATGACTGTTTATGCATTAGCCGAACGCAGCAATTCACTCTGCGATAACGGAGTAGAATACAGTGAACTTTACAGTCTTTTGGAGAGCACCTTGGGGAATGAACTTGCACTGCATGTGAATGTGAAGGCTACGCAAAGAGTAAACAGATCAAAAAGTATACAGCAAAGTGAAGTTGGTCATACGTGACGAAATCCACGCAAAGGTTAAAGGTCACATTTCTGCCACGTTGTCAGTTGATGCGATTGCTGCTGGTCTTGCGCAGAGCGCTGCGAAACAACCTTGCCGCCTGACCGCGTCGCACACACGTGGCGCAAGCTGTTGCTTGATCCACCGCGCGACGACAGAGTGAATGCCAGTGCTGATGTGACGACACAGTGATGACTTCGGGTACACACAGCAAGGTCAGCTGCAGATAACAGGATTGCAAAGGGCTTCAACGCTTAATAAACCGTTCTGCACAACCCGCAGCCATGCCAACATACTGCGTATGACCCTTGGAATAACAGTAACGCGCTTGGCAGCAACGAAGTCCATGTCGGCAGTTGAGCTTAAGTGGTCGTTAAAGCTGCAGAGATGAACGCCGTTCGAAATGGTTATTCCTGTCAGTAGCGCAGCCAGAACGAGGCCGATGAGGCCATGACCCCCTCCGAAACAAACTTGCTCAGGTTTTTCGCTGGTGCTTCACATCAATTTCAACTGTTCGATGCCGACTGGTAGAAGATATTTCACATATATTATGTTGAAATAGACCAGAAATTAACCGGTGGCATCAAAATGATCTTTGCGCAAAATAGCTAACGATTGAAGTCTGACGGTGTCAGTGACTGGTCCCTCCCGGACATAATTCCTGGCTGCGCCACTGATTCCCATAAAGAATGTGGTTCAATAATTCCCTATACATATTCTCACGCGAATGTGGTTAATGCATATAACTACTAAGAAGGGCAAGGCGGAGTATCCGTCATGGGCCGTTGTGCCAGGCCCAGATGACACAAACATATAATTATTAGCTGGATTGTCATAGCCCTGCACTGCTCGACAAGCATCGTCATGACAACCACACAAACGCATGAGCACTGCGGGACGGGGTGGAAATGCGATAGAAACAAAACAAATTTTTGTGAAAGCACGATATTTGGCGTCCAAGTCGTGGTAACGCTCACATACAAAAACGAACCTCCCACGATTTTTCTTTACTGCAACATTTTCGACTTAACGAAGATTTTCCACAACAAAAATGGTGTTTTTTGCCCGTATCTCACATTGTTTCGTGTAAAAAAAAATGTGGGTGAGCCTTTCTTCGATTGGAATTTAGCAATATTGAATGACTAATATGCACCATGAAGCCAATCTCAGCCAGTCCACACATTAGCGACATTTGGAAACGAAAGCCATTCAAATTCTCATAGTGTGTCTTGATGCTATCGCCATGGACTGGTATCTATTCACAAAAGCTTACTGCTACAACAAAACCGCACATGATCTGGTTGAAGGCAGTAACACAGAAACGCACCACACAACGTGCTGGGAACAACTTTGCGATTTCAACATGCCTCACCGAGACCAGTTTGTGCAGCCAGCGTACACAACCACAGTGAAGCAAAGCACCTTTCCCGCCCACTGCTCTGGTAGTGCATACCCGACCCCAAGCGCAACATGTCAGTGCGAAAACTTCTTTGTGAAACCGCTACGTGGGCAATCGCCGCACGAAAACATGGCATAAAATTTTTGTTGATAGAAGAAGCAATTGATTATTATCGTGATACAACGCACGCGGGTGGTCCAGGTCACGCCCCTAACACGTCAGTAGCAACGAGCAGTGTTGAGCTTGCACTGGGTACCACAAAACATACTTCCTAACCGCGTTGAAAACATGCCGTGAACTGTTGGAACTCATCATATGGCGATATCTCATCATATGGCGAATCCACTACAAAGTGCGACATTGCAACTCATCATATGGCATCATAGCAGCGGTCGGTCGGTCGTCGGGTCTTAAACTGATGTCAGGTGCTGGGAGAAGGCAACAACAGCCTTCACCGACAGCCAGGGTATGAAGGAGCAACTTTAAGACCGACACAACTGTTTTAACGAAATTCCAGTGCGCATAAGAAATCAAGTATCAAGAAAGTAACTTTAACACAGCTTAACCCAACGATAAAGCCTTTCGTGAAGTCGCAAACAATGCAATGGCAATTAAACTATTTGCAACATTTCATTCGCTTGGAATTAGCGACCGACAAGGCCGGACGAGGGTTTCAGTTCTAATGCATTAAAACCCCTGTCAGTTTGAGCCTAACTGGAAAAAGAAAAACAGGTGTAAATCGGAAGGAACCTACTGTTTTTAAAGCCTGTACTAACTTGGCCAAGTTATGTTACACGTTAGTGCACCAACACGCCTTGTCAGGAATCAACTTTTACCATGTTTGCACAAGACACATTGCTGGGGATAAGGAGAAGCGATGCTGTGCTTGAGTATGCGTTTTCGGCGTTGTCATTATGTATAGTTTGTGAAATTCAGAAACCGATCTAGTTTCCTTTACGAAACAGCAGTCCATGAGCCTGCAACAAAAGCACAGCAAGCCGACTGCGACGCCCAAGCAACATGTGGCGAAATACGCTCGAGGCGTCGACACGTGCCGGTCGAACAAATGTACATTGCTGCGTTGATCAATGGCCGGGCGGCCGAACAACGAAACGCTGATCTGGTCAAACAGCAATGTCAGCTGCTCAGTGAATAAGTGCTCTACAACTGGGTGGCCGCAACGGCCCGGACCGCGTTAAAGAAATAACTTGACCGCACCCAACCCCCCCCCTACACGAAGCTTCGCCTGATCTCTGTTTGACTCAGAATGAGAATAAAGCTTTTCGTGGCATCA
>JGI24021J15306_10008770_pt1 | contig 12453 bp, 11 predicted proteins | sample Ectturendosymbi1_FD_15306 | JGI IMG/M metagenome (IMG submission 15306)
CGGGGCCCCTAGACATGGCTGGGGCCCCCCCCGGCCGGGGGGTGCGGTTCCCACGGCCCTGGTGCCAATGACTTTTAAACCAGTGTCTTCAAAGATATCTTGGGGTCAATATTTTTTTGCACAATGTGGCGTGATTTTATCTGAGGTAAGAATAAGACATTATTTGTCTGCATTTCATCTACCCTAAGTCAACAAAAACAAGCTTTTTCAGTACTTTTTGCGGAAAAACAAATCATCAGACATGAAAAGCATATTATCACTATCTGCTTTTACGTTTGTACTTATATGCCACAGAAAAACTGTGTAATCAAGGATAAAAGCGATCCTACAGAGTTAAAAAACTAGAGCACAGGCTTGATTAACCATTGCATGCAGAGGCCTAGCAACTAGCGCTAAGTAGTATTTTTTGCAGAAGTTCTATAGAACGGCGCAAAAATGCCAGTCATACACCGTAGTATGCACACAAGTCAATGCTTTTGCCTGCTTGTTGCGAGGTTCGAGTAAAGACGCAGTCACGCGTGACGGAGACAATGAATTGGCCATCCATCTTATAGCAATCGTTGGTGCAATCCACCTCAGGTTAGAGTTTGTGCGTGTGGGAATTTTTACCAAATTTTCGATTTTGGCTCCAGATATGCTAGAATGTCAATCAAGGGCTCGAAAGTCGCGGATTTTAGCCTAGTTTCAAAAAAAACTTGAGTCAAAAAATGGCTCATTGGATTGGCGTCCACGGCTGGGTAAAAGCGGCCAAAAGACGCAAAAACATCTCCACTTTTGACGTCCGCCAGAGAGAACTCCAAACACAAAACGAATAAAAATTATTTCAGTCTCAACTAGAAGACTTGCTGAATACGTAGATGCTTAGAACAGCTCTCTAGCTCAAACGACCGGGGAGTTATGGAGTTGCAAATTTTGGTCAAAAAAGTATCCTTTGTGGGCCCAAAAGGTGTTTGTTATATATAGCACAGGCGAATCATCATCACTAGGCTGCAGCACACAAAAAAACACTGTAAAGTATGGTTCAAGAAAAAGGTTAGAATCAATGAAAGTCACACGAATTCCTAAACTTTGATGACATGACACATAAGAGACAAGGCAGGTTAACCTTATCTTGCATCACTGGATACTATGTTAATCAGAGGTGGTACTGGATCCGAAGTCGACTCCGGCAGGATTCTGCGTTTTTCTTTCGGACCCGGAGTCACTTTTCAATTTCGGCAAAATAGCCGGAGTCTGTGTGGCCGTTCCTGAAGTAAAAACATTGGTAAATCACGGTTGGATCGATGACTGTAGCCGGAGTCTGAACAGGAGTCGGATTCTCTAATTAAAAAATTGCCTTGTGCACTAATTGCTGCAGTTATCCACTTAGAAACAGTGTGATTGCATTAACCAAAATCATGTTATAGACCCGCATCATGTCCTACGCACTCATGCAGCCTGTCAGTGCTGTGATAATTAACAGAGTCTTCGGGACTATGACATAAGTTGTTGGGAATGAAAGTTCTGATATTTGCCTGGGATTTTGGTTGATTACCTGGGACACATTTGAAAGAACTTTTGCCGAAAAGTGGGATGTTTGTTTTGAAACGAATCTTAACAGATTTGCGAGGGAACTGTTTGGGAATGTTTACGATTACGGAAGAACCGAAAAATCTTCAATAGTCAAAATTTGAGCGAATCTCAACTCGGGGGTTTCCTGGTGACGCTCGAGCATGCACCTTTTCGCAAGCGCAGCAAAGTGACAGATAAATTGAGTATAATATTCCAACTGGCGCGAATTGCACCAATGTTGTAACATTGAATCAATCATTATGTGTTGTTGGGCACAGTTTATTAAGTTTTACGCAGCTGTTACTACCCAAACAAATTGCAAGCACATTTGAGCGAATTACGCTCTGGAGACGGTCGCACACAGAAGCAATATAAAACAACCTGATAGCTCGCGATCCGAAAAATGTTGTGAAACACTGGCTTATTTGAAAATTTTCACCATCATCGGACATTTGGCGATGGGACCACTGAAGTTACAGACTTGCTTCTGTTGCGGCCAGTGGCCCAACTATACGTACAAGTACGTATGCTCTGGAATCAACGCATTGCAATAGACTGTACATTGCACCATCCTGCTGGGCACAAACCGTTCACATGTTCACACGGCGCGTTTGTATGCATCACGTGACTTCACAGTTACGCCTTGTGCTGGATGCCTTTTTCTGCGCGTATATTTACAACATCGCGGAGTTTTGCATGGACCTCTTTTCCAAGTAATGTCGCGAGCGAGTTGTCTGACTGACCGGTTGACGTTTTCCGTGACATGTTCGTCTTTTCATCGTGGCAAAGACAAGTCGCCGTTTGTCTTTATGGTCGGTAAATGTTGCCGTTATGCGTTATTAAGTTGTACAGTGTCACCTCTCAAATTCCCCCCTGCCTACTTCGTATCTCAAGCAGCCGCGAGCCTGAGTAACGCCTTCGCCATTTCATAGGACAGAGTGAATCAGATTCACCGATTGAGCCTGTGTTTGCAGATAGAGACACGTCAACACTTCACAGTTTATTTCGTTGCTTCGGTCTCGCCTGGTGGATGGATGGATGGAGCCAGAACAAAGAGCGATGCAAGGTCTTCGCTATATTTGCCAAAAACTCCCTCGTCAAATGTGTTCGTGCAATGGATTTATTGACAAGAAATAACCAGTTCGCGTAATGTGTTTCAAGCGGAGGCGTTTTGACTGCAATCAAGTATGGCTGTTTAGGGCGTCGGGGCTTTTTTCCAGGGGGGGAAACAGCAGTGAAATTTCATTTTACGAACCCGAAAAGAGAAAAACATTTTTCTACGAAAACGTTGATAGGAAAATTTAAAAATCCAGGGAAAAAGACCCCGCCTGCCCATCCCAGCCCCTTATGAACGCCCAGGCGACGAGGGTGAAACAATTATTTATATCCTGATAGAACGGAAGACTCCCTCAGAGAAAACCAAACATTGCCAGGAAGCCGCTCCAACGATGACGACGATGATGAAACAAGAAGTGATTGAAGGTAATCAATGGACCTCTTGCTTGTATCACAAACGTACAGTGTTGCGTCACAAAGCCAGAATGCTGCAACACCGGAAATGCTGGATCGTTTTAAACTTGAGTGAGAAAACAAAACGTCGCAAGTTTTCGCGCTTCACAAGCCGTGCCCCCAACCTAGGGGGACACCACGCACGCCCTGATTGGTGCAGATTTCGCTGAACGCCATGGTAACAGTTGCTACTACCAGCACTACGTGGCAGGCTTTGATTGGCTGTCCGACATGTCGAATACGTGAATTTCGCTTGAACCCTTTAATTTATCGAGCAACTCCTTCGTGTAGACTTCCAACAGTGGAGTTGGCTTCTGCAACAAATCAAAAATAAGATTATTTAAAAAATTTGCTGGAAGCTATGTGATTAAAGTTGTTGTTCTGCTATTTTACTAGAATGAAAACAGGTTGTATGCAGGAACAGTGAACTTAACGCTCAACACCAAGATCTGACATCAAAGCATCAGTGGAGTTAAGAAAATAACGACACGAGAAAGAACCAGAAAAAGACCAACGACGAATTTTAAGCAAGGATTTCCCGACAACACATTTCTTGGGTGTCTCAGAGATTCGACCATCAATTCAACTGAACAGGAAAAGCTTAAGTGTCAAAATAGCGAGAAAAGTGTCGTTTGTTTTAATCCCTGCAAGCTTGACTAACTTTGGTTTTAAGTGCATAGTCAAGAACATGTGTTTGTCAAACAAGCTTACATGTAGACCTGCGTCTTCCTCGATCTTCCACTGTTTGTGCATCGCTTCAACTAAACTCAGACCAACCCACTCTGCTTGCTCTTCAGGTATCACGTATTTCTGACGCAGATAAAAACGCAGCAGTTTTATGAACAAGGCTTTACCTTAAAAAAAGACGCGTGATGGCGTGCGGCGTGAAAATCTGCGCTTATAGAAACAGACAAGAGCAATGTTGATCTTTGAAACGTTTTCGTAAAAAAACACATAAAAGAATTTGTGATATCGTTAAAACATTTGCATTTGCGATAAAAAAATTTTCTGGTGAAGCTGAAGATTAGCTTCGGACGTTTTTCGACAGCGATTATAAACGTAAAGACTTACTGAAAGAAGTGTTCATGCAAAAAAAAACAATAAGCCGAAACTACGATTTACTTATCAACCAAGCAACACCGGTGAAAAAAAAACTGTTCTTTTCGGTCATTCATCAAACATTTTATGAAATGGCCGAAAAAATTTACGCTCATTCGGTCAAAAAACGTCCGAAAACGAACAAAAAGATAACGGAAAGTTTTTAAGCTTTCTCAGACAAATGACCGAAAAGTCTCAGCGAAAAAGAACCTGAAAAAAGCGTAAATAAGAAACGACAAAAGCACAATTGTCTTATTAACGTCATAACGCGACCTTTTGTCAGGATACTGACCTTGTATCTGTTGTAAACCTCTTCCCGCTTTTCAGGGTCGTCCGGATAGAGTTCTGTGTCTTTCCTCGCCAGCTTCAGGAGCATTTCTCGTTTCAATCCTCCCCCAAACGCCTGAAGCACTTTGGTGTGTGTCTGTTCAGGAACGAATATGATTGGTCAGTCGAATAGAAATTGTAGTCAAGCAACGAGGTTTCTACAAGGGTTTCAATTCATGCATCCTCAGCCTAAAATCTTATTCAAATCAAATCTTGGTTTGAAAAAATATTTTGCATCGTTTCGCTGCCTTTGCATTGCATGCCAGGCATGTATCAACTGGTAAATACTTAAAAACTTTGAAATTTTGACAACGGCGAGAGGGGTGAATGTCAGTGATAACAACATGGCGTGCAACATGCGTTGTGAAACACTACGATAATGTATGCCAGTAATACATATTAATATAAAATTTTTCAAAAATGTACGAAAAGAAGTAAATTGCAAATAGAGCAGACACTGGCCTGTTCACAATAACCACCATCACTTAAACCAATTGAGGGCTGGACCTATCCAAAAATTTAAAGTTCCTGTATTTATCCACACGACCAGTGTTTCTCTCCAATAAAATTTTACACTGAGCAAATGTTTGTTTTAGTGAGCATGAATAATTTAAGATTGAGTCAGCAAAGTTCCAAATGAAATTAAAAACAAAGTACACATTTAATTCAAATAGCTTCTTGTTTTCGTGCTTCCTCAATGCCTACACACATTATACAGGTTTATTGCTGAATCTTGACAGATAGCTGATCTGTCAATGATTTTTTACTTTCGAAGAACTTTACATTTGGTAATTTGCAAGTGCGCGAGAATGCGATTTCACTGCGCAAAAGCACTGCACACCTTAGAAGGAAACACTGCACAGTATGGAACAAGTCTCATCATCACCTCAAGTATAAAGGCGTCGAAACCGAACGCCGCGTCGACCATATCAAGTGCGAGGTGCGTGAACTTAGTCGTGATCTTTCGATCGAGTATTTCGCTGTAGAACGTGCGCTTCACCCGGGTGGGTTCCCATTGTTTGTAGAACATATGTTCGCTTTTCTTAGAAAAATTTTTTTCATAAAAAAAAATTATAACCATAAAAAATTATAACTATACTGAAGTACAGATATTTTCTTTATAACGATACAGTGCTATCTCAATATCAACCAGGTTATCATTACATATTTTAACGTCTTCACTCCCACACGCAACGCGCGAGGTTTAAACATGCATCAAATGTGCATGCGAATTTCAAGGAACAACGTAAATGGCCCACAAAGTAATAATTAGGTTTTGGTGGAAATCTGCGTTATCGTCTGCGTCCAGAAACCATCTCACCACTTTTTGCAGACCATTCGTCCACCACGCATGTTTAAGATCGTGTTCCACGATAGTTCACTCGATATTTATTATTGCAATGCATTGTATTGTATTGTGTGTAACGTCTCCACTCCCACACGCAAGGCGCTAGACTTCAAACATGCATCGCAGTAAAAAGGAATACACAAATACATGAAACAAGACGATGACGTATACGTGGCGGTAGCAGAGTGTATACGCTTATTGGCGCTAATACATTTACTTTGATGAAACACACGCATGAAGGACACCACCGTGATTATGATTAAGGTAGTGCTGTGATGACTTCAAAGTACAGCGATTTATAGAATGCATGGGGAGGTGATGGGAGGCTGCGAAGGACCAGGGGTCATTGGGGATGTAGACCTCCCACGGACGAAGCTACTTATATTGTCAAGGGAACAGTTTATAGGTGAAAGTCTTTTGCTCTGAGTATAAAGCTTAATATGCGCAATGCATCTATATGGTTTATTGAAGAAAAATGCGTTGCAGGCAAGGTCAAGCCTCCAGAAGAAAATGGTTTAACATTGTCAGATTGAACATTTGCTGTTTTCATATATTTAAAAATATTTGTGAATGCCAGGGGTAAATGCGTCAGAAGTTATAAACTAGTGCAGCACTGTAATGGTGTCACGGCATTTAAGCAGGTTGAGAACTAGACGTCCAACCACGTCTTACGGAAATTAATTCTCGGTCGACATCATGGAACAGAAATTCGTTTGCAGTTTGGTAGGCACATTATTCGTTTCCATAAAGCTTATAACCATGTTGAACTTAAAGTAGTTATGATATTTTCTACAACAGATGCCGTTGGGCCCCCGCAAGCTTAACTTTCTAAAGCCGTGCGCGGAGAGGGGCAATTTCGCATTCGCGAAACAAATATCAAAGTGATGTCACAATCAAAACAAACTCATGATTAAGACGCCACTGAAAGAAAAAGTGCTAAACGCAGCTGGATGCAACCGAAAAAAAATTGTCTTTGTTTGAGACAGCATACGAGCAAACAGACATCACCAACTCACAGGGTCATCTTTCCCGCAACGGTAACCGGCAACGACGCCTTCTCCCCCCCAGATTTCCTCAGTGGACTCAGGGGGGTAATAAGTTGTGACGCGGAAGTTGTTGGCAAGCTCAGGCTCGCCGTTCTTAGCGATCCTCCAGAGACCTGTGGAAAAATGCGGCGTGGAGAAATGATCGGTGTGTTGACGACGTTGGCAAATGCGCCGCATGTTTCAATGAAACGCATGTTTCAATGCAATCCAGAGGTGACCATCACAAAACATTATTNACATGCGAAAACTTGCGGCAATTGTGAGAGAACGCGTCTTATAAGTTATTTTTGCAATCAGCAGATCAGCACGTGTGTTGGGATACAGGTACATCAACGTTTAAAGCTGCGGTACGCTTGCATCCCTATCGACCTGCAATTGCAAAGTGTCCGCTTCTGGAAAAGGACACTTTCTCCACTTCATTTGGGCTTAGCGCTTTTATTGCATCTCGTAAGAGAGAAGCAATGATGGCGGACATTGAAAATCCACCTGTTTTCGAGGACACTGAAGCAGGGTACGACTCAAAGTTGTCAAGCAAATGTCGGGTCGTGAACAGAAGTGTCGGCTGACACCAAAGACTGGATCGAGCGTTACTTGAATACGATGACCAAACATCTGTGCAGCAGTCGGCGTAATTTGTTCAAGCTGCTGCATCACGCAAAACCTTCATCACCAGTTTGCTTAAAGCGGGAGCTTTCACTGCTGTTTCACAAAAGAAACCAGTCTTGACATTCTAGCAAGCATGATTGCAATTGTTCCCTTGGAAAGTGTAATGTTGTGACGTCGGTGTTGTGATGTCACGAGTTCCAGACATGCATGGGTTGTCATGTAACCATATATGGCCACATTACGCCTAGCACAAAGCATGCACTTTCGCGTAACAAAGCAGTTTGCGTTTAATAGTGATGTATGTATACCGTTTGTCTTAATAGAAGTTACGCACACCGTGTGTNAGAGTGGTAACAGTATTGTGAACGCGTGCTAGTACATCTGCTAATCAGCGCAAGCGTGGAGACATTACTAACAGGCACTGAGCAATCCGATATATTAACCCACACCACTGCGACCTATTCGTTTTGAACAGCACAGATACGCTCTCTTGCGGTTTGGCGTCATCGAACATTAGGAGTCTCCGGCACTCCGTAGCATGCAGAGTCGGGAAGTTTGACGTTCGTCGTAGAACTACTGCTCATTAAGGAGCGGGGCTTAAAAAGCTTCATATAGATTTTTAAAAAGCAAAGATGCCGTTTTAAGCGGATTTGGATTATTTGGCGCCGGCCATTTTGGCGCTGAGCCGTTTTAGGCCTAGCGCTTATCTGCTTGATAAATATTACCCACACATCGTTGTCTTTAGAACTGTGTTTTCCATCTTGCTCGGATGTTTTTCAAGAAAGCAACTGTTTTTTTTAAAGGCAACAAGCGTAGTGCGTTTGTCTTGAGATGAGTTTGAGCGTATTTCTGTATTTTAGAATTTTAGCGAAGTGCCTTTCTTAACGTTAAAAAATATTGCTTTCATTTTCCCGCATAACCATTTCGCCAATAACAGAGATTCTTCTCAGCAGGGGGAATAAATCAAGGTGTCTATGCGTTTTTGATAAACGCATCAAAGTGACCCATTGCCACTGTTTAGAATATGCGAATTAAAAAACGAATCGAATTCTATACATCGCAAAAAAATTTGACTCACTGCCATCACTTGAACATTTGCGAAGTCTAGCTTACGATATAAATTAAAATTTATCCATGGTTTTATCAACTTTCATTACACGCACTTATCAGTCTCTGCACTGGTGCCAAAACAGCTCAGCGCCAAATAGTCGTCGCCAAAAAAGTACTCGTCCCGTTTTAAGCCTGGACCTCTTCAGGTTTAAGCCCCACGCGAAGGACATCACCATGACTTAAGTTTGAACACCGTAAAAAAAACTGTGCACGGCACTGATCAGGTCATTCCCCATTGTGGTCGAAAAAAACTTATTTCAGGCGGAACGAGAACTACAAATCCACGGTCGTCACTATGACACGCGCGCTGAACACCACAAACGCCTGATCAGCCTCACCCTCATGTTGAGGCCGCCTGGTACCGGGTTTAACTTCTTGATGAAGCAGTGGGCGTTTGAATTCATATTCGTCTCGCCAGAACTTGGGCAACCTGAAAAGAATGCGGGCGGCTTACAGCAAATGAAATAGAATTCAAGTGAAACATTTACTTTGGAAGGAGCCAGGGAAAGTTTTGCGTGGGAATACCAAGCCACAATATGAACCACCGTTTCACGTCAACCATATACCATGAACAGAAATCACAGCCGCAATGCAAAGGGTTCTAATGTTCAAAAACCGACAGATTAACTTCTTCTGTGCCTGTACTGCTTTACAAAATGCATGTAATGACAATATTGCAAACAAAATCATCATCAAGTTGCGCTTAAAAACGAACCGTGGTACCAGACTACCTGTTGTAAATGGGATATTTTACTGCAGGATTTTTCAAATATTGCGCTCGTGGTAATTGGTGAAGGAAAGGCAATCTGCTGTCTTTGTACAGAGGTAGGGGTGCCCGCTTCTTAGGCATGAACTTTAGATTCTTCCTTCCAAAATGACTGCAAAAGACATCAAATTCATTTAACTCAATATGCCAAACCAACCAGTATAACTACGGAGTATGTGCTTGCAATTTTTCACGTAATTAAATGATATTTGCTAAAATATTGACGTACTTCAAGTGTTGCATTCTAGCATTTTTCTGTTACAACTGACGTGTTTCAACAGATTGCAAGGGAATATCCCAACATAATTAACATATTACAAAAGTATACAACAAACAAAAAGGAAGTCTCAGAATTGAGTTCAGGATTTTGGCAAACTGAAGCAAAAATGAATACAGTGTATATAAAAAAAATTAAGAACAGAAATTGATAATTTCTGAACAAACAAATCACTGTCACTATATATCTGTTTAACCAGGCAATCAAAAACTTACACATTGCTAATGCTATGGCATCTTCAAACCCTGCCTACTTCATTTTGTAAGGACTAAAGCTTATTTTACTGAAAGCTCCATACAGGCAATAGAGCAATAAACTCTTACATACTAAGAATAGAGTGTAATATATTTGCACTTCATACCTAATTTACTTCACCACTGATCCCTCAGTTTTGTAATGCACAAGAAGATGAATAACGCTTGGTGCATATAGAATGTCACAAACAAAAGTGTTGTAAAATAATTCATTTCTTAATACAAGCAATGCACATTAACATCCCCGGCAGCCACTTCAAAGCATCAAAGAGTATCATGCCCTCTACGAAAATTTTGTGAATTACAATTCCTTTTCAATATGTTGCTGGAATTTGCTTTAATGGGCCAAATATGTTAAACAACTTCTGCTCCATTCCACAACAGCAAGCCAAGTGTGGTTTGCAACAAAAATGAACAGGCACATTTGAACAAATCATTTCATATTTTTTCTTTCTGTAATTACAAACACAGGACTCTAAGCAATGAAAGCAAATGACAATGGGAGGATGATGGTCATTTATAGTCAGAATTAAATACAGTGGCTAGAAAATAAATGATTGACAAATCAAAGAATCTGGCACTTAACCTTCAACTGCCAGCTGATTATGCCTATGCATGATTTTGTAGTTGTGTGATATATTTAGAGTGTAGAGTTAATGGCTGAAAGGTTAATAAAAGGTACTTCAGAAGTTGTGAACAAAATTTTTTCAAGGATATTGTTACTGTTGCGATGGGAAAGCCTGAGTGGCAAGTGCAGAAAGCTTCGCACTGTGGCAACAAGCAACAATAGAGATCACCTGACAAAATCACTCTTATTGCTTGTTTGCACCACATACATATGGGTGTTATTCTTCGCGCACATCGTGTTTGTGGTGAATCGCACATTCAACGCAACGCCAACGGAGGGGAGAGGTTGCAACACTACCACAGCCATTATTAAATGGTCTTGTTCAGATGGCTATTGTCAAATACTTACCATATCACTACATGAAGTGCCTGCAGTTTTACAAAAGCCATAAAATATCTTACTTTCCCAGGCTTTGATTCAGATGCCAGTGTTTTTAGTTTGCAAACTCAGTCTATTGCCTATAAAGTCAAAATTATTCATGAATAACAACTCGCATTAAAAGCTCCAGTTTGCTGTAAGCTTTGATTTCATCTTTTTTGCAATGAGTCTGATTTCATCTTTTTTGCAATGATTCAAGCTTGTACATATCTGTATTCAAGAAACTAGTCTACACACAGGTAAAGCATTTGAATCCATCAGCAAATTTTCAATTGGAAATCTATTTCACAGAACACTATGCATCTTTAGTCCTACAGCCTTTCCTAATTATCATTAAAAACTCAGAAAAATGGTTCAAAAAGTGATATCTCAACACATGGGGTAATTGACACCTTTTACTAACACCTTCGGTGCTAGGATGTTTTTACCTTTGAGACCCATGCAAGCCACTTTTACACTGTCACTTTGCAACTCCTTAACTTACCCACCAATTACGCCAGAGAGCTGGTCAAACCCTCAAAATTTGGAGCTAGTCTTTGAGTTTGCATTGAAAACAAAATTGGAAAGTTGTGGATTTCATTTTTTTGAGGGTGATGTCACAAGTCGGATAGGTTTTAGGCCATTTTGGCTCAGGTTACCTGGCCCTGACGCCAACTGCTAGAGGGAATTTTTTGACTCAGGCTTTTATTAGAAACTAGGCTATAATGTGAGTCTTTTGAGCCTTTGACTGGCTTTCTAGGGTTGCTGGTTCAAAAGTTATGACCTAAAAACAACATATTTCATTAATCCCCTAATCAATTATTTATTGTTTTTTTGTTGGTTTCAGACCATAACTTTGCACCAAAATGGTCCAAAACCTGCCCCACTTGTGATATCATGCACAAACAAGCCGAAAAATGCAAATTAGAAAACTTGCCACATCTTTTGAGGGTTTAAACAGCTCTCTAGCTGAAACGCCTGGCCAGTTGTGGTGTTGCAAAAATGTGGGCTGAACGTGGGCTTTCGAAGTACGAAGATCTTGGCACCAAAGTTGTTAAGAGATGGACAACTAAGGCAAAACTTTGCCAAGATGAGAGATTATTGGTAATGACATGTAATAACTAAATCAAGATATACATTGTACAAATCAACCATGTAAAAATGATTCAATGAAATCATCAGACATTTTCAATAAGCAGCTATTGGGGCACCAATAGCTCAGTGGTAAAGTGTCTGCCTCTGAATCAGAAGGTTGGGTGCTCGGTCCACGGCCACTGAGTGAATTGCCGTAGCGCTCCTTTGGCAAGAGCGTTCACCTTAGCTGCCTCAACAAGAATCAAAATTCAGGCTTTGGCCTGCCACCAATTGTTGTCACCAAAATTAACAACAAAAAGCAGCTGCTTTTATCAACAAAACTCTTTGCTGGAAAGGAAATCAAGCTGCTGTTTCAATTTTGAATCACTCCTAGCTTTTATTCTGTTCTGAAAGTGATTCTTCTTCAAGGGCAGATTTTCTTCATACAGGGTGACCCAAAAAGATGCGTACCCATATTTTGTTCGATAAAAAACCCATTTTT
>JGI24021J15306_10008771_pt1 | contig 12453 bp, 10 predicted proteins | sample Ectturendosymbi1_FD_15306 | JGI IMG/M metagenome (IMG submission 15306)
CCCCCCGTTAGGATGCTTAGCGTGTTATCACGTCATCTTCTACTCAGGGTTGACGCAGTGATTCTCAACGTGGACCACCTGGAATTTCTAGTAGCCCGCAGATAGTTCCATTGTAAATCCCCCCCGATAAAGCGTTCACTGACTTAAGTGCAATACAGTTTCGACTAGTTGTTCATGAGGTGTCAACACAGCAAAGTGGTCCACGGATATTTTCTTGAAAAGATGGTCCGTGGGCAAAAAAAGATTTAGAACCACTGCGTTAACGGGACACTGCGAGAACATGTACTTAAGCTACTGCGACAAGACTAAAAGTTCTCTTTACTATTTGCAATGTGTTTTTTGTTCGCTGTTATAATTGACCCTGGTATCGCACGAAAGCAATTTTCGACTGCGAGAAATAATCAGTCGTGAAAAGCGTGTGCGACATCATGGGAGGCGCTGCGGTCTGTTCCGCATGGCTGCGTGACACATTCGCCGACGTAACTGACCTACCTTAGGCTGTGCATGGACTTGCTCGCTCTCGGCGACCAGCTGTTGCTGTTAAAGTTACATCGCGTTGAAATAATGACAAAAGTAGTTGGTTCGTGCAGCTGGTAACTGATGACGGTGTTTCGCAGGTGATGGTATCAACCACGCTAAACCGGTTGAAGCCGGATCGAGCCAGTCAACCGTCCCACTGTTGACTAGCCCGAATGTCGAAGAACAAAAAGGTTTGTCTTCTTTTTTTAAGAAAGCAGCGAGAAAACCGTGACTTCGTCGTGATTATTGATATCACTTGATTTTTATCGTAAATACTGTTTTGAAACCATAAATGAAAAGAGCTGCCTAGCCAGTGTCATGGCGATTATCAGAGTAGGCGTCGCAGCAAAATGTTTCTCTACTCTACCGGTCACTTTGGTGCTTGTTTCAGCCAAAGCCAGCGCTTCGTTCGAATCGAATGCAGCCACGCTGCCTTCACCCCTTGGCTGCGACAGGAAAGTCAAAGAAACCCCTCGACTGAGTCAGACCAAATTCGCGTCAGTGGAGATGGTGAGTGACCAGCAACCTGGAAACTGTCACAGCTGTGCTGTCGGTTTGCGGCAAAAGACGTAGTCGTTTGTCACTTTTCTTTCAGCCCAAGTGCACTTGTATAGGTTTGAACTTTCCATTTAAGTTGTCTTTCTTGTGTCTTCTGCTTCAGACCGACTAAAAGTTTTGCCTGGTGAGATACAAAGCGTATTTTCCGGCAACAAACTGACGAACTTTGCCGACAGCTAATCTTTATATGCACTTTTTTGCAAACCAAACGACATTGAATCGCGTAATCGACCGCTGGAAAACTGAACCGATTTTTGTTAAAGCGAGACATCTGCTCATAGCGAAAGTTTGAAAATAGGACGTGACAACGTGAGTCGCATGGGAGGCATACAAGCTGTGTCCATGACAACGATGCTTCACGCGCAGGTTCACACTGAACCGCTGCGACTTACAGGGTCTTCAGCGCAGTTTTTCTGTTCATAGGCAACATTTTAAAACGAAGCAAACCTCGTTTTTGATTCGACACTTGCATCGAACCCTGAGAGAAATCGGAGTAAAAGCGTACATCCGTTATCCCGGTTATTCACTGGGTCTGGCACAGCTTGTGAAGAGGAACCTTGATATTTACTCTGTCAGCAGCGGAGTAGAAAGTTGGCGAACCTGAAATCGTGAAGTATTGCTTGACAAGTCGTGACTGCGGAAGCCTGGGGTGTTTTTCGGTCACAGGCCGAACGTTTTTGAAATGACCGAAAAAAATTAAGTCATTTCGGTCAGAATGTCTGAAAATATAGGCTGAAAACATTGTTACGGCGAGTTTTAATGCAACTGTGAGACAAACGACCAAAATGTCTCAGTGAAAAAAGCAGGCGCAAGCGAGTGGTTGCTCCACGCTTGGCGTACGTTTCGATTCTCTGACACGCGTGCGCTTTCGCAGGATGGTAACGAACAATCGCCGCGATCCTCCACCTCAGCGGGCAGCGTGCGCATCGACCGCAAGAAGTCCTGGTGGAAGCGACCGAACTTCGGGAGGAAGAAGACCACCTCCAAATATGGCAGTGCCGTCGAATCGACGAGCCCAGTTAACGGCCCGAGCCCAAAACCAGAAACCAGTTTCGAATGTGAGTTCCGTAAGTTGTTTTAAAGTTGAATGGATGATTTTACTGAAAAAAGATTGTGTGCCGTCGTAAAAACTGCAGTCATGTCGTTTACTCCCTCGTTTTTCTCCTCTTTCTCTGGTACACGTAGTTTTCTCTCTCTTTTTCTCTTCTGCGCATACTTTTTTCTTATCTCTCTCTCTTGTGTGAGTAGTCCTTTCCTTCTTTTCTGTGAGTAGATTTTTCTTTGCTCTCTTATGCGCGTATTTTTTTCTTCTCTCTCTTTCGTGTGTTTGCATCTGGTCCACAACACTGCAGTTCAGAAGGTGGCCGTGCGAAGTCCTTCACAGTTAACAACATGCGCGCTTTTTGATTTTCAGATCAAATGTCAGACGACAGCGGCTTGAGCCAATCTGTATCAGACAACTCAGCACAGGTCAGTTCCGCTGCACGCTCGCTTCGTCGTTACGTGGAGGGTACTTGTCTCTTTGGCAGCTTTGCGGACCACTGAGCATGGAAAGGGTTTTGTCTTCGTCTAATTCGGTGGTTGGAAAGATCACAATCACAGAGTGAATTTTTCGTAGTTATCCAAATGTAATGAAAAAGTTAAACATTTTTCAATAATATAAAAAATTGCGCATTTTTAAATGCTGGAAAATAACGCAGTTTTTTTGGTCATACTTTTAAAAACCAGCTTAACCGTTCAGAAAATTGGTGAGAGTGGAGATTCAATTCTGTCTCCATTCGAGATTCAATTCTGTCTCCACTCGAGATTCGATTCTACCTCCAGTGGAGATTCGATTCTACCTCCAGTGGAGATTCAATTCTGTCTCCACTCGAGATTCAATTCTGTCTCCACTCGAGATTCGATTCTACCTCCAGTGGAGATTCGATTCTGTCTCCACTCGAGATTCGATTCTGTCTCCACTCGAGATTCGATTCTGCCTCCCCTCGAGATTCGATTCTGCCTCCACTTCAGATTCGATTCTGTTTTCACTCCACCATACGAGGTCGGACCGTTGACGTCACACATCATGCAATCCAAATATGTCCCGCAAACACAGTTCAATGCCAAGGTAGAAACCGTCGCCAGAAAGTCTTTAATAGGGGGACTTTACGTCTGTGCAGGGGGTTTGACACGATAAATTTTATGAAAATTCCATTGATTATGGTGTTTCATGTTTCTTCAATTTGGGGGGCTTGGTGCTTTGTGCTTTGTTTGGGCGGCTAAGGACAATAAAGCCCCCCGTGGCGACGAGACAATGCCAAGGTTGAAACCGCCCTCCTCCACCCCCACATATTGTTCGCAGAACTCTTTGCCGGGTGACGACATCATGCGAAAGTACATGAAGAAGGTGTCAAGCCACCACCAGCAGCAGCAGACAAGCGCGGACGGCGGCGACCTCGGCGATTCGCCAGAATCGCACAAGTACGTATAATGTTGGAACGAGTAGGTCTTCGTAGAGGTTTCAGAATGACCGAGGAGCTCCCCACATGTGATGTGCTGGTGCATGAATGAGGCCGTTGAGCGAAATAGCTTAGTGTTGGCGAATTACTATTTTGCATTTTCGGAAGTTGTCACTTCTTTCAAATGTCTCCATAGGGCAAATCTGCACTGAGGACCAGCCAGGTGCAAATCTTTGTGTCTTTTATTACGTCCAGGGGTCACTGTGCGGGGCTTCAAACAAAGGAATACCCTTGGCCTGTCCTCAGCGCAGACGGGCCTTCACGTAACAGGTTTACATTTTTGATTTGCCTGTTTCGTTTCTCGAAGAAAAACCGTAAACAGGGTTCATGCGGCGTCTGGAAAAGTGTTGAAAAATTTGGTCATTTTCCAGTCTGGAGAAAATTTTTGTTTTAGATATCACATTATTCTGATGCTTCTGACAAGATGGATAATTATTTTTACTTTCGTCGTGTTAACTATTATAATGCCTGTATTTGACCTGGGTATGTCATTCGGAAAAGCTAAGCCTGGAAAAATCCTGGAACAGTGGTTCTTAACCTTTCTCTACCACGCCTCCCTTAAGTAATTGTCCTTTGTTCCAAGCCCCGCTGACTTTAAATAAGTTTCAAAAACAAATGTATTTATTGATGAATTATTGATCAAAGTTTCCATGTTGCAGAGCGTGTAAGCGCTCGCGCACCCCCACCCCCTGGAAATTTATTGACGCCCCCCTGTGGAGGTGTGCCCACCGGTTAAGAACCACTGTCTATTCCTGCTTCAACGCCCCTGTTAATGCTAGTGACAAACTTGCATTGTTCGCAGCCTTAGCGAAACGACGGTCACGACCGCGCGCTCCCCCCTCAGCGACAGCACCGTCGCCGCCTCGTCGCAAGCGGACGCCTCGTCGTCGACCGCGTCGGTCAACGACTGGCGAGCGTCGTCTAGCGGACTGGTCGCACTCAAACCGGAAGACACGTTCCGGCGCTCTGACGCGGAACTGCGAAAGGACACCACGCGGAAGCTCAGGATCGTTCTCGCGTCCACTCGACCGCGCGCCGACGTGCTTTCGCCTCTCGCGCACTACACCTTGCCGTCGCATGGCTTCCTTTTCGCCAACAGTCCGTCGCAGCAGCTCTTGCAAAGCCACGCGAACAGGTTGACCGAGAATGCGAGGTGAGTCTGATCTCCTAGAAGGGTTTTATTGTCGGGCAGCGTGTAACAAGGGCGTCAGTGGCGTAACTGGCTGGGGGGCAGAGGGGCGAATCGCCCCCCTTGGCAAACTAAATGTAAAAACCGGGCCTCCACTTAGCTTATATTCCGGTACTGTTATACTTTGGTTTACAGTAAGTTGTTTTTTTGCGTTTTCGTAGTATTTTCCGGTGATTTAGGCTTTCAGTATAGCCATCCTCATCCAGATTCACCATCATTTTCAAGCTTGTTTCTGAGTTTTGGCTAGTGGGCCCCCTTCAGCTAAGTTTCGCCCTCCCCTAGCTCAAACCTCTAGTTACGCCACTGAAGGTAAGGTCTTTTAATGCACACGGAATCGTCTCAGAGATTCTTACCTTTGCATGCTGTGAGAATATGAGCTGATGATGCCTCCCTAGTAAGCGAAATACTTATACTCTGTCAGATATTATTGTCTGATTCTTAGCTGGGAAAGGATTCCTTTCGGTAGCTTTAGATTCCTGTCCTTGGAAATTTTGGAGGCTAAACTTGCATTTAAGAGAAATGTCACCTTTGGCTGTCTCCTCTCCTGTGACAACGCGTTTCTGCTTTTGGCCAGAACAGGCCGCTGACCGCTTCGACTGGTGTTAGTTAGTTCGGGAAAGCGCAGTTGCACAGAAAACATCTTCCAAACCGTTGCTGAACACAAGCGCACCTGTGCGCAGATATACGCCGTGCCCTCGAGTTGCCCGCATGCAGGTTTTTTTCGAAAGTTTGGCCTTACTGACCGTGCAAAAGACATTTTGAGCTACCTCAAATATTTTATCTGAATACCGAGATGGTTGTAAAGCGAGTGTATTTTGATGGTGTTAGAAAAGCGGGTTTTTACTGTACTTTGAGAGACCGTTGGAAAAATTTGAAAGACCGTTTCAGTCTCTCAAAACACCTTAAAAACACTGCCGCATGTATGCGAGTTTTAAGGTCCGACAAGTTTCAACTTCACCAGGCAGTCAATCGGCACCCCTTCACAACTCACCCCACCCCCTCCCCGTTGTTTTCAGGATCAACGACACCCTCCTCACCTTCCTCCGTTCGCAACGCGCGGAGGCGCTCTTGCTCCAGGACGACTCGCGCATTGCTCAGCTCGACGAAGCGACGCGCGGCGTTGAAGCGCTCGGGGAGGCCGGATGCCATACCGTGATCCAGGTACTGGTGCGCTTCATCAACCAGTCAGTCCATAATAACAGACGAATGGAGCCGCGATCAGGACTGTGTGAACCAAAAATTTTTAGATGGTGGACCCGGAGCCTGAAATTTGGGTTCCGGTTCCACAAACATAGTTTTTAAGGCAAGCGAGTCATACAAATAATACAATGGTTTTTTCGAATATTACTTTTGTCAGTAAAGCCGGAAAGTGCTGCGAAATTTTTTTGCTTTTTCGGACCAAATTGTTCTGGAGATGGAGCCGGAGCCTGAAATTTGGGTTCCGGTTCCACAGCTCTGCCTGCGATAGCTCAGTGGTGGTGTCCACCTCTTGATTGGAAAGTTGGACGTTCGAANTACGGACACTGAGTGAATCGCCGTAGTTACGCAGTGAGCAGAAAGAAGTGTCTTGAAAAAATAACTATATTTAAGAAAATGCTCGGCTTCAGGAAGACGAGCTTATTGTCTAGTATGCACTTGACGACATTGCATCACGATGATTGGTCAATATTGAATCAGAAAACCCCGATTCAATTGGTTTCAAAATTGGCGCCCAACTTTTGTAGTCTTCGCAACATCGCGTGTTTCTCTGCGCTTTTGAATCCAGTTTTTAACAATTTCAAGTTTCTTTTACTAAATTAAAAGCAACTTTTTCACGGTTATAGCTGTGTTTTGTACCGGAATGACGTTTTTTACGAAAATTTACTTGTCCCGTTTCTTTCGTGCTTCCTGTTTGTTCCTATTTTTTAGTCAGGGTTAAACCTCATCCCGTCCCTGAAACAAACCTCCACGCTCAATTTATCAAAACCGTTTCTTGCTGATTTTCCAGTTGGCCAGTCAAGGATCCGACCACTGGCCAACGAGTGGTAATATAAGGATAAAGTACAGTTCGATTTGTCGAAGCAATCAATGTTCTCTCTAAGGTGCGCAAACGCGCAGTAACCACCAGACCGTTTGCGCAAAGAAATCTCATTCTCGTGCGCTTGTAACATTCCAAAACATTGGATGAGCACGACAGCAAGAAGCTATTTTAATTAAATGTGCACCGTGTATTTTGATAAGATCTTGCACTTATTCTAATAATTCACAATATTTGTAAATCATTAACAACTCTGTTATGTCGGCCTTTGTTTTAAAAACAAACATTTGCTCAGAGTAAAATTCTCTGAGAGGGAACACTGCTAGCAATCGTTTTCTTTATTCGTGCTCATATCACTACCAAATCGATAAAGACGAGATGACAGAACTTTTGACAGGAGTGACACGAAAAATCCGGAACGTGTTCAGACGAATGCTTTCCTTTTTACTCCTCATGTTGATTCATACTGCAAATAAGAATGGTCACCAGGAAGAAAGACTTCATTGTTTGCTGTTCAGATGAGCTTGCTCAGGCACGACTTCAATTGATTAAGAATTTTATAATTTTGCAGCTCCGCATTCCCCCCCGGATGTTTGAATTCGCTGACGTAAAGTTCATATGTTTTCGAAAATTCGCCCCTGGCGTTGCTAGTGTCGTATTCACGAAAGGTTTATCGTTCCTTTGCCATTTGTTCAACGCGCGGGTTAAAGCTTTGTGTGGCGCGATAAAGGCTTTGAACTTCTGTGTCGCCTGTTGTTGTCTCGCCGGCCGGAATATTGTCCTCTACGACAATCTTGCCGGACCCCGCTAGCTTCATCCGTGCATTCACAGAACCCTTCTTATTTGGAAAAACAAAACTTGATTTCTTCCAAAACACCGTTGTATATTTTGATCGAGCAAACGTGAGACTTTACTTACTCATCTCCGGGTTCGTTGATATCGAGTTTGAGAACCACCAATTCGACCCAAACTCCGCTTCCGTCACCGCCAAGACTCAAATCGCGCGACTTCGCACTGTGCGTTCAGCGCGCTTCTGCGGTTTTCCACCGCGCTTGCAAAATTGGTCTCTTGCACTGTTCGAGACCGAAGCATAATCAGCAACTTGTGAAGAAGCACATCAAGTTTGTGGAGAAAATCGTCGGAAACAGCATTTAGTTAAACTTCTATGTTATTTTCTCTGTGCATTTCCTATTGCGCTTCATTTGCTGCGTCTATCACGTTTGCAAGTCGCAGCCACGCTCGGCTTATTCGCATCTGGAAATTGCATTGTTTTGTAACAATCAATGCATTTACGAGAGACAGACGCGCAACCACCACACAAAGCAAATCCGAAGCAATACACGAGAAAAGGAACCACACCCGGTCATTAAAGGTTGAAGGGTCACAACCTATATCACGGGATCTGTCGGTCACGTGACCTCTCGGTCGCTGAGTGTGCGTCATGAGAAAGCAACAGGGCGCTTTTTACTGCAGTTGCACAACTACAGTGAACAAGCGAACGGTTATGTTCCGCCATTAAACCTTGGGATCGCTCTCCATGCAGAACCTTTGGAGGGACTACGAGAAGCGACGTCACTACCTCGTTTACTTGTTCCGATCTAAGCAGCACTTGCTGGCGAAGCTGTCGCACATCAGTCACGTGATGGAGTGCACCAACCGTGACCGGTCGATATGCAGGTGATGGGCGTGTGCAGAGTGCTAGCGGGAAAGCTCGAAAAAAAACTTGTGCTTTATGCGGGAATGCGAGTTGAGCTGGTTATTTTCTTGTTTAATTTGGCCGCATATTGGTCTTTGCATATTGCCTTCTTGTGATCGAGGTTGCCAAAGCTTCGAAGCTTTATTTAAAGCCGATCTGTAAACATCATCCGCTGATCAGGGGTCTCAAGCAAATTGCTCCGAGAGCCAAACGAGGACTTATGACCCGGGGGGCGCATTATGACGATGACGCAACAATGGCGGTGCCTGAACCTTACTAGAAACAGTTTTTTACATCTTATTTCCTACGAAAGATATCGTGAGTAATAATAAGCAAATCATTTCTAGTCGTCTCTACGTTTGCTTGAAAGGTACTTGTTCGCTCGCTAGCCGAACACTTTTAAACACCGGTGAATAAATTAATTAACTTAAATGTTAATATCGAAAACGTTCCAAAAAGCATCGCGGACAGCACAATATTACCCCCGCGGGCCACATGTGGGCCGCGTGTTTGAGACCCCTGCTTTAGACGGCAGTAAATCACAATGCAATCGATACCTCGCCGACATGTAAACGCGATGAGATCGATGCCAACCTTCGCGCGCGCGCAATTCTATTGCACATCCCGCGTGCTCTTGTGCCGCTCTAGCCAGTTCGGTGCGCGTTGCCTGGCAACGGCGGCCAGGACGCGCGCGTTCTGTTCTTCCTGACGATTAAAACCCGAGTTATCGCGAAAGTCACGGCCGTTGTTTTCCAGGAGGTACTTCACGGTCCAGTGCGTGCGCCACTTTCTCAAGCGGAACGAAACCACCATCGCCGAATTTCGGGACAGGATCCTTCGCTCCAGCGCCATGGACGAAAAGGTGTCGCTGGTCGACGCGTACTTGGGCGAGCTCAACGCTAAGCTGACTGAGGAGCACACATGGGAAGGTGCGCAGTTGCTAGGTTTCCTGAAACGAGTAATCTTATATAAGAGTGTCTCCAAGACTTTGCCGTTAAGTAGATTCATGAAAATTGTCAAGGACAGTCTGGAAACTTGCTGCCGTACCAGCAGTGTTCCCTCTAAGAAAATATAATGAATATTTCACGGCCGAGTTAGCAGAGTTCTGAATGAATAAAAAAACTTAATCCTATCAAAATACGAACAAAGTGCACATTTAATTCAAATGGCTTCTTGCTTTCGTGCTTTTCCAATGTCTTGGATGTTGCAAGTGCGCGATAATGAGATTTGACTGCGCAAATGATTAAGTGATACCGAAGAGGGAGCGCTGCTTACCAGCCTGCTCTCCCCAACACAAACCGCTGATGGCACTTGCCAGCACTTTTTGGCTTTACTAGTAAAAGTAATACTCGAATTTGTGGTTACTAACTAACCCGTAACTAAGTAATTTGTCCTGAAACCACTCCTCCCCATCCGCGCCGGTCATCACAGCGGCGTGTCTTGATGTGTTCAGGCATAGGGTTGGAGGGGCCCTGTGTCAAGGGAGAAACTGCTGTGACGTGCCATGTGGCAATTTCCCGTCGTCCGCCAGGGGCGAAATCAGGTGAGACAAAATCTAGTCACGCCGAGACCATTGTTAGCCCGAAACTGCTTCGAGATAAGGACAGGGCCCAGTGCTTTTATATACGTCGACGTGGAATTTGCACAGATTTGACAAATTCAAGTTTGCGCTTGTTGCGTCAACAACCGATCGACCCCCGCTGCGTCCGCCGGCTTTAAACCGGTTTATGGCTGTTCGTACCAGCTCCACCCTGAGGCGCGATCTTTGCATTGGCGACGACAGCGCATTGTTGCAGTCGCCTTTCGAACAATGGAAACCCGTTCGACAAAAGTGGCATCATGTCTTTGTTCTCGTTGCCATAGCGACGCTGGCCGAAGCAAGAACCGTTTGACGTCACGGTCAAGCGGTGAGCCTGTTGGTATGCGCTGTTTCTGAGCAGCAGCTTAATATTTTTACCGTTTCCGTGGCAACGTTTGTTTCCCTGGAAACGGCTTCGGCTTTTGCCGTGTGGCCTGTATGGAAGAAAAAACAATTTTTGGTGCAGTTTGCGATTTTTCACATTTTTTCGTGTCGCGAAACTTGTACCGGTGTCTCGCTTGCTCTGGAGACGATGGACAATGCTCAGAAATCCTTTGTGACGTTCCAAGGCATCGAATGCACTCCATGGTTTTGACGTTGAGTTCAAGGCCCAGCTCGAGGATATCAATGCCGTCGCCCCAACAACAGCTCGTGCAGTTGCAGCAGTGGTTTCCAACCGTTACGAACACGCCGAACCCTTATGCAGCTTTCCAAGCTTTTGCCGAACCCCGTTTTTGCCCAATATAACAGAAAGTACAAATGGGTAACTGAAATGAAATCAATCAACAGTTTGTATTTGGTTATACAGCGGTCCCACGGTTTTAGTCATGCTTCAGATGACCTTCGTCGAACCCAGCAAGGGGTTCGATCGAAAGCAGGTTAGAGCCACTGAATTGCAGGAGCTCTTGTAGTGATTGCACGGTAGAAACATAAATGATGAAAAGCGCGCCCCCTGACGAGCTCTCCGCAGAACCGTAGTGACGTTTTTATTGAGTTTGTGCTGTTTCGTCACTGCGAACTAAAAATCTTGATCGAATACGTTGACTCGACTACTGCATTGTGACGTCAACACAACTGCTGCATTGTGACGTTCAGGTGCGAGCGAGGATCATCTGGCGGAGGCGAGCGCGTGCGTGGAGCGAGCAGTGTTTACACTCATCCACAAACACGTCATGTACCCGAACGGAGACGGCGACTTGCTGAGAGACCAGTGAGTCGAAACTCGGATTTTTCGCTACGATTTTTGAACCTAGTGTTGAAGAAGCGGCGTATTTGTCGCTTTCTGCAGTTCACGATTTGATTGGGTGTCGTTCGTCAAAGAAGTCCTTACTTGAAATTCTTCGCGATTTGAAGATAAACTTGCCGTGTTTCTGGTTTGTTCCAAGCATGGCCGCAACCAGCTGATATTTTCGGGGTAGGCAAAATGATTGTAATTCGTTGTTTTACTATTTTCGGGGGGGTCAAAATGACTGTAACTTCTTGTTCTACTATTTTTGGGGAGGCAAAATAATTTCAACTTGTTGTTTTACCGAATAGCTAAGCATGTTTTTGAAAACTTCAGGGAGGCGCAACTGCTCGGTTGCCCCCTCCCTGGTTGCGCGCCTGCTTCCGAGTGATTGCTGGTGCGCGAAATGACAAACACCAGGAAATGCTGTTTTGAAGTTGTCTCCGAGACGCGTCCNGTTATTCGCGCGCCTNGCACCCAAATAAGGACGTCAGACGCAGCACCCAGTTGACTAACAACAGTGCTTGACTCATTGCACTCGGGTCATCATCACCANCAACAACAACAACACCCGATTTCTCATCGATTTTCAACTCATACAGGCTCTTCCAACAGCACATTTCCCGCCTGTCGGCTGTTATCACACCGCTTCATCCCTCCCTGCTCGTGCGACGCAAGTACCTCTGCGAGAGTCCCTGGCCGTCCGCCCAGCGACACGCAAGCGCCATCGGGGCCCACAAATCGCCCCGCGGCAAGCTGAACAGCGCCCTGCGCTGTTGCCGCGCCATAATGCACCTCCTCAAGCTCGCCGACGAGAGCGAAGCGCCCGGCGCCGACGATTTCACCCCAGTCCTCGTGTTCGTTCTAATCAAGGTAAGCGGCTTGACGCGTAACTTCTGTGCAAGCATGGGCGTCTGGGGGCAGGGGAGACCAAGCCCCCCCTGCATTTTTTTCAGCAAAACAAGGTTGTTTTCTTAGTTTCGAGTGGCAAAAACAAACGTCACCACTTTTGGCCCGCTCCGGAAAAAGGCCTTTCGTCGTCCATGTGTGCAGGTCTTGCCTCCAAGCGTCACGGTCGACGAATTTGCAGGTTTTATCGATGTCGCTTGTTTGTGGCGTGGGGGGGAAAGGTTCCCCTTGCTTTTGATATTTTGCTATAAATGTTTTAG
>JGI24021J15306_10008772_pt1 | contig 12453 bp, 11 predicted proteins | sample Ectturendosymbi1_FD_15306 | JGI IMG/M metagenome (IMG submission 15306)
ATCATATCAGTGTAATTGCTAATTAACCTACACCAAAACATTGTTGACCAGTATTATTATGCTAGTTACAGGGTCTACACCAAACATTGTTGACCAGTATTATTATGCTAGTTACAGGGTCTACACCAAAACATTGTTGACCAGTATTATTATGCTAGTTACAGGGTCTACACCAAAACACTGTTGACCAGTATTATTATGCTAGTTACAGGGTCTACACCAAACATTGTTGACCAGTATTACTGTGCTAGTTACAGGGTTACAACTCATTGCAGACCTGCAAACAAAGGGGGTGACGGGCTGTTGGTCGCCCTACAATTTTTAAAAACATTTTGTTTTGATGCGCACGAAGCACATGCAGCTGCGCAGTCATGCATGCATACAAACAGTGAAGCCTTCCAAGTGTTATGCGATGTATATACGCCGTATTAAATTTAGAATGTTATAAGTGTACGACAATGAGATAGCACTGCGCAAATGGTCATCTGGTGGTACTGCGCATGCGCATCTTAGAGGGAACGTTGTTCACCACAAAGCTTTTCAACACTGTCGTTCATGACGAAGCATAACTGACCACATCACCAGATCAACCGGACCGTTCATATTTACAACGATGCCTCGCGCGAAGCCCAGGACTTACCACAACGACAAGTGACAAATATGAGGCCCGACAGCATTTGATGGTCTTCGTGCTGCTCATCAACTGAACGTAGTGTCTCAGCATATCGTGCACTTGCTTAAATATCTTGCACACTTAAAGCTTTCATCGCACACACCGGCAAATCTAGCAAGGAATAATCTTATGTTTCACCGCAACCACATGGGTTGGATGCAAAACACTGAGCTTGCAATGGACCAAGCATTGCATGGGTTTTTGAAGTGGCCTGAATGCCTCCCACGTTTACTTTCTGGAGCTGCTTCTCTCCCCCCCCCACTTGCAAACCATCAGCACACGACGAAAGCGATTTCGCGAAAAAGCAAACATCTCACCTCTGGGGTTTCCGCCGGACATATCATCCCCCAGAGTGAGTTGTGCAGTTGACGGGGTTTGGCCAGCTTGCCGTCCCTCCCTATCGGGGAGTTGAGCCGCCTCAGATGGGACAAGGTCGACGCGTATGTTAACCTGTTCAGCACCTGTGACGTGACAGGAAACACCAATCAAACATTAACACGTAAGCATGACGTCAACACATCTGCAACTCGTGACAGATGACGCAATCCCCACAGCAGTTTGTTAAGATAGAAAACTGGAAAAGCGCAACACAACACGCAGTGGTGGGAGGATAAGGTTGAATTCTGTTGCGCCGATGATCCAACCTTTGTGAGAGAAATGCACCACAGGTGGCCATGGATGCAGGATCCGGAGTCGAAATTTCGGACCCGGCTCCGGAGTCGAAATTTTGTGAAAAACTGGACTCGGATCCGGAGTCACTTTTCAATTTCGGCAATAGCAGGAGTCTGTGTGATCATATCTTAAGCAAAACATGGGTAAATTACAGTTGGATCGATGATTGTAGCCGGAGTCTGAACAGGAATCGGATTCTCAAATTTGATAAATTTACGGACCCGGATCCAAAAATTTAGGAACAGGAGCCGGAGTCTGAAAAAGTGACTCCGGCCACATCTGAAAGGCACTCCCCACAAGCACTTTAATTGAAGCTGGGGGGTAAATGATCCGAAACATCCCACAAGGTTCTTGTAGAGATTTACACCCAGGTTCTCGCACCGTTCAATGCTGTCCTGGGATACCAACGGAGTGAGAACCCCCCATCGAACCCCATCACGCAGCAAGCAAGGTTACCTGCGACACCCCTGCACGTGCTTGGTGAGCTTTCTTCTGGTCCCCCCAGTTTCCGGTAGCGAGGGAGTATTTCAGGCCGTCCGTGATGATCCGGGTCTTTATGGCCAGTTCCAGGTTGAAGTCCTGAGAATGGAAGAAAAGAAAAATTCAAGATGAACAAAATATTTCATGGAGTTAAACATCAAATCCACAAAAAGGTCAAAACGTAATGCGGCTTCTAAAATCATCAAATTCTCATACAGACATACTAGAATATAGAAAAATATTGAACGCAGTCACAGGGAACAAAGTGAAAGGACTTAGCCACAGAAAAAGTCCTCGACTCTGACCCCAATTTTAACGCTGTCTATTTTTGATGTGAATGGTTTCTTTGATCTTCTTCCCTGCCAATATTGTGACTTCTGTCGCAAAATAACCGCCATTGAAAGTCATTCCGAAATTGCTCCCCTTAAACATACAATCGATACCTGCTGCATGGTGCTGTGTGATTGAGCACGCGTTAAAAGCTGGTAGGTTGTGGGTTCGATTCCCGGTCGGGTAATGTCGAAGACTTGAAAAACTGTTGCGGTCTGTCCAGCCTCGTGCTGGGGGTTAATGGGAGGGTGCAAGTGAAAGCTTCACGCGCGGTGCTGCCATTGACCTTGCCACCACAGTGCAACATTCACTGCCAAAGCAACCGCGTGGCCCACGGCGCAAGTAAGCTGAGATGGGCGCCGCAGACCACTCGTGGCACTCCAATGGGAGTAAAAAGCAAGTGTAACTAAACTGTCTGAATGTTGTCATGAATAGGTTTACGGTCATACAATGCAGGGTACTTGCATAAGCTGCTCAATACACAGTCTGCATCAATACAACACACGTTGCATGAAATGATATGCATTACTGGACAATCTCTGCAGATGCTTTAGAAAAATCCAAGTCCAGGTCAGGATTGGTTTAGTTTACAGAGCTCACATCCCATAGAACACCCCAAGGAAAGGAAAGGCGGAAAGGCCAAAACGTTGGGGCCAGGTTCAGTTGCAGGGGATAAAACGTTGGGGCCAGGTTCAGTTGCAGGGGATAAAACGTTGGGGCCAGGTTCAGTTGCAGGGGATAAAACGTTGGGGCCAGATTCAGTTGCAGGGTATAAAACATATTTCAATTTCCAAGTGGACCTGAGAATAAAGATGATTAAATGATATTCCAGCTTCACAAGTCTGTAGAACTTCTGAATTGCACTCCCATGACTGTTTGCAGTTAGTTGCAACTACACAAGGCACATATGCAAGATCATGCAGTGGACATGACTGTGTATAGTACGAGATTGGTCAGGAGTAATCCACAATGCTGACGTATGCAATTGCCGGATGACGTCACACAATGCAATAGCCTGATGACGTCACACAATGCAATAGCCTGATGGCGACCAACCTTCCCTCGATCGATGAACTTCTGAGCATAGAGCCGAACTTCCTTCATCAAATTCCTGAACAAGCCACGAAACAGAAATGCAAGTAACGGCCCTGCAAGATCCAACCTCTTGTTGCCATAGTGATCACGATCGTCAAGCTCTCTTCTGCCAAGAGCGGCGGACAAAAGCCTGTTCACCATGTACCTGGGTGACAAGGCTAACGTGTTAAACCATGTACCTGGGTGACAAGGTTAACGTGTTAAACCATGTACAAAGGTGCGACCCAGTTAAACAAGGTACAATGTATCTCCAGGGGAACAAGGTTACAACAACGATATGATTTCAACAAAATAATGCCTGGAGCTTTTACCCCAAAAAGTAAGCTTTCTTTGTTTCGCAGAAGTCGCTGATGCCGACATGAGGCAGCATCTCCTTTTGCAAGATTTCCCTGGCGTACTTTATCCTTTTCTCTTTGGTCACGCCTGGCTTAGCGCCACGTGATCCAATGAAATTGAGAGCAACGTTCTGTTCCTGAATGACAAAAGCCTCATCCAAGGAAGGCTTTACCTGCGGCAAGAAACTGAACTTTTGTTATCAACCCAAAAATTTTTATACTTAAAAATCTGCTTTCGTCATATGTCACATGAAACGTCAGGGGTTTTAATGAAACCATCAAATCTATTGTCAATTTCGAATTTCCACGATGGTATGAAGTCTACAACGAATGTTGTTGCACTGTGTGCAGAGGCATTCGCTGCACCTTGACAGTCGCCTCCCAACTCTTGAACAGCCAACTGCAAACAAGTGGCTTTCAACCCTTTTCGTATCGCGACCCATTATAGAAGCCCACTACCACCCAACGACCCCCCATCTGAAACTCGCATAAAGAAAATGTAACACAGCTGTGTGCATAAAATATCTGTTCCCGACCCCCCAAAAAAACGGTTAACGATCCCAGGTTGAAAACCACTGCTGCCAAGAAATTCCGAGGCAGGTAGCTTCTTGATTGTTGCCAAAGAAAAACTAGCATATATAATGTACATAAAATTTGTGCAAGTTTTGTGCCAGATGCATATAATGACATGGTCGAATCTCGTTCAGTACACTCCAGTTCGCACACAGCTATTGTGTTTAATGGTTTACAGCAAAACGGCAATAAACATTGCAGCAAGGCTTTGCCCCCCATTCTTCAAAAATAACACAACGAACTTGACAGGAAGACGAACTGGTGCGTTTTGCAAATTCTCCGTTTTCCTTTCTCGCCATTTAAAGGACAAGGTCTTGAGATGTTCGACTCCGGTGGGAATAAATTAATCGCAAAAATCGCGAAACCGGGAAAGGTTGACAGCAACAGAACAACATTTATACCATTTCCATCATTTCGGGGTCATCGAAATCATAAATGACGTGTTCCAGAATATCTCTGTCAGAGACAAAGCCCAGTGCACGGAATACAATGATGATTGGGATCTCCTGTCGTATGTAGGGGATGATGGCCGTGATGCGCTGACCGATCGCGCTTTTCTTCACTCCCTGCCAACGACAAGTGTCACAAGAACATGCGGACAACCAGTGATGGTGGCGCACACGCAAGTGTTTCGCGCTGATTTTTGCAAAACACAGGTACCTCGATCCGGCGTATACAACAGTCCATCGATTCTACAGCGAGTTTGACGTCAGAATGATTCTGTTGCATGTTATCAACAAACATGGTTTGTACGAGAGACGATTCAAAAGGTATTTTACGGCTGCTGGTGGCAGTGCATTTCAAAAAAACTATGTTTATGGATTTCGTGGATCCCTTTCAAATGATCTGTCTCAAGGGTACATGCTTTGTATGGAGGTGAACAGCACACAATCACTTTTATTTAAAAAATATTTGGTCGAATTTAGCTGCAACTCTAAGCCTGAATTTCAACTACTGTAGTTTGCCACAGCAGCAAATGAGAAAATAATGACGATCAAGCACCAAAAGACAAGAAAGTATCCATATCACTGATGTAAAAAGACCATCGTAACAAATAATAAGTAAGAACCACTCACCTGGCCTCCTCTCGCCAACATGTTGACCCACATAGAGCTGGTTGGCCGAGAACTATTCTCAAGACAACTTCTTATTTCACTTGTGAACGCGTATTTGGAACTTTTCTTTTTAAACACATACACTGTGTTTGTTGCCATCTTTTCTTGGGCAATTAAGACCTATGACAATGTCAAGAAGTCGTTAATACCTTTAAACAACATTAATGAGCTGGAATGTAGTAGTTTTTACCAACTGGCGAAACGCAGGACGCAAGAATACTCACAATGCACTCGTGTATTTGATCACAATCGAGCGTGACCACAAAATACGTTTCCACACAAATATAACATTTTGAAATATAACAGTAACTGAGACTTTTTACATAAACCGAGTTGATCACTGCGCTCATATTCAGTTATGACGTCAAAAGCGCTTTACGCAAGTGAAGCGGAACAAATAGTTCAGTCACGAATTTACATAAAAAACAAGGCCATCGGGTAAAGACTTGTGTTCAAGTATTATGTAATTTCGTAATTACTTGCTTGAAAACCTTACTTGGTTAAGTAATTTTGCCATTACTTGATATGTACTTTGCGTTTAGAAAAGTTAAGATTTTAGAAGCCACATCTGTTGCTGTAAACGCGATATTATACATGACATGCACCATCAGACATAAAATAAACCATTGAGGCGGAGAGATATCTTGCATGTGCAAAGCGCTTTGTGAGTCACAATTGTTGATTGTCATCGTGATTACGATTTCGAGTTGGAAGCTCATTCCATGAAATTAGATCGTTGCCAACAGGTGCGAGCAGCCCAGGAACAGCTAAGCCATTTTAGTAATTGCACATTGCCTGAGCTTCATACCAAGGCTTAGATCAGGGGTCAGCAACCTTTCCCTACTCGCGAGCCAAAAACTAACTCTGCAAAGTATGGCGGGTCGTACTAATTTTCCACAAACGTTTCCGTTCCCTTTGCTGTTTAAGTTGTTAAAATTTGGGAATTTACGGAATTATAATCAGATTAACTCCTGGTTTTCACAGTTCATAAACAAAACGCAAAATACGGCATATAGTACATTTATAGCACTGTGCGGTTCCTCATAAGTAGTTACGCGTAAATATGGAAAGCAAGAAGTTGCAAGGAGGGGATATTCATAAAATATAATACCATTAGGTGGGCCATACAGTTACAATTTGTAAAGGGGCTGTGGGCCGGATGACTTTGCTTGGCGGGCCAGGTCCAGCCCACGGGCTGCCGACCCCTGGCTTGGATCTTCATTGAGTGATGAGATGATTGGCAGTTTGCGTTTTGCGCGAAGTTGTTTAGAAAGTAAGTGTCTATTCGCTTATTGTGTGACTTAAAAATTGCAATGAGCATGTTTTTAAGTCTAAATATCGATTTTCCTGATCTACTTACGTAATCTGTTAGAAACTACTTATTACTTACACAATAAGTTTTTTTTACTTATCGGACCATAATCGGACATCCTACGAATTTAAATAAAAACAACAGATAATCGAGTATCCTGCAATTAGTCAGAAGCAACTCACTTTTCACGGCTTAACATAAATTTGCTCCAGATGCAAAATCTATTCCTAAGGAGCAGTAAGTGCAACTAATAGCAGCGCCAGTGCTGTTGAATGTCAATCACACATAAGCAGACCAAACTGGACAACAACTTCACAAAGCTATAACAGCTGTTCGGTAATTTTGAAGATTTGCATAAAACAGCTTACATGCGATGTCTCTGCAGCACCAACCACGCTAAACATTACTACAGGAACGCAATCTCCTTTCAGGCATCATACTCTGAAGTTATCACAAAAACTGCTGTGGCGTGAGTCTTGATATTAACCATGTACGTGACCAGCATATCACTATAGAAACTACGGCATCACAACTTTTCAACCAGATTGGAACAAATTTGTTGAAATTAGCGTTGGTTACAGGGTGAGCGATGAATTTGCTCAGTGACACAAAAGATTTACACCTATCCTGCACATGACCAACGCGACTGGCAAGGTCTTCCGGCCGCCCTATTCGTTACACAGTTAAAGTTTGTTTCTTAATTTATCGAGCAAGTAGCAAGAACATGTTTTTTCTTTGCAATTTAACAACACTTTAGTTCATTTTAGTGCAAGATGCAAAATCTTTCCTCAAAGGACGAACAATACTTTTTACAAGTTAAAAAACACTCCCCACCTTCTCCGAGCCATTGATGATGAAATATCCACCAGGATCCAAAGGACATTCATTTAACTCCGTCAAATCTCTGTCAGTGAGACCACTTAATAAACAGTAAGTTGAACGCAACATGATAGGGATCTTTCCAATAAAAGTTTTTTGATGTTGTGTCTCAACAGGAGGAGAATCAGCTTTGATAACCGTTTTGGAAATGTCAACGTACAAAGGGGCTGAGTAGGTCAAGTTCCTTAGCCTGAGTAAAAAAGATAATGACATGACTATCAATTGCATGAAACTTGATGGGGACTCTTTCAGAGGTAGAGTTGCAGACTTTAATTAATCACCACATCGACCTTACCTGCATTTCGCCGATTTTTCAGCTTCCGACGATACTGTTGGGAATACGTCAGAACTTGATTTAAGGAACAATATGAGTAACCACATAATTTCACCTATCAGCAGTGTTGATGGTGACTATTAATTAACCTATCTAATATGTTCAACGACCTTTAGGATTTGCCTTTAGTTGTATATGGCTGAACTCTTCTGCTATGGACACCGTATCTGAGAACACAATGATCGCAGCTTATCAGATCCAAGCCCCAGTGGGGACTGACTCTGATAGAACCGCTTCGGCTCTACTTTTTTGGCTAGTCCAGAAGAAACAGGAGCGATGGGAGGAAACTGTCAACTCCATCGACTTCTCGCACTCCAACCGGAAGGCGTGGAGAACCATCAATGAACTCACTGGCAGGTCTGGACGATCCTCTCGCCTGTGCCCCCATCTCAGCTAACTCCAGCGCCTCGCAACTTGTGAAGAACGGGACACACAGGTCAGGGGGTCGCGAGTCTTATCAACAAGGAGCTGTCCAACCTATGGTAGGTCCCAACACCTGAGGGTCACAGTATCTCTGACGGAGGCCAGAGGAGCTTGCTACCGACCTCAGGTGGTCGAGGCCAGGAAAGTCTCCGGGCCTGGAGTCTATCTTTATTTTTCCCTCAAATTTGTAACGTTTGAATGAACATTTCTTATTTGGCAACCCGACAACTTCAATTGGTGTGAAATGAACCGAACCACTCTTTTCGTGAAGCTAGGGTGGCAGGAAGAGGTTTTGCTGAGTGGCTAGTAAGCATGAGGTACTTGCGTGGTCAGCTTGAACCCATGCAGCTGTGGCCCGTGCTGCATGGTTGCACAACCCTGGAAGAGAGCATCTCGGCATGCACTTAACCTTTTCATATGTTTTTAATGCGCATTTTCAAATATTTATTTAACCTATGTACCGCACCTTTGACTTTTATTTATGTAACGACAACTTTGCCACAGTCGTTAGTTTGATTGCTGCAATCTTGTCGCGTCAAGACGAGCTGATATAAAAAAAAATACGACAGAAAAGTACGAATCACACATAAATGATGCAATATTACAAGGATGCAGTCAAAACCTCAAGATTGGAGGAACTTATAAGGCACCGACATTTGTATTGGCGCATCAGACAGACCACGTAGGGATAGACCTAGCAACTCAACGTTGCCCAAACAATAAGTGCTCGGATAATTTGTGGTCTGTTACAATATCACAGACCCTATTGAAAAGGATCGCTCGTATGGCATCATGAAAATTACAGTAATAGAAAAGGTGAATCTCAGTTTCGATGTCGCCGCAAACGCAAGTACGATACGATTTTCTATTGATATTCAATGGACTGTGGGTGAAGCGAAGCATACAACGGACAGATGTCAAGCGAGGTGATGCGATTGTAAGCGCATTGTTAAGTTTAAATGTTTATGGCGCAATTATGGCGATATTGCTGTTTGATGCTACAGAACTCGAAAGTTTCTAGTGTGCAACCAGGCAAAGTTATCACAAATGGAACAAAAGAACCCCGTATATTCTAGTGCCCTTTGCAACAACATATTTATGCGAATCTAAAATCTGGATTTTCCTAATTCATTTGAAAAACAAGTGTCGGAACCCTTCGAACGCTTTGCGCGTGGCTGGGTAATCGTGTGCAAACAGCCAAGGTAAGAGCGGGTAATTTCAGATAAGCAGCAACAAAAAAGTCACTTGGTTTGTTTCCTATGACCACCAAGGTATGAAAGTTAAACAGTGCGACTGAGTTTTTTCTTTTATGCTGACAGTATGTGTTACGAATAGTAACTTTAAAATTGAAGATAATACAAAATCGGACTGTTTTTGTGATTTCTGCGCTTTTTTTAAAACAAGGGGGGTGCGAACGTCACTTTATTTTTATGAGAGGGGGTGCGAGCTCCAAAAGGTTGGGAACCTCACCCATGGTCAAGATTTTGGCGCAAAGCATGTGGAACTTGTCATATTGTGGAACGCACGAATAACAACAAGAGACTGATTTGTTCAGAAATAGGCCGAAGATTTGCACTAACTTTTTGTCTGTAAGGTTGGTGCAGGAAACTTGCGTTGGCATTTACCAGGCTAGTTTATTTCACTGTTCGAGGACCATCTTGATGCAGTGTTTCCCAAACTTTTTTGTCCCGTCACCCCTTGCCACTCTTGACGTCATCGCACCCCGCGTCGTACAAAGCGAAACAAGCAAACGAAACAATTTTATTGGAAAGAAGCCAACACATGGCATTGACTCCAAGTCCTGTGTGATGGATGTGTTGGTGACTTTTACGAAGAACTGATCAAGGCTTGACACAACAACGCAAATTTATGACAACACAATCACACAACAACGCAAATTTTATGACAACACAATCACACAACCAGCAAATGTATCACACTTTCCACATAATTTAGGTTTGGGGATCGGCGGTTCGTGTGGCCAGTGTGTGGCTCGTGTCAGAATATTCGGTACCAATTTCGTTGGATTTGCGTATTACGAGAAAAAACATGAGTACGTGATTGAATTTTTCATCATAAATAAGAATTTTTCAATATGCGGTTCGTGTTAATAAATAGACTCCCCAACTTTTCAATGCTGCTTTTGTTCCCAGAAACCCGAAACACGCTACTTTATAAATTTCATAATACATTGAAAGTCATTGTAACAATGGAATTTACTACGTCATAGTTGCATTATCACAGTTCCGGTAAACTGTCACTTTGTGTTATGCAGGTTTGGGTAATATTTAAAGGCAGCCTAATGATATTAAGTAAATCATCGTTAAGCGACTTTGCCCTTTACATTTTCTGCCCCTTCTCCCCTTGTCTTTCGATGTAAATTCGCGGCAGCCCCCCTGCCAGCTACGCACAACTGGAGACAGCACAGAGTGTTTCTACTCGGGGACACTTGGAAACCACGCGTAATTGGCAATCTCGCCATAAGCTGGTGATTGGAAACTGGAACATCGTTTCACTCACAGGAAAGAGTACGAACTGGTCGAGGAAACCAAACGATATTCCCCGGATGTTGTTGGCATCTCTTCGACTAAGCGATGTGGTTCTAACACTGTGGACATGTGAGATGGGTGGCACTTCTATTCCAGCGTTGAGTCAGCAAGGTTTTCCAGGCTGGAGTGGATATACTTGTAAGCCTCAGCTAGCACGTTGTGTTGATGAATGGATCCCAGTAGCTGAATGAAGGGTGTGCATGTTGAGGGCGAAGTTGTTGGGACTACTCCCTGCCCCAAACCCAAGTGCAATGTACCTGGAATTCGTTGAAGAAATTAGTTGTGCCTTGTGATGACGTATCGACGATCCTTTTGGGAGACTTCAATGCACACGTTGGGAACAATGCTGGGGAATGGAAGGGTGTGATTGGCCGGCATGGTGATGGTGAAGCTAATGATAACGGAAGAATCCTGCTGCAATTGTGTTGTAGCAACACACTGTGCATCGTGGACACTTCCTTCCAAGACAGAGATGTGCACAAGTACTACTGGTCCTTGGGTCAACAGTCACTCAGTGGTTTTTGTATAGTTTCAGCTGACTTGTTCCCAAAACCTACCAGGGCCTACACCAGGGGTGGGGAAAACCAGGTCTGCCGTGGGCCACATGCGGCCCGCGTGAACATTTGATATGGGACGCACCAGAATTTTCGTTACCCAAGTTAAAGCACATCGCGTCGAAACGAAGATCCACGATAAGCAGGTGCACAGATAGTAAGTCAAGAGAAGTCACTCTTCCTCATAGTTAGATAAAGGTAGAATTTTGGGATAAAATCAATCGATTTTGCGGCTCACCAGCAAAATTGCACGTTTCATTCGGACTGTGATAGTAAATAGGTCCCCCACCCCCTGACCTACACAGATGTGCAGGATGGCACATGACGGGAAACCCCCAGGATTGGCAAGGCTAGTGCTGCTGGTGGTNACCCCCACATGAAAGTTCCCGGAGATCGACCAAGGCCCAGGTGGCATGATCGAAACTCCGACCTTGCTTGGTCCNGCCTTGTTGTGGAACCAAAAGAACTATCNGGAATTTATTAAAAGAATGGGGTATTTCACGCCCTCCTGGGCTNTGATCCTGTCCAGAGNAAAAGCAGATGTGAAAATGAATGAGTCGTCCAAGTCTGGTCCACCACACCATCATAATTTACAAGTCAATTTGAATAACAGTTTAGTAATCATTTGGCAAACGCAATTCCAAAATACCCAACCATTTTAGATTTTTCTGAATCTACCAACTCTATATGAAGCACTGCACATGATTGCTTCAACTCACCTTGCTTCATTTGGCATCATAGGACTTGGAGCACCATCTTTTTCCCAGTGTGTGGGTTTTGACAAATAGATTTGCTCAAATTTGATCATATATTTAGTCTGCAATTAAAATAAACACAAATGTTATTTGTTCATACCGCTGAAAAGTAGAGATCGACCGATATGGCTTTTTTGAGGTCGATACCGATATATCGGCCATTCATGGGCTGATAGCCGATATTTCCAAAATTTTTAAATCTTGTTTTCTGCTCCGTTATCAAAGAAATGATGTATTTTATGCTTTATCTTTTTTACAAAAACTTTAACTCCTGATTTATAAGCTAAAATTTTTGAAATTGCAGCAATTTCAATATTTGATGAACTTGTTAGCATAGTATACACTGTTTGCAACGAATAAACACAGTGCCATGA
>JGI24021J15306_10008775_pt1 | contig 12450 bp, 6 predicted proteins | sample Ectturendosymbi1_FD_15306 | JGI IMG/M metagenome (IMG submission 15306)
AAGCCAANACCACGTGGCGAGCTGCTATCAAATGCGTTGCACCAATCAACGCGTGAGGAATGCGCGAAACTCGACTAGAGGAATTGCTTGGACGTAACAACGTGAGCTCAATTTTTCGTCTTGCATAGCGGTTACAGATAAAATAGTCAACTTTGTTTTGCTTACCAATTCGGCATAAATATTGTACCGTGTCTCCAACATTGTAACTGTCTCGAAAAAGGTTTGGAAATCCATTATGTTGTCGTTGTGGACGCGGGCAAACAACTGAAAAATTGGTGATCGAAAAACACATTGTAAAACAGGAAGATACTGACAGGATTTTATATTTTGCGAACATGGAAACGTGTTACCGAAGTCCAGGCATCATTGCAATAATTTCGGTCTAACTGCTCAAGCCACTACCCATTTGAAACAATTTTTTCACGCGATGTCTTTCTTATGCCTAATGTTTTCATTGTTAAGTTTTCATTAACAATTTTATGGTCTTGGAGTCAAACGATGAAAGGTGGAATTCCTTCTCACAGGCCAAAACGCTCTTTGTACAGTGAAATTTGAACACACGTGATTTCTGAATGTCAGATTATTTAAAGCAATTTAGGTTTTAATTAAAGTTTGTTATTGTTAGGCTGCGCCAACGAAGATACGCTGCATAACGCTAACCTCTTACCCAAAGCTGTCAGATCTTACTTTTTTCATTCACTCGTTCAGGTACACTTTGAATATTGTGATAACAAACTTACTTTTACTCGACAGTTATTCATCAAAAACTGGCCTGTTTTGAAACACAGTTTTACAGATAAAAGATTTATGTACTACCTTAAATGTGTCATGCACACATCTGAGGACAGCATTCTTGAGATTTAAGAATCTTTGTACCTAAAAAAATCACGAGACTCTTAAACCAATCTTTCTTGACTCAGTGTTTCACCAGCTACTGCTAAAAATTGAAATCAAACTTCTATTGTTCAAACTTCAATACTGCTGACCTCGTACGAGCACATTTTAACATAAAGTTACCTTACCGCTAAACTAACCGTGGCATTGTGTGAAACTCTCAGGCGTCATGTAAACATCAACAATTTGTGCGTGAAGCGTAATTGACCAGGCTCGGACAGGCGCGTAGCCAGAAATTTCGATTGAGGGGGCAAACAATAACTTACAGGGCGGCAATAGCTCAGTAGTATAGTCTCTCAACTGGAAGGTTAGGTGTTCGACCCAAAATCGCTGTAGCGCTCACTGGCAGAAGCGCCGTTTTCAATAGAGGGCTTTACGTTTGTGCAGGGGGCTTGACATTCTACAATCTAAAATTTGACAAAAACTCCACTGATTTATAGTGTTTCATATTTCGATTGGAGGGCTTGGGGTTATGTTGGGGGCGACTAAGCCCACCAAAGTCCCCCCCGTGGCGACGGGACTGCTCCTTGGGCAAGAGCGTTCACCGCGGCACAACTGCCCCTGCAAGATGCAGGCTTCAGGCTTCGGCCTTCCGCCAACAGCTGACACGAAAATCACTTTGAAGAAAACAATAACTGAGTCTCAACATTTGAACATTTAGTACTCCGTGTTCTGAAAGCATCATCCATGAAACCTACATTAGTTTGATGTTTATTCTGAACAGTTGTATTCGAATTTAAATTCGGCTGATAGAAAGCCTTTAGGCTACATTATGTCTATCATCGAGTTGGCAACTTTTGTTGCAGTCAGACTACGTCGTCAAGCATTCTGTAACTAAGCAGACACCACGTTCAGCCACCCCGCCCACCGAAGATGTCAAGTAGCAATAAAGATGACTCAATTATCAAGTCTTCGACTTACTTTTATATAAGGGAGGTATTGGACGTATTTTCTCATTGTGTTTAGGCTACATTATATACCGTCTCAAAGAGTATGTGCCGTATCTCGTCACAGTTTTAACAGTTTTTAAAGGTGTGTTTTTTGTGTAGTTGAGTAAGGTTGAAACACCTTAGTTATTCACACGTCGGATTTTGAGTTCTTGTCATGACTGATTTTTAAATCACTGGCAACATGGAAACCAGTTACCAATCCGCTGGCAAGTTAAAAATGGCAAATCATTGCTGAAAACGTTAAGGTTCCACATATTTACGATTTACCCGACGTAATGTTTGTTTAATAATCACAATTTAATGTCGAAAATGCATGTATTTGTTGCTAAACAGTAAAGAGCGCAACAAAAATGAGCTTGAAACTGAATAGCTTCTTAGTCAACGTTTGCACTTCAAGGCATATAATATGTACTGCAGTGTTTTTTAACATATTTGCTGCAGCGGAACATTCCGCAAATGTTTGAGTTGTTCATGGAACCCTTGCAATGATCCAAGTGTCTACGAGTATAATGCTACAACTGCACAGATCTGCGTGGTTGCGAATTTCGTCCCAGGCAAATTCGGTCTGTTTCGGTGGAACCTCTGGCAGCAATGGCGTAGCGAGCCTAAGTGCCGCCCGGGGCCGACCATAAAGTGCCGCCCTTTTCACCCCTTACATTTGCTTACAAAAATTTAAAATGAGAAAAGATCATGTTTCGTGCTTATTGAAAGATATAAGGATTAATAAAGCATCTTGAAAATTATAACCAAATACTCACAAACTGAAATAGGTCTTGTTTTTCATTGTCGATTATGTGTTGTGCTTTTTCTGCTTGTCGCCACCTTTCTCATCATTAATTTTTCTATTTTTTGCTTTCTTCACATATGTATGTACGAACCAGACATGTTTTGTCAAATTTTCTTCCCTGTTGATTATTAATCTCCGGTAAGCTCACCGCATGGCTTTTTAAATAATTTACTCATTCCAGGGGATCAAACGAAAAAATTAAGGGATGTGATGGCGGCATACCTATTTTACAGATGTAAACATTTATTTATGTTAAAATTTCCCGTAGTATCCCAGTCTTCAACTAAGAAAAGTATATATACTGCATATAGCAGGCTATACTAATAAATCTGATGATATGATCTCATTCATGTAAAGAACGTTTCGTTGTTCACTTTACGTTTCAGTAGTGGTTCCTCTTAAAATATAAAAAAGGCTTCAAACGTTACTGCCGGCACTTGTAGCCCGGAGCCCTGTGCAGGCGCGTGGACCCATTTTGAAAGAATATGTTAAACAGGTTAAAACCGGCTGTGGTTGAGAAGCGCTGGTTTGCAGTCTTCCTCGTGACTTGCGCAGTTGGTCTAGCTGTTGGGTTGGGCTTCTCACAATTACGCGTGCATAGTGTCATTCCTTGCCTTGTCCGTTACCAACAGAACCGTCATCAGGTCTGCAGTAGTGGGACTTGACGTTTGTTCAGGGGTGCTTGACATTCTTAAATTTGACAAACAATCCGCTGATTTATAGTGTTTCATATTGGGAGTGCTTGGAGCTTTGTTTGAGGCTAAGCCCACCAAAGACCCCGCGACTATGAGACTGATTACCAACAGACGTCTATTTCGAAAGCTACGTTACCAAACCATGCCAGGTGGGACATAGGCCTTTTGGATGCTCAGCAGTGATTACAACGTCTTACGTTCGACGATAATTGCGTTGAACAACTTTATTCAGTAGTCAGTACAGCCATTGCCAAGTTGTACAACCATTTCGATGAAAGCACTTTTTAAACGAAAGCCTTAACCACAATCATATCGAAACATATCGTTTACCTTTGTGTTAGGTTTGCAGACTAAGGTTCTTGCCTCAATATCATCAAAATGAGAGCAACAACTTTTGTGAGCATTTCCTGTTGAAATGATTTTTCTGTGACTGCAAATGACACCGATGAACAAACGAGACTTTTGCGAAACTCACGCTACCTATCGGCTGGCTCTGCTTCGCTCTACTTGCAGTGTCCAACCGACAATCTGGTCTCAAAGTTACCCACGCAAACACACCAATTGCATTTCTCCGCCTTCAAGAACGTTATTTTCCGAGATTCCAACACCTTTACGTTATGCGGAAAAACAGCCGTTGTATTAAAATTGAGTAACATTATCTTTGCACACTTCCTCAATTCAACCCCCAAAATTGAATGTTTATAAGCCCACCTAATGACTAGTCTACAGCTTATGGCTTATATTTGAAATATCCCACTGAACATTAAAAAATGGCATGATATGTGCCAAGAAATAGTTGCTTATAATTTTGGCGACGGCAATGAGCGGCATGCCAACGCCTGAAATATGCTTCTTACCGGGGCAGTTGAGGCGAACGATCTTACAAAAGGAGCTCTAAGGCGATTCACTCAGTGGCGGTGAATCGGACACACAACCTTCCAGTTGAGAGCCGGACACTACCGCTGAGCTGTCGCCGCCCCAGCGAAATCTGCGTCGTCATTGCCTGGGTGTCAGGTGATGTTATGATTAACAGTTGGGCGTTACTGAGGAAACAAAGACACGAGAAAAAAATTAGGCTAGCCTTGGCTATTTACCGTGATTTCATGCAAAGCTTTTATCAGATTTTGAGAGGAGGGGCAATATAAACCGCGAACAACCGGAGCCCTAACGTTTGCTAGTCTGCCGTCGAATGTCACCTTTTTCCTTTTATTCAAAGGACTTTTGACTGCGATGGCGGAAATGGCTTTATCTGGCGACGAAGGTGTAGGGAATGGGGCACAATTGCCCCCCAAGTAAGTGTGTTAATAAAGCCCTGATTTCCACTCAAACACTAGGGTGCTTTAGCACATTGGATATGGCCCAGACATTCTGAGTAAACATTTCCATAATTGCTCACTCCACAGTTACATGGCGTGTTTTTCAGGCTAGCCTACCAGTCTAGGGCTTCTAAAAACAAAAATTGAAGAGGTAGAAATTTTAAAACTTATAAAAAATACTTTAAAAATAATAACGAAAAACTAGAACATTTAAACTCCTTTCAAAAATTAGTTTTTAATCAGCAACGTGCCGCCCCTCAAAAGTGCCGCCCGGGGCCCGCGGCCCCTAGAACCCTCCCCTACTACGCCACTGGCGACTAGATATCTTCAAAAATTTGGTTGGAATATCAAAGAGAGAACTAATAGATTTAGTTTTGAGGATTTAATGAGAAGTTGGATTTCATTTGCATCAGTAGGAGTAAGAAACAATGAATTCATTGAACTTCTATTGTTTTAAGGAAATTTTTGTAAGTGACAGGAGATGACTTTATTTTTGCAGATAGGGGTTTCTCAACTGCTTAGAAGTTGTTTATATTCTTCACATTTTTGTGGACATTCTGAATCTTCAAAGAGCTTAATATTTTTCTGAGATTTTGTCTTTAATTGATATTAGTTCTGACAACTTTCTGGAAGCTTCTATCCCCACCAGTTTCTAGAACAAGTTCCCCTATGATTACAGAGCACTGCCTATTGTGCAGCTTCGATATTTTCGGACGCAATCACTTTTCTTTACGGTTAAGGTTAGCAACAGGAACTGCTTTACAGTGACGAATTTGCATCCTATACCAATATTTTTTTGGTGTGTATGGCTCATCGACACTGTATTTTGTGACTTAATCTTGTGCATTTCGGTCATCAAATTCTTCTTGCGACGAAACTAGTGGTTTTCAAAACGTTTGCAATAATTTTTTTAAGATATTGCATTTTTTTCTATAGTGGCTATGCGAAGCATTCAATTTTGCTCTTTTGAATTTTAGAAGAACTCTTTTTTACTGCAAGTGGTTCCTGGCTAAAATATAAGCATAAGATGGTGTTTTGCATTAACGACTTGAAAAGCACGGAGTTAAAGAATACCTTGTATTGCAAGCAACTCCTGGTCATAATATACTGTATGCACTAGCCGATATTTTGCATTTACGACTTGGCAATAACAACTATCCAGAATACCTTCACAAGTAGGAGGTGATCCAGTCCATTTTTTATCTGATCTGCATTTCCTCGTGACTGTTCCATTCAAAATGAAGCCTTCATCGCACGAATAAGTAATGGTTTCATTGTAGGTGTAATTACCTTCAATGGCACCGTTCTGCAATGGAGCTGGTGCTTTGCACAAAGCCTCTGCAAATTTGAAATTTTTAAGATAATTTCAAATAAATAAAATTTGTGTAATTTCTCAGAGACAATTTTTCTGACTTCAATAAAACTATTTCACCTACACAAAAAGCTGAAATTAGCGATGCGTAAGTATCAAGCAACTGCAATTTACGTAAAATCTCACGCTCTCATTTGGGCTTTTAGTAGATAATTTTATGATAGAAGATTTTGCAATAATTAACTTATTACGTCTATCGCAAGTACTTGCGTTTATTTTAACATGGCAACATTACCAGGGTTAAAGCATGACATTCCGCACAAGTCATCGCACTTGCACTTTTTCAGTCTTCCTTTGCAATCTGCATTGACGCTACATGGTTTTCGACATCTCCTTCCAGCTTCAATCAGCTCTCTCCTCGCAGGACAGTCTACTCCACTTGACGCTTTCACTGCAAACGTTAAATAGATCAACGAGTTTGCATCGAGTATACTTTGAAAGAACTCTCAAGCCAAGCCATAATACAACAATCAATATGGTTATCACTGACAATCACAACTACTTGAGAAAGAACTTGACAAACAAATGCTTTTGAGATTGAAGCCGAAATTGTCTATTCGACATTTTCATTCATTTGTAAATTCGCTTTGCGCCTTGGGTGAATCGAGGAGAAGAAGCCCGAGAAGACGTCTCGAAATAAGCCCCTGTTTTCAACAACCCCTGATAGATCTGCACGCTCCACACCAAGGCGCGAACCAGCCATGTCTGAAATTCACTTACACCACCTGTTGCTTGGCAAGATTCTGCACCTCTTTTCCGCGGGTGTTTGCAACACGACTCACATCGCCAAGTTTATGCGGCATTCTGGTCACATGGCCGAAACATCACAGCTGGAATCTCTTTGTTTGAACAAGAGGCTCGAAATTTAGGCCCGCACGAATTTCACAGCTGCGCTGCGAACTTTGTCGCTCAGCTTTACGCCTTAAACTTTTCGTAAACAACTCACCTCTGCAGCTTGCACTTCTGACAGCATTGTTTCGGTCATTACCCAAAATTCTTGACCATAGGTGAGGATCGGAACAAAGACCAATTTAAAAACTGAAAGTTTGGCAATGTTTGAATGCAATCCTGCCTTTGCTTTACTTGTCCGTGAGCCTCTCTTTGATATGCTTTTCGTCAATCATGAAAAAAACTCCAACGTACCCTAAATTCTCGAATTTTTAAATATGTCCCCGCTTACTTCCAGCTTATCCGGACTTGGGATTCTGTAGACGTCCAATACCGTGGGTATTTTAGTGTTAACTTTCATTCCAGCCTAATTGCACTCGCCTGGAAACCGATCATGAGGATGCGGACGTCATCTCAGAGGATTAAACTAACAAGAAATCCCCCGCAAAGAACAAACTGTTGATCTTGCAGCTTCCAACAGTGACTCACGTGTTCAAAAGGCTGTGACTGTCTAGCCCAGCTATGTCCAAACCGCGGCCCGTGGGCCCATGTGGCCCAGTCGAGGGTTTTGTGCTGCCCAGTTTAGGTTTTGGCTGCAGTAAAATATCCTGCAATTGACCTGTCCTTGTTTTAATAATCTTGAATCTGACATTTTTGACGCAGGTGTTCCTCAGTGCCACTTTTTCACGTCTGTTAATATTGCAGTTATGATTCGAACACTTTGAGTATATTAGCTGAAACTAAATTAGTTTGCTAAGATCAAAGTAAGCCATTCAATGTGCGGCCCTCAATATGTCAATCAATGTGCGGCCCTGGTCAACATAGTGACATTATTGTTGCCTCAGTAAGCCATTTGGGTTGGACATCGCTGGTCTAGCCCAAGAGAACGTGACATTCAACGCCATTTTTTTTGAAAAACTCCACAGATTTTCGCGAAGAACCCGAGCGTATGCTTTCTAGAAGTCGACAAAATAAACGTTAGACATCTTACTCCCGCATTATTGCATTTTGAATTTTTTACCGCTTTGAGCAGCGGAATTTCGGGCCTCAGCATATTGCGAATGTTTAGCCTTAGAAGTTTCAGCTTGTTCTCAAGCGAAGCCTTGTCGACTGATTTCTTTGTTTAGATAGCATCTTTCATCACCTGCATCAATCTGAAGATTACTTGTTTTCCACCTATTGCATGTCCAAGTCGTTTCTGTAGCCTACACGTACCCCAGCGGCTGATGAAGTAACAATTGTTTTGTACAGCCGCTCTTATTTCTACGTCTGCTCTATATTGTGGAATCTCTCGCAACAAGGACAATACGCTGTCTGCAAAGCTTTGCTGTAAATCTTGATCCACTTGGGCCTGCCACCTAATTTGTTCGCATGTCTTAATTCTTCTCGTTCGTGTGAAGTATAAACAACTTGTTTGTTGAAGGCGAAAGTTGTGAACAACTTGGCGATGATTAGTCAACAGACACGAGACATTTTGACGCGATCATCCAACACTGGCTAGCAGTCTAGAACGATGTAGAAATCAATGAGTGACGGTTGACTCAAATCTTTGTACCAGGTGTACTTACACAAATGTCTGTGTGAGGAAAAGAGGGTTCATAATGCATAGTGCGTTGTCGCAGCACAGTTGCAGCAGAAGCTTTGCGTAGCGATTTAATTTGGAAAGTGTGCGTTGACTTTTCCAAAACGATTGTGGAATTGTTGCCTTAAACCATTTGTTAGGTATTGCTATCTTCCTCCACAAGACCGGGATACCGTGTAGTAGACTTTGGGCGCATACTTGTATAAAGAACAGGGAGGCAGTCTGTCAATTTCAGTCTCAACCTGCATACCCCACCTCCCTCTAACTGAGATCTATTCATCAACGCAGAGTGTCGACTGGGAACATATGAGTATCCCCACCCCAGTCTGGACAGACATCACTGGCTCAACACTGGATCAAGAGAGTTTCAACCCATCGCATAGTCCCATGCTGTTTGATCAACCTCAGATAAAATAAGTAAACAAAATAACAAAAAAGGAGAAAAGCATGCCTATGTGCAGGGGAGTGGGTGAGCAACTGTAGAGGTAAAGATATAAGGGAAATGAGGGGCATCAAAACAATATTACAGAAAGGTGACAAGCATATGAAACGAAGGTCAACAGGAATTTTGACAAGTTAGCAAGACGTTTTTATATTGTTTTCCAAATGAATAAGGCGAGAGAGATTTCAAATTTTCAGGAATATCAGACCAAACTTTGGGACCAATATAAAGAAAGCTGACCCAGAGACGTTTTCATCCTAAAGCCCCAAACGCGGTCCGCATGGACGAGTGCTACAACCGACGTAAGACGGTATTGATTCTTGTGCATTTCACTTTATTGTCAGTTTTGGTTGCACCGCTGGACAACCGGCAGCTCCGGTGGTACAGCAATTTTGTAGAAAGATGGATTTCACAATAAGGCGTTGTTATAGGCCTATTTGTGTGGAGAGTCCTGTATTGTGCAGTTACCACTACGCCTGAAAAGGAAATGCTGTTGTTGCGATCGGAAAGCCCGAGCGGCATGTGCGCAAAGCTTCACACTGTGGCAGCAAGCAACAGTATAGATCACTCTCATCGTTACCATCAGGAAATACAGTCAACTGTTCACCAGGTTCACAAGCATTGTGAACCTTCCCTCCAATCCTCGCATGCATTCAACCTGCTGAGCTTCGTCGCAGTGGAGCCACAATGTCTCTAGCACGCCGTGCCATGGAGCCGGGACATCTGCTCCACCCAGCGCTCACCCGCCATCGAGTGCGAACGCACGGTGCCTCAAATCGAGACACCCATTTGTACCCGTCACACATCTCATCAATTTATCGGGCAACAACAACACACGTGCGGCGCAGTGGGCGGATCACCATTGGAATGCGGAGTGGGCAGACAAATCCCACAAGACTCCACATTTTCATCCCCGACTCCGGCACTCACCCCCCGGAATGACCCCTCCCAAGAAGAGCCCGAGTTGACTCCGCACTGGTGTCGGACGTTTCCGCTCCTGCTTGTACAAAGGGGTATGGCCTCCTCTGCGGCCTGTGAGTGTGGCGCAGATGCCTGTGAGTGTGGCGCAGATGAACAAACCGTCGACCATGTTGTCCTTCAATGTCCAATCTATCGACCTCCCCATGGAGTGCATGGCCTGACGGTTCTGGACGATGAGACAACCGAATGGCTGCTCAACATCTGCCCCGAGATCTAGTGCGGCCAAGCAGTGATTTGACCAACCAGGAGAGAAGAAGAGACGAAGCGAAGAAGAACAAGCATTGTTACAGGTCACTCAGGATAACTCTATCGGGATCACTCTAGTATTGCTTGTTTGCGCCACATATATACGGGTGTTATTCTTGGCGCACATCCCGTTCGTGATGAATCACACATTGAACACAATGTCAACGGAGAGGTTGAGGGTTTACATGTATGTACAATTCACCAGTGGATGCAAGCGTTCAAGAAAGTAGAACTAGTTTTAATTTATATCTTATAAAAAGGAGTTTTTTGGGGTTTTGATCCAATCGTGGAACAATATTCAATGAACATGTCATGGATCTTGTTCGTGACCAAGGTGAAAAAATGGATGCAAGGGAGAAATTGCAACGTTTTCAGAGGTTAGTAATAAAAAACTCTGATGTTTTTTAAATGTGAATGGGGCAAGTATCACAATTTTGCCAACGTAAAATCAAATAATATTACTATATTTTCAAAGCAATATTTTTCATAAAGTAATGAGAGTGGTTCTTACCAAGGCACATAAATCCAACCAAAACAACAGCTCCTAGGAAATTCATTGTGACAAGCTGTTCCCTGTATTTGAAAAAAAACAAACTAAGTTTCAAAAAATTTAGCGCGTTTGCGTTATGCAACTTCTCAGGCTCCAAAATGGCAGCAAGGTATATTCCGTTTATGCGTCAGATACTGTGAAGAATAAAGTTTGTATATTCATGGAATGTGCGAACTGTTGAACATTTCTAGATTTAATGAGAGACAAGATTAAATTTTTCCGAAATAGGAAGTGGCAAAGAGCACGTTTTCTGGCCTGACTAAATCCCTCGCATGCTATGACCTACGTCCAGTAGCCTCCAAGAAAGGACACACTTCGTAATTGTAGAGATGTAAAAATATTTGAATACCTGACTAAATCAACTTGTGCTCTTGCACAAAATTGAAGCATTGGGGATTCCCTGTTAGATTCGCTTTCACTGCCACAGACACACATAACCACTGTTGGGTCAGTTTTTGGACAAGTGTCATTTTGTGTTACCGGCAACGCAAGACATAAACCTCAGTATCATGACTTGGGTAGGGAGACGATGTTTGCATAAACGGGAATCAATCTTACAGATATAGCGTCGAAAGACCAAAACGCCGATGTTCAGTGAAACGAAACAAGCTTGGTGAAGAATGTTTGCCACCTAAAGTAGACGTGTGAACGTCCAGTATTTGATGCCTAAGTGAAGCTGAAAAGAAATAGTGATGGCTTTGCCGCGAGAGCGAATCTGAAGTTGCACTGTACAAGAAATCACCGTCAATGGAAAGAAATCCTTTCTCAGCAAATAATCAGACACTAAGATCTTACAGAGTATATATATTTCGCTTACGAAGTAGGCATCATCAGCTCTTATTCAAATAGAATTCAAGAAATCAGGTGGAAAGTGGTTTATCGCGTTTTGCACGAAACAAAATTAATTATAAACAAACAATTCGTGGTAAGAGCTATGTCTATGACCAGATAATTAGTTTCGCTTCAGATGTTACGTTTGCGTATGAACAATTGAAATGCTTCAGTAAGACTTTTCTTCCTCTACACCAGCGGTTCTCAAACTTTTTCATCTCGCGGACCCCTAAGTCATTTGTTAATTTTTTGCTGACCCGCGAAAACTGTTAACAACGAATAAACAACAGTGGTGTACAGGATCCGGAGTATAGGAGTGGACTCCGGCCGGAGTCACAAAGAATTTCCAAAATAGGAGTGGAGCCAGGAGTTGACTTCTAACGGAAAGCCAGAGCCAGTGTGGGGCCGGAGTCATTTTTTGAATATTTTCTGAATAGGGTATAGCATTCAATTTGGAATTTAAGCAGTAATCGGAGTGCAAAACTTAAATATATTCCGGAGTCGGAGTATATTCAGCCAAAGCAGGGGTCGAGTCGAAGTCAAAAATTTTAGACTTCCTACACCAATGCTACCTACTCATGAACAAAATGCACAAGTCTTTTACTCATGCTATTGTTTCCAAAACAGACTCATCTGAGTTTCAGCGAGATTGATGCTCCTAACAAAGTTTTCCTACAGTCTTTGATAATCTAGGCTTGATTTTGGACAAAGCTGGTCGAACATTCATTCTGATTCGATCATGGCCGCAATTTCGTGGGGGACGCGGGGGACGTGTCCTCCCACTTTTTTAGGTGGGGGGATATAATATCTCATGTCCTCCCCGCTTTTTTCTCTTTAGGTTTTGTATTTGGAGAGGTTTCAAAAATAAAAGTGATGTTTGTCACGTTTTGTGTGAAGAGCTTTTCATGTTAGATGG
>JGI24021J15306_10008777_pt1 | contig 12447 bp, 7 predicted proteins | sample Ectturendosymbi1_FD_15306 | JGI IMG/M metagenome (IMG submission 15306)
TTGTGCAGTGTTACCTTGTGCATTGGTTAAATATCTTGTTTATCGCATGGCCTATGATGAGAGTACAGCGTGGTTTCGTGTTCTACATTGCCTGAAACCTCTGAGGCCCATTTAGCTTTTAAAAGTTTTTGGCCTTAGCCTTAAATAAAAAAATTGTCACTTAAATACATGGAAGTTACTAGCCTAACAATATTGAATACGCCTGTCCTGATAAAAGGGTCAGTTTGTCGTTCAAACGGTGTGGTGTAGTGGTTGGGTGCTACGGCTACTATGCTGATGGTTTTAGGTTCTATTCTCACCTGACCTTCCTTGCCGCCTTTCATTTTGTTTTTCTTTCTTTGCTTTTTTTCAGGCTTAGGTGTTACGTTTATTAGGGGTTAGTGTTAGGTTCGGATTAGGATACTGTTAGGTTAGGGTTAAGTTTAGCTTAGGGTTAGCATAGCTTATGGTTAGCTTAACTTAGGGTTACGTTAGGGTTAGGTTAGCATTAGGTTAGGTTTAGGGTTAAGGTTAGGGTTATGTTTGGGGTTTATCTTAGTCTTTTATATTTAGTTCGTTTCTACCATGCCTACTCACTCTCGTTGTGCGTAGCTGTTAGGTCACAGGTGGCGTATTAATAAGTTTTCAAATTTCAAGAACCACAGGCGTATCTACAGCCACTGACCAATTGCACAGGTTTAGCCTTTGCCACTACACACACGAACTTTTGAAAGCTTCATAGAAGTGGTGAGGCAAAATGCTCGACACCCACATAGTGTCACACTTTTCGGATATATGCAGTGATGCGAGTCATTATTGTCATTATTTCCGAATCAGAGTCAGAGCCTCAAAGGTGGGACCGGATCCGGGTCGACTCCGGCAGTATTCTGCGTTTTTCTTTCGGACCCGGATCCGGGGTCACAAATTTGTGAAAAACCGGGCCCGGAGTCACTTTTCCATTTCGGCAGTAGCAGGAGGCAGTGCGGTCATTTCTTAGGTGAAAACATGAGTAAATCACGGTTGGATCGATGATTGCAGCCGGAGTCTGAACAGGAGTCGGATTCTCAAATTTGAAGTATAGCCGGACCATGATTATAAAATTTTGGAACATGAGCGCAGTCGGAGTCTGAAAAGTGACTCCGGCCACCTCTGGTCAGAGTCACAAGCCCTTCGAGTCAGAGTCATCTAAAATTTTTTTGAGTCAAGTTAGAGTGGAGTCATGACTTGGTCGAGTCAGACTCGAGTCACAAGAACTGTCAAGTCACTTCGAGATGTTAGTTTGTAAGTTCGAGTCAATGTCGAGTCAAATGAAATTTTGAATTTGTTCTGTCTTTTTTTGCTATAAATTGGCGTCCAACATGCTATATGCCAGAGATGACCAGACTGTGAAATTTTTCAGTCCGAGTCCAGTCCTGATCCGATAAAATTGCATCCGATCCAGTCCTGATCCGCCAAATTTTTGAAAATCATCAGTCCGATCCAGTCTTGATCCACCAATGTAAAATTATATATTTTCATTTTGCCTCATGAGGCACAAGAACTACTGCAGCTATTTTGCCTTTAGCCAAATTCAATTGGTTGAAGGCAAAATAGGTTCAGCAGTGCTTTTGCTTCATGAGGCAAAATATACACAGCCTTTTGTCATTTCCAAAATTTAACAAGGAAGTGTCTATTTGGCATCAGAGGGAAATGCACTGCCGGAGTTATTTTGTCATTAGAAGAATCCGATTGCTTGGATTGGTCAAGTGGCAAGGACGACACACTTGGATTAGCGCAAGGTCCTTGTTACATGACCTAAAACCCTAAACCTAAAACCAAACCCAAAACCTAAACCCAAAACTTCAACCCAAAACCTAAACCTAAAACCAAAACTTAAACCCAAAACCTAAACGCAAAAGCTAAACCCAAAACCTTAAGCTCAAAGTTGAACCTTAAACTTAAACCCGAAACTTAATCTGTAAATGTAGACCCTAAAAGTAAACCTAAAGTGAAACTTAGACATACACCCTAAACGTAAACCTTAAAGGAAGTGACTATTCGTCCGCCAGACCTGACGCAATTCAAACAAAAGGGTCACTTTGTGGTTGAAACCGTGTGGATCGTATAGCGGAATGGTAATGTGATACGCCTTCTTTGCTTCAGATTTATGGTTAGAATCTCACGTTGCCCACTTTGGTTTTGTTTTTTTTTCTTTCGACTTTCCTTTAGGGTTAGGCTAGCCTAGCTTAACTTAGGGCTAGGTTAGCTTAGCTTAGGGTTAGCTTAGGTTTAGGTTACCTTAGGTTTAGGTTAGCATTAGCATTAGGTTAGCATTTGGTTCGGATTAGGGTTAAGTTAAGTCTACGGTTAGGTTTAGGGTTTATCTTTTACATTTACTTCGTTTCTACCAGGCCTGCTGCACTCTCATCATGCGTTACTGTCATGTTACAGAAGGCAGTCGAATAAGGCTTCAAATTTAAAGATCCGCAGGTGGGTCTATAGCCACTGCCAACCTTTAAACCTAAACCCTAAACATTTTGAAGTACATAATAAAAAACACTCCTATCAAAGGTGTAACCTCTGTGTGCTAAGCCAGAGAAAATGGTGAGAGCAGAACCAATGAACAATCACACAGCAGGCGTAGACACTAACCACTCAACTATGTTCACTTTGCTACTAGAACTCAACGTTGTATGTGAACAAAGGTGGATACAGTTCGAATTGCAAAAGTCCCAGCAGAGCTTTTGCATTTGATGGCAACATATAATACATTACCGTTTAGCATAGGCTACCTATGAAATCGGATCACAACCAAAATGTTTGATATTTTCAGAATAATCACATTGAAACAACAAATTGTTTCTCAGTCCGATCCAGTCCTGATCCGTGCTCATCTCTGCTATATGCTGGCGCCTGATAAATTCAAAAATGGTGCCCAACAAACTATGAAATGGCCCCTGATAAGTTTGCAAATTGTGCCCATAGTTGTTTTAGCAAGTTTCATTGGAGGTGTTGCATCTTGCATCTTGAACTCCTCAGGCAAGTACAAAAGTAAGATTCGAGGCATCAAACTAACAGGAAAGCAATCAGCAGAAATAGAGCTCAGCCGTAGAGATCACTCTACTGATACAGGTACTAGGTTGCACTATCACTGTATAGGGATCAGAGCAGTGAATGACGATAATTCCCTTGTGGTGACCAGTAGCGGACACAGGCCAATTTGATGGGGGGGATGTGACATCGATTTGGAGTTAACCCAATGCGTCGCAGGGACCCTATTGCGTAAACCAATCACTTCCACACACGTGCATTTACGAGGAAAGAAGTCTAAGCTTGGTTTAGACGCTTGAGTGATAAAATTGGTCAAACTTTAACACTGCACCGCTATGGAACCGGCAAAGGTACATAAAGGACTCGAGATAAACAATTCATGTGACGGCATAATACTTATTCTCATTGTAGGTTACGTTTGTTACATCACAATTACCGGTGGCAGTAGCCAGCATAGTGCATTAGTGCTGTTTGACTTGTATGTTAATTGCAGCAAGTGAGCGTAATCACTTGCATGTTGTTTCGATCAGTGCTCTTCAAATGGGGAACCTTACAGTTTTTAATTGTCGTTTGGAATAGCCTACAACACCCATAGTACTAATTTTGTATAACATTTGTTATTGCAGGTAATTTTGATGAAATACTAACAAAAAGCGGGTTGATTCTGTTTATACTGAAACCGAAAATAAGAGAACGGAAAGAAACAAACAATTAATGCGTGAAAGCACGAAAGTAACGAAAGCGAGAAAGCACGATCATTCACGGGCGTCCGCAGAAATTTTTCCAGGGGGGGCAAGGATAACATTACATTTTGTTTATCATTTTCAAATTGCTGACGATCAGTCTTCCCTCTAAGATAATTTTACACAGAGCAAATATTTGTTTTGGTGAGCATGGTTATTTTAGGGCAGAGTAAGTAGAGTTTTCAATGAATTACAAACTTTATTAATTATATAATAAATATACAATCTTATCAAAATACGAACAAAATACACATTTCATTCAAATCGCTTCTTGTTTGCGTGTTTCGCCATTGCTTTGGAATGTTGCATGTGTGCGAGAATGAGATTTCACTGTGCAGCAGTTCTGGTGGTCCTGGGTATTTGTGTCCCTTAGAGGAAACATTGCTGACGATGCAATGCAAATAGATGTTCAACAAACTCTTTATCCTTTCTACACTACAAAGAAAATGCCCCATGGTACGGTAACAATCACAGAAAACGCTTCGTTGGCAGCAATAGCCAGGTATATTAGTATTATGACAATTTGCACAGTAGGTTATCTGCAGATTTTCAACGCAGGAGATTTATTTTCAAGTAAGCAATGCCATGATCTGTAAAGAAAAAAGCATTGGATTGCCATGGTTTTCAACGAAACCACAAATTATGACTTCACTTACTTAGCAAGCAAGACCGCACCCGGCTGATATATTCAACTGAACTAACAACTGAACATGTTTTTGAAAATGTCGAGGGTAATTGCGCGGTTGCTCCTTCCCTGATTGCGGGATCAGCTAGCAAGACTTGTGAGCATCACATAGAAACAAAAGCTGTAAACGTCTGGGATCTCGTCCAAAGCGATCAATAAAACCTTGCTACACAAACTGGACAATTAAGCAGACCTGTATGTTGACACGACTACGGACAAACTTACTAGACTTCAAACACAATGCAGGTTTTGCAAAATTTATAAGATGAATTATGAAAAATCGCCACAGCCAATATGGCTTTGCACTCGATATTCACTCAGATGTCAGAACTAAGCCTTAACGATTAAGACATATTTCCACAAGCCTGCATAGATGCATTCTAACAGGCAACGTAATTTTATACTGAATGAAAACAAGCCTGCATAAGTGTAATTTGACACTTAGGCACATTGGTCACACTCGCTCTAATAATGGATTTTTCAAACTTGTGGAAGCACTTCTATAACTCACTCATGCTTCTTTTCACAAAGTGCAACTGAACGTGACTTACCACTATCAGCATGTCACTGACTCGATGCATTACCTACCACGATGTGTACGTTCAACAGTCTCATGCAACAAAACGCCTGCTGCTGTGATGTAAAGTGAACTTTTGAAGATTTGTTGCCATATTACTGTTACGCAATAAAGACCAACAGTAGAACAATCCGCTCGCGACTTACGTAACCAACCTCTGCAGGCAAAGGAGAGTTCATGAGTGAACTGCAAGCTCATCACTGCATGACACTATATCTGTGAACCTGACTCTTGTGCAGTGTGAGTTTCATACCGGCAAAAAAATGTCATTGCATGAATTACATCAATTAATCGGAATTAAGATACCGACTTCAGGTTTTTCCAGAAATGTTTGGTTCTTAATCCCAATTTCCAGGGGGAAAATGCCCGTTTTGCTCCTCCTGTGGACGCCCATGCGATCATTGACTATTTTATATCAGGTCCCACAAACAAGGCCAGCTCATCTAATGCAAAGAAGAAACGTTTTTGACTAATTGTTAGCATAAGTGAATTTTTAACATCTTTAGCTATTAAGTCATGTGCAGTACAAAAGTACATTTGGCAATGATTTTCAATGAAATTAAGTGTCATGTCAACACTTGTTTAGGTCTGGTTGAGGGGGATGCATCCCCTGCATCCCCCCTGTGTCCGCGCCTGGTGGTGACAATCACAGTGATTTGTTACTCATGGGCACCATCTAGCGGTGAAAATTTTACTTACATGGGGCGCCATCTCCAGGTTGCCACATCACTTCACTCTCCAACAGTCTAACAGAGGTGGCCATGGAACCGGAGTGCCGGAGTCGTCTTTGTCAGGAATCTGTGTTTTTCTTTCGGACCCAGATGCGGACACGTAATAAAAAATTTGTGTAAAACCAGACCTGGTGTCAAGCGAAATTTCTGACTTGGGAAATTTCTAACTTCACACCATGTACGCATGCACAGAGTAATATTCTACATACCAAATACGCTGATAAAACTGATTATTAGGGCTTCGGAATTCGTATTTAGGAACGTATGTTCGGTTAGGGTTTGGATAAGGGTGAGAAAAAGAAAAATATTTGAAATCACGGACTAAGTCCGAATATTTTCAATGGTAAAAGTTATTCACGTGCTATAGCTGGTTGTGGGTACCTGTCATCTAACCAAAATGCTTTGATTTACACAACACACATCCAAAAACTAACTGTCAGACTTTATTTTTTTATGCTGAGAAGCAAAATAACTGAAAAACAATAACAGGTCAGAAATTTCGCTTGACACCAGATCCAGAGTCACTTTTCAATTTCAGCAGTATCTGCATGGTCATCTCTTAAGTAAAAACATGGGTAAATTGCAGAGATGAGCGGACTGTGAAATTTTTCAGTCCGAGTCCAGTCCTGATCTGATAAAATTGCATCCGACCCAGTCCTGATCTGCCTAATTTTTGAAAATCATAAGTCCGATCCAGTCCTGATCCGCCAATGAAAAATCATGTATTTTGATTTTGTCTCATGAGGCAAAAAATTACTGGAGCTATTTTGCCTTTAGACAAATACGATTGGTGGAAGGCAAAATAGTTCCAGCAGTGCTTTTGCCTCATGAGGAAAAATACACACAGCCTTTTGTCATTTCCAAAATTTAACAAGGAAGTGTTTATTAAGCATCAGAGGGAAAACATTGCTGGACTTATTTTACTATTAGGAGAATCCGATTGCTTGGATTGGTCAAGTGACAAGGACGATATTGATTAGTGTAAGGTTCTTATTACACGACAAGGACTTAGCATAAAGTCCTTGTTACATGACCTAAAACCTTAAACCTAAAACCAAAACCTGAAACCAAAACCTGAAACCAAAACGTGAAACCAAAACGTGAAACCAAAACCCAAAACCTAAGCCCAAAACCTAAAACCAAAACTTAAACCTAAACCCAAAATTCAAACATAAACCCAAAACCTAAACCTAAATGTTGAACCTAAAACCTAAACCTGAAACCTAATCCGTAAACCTAAACCATAAAGGTAAACCCTAAACCGAAACATTTAACATACACCCTAAAAGTAAACCGTAAACTTTTTTAAAAAGTAGGCTAACCTCTTCAAGGTAAGCCAAAGGAAATGTTGAGAGCAGAACCAATGAACAATTGGACATCAAGCATAGAAACTAACCACTAAACTATGTTCACGTTGCTACTAGAACTCAACGTTATGAGCAAAAGTGGATACAGTTCGAATTACAAAATAGCCCAAGCAGAGTTTTTGTAATCGGTTGCAAAATGCACACTACCATTTAGCACACACGTGAAATCGGATCACAACTAAAATTTTTGGTATTTTCGGAATAATCACATTGAAACAACAAAAATTTTCTCAGTCCGATTCAGTCCTGCTCCGCCAATTTTCTAAAAAATTCAGTCCGATCCAGTCCTGATCTGTGCTCATCTCTGGTAAATTGCCAGTTGGATCGATGGCAGCCGGAGTCTGTAAAGGAGTTGCATTCTCGAATTTGAAAAATTTTCGAATCCGGACGCGGATTCGGATTTTTAAATTTTGGAACAGGAGTGGAATCGGAGTTTGAAAAAGTGACTCCGGCCACCTCTGGTCTCCAACAGCTTGAGTTCTATCACTCATCATTGATACTTTAACTCTCATTTTACAAGTTCGGCCCTTACTCTTTGGTTCAAGACCTTCAACGGAAGATACTTAAGAGATGGAAGATGTTACTGAGAGGGGCCTATAGCCTTTCTCCCAGGTCGCGTAACGGGCACCATTTGTTGCAGTTATCTGCATCGATTTGAACTACTCAGGCAAGCATAAGAAAAGGTTGATAATTCAGGACATTAAACTAACCGGAAAACAAACAGAAGCAATAGAGCTCGCCCAATGAGATCACGTGAATGACACTAAATTTACCTCTGTGCAGGTTGGCAGCAACAGATTCTTAAAATTTATCATAACACGACTGGACAGCAGTGTTGAACATGATCCGGTCTCCGGATCACGATCCAACCGGATTCTGCACTTCAGATCCGGATTAGGATTGGATTGGATTTTGAAAAAAACACAACCGGATTAGATATGGATATCCAATCTGCATTGATCACTGCAGTAAATGCATAATGAGAGTTTTTTTCCGATATAAACCGGATTGGATCAAATATTTCGATAAGACTACCGGATTAGGATCGGACCGGATTACTGAAAGAAAATTTTGGACTGGATTAGGATTCCCAAAATGTCCGATTTGTTCAATACTACTGGACAGTCAAAACATAACATTTGTGCCAATCTTGGTTATCACCGAAGCAAAAAAAGCCCATTTCTTTGTGTGCAAACAAACTGGGTTTGTCCAACAAACACTCAGAGATTTTGTGGAAAGGACCCTGACTCGAGTATCGAGTCATTCTGTGAAAAACGTGACTCGAGTCGAGTCGAGTCACCATCTTTCTCAACGTGACTCGTGTTAAGTGGGGACATGGACATGAGTCACGTCATAACTGGATAAATGACGATGCTCGTCAGAAACCATGTCAATTAATTTCATTCAATTTGACAACAACAAGCACCATTACAGTAATTTTAACGGGTTCCTTAAATATTTTTATTGGCTCCTACACAGACCTTAATGTTGACTCGGGCTCCTGCACCGGCTCAAACCTAAAAATATTGAGTTTGGCTCCTCTCTAAAATCCAAACTCCGGTGTCAAGCGAAATTTGTGAACTATTCGAAATTTCTGACCTATTATTGCTTATCGGTTACATTGCCTCTCGCAGTAAAAAAAAAGTTCGGCAATGACAGTTTTGATGTGTGTTGTGTAATATAAAACTTTTCGGTTAGATGTCAGCAGAGCTAGGCAGTAAAGAGATGCTAAAATAGCGAGCTATTGTAGTGAGCTAATTTTCCAGTAGCGAGAGTGGGAGCGCCGGTTTTTGAATAAACAGCGGATGCGGAAGCACGCTATTACCATTTTACCACTATTCACTACTTTGGCGTGAGTGGTAGCCAAAGGAAAAAGTTCGCTAGAGCTTGTCCGTCGGCACCCGTTGATAGCAACTACTCTTCTCACTGTTTAGCGCTGATTTTGGATGATTTTTTTTTGGTAAGCTAGCAGTATTAGGAAAAATTTAGCTCAGTTTGCTTTTGACATGATTGATAGGTTCCACGTTACTTGTGTAAAAACTCAGCATCAGCGACAAATCTAAAGCAGTTGTGGCTTTGAAGCAATGGCTACGGCTACCAGTAAAGCTGCGTATGACTGAATTGAATGCTTAGAAAAATATGGCATTGGGTTCAGCATTTCGCTGCATGTGTAACAACGGTTTTTGTTTTGAAGTGTATATATGTCAATATGACAGATTTTGTAGCTTAGTTCGAGTTCAGCACATTTGGCTACATGCATAACTTGAAGCAAACTTATGATTCTGTCTTGAAGAGGGGACCGGGCGTCCAAAACTGCCTTTCTGGGACGTGCTAAAGCAAGCTTGGGGAATCTGTGACCCACAGGTCAAATGCGGCCTGCGAGAACAATGTCCCGCGTTACAATTTTCCTTTCCCAAGGCAGAAAGCAACATTACGAAAAAACAAAACTCCAAGATAAGCAGACATGTAGAAAGAAAGTCAAAAGAAGCCTCCGTTGTTCCGTAGCCTTGTTTTCGCTCCTCATTTTTCTTAGGAGGATGCAAGTAGAATTTTAAGATAACATTAGTTAATTTTTTGCTGCCCGCCAATCATATTCCACATTTCATGCGGCCCGTAATAGTAAATAGGTTTTCCCTGCTGGTGCTAAAGCGTGACTTAAACCAGTGATGTGCCGGAGTCATTTAGTCAAGTCAGAGTCACAAACCCTTCAGGTCAGGGTCGAATCAGAGTCATCTAAAATATTTTCGAATGGAGTCAGAGTCGAGTCATGACTTGGTCGAGTCGAGTCAGAATCGATTCACAATAAGTGTCGAGTTACTTCAAATTATTGGTTTAAAATCTCAAGTCAATGTCGAGCCAAAGAAAATTCACATTATTGTATGACTTTTTTATGCTATGAAAAGGTGTCCAACATTCTGTTAAAATAGTGTCCGATAAAATAGGAAATGGTGCCCAACATGCTGTGAAATGGCGCCCGATAAGTTTAGAAAATAGTGTCAATGTTGTTTTTGCAAGTTTGATTGCAGCTTGATTGTATGTAAGATTTTTCAGTTTGCATGTTACTTGCCTTTTTCACTCTCACTCATTTCAACCAGTCTAGCACATACTTGCTGTAAATGTTGCAATCTTTCAATTAGCGTTGTGTTGATTGTGCAATTCACCATGAAGGGGATGCGCGTGAAGAACAGCACCCATATATATGTGGCGCAAACAAGCAGAAATACAATGAGCATAACGTGTGACCTCTATTGTTGCTTGCTGAAACAGTGTGAAGCTTTGCGCACTTGCCACTTGGGCTTTCCAATCGCAACAAAGTGATGCTGTGACCAGGATGTGAAGGTGGTGCCAGGTGTAACCTTCACAAAAAGAACGTGCGGTCGGTGCGGTTCATTGCAAAAACGAGTCATGTTGTTGCAAACTCTCAGTTGGCGTTGTGTTGGAAATGCGATTCACCACGAGAGGGTTGTGCGTAAAGAGCAGCACACAAATATATGTGGCGCTAATATGCATGGGCGCAATTTAGTGGGGGACACGGGGGACGTGTCGCCCCACTTTTTTAGGTGGGGGGATGTAATATGCTATGTCCTCCCTACTTTTTTCTCTTTGGGTTTTGTATTTAGAAAGGTTTCAAAAATAGAAGTGATGTTTGTCACCTTTTGTGTGAAGAGCTTTTCATGTTAGATGGTAGGTTGCACTTAGCCAAGTTCATGTTGAAACAGAGTTTGGTGTGGTATCACTGATTCTGTTAGTTTACAGATTTTAGCTTCGATAAAACAATTCTTAGCATTTTTCAAGTTTCTAGTGACCGTGAAAGGTGGTTAACTGCTTTTCTCCGACATTTTACCCTGTGTGGTATACTGTACTGTTAGAAAGATAATTTTCTTATAACAGTGAGAGTATTACAGCTGTACATGTGAGAGCCCACTGCACAGCCATTATTTGTTTAGTACAGAAATTTAACGGGCTTTGCTTTAACGTTGGTTGTCACGAATTCAGAAACAGACAGCGGGCAGGGTATAATTTGATGCTGATAGTGTGTATGTTAGAAAGCTAGATTTTCAGGCAAATCTCTGCGAAGCTTTTGCCGAAGACAAAAAAGCAGTACTATTGTGGAGACTTAGTTTTGGAACAGGCCCGTAGCCAGGTTTTAAGGTTTGGGGGGAGTAATAGATTTTTAGGGGTAAATCTTTTTTGTTTTATAAATAGATTATTTTATCCATTTTCAGGGTGGTTTGGGGTTAAAACCCTCCCTTCAGCTTGATATTTTACGAAAACTTTATTACCTGCGCAAAGGAGATTAACTGTTTTCGTATACTTTTTGCTTGTTAATTTGTCGACTTGATGCAAATACCACAGAATAAATTTGCATGCAAATTTCAAGGAACATTGCAAATGGGCCAAAAAGTAATAATTAGGTTTTATTGGGAATTCGGGCTATCGTCTGCGTCAAAAAATCACCTCACCACTTTTTGCAAACCCTCCATCCATTTTTTGCAAACCCTCTTTCTATCACATATTTAAGATTGTGTTCCGCGATAGTTCACTTTATCCGAAACAATTGTCTTTATTTTGTCTGCTAAGGCTGATTAGCGCATATAGTAAACGCATTGGCTACGTTACCAATTTCTGCAGCATGATAAAACTGTTGTACGTTTTCGAAAACCAGAGTTGTTAACGTAGAAGCATTCAGGACTTTGATAATATCTCAGCAGGGAAGAAGGAAAACTAAACGTTTGCTGGCCTTCCAGCCCCGTAACCAGCTTGGGACACCTGGGGGGAAGAAGAGCTTTCTAAGATGGGAACAATTTTTTGAAACTATGTCCAATAGTTTCAAAATACGTCCAACACATTTTTCCTGTGGAGACTAAAATTTTTCAAGGGGAAGCTTTGCCCCTTCCTGGTTATGGGCCTGTGGACTTCTGTACATCACAAAAAACAAACGTTTTCTTGGGTATTTTATGCGCATTCTCAATTCTTGTGTAGTTTTTCAGTAAAATTCGATCTCGTAAATCAGAAAAACACAATGCAACTACGGTACTTTGCTAAGCACATTTTTCCTACGTCAACATAACTTCTCTGCTAAAAGTAATTTGCAACGAAATTCAAACCGAAACTGCGCGCATCCACCTAGTGCCTTGACCCACCCGAAACTCAAACTGCAGCAGTGGCCCTCCAATTGTCCGGCTGAGAAAGAAAAGATGACCGAGTTTCCTATCCCGGAGTTTCTAGATATCCCTGGTTTCACTCCCCTGTTTTAACGCGCAGCCTGATATTTTTGCAGTTATGAACTGCTGTGTCGTAGCGTTGAGTTTATTTTCCTCCGATAGCCTAACTT
>JGI24021J15306_10008780_pt1 | contig 12447 bp, 11 predicted proteins | sample Ectturendosymbi1_FD_15306 | JGI IMG/M metagenome (IMG submission 15306)
CTGATTTGGTAAAAAACACGTTGGAATTACCAATAAACTTATAATATCTGGAGAAGAGAACAGCAGACAAACCGATATGTATCAAACTTCCACAGTTGTCACCACAAACATCTTTCACCAACACCACGAAACTGTCACCACGACTATTTGTCCCATGCCACCAACACATTTCCAAACAAACACCCCCACGCTCTTGGCACCGTCTTTTACGATACTGAACAACAGAGTTCCCTGTCGGCAGTTTCATAACCGTATGTAATGATTAAAAATCATATTTGGTATTCACAACGTACAAGCTACCATTAGCGTTAGCAATTAGGATAGAAGAAAAAAGTATGAAAAAAACAACGAATTAACTTTCACATAAGTTTTATCCAAAACAAATTGTTGAACAGCCTGCTCATGAGCATAGCTTTCCACTTCCTCCCAGGGCTACATGTTACAGGCTTAGCTTTTATAAAATTTGGGCTAAAATTACAGTTTGTACAGATTTGAAAACTTTTAAGCTGCTACTGTACGAAAACCCTACAGAATATTGGGCTGGGATAGGCTTGCTATCTAGAACATTGTCACATTTAGCCGAAGATTAACTTCATCAGCACAACAAGCAGCTCTAACTTAGACCTTACTCGCGTTATGCTGGAGGGGTGAGGTTTCAAAGCGGATGCTGTGGAGGAGGAGTGTGGCGGGTTTGTAGGTCAGTTTCGATTTCAAAAGCTCGGCGTAATATTTCACGTATCGTTGTTGGGAAGGAATAGTGACGCCCTGAAAAATAGTTTTCAACATCAGCAACCAAAAAAGCTCCTTATTGCAACAAGCAATTGCAAGGAGTGATTTTAAATCAACTACAGAAGCACACATCTGACAAAAGCATGCCTTGCGCATGAGGTCTACCGCAGTCGAACATCTACCACCACCAGGGTGTTGGACGAACAGATGCAAAGGTCTGTTACCTTCTGGTTGTTGGTTCTCGCCAAGCCATAGAATTCCAATACGTCAGAAGGAGTTGCGAAGCGCCGGCGGTGTAGCAAGTAACAGCATATCATGACCCCAGTTCGACCCTGTAAGTAACACGACTTGTAATCGTATGCTCAGTTACGCTGGAGTACAAAAATATTTCTCCCACAACAGAAATGACAGCGAATAAATTGATACTGTGAAATGGTTGTTCATCAGTGTCATACAAAAAACTTCTGTTGAAAATATTTTTTTCGTTGGTTACAAAACCTGTTAATGTTTTTCACTCGATTTATTTGTGTCAAACAGTGCTGCATTACTATAATATGGAACTACGATATGCATTGTAGATAAAACGGGAAACACTGACATGCTGACATTAATGAGCCACGACGTGACAAAAAAGGTTTTATCACCAACGAAAATTTTTTTTTTCAGCAGAATTAACTTATTTTGGGTGACACTGATGTGGCACCATACTGCGACCACTGTCCGTCAGTCTAATAGCAATTCACGTCACAGCATGCTGCGGAGCTCAAAAGAAATAAACAAACACTGAAAACTCTTTTAAAAACCTACAACAAACAAGCGACGCCATGACCAGTTTATGGCCCTTCCCTGCAAAGATATCCGGGTTCTCCCACTTATTTTAACTGGTTTTCGAAAAACTATATCTGTGGATGGTTTTATCCGACCGTTGTTCCATCGAGTAACCGGTGCCACTGTGGCTGCAAGGGATGTCGAAACGAAACTCGCCTTGTGAGGAGTTGGACATTGACTAAGCGCTCCATCGAACGGAAGTGACCTAAATTTCCACCGATGCTGAAATTAAAATAAAGGTAACCGGAAGAAGACGTTAGATCATGCGTCAAAGTGAAGAATCACGAGGTATGAATCTCACAAAGCTTTCACAGCGGCCACCCTGCTGTTGCGATCGGAAAGCCAGAGCGGCATGTGCGCAAAGCTTCGCACTGTGGCAGCAAGCAACAATAGGGATCACCCGACGCGATCACTCTATTATTGCTTGTTCACGTCACATGTATATGTAACCGCGCATTCAACGCAACGCCACCGGAGAGGTTGCAACACTGCTAAGGCTTTCAACCAGAAAGTCTGGTTTGTGTTTAGTAATAGTGAGGCAGAACATCTGCTAAACAGGATGATCGGTAAGAAATACCATTAGAGTTAATCTCCAAGACACCTTGGCGAAGCGAAGTAGTGCGTGCACGACAGACCCGACAACTACCACAACTACAGGTCGGAGAATGAGATTTCCACCCGGTTCGTTGCAAAATGACCTCGTTGCTGATCTTTTCTCTCCACGTGACGTCGCAACTACTGCGGAAGCATCGAATGTGAAAACTGTTTAGTTTTCATTTTTGCTGCATGCCTCTTGGCCTAGTTTCGCAGCTGTAAAGAAGAGCACTTCCTTGTAGACGTTCCCTTTGGTGCGCAGTGCAATGCAATATAAACAAAGCATGGACTGTGTCATTCTCTGGAACTGAGTCGACAGAAGGTGGATGTAGCTTTCCAGATTCTGGACTGAATTTCTTTTTAAAGAGAACAGTTGTTTGACATGAAAGAACCTAGGTAACAAAACTTGTTGACTTTTTCCAATCTCATCCCGTTCACGATGATATCCACATGAGATGTATCGGTACACACCAGGTAACGCACTGCAATGTTTTTTTTTTGCTGATAAGAAAACAGGCCCCACAAGTAGCAGCAAGATCAATGGTTGACGACACATTTCTCTGTGAGACACAATGGCAGCGTCATCAGCAGTTCACGGACAAGTCCACACTTCTTTCAGAAAACACTCTTCATTCCAACATCTGCACAGACTGTTGTACAACAGTAGAACAAGTTGAGCAGTTCGGTTGGAAGGTTATCGAAACCTTCGCAGATGGAGACGCTTTGATAGCAGCGCGAAGTTCCTCAGTTGTTGGAAAGTTGTCCAGGACTTACGAGAGAGGTAAGGAAGTTATTCTGGCGATTTCGCCTTGCCTGGGCGTAGAGCTCTGAAAAGCGTTCCACCCATGTGGTCAATGCTGCTTCTTGTCCGTGACTAAAGAACCGCACGCGGAGCACAGGTCATCCTGGTGACCGGACAACAGTGTCGGAAGTTGCTTGGATCTGTGAGCACAGATCCTTCTAGTACTTACGGCAAAATAGCGTGCGTTCTTAAGAAATACACTTTTGCCTACTGCAGTCTTTCAGACGAGAGATTTGAAGGCAGTTCATGCTGCAGGTGAGCAGCAATGTTATTCTACAGAAGAGGGAACAGCACATCATCCTCGTTGGGGAACCATCGCCCCCGCCTTGCATTCAGTTGTCCCAACAACGTCTTTTGCAGCGTGGTGCTGCATTGCTTGTGGTCAGCCACGCGGACGTTGCAAAGGTTTTGTGAAGGGAAGCAGAGTTCAGGCTGTTCTGGGAAGGGTGGTCGTGGTCTTTACTCTCCATTGGAGCTGTGTCAAGGCGCTTATGGACGACGGACTTTAAACGTTTCAGAGCGTGGCGGGCTAAGTCGGACAGCAGACAAGTCATTGCCACCACAAGCTATGGGAGACACATGTGTGCCTCAACAGACCGATGTTAGCTCCAATGTTCCCACTCAGGTGTGCAACCGTGCAATGCTACCAGAGCATTTGCGCAGTGAAGCCTCATTCTTGGCACTTGCAACTTTCCAAATTTAATGTCGTTTATAAATCGCATAGCCCTTTTAACGATTGAAACACTTCACTGGTTGCGTATCTGCCTGGTTGCGCAAAAATAAATATTTATTCAGTGCAAAATTTTCTTAGAGGGAACACTGGTCAGCTCTACTTGCCAACACCAGGCCGATATGATGCTTGTTTCAATCTTGGATGACGTCAACTAACTTTTTGAATGAAAGTTCAGGTGAAATAATGTTTGTTGCGTGCATCTGATGTCGGCCGAAGAGTTACAACGTTCGGTGTCCATTTGCATTTGTTTTCCGGGCGCTTTGTTTTCCAAACCATGGTCAGTGCGAACTTGTTCATTAAAACTTTCCAGAGCGTATAGACGTTCAGTCATGTTTAGTCAACGAACAATTAATCAAAACATGATAAAGCGACTGTGCCATCCAGCAGTTCTATGCCATAGTCCAGAGGTCGGCAAACTACGGCCCGCAAAATCATCCGGACCGCAGCCCCTTTATAAATTGTAACTGCATGGCCCGCCTAGTGGTGTATTTTTTTTAATCTGCCCTCCTTACAACTTCTTGTATTGCATACTTATGAGGAAGTACTTATGAGAAACCGCACTGTACTATAAACATACTAGGTGTCATATTTTCATTATGAACTCTTAACATCACGAGTTAATCTGGTTGAAAGTTTTATCAACACCATAAACAGCAAAATGAACAAAATTGTTGGTGTAAAATTACTACGGCCCACCATACCTTGCAGAGTTTGTTTTTGGCCCGTGACTTGAACAAAACTTTCAAGAATTGTTGTGTTTGCAATCAGTGTTGCCAACTGGTATACATATATACATATACACTGTATACCATACAAATTTGGTGTATTTTCAAAGCGCTTGGTATATGAATTTTTGATTTGGTGTACATGAAAAATTTGATATATTTTTGTCGGAGGGTTTAGTTGAGTCTTTACTTCAAATTATTTTTTTTATTGGAAAGCGTGAACAGAGAAAACACAGTGGTGTTGACGCTATACTGTATATTAAAAGTTCAGTGATTTTGCTTAACATGGGTGTAAGCGTGGAGTTTGGGTTAGCTGAGAACGAGGCTGGAAGAGGACTGAGAAGTTCTGAAAAACTAAACTTAGCTCTAGGTATGCGTTTTTAGTCAACCAATGGCATCCAAAGGTTGGTAAACTGCGTATGAGAGTGGAAGAAGACTTAGAGAAGAGTGACTGATAGAGTTTGCATGACTTGCAAAGCAGGATTCTGTTGGTGTTCTGTATGCATGCCTTCTGCAAGGTGCGCAGAACCACAAAGCAGCTGTTATGCAGCATAGCAGTGCGGTGGACCTCAAAAGAAATGAACATGCAGTTGCAGGTGCTGGAATGTTGAATTGAAATTAAGAACGCAGAAATTGAACTTGCAGCTTTTAACTCTTTGATGCCACTGCTCAACAGCAGCTGTTGATCTAAATCAGCGGTTCCAACCGTATCAAGCATGTGGCCCAATTAACAAACAGAGACCCACCGACTACGAACTTCTCCAATGCAATAAACTGTTGCACATCCACAGTGTTCAGGAATAAAAACAACGTGTTAATAACACAACTTGCGCTACAATCAATGCGAAGGCTGAGCTATTTGTTGTTAGAAAGCAAAGATATTCGAGGCTCAATACATGATAATGCACAGATCAAGTCATCTTCCACATTAAGCCTGCTTCTAGATTTCGTTTTCATGGCAACAAGAGCCCCTGTTGTCGAGGGTCATCTTGCAAAACTTACTCAATTTCAACAATACAAGGCCGTGGCCCGTCAAAAATTCTTCCGTGGCCCACTATCCACAGGTTGAGAAACCATGATCTAAATGAATTAGTGAAAAACAAGCACAAAACAGCATTGCATTTGAAGTCTTTTTGTTACAGATAAATTTGGTATATTTTTAGACTAGAGTTGGTATATCTGTTGCAAGGAAAGTTGGCAACCCTGTCTGTAATTCCAAAATCACATGTCACTAGCGTTAAAAACTGACGAAGCTGTGTTAGAAATACCAAGGTAAAAATACAAAATCAACCGAAATAATAATATTGGACGCTTGGAAAACTACTGTTTTCACATCAGCAATAATGAGGTTGGTAACATCGAAACCCAAGGACCACATGAAGCAAGCATCGCCCGCATGCGGACTGACCTTAAAGATTGAACGCACTGCACATAAAGTAAAAGTAGTCAGACTTGAAAACACATAACCAAATCAAGCAACCTATTCAGCCAGTAGTTCAATCTGATGAATCAGAAACTGTGGCTTCCGCCGACGATTGGAAATGCTTGCTTCTTTTAGTGCCGCGCTTACTTGACATCACCACCCACTCGCTTTAAACCACAAAGCGTTCCCACCATCTTGTATTTCCCAATTTAACGTCAGAAGCCACTGGTATTGGTCCAGGCCAGCCGACAAACCTACCATTGTGATCACAGGCGCAAACCATCTGATAAAATCATGTAGCACATTAACCCGTTTCCTGTGTGTGCGTGTACGTCACACCACTCGAAACTTTCCTGGTTCAACATTTCGAGGTTCCTTTTCCAAAAACTCAAAAGTTGTTCACAAAATATTTCCGTCGTAACCTTGGCACGCGGCAAGGTTGTGGTCTACTACTGTATATATCGACAGCGGGTCTCTGTGAAGCTGAACACAATTGTTTGTTGATCTCATTCAGCCCAATCAACAATGACATTAACAGTAATAACAACTTTAAGCTGAAAAGAAATAAACCATATAACATGTGGGTGAGTGTACATACCTTGCCGGCTTTGCAATGTATGGCTGCAATGTTATCTTTATGTTGACCCAGCCACTGGTCGACGTCTTCACAAAAAGGTTTGATCAGTTCGAACCGCGGAGGGTTGTGGTCATCAAACGGGTACGTCGCAACTTCAAAAATAAAATAATTTTTTGACATACACGCCGTATCAAGACTGCGTAAAGTTGACGTTTACTGCATTACCTCTGTCGTGGAACTTTTTCGTGTCATATACTCGTTCTGAGCATCTGCAAAACAATCAGAATGCAAACCAAATAAAACAGTGTAGTGGAAGAATCAAACTAACGTGAATGTCGCTGACTTTTTGCAGGTTACAATTGAAATTATGTTAGAGTTAAGTTTCAAATAAAATTATGAACAGAATGAACACTTTGGAATGCTGCATTACGATTTTTGAAAAAGGTCTTAGGTTCGGAGTGAAAGCAGGTTGTCTTGACATGTTGAATAACATGCAAATGTGCTAGCACAGAGGATCAAAGCATGTCACACATAGTTGTCTGATCGGGAACTGAAAGAACCCAAAAAGGGGTTTTGGGACGGTGATAGTATGAAGGACACAGCTTGACCAGTCAGCACATCAGAAGTTCATCAAAACTCGTCTCACCAGAGCATCTACTAAACAGTATCGTGGTAATGATCTGAAGCAAGCAACAGTCCACAAAGGCGAGGAAGGATCACGAAAAATCGAAGATTGTAAAACCCACTTAGCTAAACCGGAAGCACAAAATGAAAGTTAACTTACAAATTGTACACTTTATAGTTGTTGCCATGCTTGCTTTCTAAAAATCTGAAAAATGTAAATAAAGAAAAGCTTTTGTAAGTTTAAGAAAGATACAATAATGCCCAGCGCGGTGACTGAATTCAAAGCAAAGACAAAGAGCCGTCGATATTTAGGGTACATTTCAGTGAATTGGTTTCGTCAATTCAAGCTAGGTTGATGCCCAGCATGCATTCATTGATTTGCATAGTTCGCTTCGCAGCACAAGCATGGATCTCACAAACTTACTTTTAAGATACCTGCGCCACCAAGAACAAGGAAGTTTTGTTGATATTATACTTTTTTAATTTTTAACATTTCCAAGAAGAAATTATGACACAACATGCAACCTGTGAGATTAAAAAACAAATTGCGAGGTATACTGAGCTTAATTACTCCCAAAACAACTAAAAGCCCCAATTCGTTTCATCAAGCATGGGAGATTTTTCTTCCACCCAAACCTTAAACGCTCTTCAGTTTAATGCACTTTGTTTCCAATGCAGGCGAAATGCTTATGACGTACAACCACGACACCTGCTCGCACAACCTTCAAACATTAATGGCAACTTTCTATTCTCTTTTACAAAACCCCGTTTTTTCAAAATCTTAAACACCGTAACTTTTCACAGCTTTCTTGATTGTTCGCAACCTTAATCTTCCCTCCGATTAACGGTACAGTCTAGTCTAGGCAGATCTATCAAAATACGTTTTTTCATGTTTGACAAATAAACAAAATCTGTAAAACCTGTTTTTTTTTCATAGATAGGCTTGTCAACAGGGTGAGTCTCAGAGCAAACAGAGACTTGCAATGACAACAAAAAAAGTAACGTTGCACAATTCCTTGCGAAACGACAAATTTTAACAACATTGTTTTGGCTAGTGAAGCTTTTCAACAATTTCTGAGATCGAAGCTGCACTTTCTCAGCTTGCAATAAGTCGACAGGTTGGCTGGGGCGTCTGGCGCTCAACTGGACTGCAGTGAATGAGGGCAATAAACGAAGCCGAACTATCGTCCAACGGTCTACTGCTTTCGCAAAATACTCAGCATGACTCATCTGGCCAAAACACAACGCACATGTCTTGGGAGAACTATTCCAACCGCCTGGATTTACGTGTATGATCTTGTTGATGGTGGAAATGCTGACTTTCTTGGACTTACGATGGCTAACTTATTCAAATAGGAAATTTGGGTTTGTTGTTTTGCCAAATAAACTTGTGTGTGCTCCTGTGGGAACAAAACGAAGACATGACCACAGCACGCGGGTTAAAATACTTTCCTTCAAGTTTTCCGGTCGTTTATTGACGCCACTTTTTGTCCACTTGTGTTTGCAGTTGTCTCAAGAACTGTTGAACATTATCTCTAGCGTCTACGCAACGGGCAGGATTCTGTTGTTACAGTCGGCTTCCCCGCAGAACAACATGCAAAGGACTCATCACCAGACTGGTCTATTGTTACGCTCAGCACCACCACTCGGTGGCGATATTTCGTAGACTGCAGATTGCTTTCCCACGATCTCAAAACAATTGCGGGGCCGGTTACAACTAAAACAGACATCTTCATCCGTTTTGCTAGACGTAAGATGGAGACAATGCCTTTTGCATGATAAGCGACAGTACCGTTGCAATTTACCACCACGTAGTCTTTTGGCAGCGTGCAAGCTTTTCAAACCGTTTGCTGGTCTTTATGAATTCGATATCTTTTTTCTGATTTGTTAACAACGTGTTCCTTGAAGTAACTCCGCAGCGTCGCGTGCACGAGTCGCTCAGAGCTCATTCAAACACTTCGTCCAACCCCCTTCTTGCTACTGGGATCACCTGTTCGTCGTCAGCGCTGTTTGAGACACCTTTACTGCACCCACATCTTTATCAAACTTATTTTCTACTTGCATATTGCTTCAACACTCGCTAGTACCACTCAGACCACCATAACTTCTGGCCATGAGAAGCCTACTGATGAATGGTGTTCTTGCAACAGATATCAAATGCAAGATGTAGTGCGGGAAGCTATGTAATGTGGTTTCATGAAGTGCGGTCAACAGGATATTCGAGAAAAGATACAATAATGGTCCAGGCGGTGATTGAATTTAAAGCTGGTACAAATTTTTCTTCGCAATGTAACTTTGGTTCCCTGCACCTCAGAAAAGTTATCTAAAAGTAACAAAATATCGTCAACAACATAACCAGAGCTGGTAAATTTGAAGTAAATGGCTTTCAAGCAAAATATGTAGCATACATTCCAGATGTACTCAATGCCAAGTCAGCGAATAGGGGTGCGACTACTGATGGTAGAAAAATTACCATGTTCAGGCAGAAATAAACAAAATCTTACATGGCTTCTGATGAACTTCCATACGATGTTGGTTTTAATAATTTTGTAGCCTTTTAAAAGTTTGTAGGTTTCAGCATTAAAAAAGTCAACTTCTTAACAATGTTAAAAATGGAATATTTTAAGTAAACATACACCCTACTGTTTATTTATCATTCAGCAATAGTGTCAAAGCAAAACCACACATGATTGTAACTGATAACAACTATAGGATTTGGCACTTATTATAAGAACTATGATTAACACTGACACATATTATATGTATAACTAAGCCTACCAACTGGGTAGGTCGCACAGTGGGTTAAGCACCGAGTGGGCTTGCGCACACCACTAAAGCTGGCAGGCTGGGTGCAATTCCCAGTCAGGTCACACCAATAACTTGAAAAACAGTACTTGTGGCCTGTCCTGCCTTGTGCTTGGCAGTAATGGATGGGTGCAAGGGAAATTCCTGTGTGGTGCTGCCATTGACTCGCCGCCAGTGCAACATTCACTATGAGACTGACTGCGTGGTCTCTAGCAAAAGATATTTATCCAAGTCTAAAACTTTAACTGCAGAGAAGTGGTTATTTTTCCAAAGCATTTTAGCTATACATGAGTTCAGTCATAAACAGGTCCAGGGAATTTTATCACTGGTAAAGGATTCTCATTTCAAAGGCAGTATGTTGAAATGCACGGTTTGACAAAGAGTTAGTCACATGGTGGGAATAATCCATTCTGTACTAGATATCTTTTAAATCTGCATTCACACTTGTCAGAATGGTTCAAATTGCATGGAAAATACATTTAGATTGTTATTATTAAAAGTTATTGCAAGTAAAACACATTTCCTGTATGACCAGTTGTTGCCACTGAATTATCTAAGCAATACAATATCAACTTCCCTTGACAAACGGTATGATCCTACTGTATATAAATTGTTGACCACCTTGCATGTATAAGCATTTTTTGAAATAATATTGTTATTCTAATAGACAGAGCAGACTGCATTTTAGTTAAAATGCAAAATACAAAATGTAAGCCATTAAATTTAGCCTAGAAAAAAAATTTGCAAGACACACTAAGACTTTTAACACTACAGACATTCATACTAACCTGACAACATCATCAATGTTATTCCGATAAAATCCTTCCACTTTTTCAGCTGGGAACCCCATTGCCAAAACATTGGGGCAGATATCTTTTGAAACAAATGTTAAAGAACAATAACAAACTTGCATGGTACTGATCTAAATTGGGTTGCATGGTACAGGTTTCATTAGTGTTGCATGGTATTGGTGCTTCATTGTTTGCAGATCACTGTCACACACATTGGTTGGAGTGATGGGTCACAGCGGATGGCAATTTCTCACCTAAATAGTCATCACACATCTTGAAGTGGTGTTCTTCCTTGATAAAAACACTTTTTTTCTTGGCATTTCGCAGTTCATGCTGTTTGCACAAAAGGCAAGTCACTTTCCTAAAAGTTTTTATAGCAAAAAAACATTTCCATCAAGTGCAATTTTTAGCATCACAGATGCAGAATCATTATAGAGAGGAATACTTCACTGGTGTGACTAAAGTAGCAATCTCTTTTCTATTGAATAAGGTCAATGACCAGCATTTGATCATAATAATGTTGCACGCCCTTGCTCACTGAACCACACAGTTTATGAAAGACAGATAAATGCTTTGTAAATACAATGGCACTGACAATTCTTAAAAATAACTGCTGGTCTCCTCACCAGTTCATCATGCCCTGCAGAATCAAACAATAGTGGCCTGAAAGCAGGTGCAACATCTGAAGGTGGTAATATTTTGTTTAGAACAAGTTAGGGTGTTTTTCAAGGATGAAAGTAGGTAGAACTTTAGTTGGCTACTTTTTCCAAATAAGAATGGTAACAAGTGTTTATAACAACATTAATGGTGCAAAAACATGATGCTTCAAAACAAATGTTTGAAATTAGGCAGCGCAAAGCATTAAAAGACCTTAGCAATTCATGCACACCTATGAAAGATAGTGGCTATCTGTTTTTTTGTTTTTTTTTTTAGCTGAGACATTTTGGTCATTTGTTTCACAGTTGTATTAAAACTTGTCATAACATAATTTCAGACATTCTGACCAAAATAACTCAATTTTTTTCTGTCATTAATAAAATTTTGGTCTATGACTGGAAAATGACCAAAAAAATCAAGGTGGCATTCACAGGACTTTCAGAAATCTATCAAGTCCGAGCTTGTTCACTGGTATCAGTCTGACTTGACATTTCTAATAATTTTAAATGAGTAAGATCTTTTGTTTCATTTTGCATGATAATTGGCATATCTGTAAAAACATTTTTCACAAAAATTGACACAAACCAGAAAATGCAAAGGTTTTGCACATAGTCTGGTGGGAATGGTGTGACACTGATCAAGGCATGCTTAATCACAACTAGTGTGGTAGATGCGTAACATGTATCTTATAAATGAATAACCCAAATACAAAGAACTAAGTTTGACTTAATTCTTATCAAAAAAGCCCAACAGACTTAAATTGCAAATCTGTTGTGAATCAATAAGGAACTATTTTACTTTGCGCTTAAAACTATTTTAAATCAGATAATGTAACACTTGGTTTAAAGACCAAATTTATCCTATTGCACTTGATCTTGTAATGTATTTCAAATGACTATAAATAACAGTGATTCAAACCTGGTGATTTCACTAGTTTAAATATTGCATCTACGTGCTACAGATAGTTTGCAAATGGTTTGTTTGCCACAGAAAAGAAAATGAACTTCAGTGCACTCAGTATTTGATGATTATTTTCGTGAAAATATAATTCTGTTAACTTCTGTTGCAGCAGTTTTGTTTTGCAAATCTAGTCTCTCTTCTGCATTATAAATGATTAGTATTAGAGGCAGTTTTTGTAATGTCAAGAACTTCTGAAAAG
>JGI24021J15306_10008783_pt1 | contig 12444 bp, 9 predicted proteins | sample Ectturendosymbi1_FD_15306 | JGI IMG/M metagenome (IMG submission 15306)
TATGTGGTTTCTTGACTTCCTGCATACGCCAACTCAAAATTCTCAGGATCTGGAGAAGAGCACTGGTAGTTGCGATTCCTAAGCCGAATAAGCCATTGGGGACCCAAAGAGTTATCGCCCTATGTCTCACTGTTTCTCCTTCAAGATCCTCTGTGTTCGTGTCGAACGCGATCCAATGCATCGATCCATTGCTCGTGCAGAAACAGGAGGGCTTTCGACACGCGAGGTCGACCGTAGATCAAGTCACTTTACTAACGCAAGACATCAAGCTGGGGCTGTCTTTGTCTATCTCACAGCAGCCTACGACACTGTATGGCATCGCGGCCTCACCTGCAAGTTACTGCGATTTCTACCTGACAGACACACGGTCCGGATGATCATAGAGATGGTTGGCAATTGCAGCTTCACCCTTACCACCGGTAACAACAAACGGAGCAGGTTACGACACATAAAGAATGGCTTCCCACAGGGATCCGTCTTGGCACCTCTTCTTTTCAACATCTACACCTCTGACTTGCCAATCACCCTCTCCAGAAAGTATGCATACGCCGACAATCTAGCAATCATGCATGCTTATGGAGGCTGGCAAGCAGTGGAAGGAGTGCTCAGCAAAGATATGGTGACTATAGGTAAATACCTCCAGACCTGGAAGCTAAAGCTCAGCACTGCAAAAATGGTGTCCACAGTTTTTCATCTCAACAACAAGGAAGTTAAACTTGAGCTGAAAGTCAACTTTGACAACGAAACCCTACCCTTCTGCTCCGAGCCCAAATACCTCGCAGTAACGTTGAACAGGTCGCTCACGTATCCATGACTCCTCGAGTCGCTTCGCAAAAAGCTGACATCACACGTCACACACTTGAAGAGGCAGCTTGCTGACTCGGGCTGGGGTGCTGAGGAAATATTGTTGGGAATAGCCACCTTAGCCCTGGTCCATTCAACAGTAGAGTACTGATCTCCTGCCTAGTACCACAATGTTCACACACGCCGCATTGATTTTGTGATCAACGACGCCTTGCGAACTGCGACTGGATGCCTGCGTCCTACACTAGCGGACAACCTTCCTATGTTCGCAGGCATCCAACCAGCTGAGCTTCGTGGCAAAGTAGCCTACTCTGTTTCCAGCACACCGTGCCATGGAGCTTGCACATCTGCTCCACCCAGCTCTCACCGATTCACTCAGTGGGAACGCACGGCAACTCAAATCGAGACACCGATTTGTACCCGCCACACAACTCACAGTCCATCTGACAACATACGTGCGGCGCACTGGGCGGATCACCAATTAGACAACACTACGAGACTCCGTACTTTCATCCCCGACATCGGCACCCACCCTCCCGGAATGGCTCTGACAAGAAGAGCGTGGAGCCGGCTTAACCGTCTCCGCACCGGTGTCGGACGCTTCCGCTCCTGTTTGTACAAATGGGGTATGGCCTCCTCTGCGGCTTGTGAGTTTGGCGCAGAAGAACGAACTGTCGACCATGTTATTCTCCAATGTCCAATTCATCGATCTCGTCATGGACTGCACAGCCTGACGGTTCTGGACGATGAGACAATCGAATGGCTGCTCAACACCTGCCCCGAGATCTAGTGCGGCCTAGCAGGATACGAACTCGCTCAAACGATGAAGAAAAAGGTGTAGCCTACTACGCACTAGTAGATTTCCACGTGCCCACTGACACTTCTGTTCACAACTGACTTCTGGTTTTCTGATTTCTTCTCATAAGTTCCTCTGCACTAAACTGATTTGCAACTTATACCCTTGTTGTTCCATTAACACTAAATTTGCCTACTACATCACAGTTTGGGTGTTATTGAAAGTACCATACAGTCGTTGCCATTACACTTAATATCTAAATGCTCTCAGTAGCTTTAAACGAAACTTTAGTTTGCTAAAATGAAAGTAAGTCATTCAATGTGCGGCCCTCACGAAGATAGTGACATNATTTTTGGCCCAGTAAAGCATTTCGGTTGGACGTGGCTGGTTTATAGCATGCCGTTGTTCATTTGGTATTTTCANGCCTGTTGTTTACACTGAAACACAAATATGGATATTATCAATTGCATACCACCAGAACATTACACGTTCATAAAAACGCTTACTAAGTATTCACCGCTATTGTTACTTAAGGATACTTACGCAATTTAATCTTTGCCTGAAGAAGTTTTTATCATTTCAAAGCAAACCATTAGATAGCATTGATATAAATGAGTCGACAATGTGGTTTGGAATGTTTCAGCTAGAGTTTCAACTTGTTCGAACGGTTTGTATTTTTTCAATTTTTATATTAAATCTACAGTATGCTGAGGTATTTTGAGACCCAAGTCTACTGACCGCGCCACGGAGGAATAGCGTGTATGAAAATGAATCGGTTTTTAGATCTATATAGATTACCACAAGGCAATAAAAGCACGAGAGTGTAAGTGCAGAACACAGCGCTGTAATTCGAACTGATTAAAATGTTCTTAACTGTTTTAACAATCGCTTGTTGCATAGATCGGAGCTGTTCAACCGTTGGTGCAGTGGTATCCCGCTCGATAAATATTTAAGAACCTTTTACACCTCACCAACAAATCTGCATTGCTGAAGTACAAACTTCAAAATTGAATATGTTCAGGAGGTTCAAGTTGGCACACAAAATAAGAAAATGTGTTATAGTATTATTTGAAAGAGCTTGCCACAAATAATCACACGAAAATAAAACGAAATCAACGTAGAATCAAACTAAAATACTTAATACAGTATTGACTTTTGTGTCTAATACCTGAGTTTATTTCAAAAATTTGATGGCAAAATGGGTTATTCATTGCTGGATTGTTCCCCGCACTAAAGATTCGACTACAGAGTTTCTAATTTTCAACTTTATTTCCTCATGACAGGGTTACCCGCTTCACATTAATAAGTCGCAGGCATCTGAACTAAGAGAGCGATAAACAATATTGCGAGATTTGTATTCGCAGAAAAATGAATAAACAAACCAGCAGACTACTCCAAGTAATTTATTTGCCAAAATGCAACATTTTGATTCAAATAAACCCAGACTCCCACTAACTGCTTCTTTTTTCTTGGCTGACAACAGAGAATGAGGAATTGAAAAAGTGGATCAATCACGGGTTTCATTTTATACGTTCTGCTTAATCATCATTAGGTAAATCCAACCACTGCATTCCTACATGAGAGTTGACACGGTATTTGTGAAAGATATATCTTTGAAACTCTAGCTAGAACTTGTCAAAAATTAGCTTCAAAAGAAAAAGCGTTTACAAAGTGCTATTAAAATATTTTTTCTGAAATGAGTTTTATTTTCATTGCAATAATTGAAATATATCAACATTTTCACTCCAAGACTTGAGCGTGCTTGGTTTTAATTACTCCGTTTACGCCAATGATGCAGTTGAGATGTTTCAGTGACCTCCGTGGCTTTATCATATTTTTGTTCACGATAGAAATCACCCACATATTTTCGAAATTCGCAACCTGGGGCGAAATTGACCTCTGGACAACCACTGCACTTTTGAAGAAGTTCGTTTTTTCGTTGAGGTGCTATCATCAAGGCGTTTCGAAAAAAGCATCTGTCGTTTCACACGATTTCGAGTTGCATTTTCGATATTTACAGCTCCTTGCAAAGACTTTTAAATTCGTTAATTTGTAGCATATACCTCGCTGTAGGAAATGAAATTAATTCCATTGATTGGGGAGACAATTGTTTTATCCTTTTTATCATACCCTTCCTTTCTGCGAAATATCTAGGCGTGAAACTTCAAGACAAAGTGCATAGCTGCGAAATTGGTAAAGCCCCGCACGCAGAGCGACTTCTCCGAATATAGAGAAACCAGCTACAATAGTTCCGGCACGTGACCACATTTGGCGAGTCCTGCCGAATGCACCCCACGACCAAGAAAAAGATGGTGTGGCTATATAACATCTCCGATGTTGCTTGGTCCTGCGTTGGTGTGCAGCAAGCGGAACTGCCTGAGGTTCCTGAAAACAGTGAGGTATTTCCCAGCTTCCTACGTCTGCTGCTTCTCGACCGACCTTCTCAGGAGAAAAAAGGGGTGTGAAAATGAATGAAAAATGTCATACCCTTCTGTGAGTCTCACATAACTGTGGCGTAATCTGGTATAACAAAATAACATTTTCACCTATTTCAATCTTTTCATATATAAATAATTTTTTAGTGCAAATCGCCACAGAAATTGCTTTCTCTCCAACAGGTTTCAATGTGATAAATAACGTTCAGCGGTTTTGCAAGCTTCTACATTCGGAAATCTGCAAATCAACATGACCTGAAGTTTGCGAATCAGTGCTTTCGTAAAATGTTATTTATGCCCTAAGAGCAGGTTTGGAATGGTCGTCTTCTAACAGCAGGATGAAAAAAAGGAATTTGTTTGACTTTTGCCAACTTCGTTTGTTTTTCCTCGAATCAAATCTTCCCTCGGTCCCAAAAGGGTAGAACACCACAAGCACAATTCTGTGTATAGGTGTTTGATTTTAACCATCTAAGGTTCGGTCACATCTTCAACGATGCTGTTGTTCTTTTTCAAACATTGTTTTATGTTCTGGGTTTAAAAATACCATGTGCTAACGAAATGAAGTACTCCCCTTCATGAGATCAGCTACGTGCAACGTAAGCTCCTGATGACCGCAGAACCACTTTTGTGGCTCAGATGTTGTCCAGTTATAACTTGCCAACCGATAGCTAAAAAGCTGTTGAAACCCTGCAAGTTATGGGCAAAAAACAATAACTACTTAGTTAATCCCGAGGTAGATCTCTATGGCTGTGAACAACACTGATAAACACTGGTTGTATCTAGTGAGGTGCAAATTTCTATGAAAAATTGTCGAGGAGCGCCACTGCAAGCTAGGTTGTAGAAAGCTGTCCTGGTGAATGATCCAATACACACTGTTAAACAAAGTTGAAAGGCTTGCTGTAGGTCATCAAAGACAAATTGATCGCTGTATAAGAAATGAACAGTTTATTTGCAGCAGCCGAAATTACAACAAATTGCACTGAATGCGTAATCCGCAGATCGTTTTAGGCCCAAGTCACTATTTTCGCAGACATCTTGTTCGTATCCAACTAGTGGTTGTGTATATCAGATGATGAAGTGCAAATCTTAAGAATATTTTTCTGCAGTTTTGCAAAGAGAACAAGATCCATGTCACTGTCCATGCAGGCGAAAATGGGAATGCTGAGGAGGTTAAACAGGTGAAGGACCTATTTGTTGTGACTTGGTTGAATATTGCATGCATCGCTTAACATGGTATTTGGCTGAAAACTGAAGTGATGTAGGGAAATCAGGCGATTTTTCACACTTAAAGAGATTTGTAAATATACAGTGTGTACTTCAGGCCTGTGTTAAGATTTCGTAACTGATTTTCGTGGTGTAAGCAGCAGAACATTGAGCAAACAATTTTTACATTTTAATCCACACCAGAGGTACTGCAGCAGTCTTGTGAGACAATTTGATCCTGGATCAAATCATTTTGATGTAAAGGTCCGTCGCGGTCACAGGCTACTCCATTAGATCGAAAACTTTTTTTCAGGATTTTGTACTTATTTCAATAGGGGCTGAATAAAGACTTATTCAAAGTTTTTCTCAAAGAAACTTCATGAATGCATTTGCCAAAGATCTACTAGCACATGCAGAAAATTTATTGGTTGGAATGAACCACCATTTGTTACTTGTAGATTTTTAAACGTTTCCCTTTAAATCTGACATTGTGTCTTTGCTTTTTCTCTTAAGAGTGTTGTGTTACTTCATGATTTTTCTCATATTCCAATCACTGCAGTTTCGAAATTTTAATCTCTTTTTAACAAGAAATATCTCGTTAATATATGATTGCATAATGGGTTTGTATTATCTGATTTGACATTAACCGTGTCATTTTTGAACTGGCGTATTGAGTTTGAGCAAAAAAGCACCAAGAATTTTTTTTTAAAAACACCAATCTATTGCAAATGTCACCTAGAGATATTTCGCTTTCGAAAGAACTCTGCAATTCCATTCAAAATTTCTGCTTTCTGTGAGGTTCATGTTTCTTGCCAATAAAAACCAACAGTTTATTCCATCGAACGTTTCTCTTCTGTAAGATAAGTTAAATGAATGTCTCTACACTTTGGTTTCATGTTCTAGATGGCTTTTGCTATCTGTCATATTTCGCACAATATGGTTAATTTCCAGGGACTGGAAGTACTTGGCGCCGAAAGAATCGGACATGGATATCATGTTGTAGACGACGAAAGCATCTACTCTGATGCTAAAAGACGAGGCGTCCACTTTGAATTCTGCTTGATGTCCAGCTTCCTCACAGCGTCTGCTGATCCGGATTGGAAAAAACATCCTTCCATAAGGTGAAAATCTTCCTCGTTTGCGTTGAGTTTGGGCAAAAAGCAGCAATTTACAGTAACTAGCCATGAGAAACGCGAAGGTAACTACAAAAGGATTACTCTTTTGATCTTGTGAATTCCTGCAACTGGCTTTAGTTTTTGTTTTCGCAGTACAGCGCCCTTGAACATCAGACTACAAGCGTTAAATCAATTTTGCAAAATCCCTCTAGAGCAAGCTTGCTTTTTCAGGACAAATACCGTTGCATATTTAAGTTTCTTTGGTTACGTTTTCACAAGAGCTGTCTGATAATCTAATGGTTTTCCAAAAAAATTATAAACGTCAACAGATGCTGCTGCAGCAGCCAATATCAATCGTTTCGCGATTTGAAATACTTACTTCAATCAAGATATCTATAGGTTTCAAGAGGAACTTGGTCTGCTTATTGTGTGCTTGTTGCCTGACATATTTCTCTTTTGGGAATACGTCTAGTACTTGATGCACAGTGGTTCTGTGCGTTTTTATGGCTTAACGTTTATCAATTCATATAATTTTTGAAGGGTTATGTCCATAGCTTTATGCAGCTCAATGTTAAGCGCATTACATGATATCGATTTGTATTCAGAGATGACCGCGGAGCCGGAGCAGACTCCCAACGGCGTCTACGATTTTTACCGGAGCAGGATCCGGAATCGGAATTTTTAATAAAAACCGGACCCGGATCCGGAGCAGGAGTTAATTTTTCAGTTTTTACAGGAGCCGGATAATAGCTTTCAATAAATTTAAATTTTCTCTGACCGACTAATTGTTACATTAACAATCTGATTACATCTCTTGCTTTAATTGGCACAGTGAAAAGTCAGTGCAAGGCGCAGGGTGGTCAGAATGAAAGAGGGTGGCAGACTGAGGCCTTGGTTTAGGCTGGCACAACAAACCCAATGCTCAACTGCTGTATCACATGAATGTTTTTCTTAATTTGTCAATACGTCAATTACTGGACGTTTTATCTCTGACCTATACCTATATGTCTTGGCATTCACAAATTGTTATTTTTAGTGAAACGCACAAAGCAACACTGCGTATGCAGTCTACCTTTGCAATGCAACACCAGCTATGCAGTTTCATCCAAGCCAGCAGAAATGCAGTTTACTTCAGGCTATTCCTACCAGAGTGTAAGTCGGGTCGGGCCGGGTTCCGGCATACGTTTGTCGAAATATTTCCGGCCGATTTCGGGCCTGGATGCAAAACTATTTTGTAACAATCAGTGTCCCGATACTTTTCTTTGGTGACTTGCATTTGTTGTATTCACCACGGTGATTTCTGTGGGTGAAGTGAATGTGATTTATCTTCAGCTAATTCTAATTGCAAACACAGCTGCATTCTTTTGTTTTCTGCTGGGATTAGACTCACACTCTTTTTGAAAAGGCAACCATGGAAAGAAATTAGCACGCCATGGCATTAAAACGATGACCAACAAACCGGCTTTTCATGCCTATAGCGCCATCGTGTATAGTTTCGTGATATTTTCTCTTTTTCTTGACAAGCATTACATTCCGCAGTATTATCACTGATTAACAAGTTAAGTCTGTGCTTGTTTGAGCCAATGTTTTGGTCAAGATGGTTGCTATTTTGGGTATGATAAAACCTTATACCTGCAGCTATACACGTACACTACGTTTCTTCATAACCTGCAGTAGCGCGTATCTTTACTCACTCGGTAATTTTGGTTTTCGGGCCTAAACCAGGCTTCGAAAAATATATTTAGGGCTCGGGCCAGGTTCGGGCTTGTAATTCCGTGCTCGGGCCGAGTTCGGGCTTCAAAACTGAGGCCCATTTACAATTCTGATTCCTACTGCCACTATTATTTTGCAGGTTCGTAATATGCCAAAGCAGACAATTAAATTGGGTGAATATAATGGTATCAAGTGTTTCAGATATAGCTTATGTGGCTTCATCTGCGGAGGCTAATAAATGGAAAGATAACAATACTGTAGTTGCTTTTGTTTCATTGTGCTTGTGGTTAAAGCACAAAGAGTTAAATGTTTGTAAATGTTGAATTAGATTTGGTTCAGGTTAGAACTGGATAAGTTAAATGAGATTTTGTTCAGGTGACAACAACATATAATTAAATTTCGTGGTTTCAATTATGGTAGTGTCTTCTTTTTATCATGTGAGAAAAACTGTGCAGGCGTTATTTTGCTTTCGTTGAACACGATTGGTTCAATTGGTCAAATGACTACACGACACACAAAGAGACAACGGGTGAGGGTTTACAGTTAGGGCTGGAGTTTAACCTGCTAATCAATAATCATGCAATGCAGACAAGAATCCTCTAATTGCAGGCCAGCACTAAAACCATGACATAACTTGTCCATTTTGGGAAATGGCGAAATGGCTCTAACAGTTATTTTGCCCCATGAGGCAAAATAGACATTGCCTACAAGTTTTCGGAGTGTAAACAGGAGTCGGGGTGTAAATTGCAAAGAGTTCCGGAGCAACAGCTGGAGGTACTTTTTTTAGAACAGGAGCTGGAGTGGAAAAAGTGACTCCGAACACCTTTGTTTGTAATATAGATTTACACTGATGAACGAAAACGCATATGTGCACAAAATCTATCTGGTCGTTTTAGGAAAACTGTGTTAGTTTCAAAAACGTTTGCTTTGCCATAGACTATCATGTTCTTGCAACCAGTGCATTTGCTTGATTCTGCGTTTTGTATTGTTGTTTTTACCGACAGACCATTTTACAAAGCGGCTAAGATCTGCTTTGCATAAAAGTGTCTGCTAAAATCGATTAAATGGCATTCTGAAAATGTTTCAGGTTAATGAAAGACGAAGTTAATTTCTCACTTAGTTCAGATTGTCCCGGTCTCCAAGTTTCAACTCTGGACCACGATTATGACCTTGCTGAAAGAGAATTTGGTTTTTCTGACAAGCAGTTGCAAGCATTGGTAAGATTGAAAAAATTCACTTTGCTTGTGGCAAAAGGCACTCACAATTTTAAATGTTAAGTTAATAGAAAATATGCCAAGAAATGAGGATGGATACATAAATTGACTTGGTAAACTATTGCACTTATGGTTTCGTGGATTGATAGATTGATGAATTTGTGGGTTGAGGGATAGATTCGTTGGTCTATGAATTGATATTGCGGCAGGTTGATAGATAGAAACAAAAAAGGATAAAATATAGAACGACTGCCTGGTCAAGATTGTTTAAAATAAGATAAATCGGAATTACCGACAAAGCAGCAAAATTACTCTTGGCTGGATTATTGAAGTTATAAACTTGCCTGGGTTGTTTCGAAACCTAAAACCGCCATACTCGAAGCTGGCTCGTTGCTCTTCTGCAATTGCAGTAGTGTAAAACATGAACTAAAACATTGATGGACTATTGCAGAATACCTAGCTGTATTGATGAAAGCAAATTTTTAGGCTGTCGAGCGCGAGGACTTCATTGGTCAATGGAAGCGTTTTTTCTCGTGATATTCAAATCACTCGTGATTTCAATTTGAGCAATGGCTCGTAGTATCGTAAAACAATTTTGGAAATTCATGATGATCAGAGAACTATTTTTGTGCTCATACATAAATCAACGTGATGTGTCTTTGTTTGCAGAACTTGAATGCTCTTCGCTCCTGCTTTGCTGACGAACAGACAAAAACTACTCTCATTCAACAATTCACGGAAGCTTACGATAAATACAATCAGGAATAATGAACTATGGTAAACGTTTAAGCCCTGCGAAGATAAGAACTGCTCAATTACTTTTTGGCCATTGCTGCAACAACTATATGTATATTTTTTCATTCCCGTATCTAACCTACTTTTTCCAAAAACTGTCAAATTCCAACCCTCCCTTTTCCAGCAGTATTTCATCTGCATCTGATTATCCCAAAAGGATATAACTGAAATATTACCACATACAATTACACTTTAATTTCTCTGCAATGTTTTGTTGCTCAGTTGTCTCGTTAGTGCATTGTAGGAGATTACACTACCATTTATGTTAGTAACCATACCCTTCTACCTGAGATGTCTTTGATTTGTGATCGCTGAAAATGGCTTGTCCTTCGGCTCTCACTGTGTTTTTCTTTATCACAACAATTTTTTGAGTTGTTTACGTAAACATGATATTCTTGCTTTGAACAGGCTAAAATGTAGTCCATGACTTAAAGTGCACTGAGATGGGATTCACATGCATTTAAGTGCGTAGTTTGGCTGTCCGTTTCGTTGCACTGAATTGGTGTTGACCAAGTGGCATTGGAAGCCCTTGCAGCGATTTCTGTTGGCAATTTGATGTTGTTTGACTAAGACAGTTGATGATTTTTGCAATCAAAAAGGCGTGTGAGCAACACTCCCATTGACGTATTTGACGCTTGTGTACAACGCCAAGAGCAGACCATTTCATAAAACACGCGTTTTAACGAAAAAGAAAAACTCTGGGGCGCTAGTGTCTAATATTGTGCATTATTGTTATTGTTGCTCTTGATTTCAATTTTCATCTTTCTACGGCAATTTTGTTGTTGAAAAAAGTACATTTCGGATTGACAATGAGTTTGGCACTTAGAAACATCCTTGGTGTGCTTTTTGGGAAATGTCTTCTGCAGGTATTTACTGTAAATCTTCGTAATGTGAAAAGAGCAGATGCATTACGGCACTGCAACAACACAGTGTGCCATTCGCCGCTCTTTGTTGGGAATATCAAATGCACATTGATTTTTGGTGATGCTTATTATCTATTTTGCAAGATATCGATTCACTATACTTGCCTCCGAATGAAAGTGGATCATTAAAGAAATAATGTGGAGATATTGATAAGTGGCTACTGTTTTGGCTTCAGTTGAAAGTAGTGCTTTTTGTGCAAAAAGATTGTTTTGTACAACTTCATTGAAATGTGTTTTTGCATTTGCAGACATCGACCTTTTTAAACTAAGTCATTAAAGTGCGCCTTGAAAGCTTGTAAACCAGAAAAGAAAACTTAAATTTTGAAGCATAACTTACCAAATAACAAGTGACACTTCACTNACTGTTATGAACGGCGCTGTTGGAGGTCGTGTTGTAGTAGAATGATTCAAAGTACTGGGAATCGGATATTAGTAATTTTGNAATTTCTATTCTTGATCCGAAAGCAAGAACATTGGGAAGGTAGCACTCTGTTACAATTTGCTCATCACCGGTCAAGTACCGGCACTTTGATTTTAAAACAGGTATTCTCTAAGGAAGCAGTTGCAAAAAAACTGCATAGCAAGAAACTCTCAAACTACCGTCCATGTGTTTCTCTAATTTTTGAGTCATAGCGTATGTTTCAAACTGCAGTTAGAATAATTGGTTAGGCCTTGCTTTCATTTGGTGTTTCATCATTTTACCTGTCAGTTTTTGCTTGCAATTTACAGGATTGAAAATGTGTAATTGACGCGAAATCGATTTCGCAGTAAAACACTTTGCTAACAGATTTAATTGCTTCGTCCGTGTGGTACATTGCCACTGAACTGTGGATACATGCAGTAGAATCTTCGTAGCGTTATGAAGGCGCAGCACGACAGGCAGATTCCTCGAATACCCTACCTTTTTCGAACTGTGAAGCGAACATTGTAGTGAAGCAATATGCGCAGTTCGGTCCAGTGGTGAGTTTAAGCGGAGAGGCACAAGAGAGGCACTTGCCTTGGGCCCCCTCGAAGTGTCTCGCGCCCACATTTCCCTCATTTTTGGTGAACAAGTTATTATACACTCACATCATATACTCCGAAGCAGATCGTAACCAAGTACTCTGCTTTCAAATGGTCCCCAACAGCAACTGTAATGTGTAAGTACTCTGCTTTCAAAGGGACCCCAACAGCATGTCTGCGATGTGTAAGTAGAGAAAACCTTCAAACCAACTTCCATACCTCGAAAATCTGTGAGTTAAAATTTGTTTCAGAAAGTTTTTTAAAAGCTCTGTCAAGTAAAAGCAAAAATTTATACCAAATGATAATTTTTTTCACTGTCACACAATGAAGCTTCTCGAAATACAGCGTGAACGAATGTGAAAAAGAGGCCCTGGTTTCACACCATATGCATTGCCTACGAAATCCCAATAAAAGGGTCTTGTCACGGTTGGCTTAATATGATGG
>JGI24021J15306_10008788_pt1 | contig 12442 bp, 10 predicted proteins | sample Ectturendosymbi1_FD_15306 | JGI IMG/M metagenome (IMG submission 15306)
TTTTTCTGTGGCATGCTGTCAGCCATCCCTATAACGTGATGGTCAGTTTTGCGTTTTTTGTCTTTGTACGTCATACTGCTCATTGTTTCTTGTTATTAATAAGTTGCATGTTATATGTGGTTAAAAAACATTGCCCTGAGGAAGCCCACTTGAATAGATGGGCGAAACGTCGGCTAATAATAAAAATCGCCGGAAGATCTAATTTATCTGCTTGATTTGAAAACTGGTGGCAAACGCTACGAAATCACAACATGAGTAGCAAAAAGAACAGCATTAAACGGAAATTGTTTAACTTTGTAGGTCTTTCTGATAGTTTCAATGGATAGCTCGGATGTATTTTAGTAGGGTTAGGCACCAAACTCATGTTCCTACTCCAATAGTTGCTAAGTTATGGCCAAACCCCCAGATCAAACTTTGGGAGTCCCGATGCACCCCTAAACATCAACCAATCGCGAAAAAAATTTGAGTTCTCATGTTTTTACCAGAATGCAACACTGTAACACTAGGTAGAAGTTGTTTGAAAAAAGTCGAGGGCTCCTGATGCACACTAACTGGTGTGTTGCAGGTCAGTGGGGAAATCCATCTTGGACAGCAGTATCACTTTTACATGGAAACCCAAATCGCTAGAGCGGAAACGACAGAAGAAGGTGGATTCAAGTTGGAATGTGCGACACAAACTCAGACATGGGTGCAGAATGCGATCTCGTACGCCTTTGGTACACCCAACAGCAGGTGGGGATTCTTGCGGCTTGATTTCGCTCGTGGCTTCACATGCTTCAGTTTAAAGCGAATTTTCGTCAATCAACTTCATAAACCGTGAACAAGCAAAAATACTCGACGCCTATTCAAAGTTGTACAACAATCATTGTAGATTAGTGGTGGCGAATAGAATGAATTCTAAACTAACATCAAGGTCAGTATGTTTATGTTTATCTCGTGGTTTATCATCACATTCGTATCGTTTGCAACGTGAACAGAATCGAAGTCAACACGAAGCGAATCGGTGGAGCTTATGGGGGGAAGTCTACCAACTCCCTGTTGACGTCATGCGCTGCTGCTTTGGCTGCCTACTGCACGAAGCGGCCTGTCTGCTTTCACGCTGACTTGAAGACATGCATGACTACCTACGGCACGAGGACTCCTTATACCATCAAATATACCCTGGGTACTAGTTTGTTTTGTGGTCGTCATTGCTGGTAATCCCAGTGTGAGGTTGAAGCATCGTGAAAGCACATCTTGATTTTCCTGAAACATAAACATCTACCCGACGTAATTGATTGAATAAATTTCGGAAGGACTCTTGACCCTTTTTCAAACAGAATCCAACCAACAACCTCTTTTTTCTCGTGGCTAGTAAACTCTGTTAGTGTTAGCTTCTTTTGGGGTGATGAAAATCAAATATGTAACAAAGTTGTTGTGAAGTTTTACGTCCCTCGCTGGCATCGAAGTATTTTCCTGCACCAGTGCAACGGCTTGCAATTGACTGAAAGGGCGCGGTGAAAAGTCAATGAAACGATGGGCTTGTGTTTTTGCCTCGAATTTGCACTTTTTAAAGATCTTTCAGTGAACTACAGTGCACTGCAATGATTCGATCGGCCATGTTTTTTCTAAAAGTTTGTCGTGCGTCATGTCGTTTTGTTTTGAACCCGGTTTCCAGGTTTCGACGATGACGGTGTTGTGAGCGCGATCAACGCTTCGCTTTACTCAAACAGTGGCTGCTCGGCTTTCGATGGAGAACTGAACGATCCTTCCGTCATCCCTACCTTTGCTGACAGCGGTTTGTGAATTTCTGGTTGTCTGGCTTTTAGCGCATGAATCAAATGAACAGTTTCGTTTTCTGTACAAAGTGTTCACGACGCACAAGGCTTAGAGATAAATAAAACTTTTCATCGTCTTTATTCAGCTTATTTCTGCCCCAACCGGAAGTACGAAAGTTACATTTGCAAAACGAATCTGCCGTCGTCTACGTGGTGCAGGGCTCCGAGTAAGTTGCTAGTTTTTTTTTAATTTCATTTGTAGTCAGGCACAGGGGAAGACGATTACTTCACAAGCGTTTTTTTCTTCGTGATAGATTTGAGATACATGCCCAGTGAAAAGCGATATTCCAAGCGTACTACTCAAGCTTGTGAAAACGTCATCAATAGTTCGCTCCTTGTTTTCCGTATGACAGGGTGCAGGAATTGAGGTCGCACATTTTCGGTTTTATCAACCTTGTTTTTCCAAGATAGAGATAAACGCAAAAAGTGAAAGGAAAGTTCTTACAGCGTCGCTGTACTGCTTAATCATAATATTTGGCAGCTTCCAGTAACGTTGTGGGCTTGTTCTTGAATAACGGCAGGCAGCCAGGCAATATTTATCATTTCTTCTCATGTCTTTTGCGATGTCGCTGTTAATTTTTTTTAATAACAAGCTCGATCTGCATTTATCAAGTAATGGTGAAACTTCCGTTGCTTTTTCCATCTCCATCTGCTTCGCACGTTTTCGTTTTCGACACTTTTGCTGTAAAATTATCTTCAGTCTCAGTTTTGTACTCAGTTTTCAACTAGACTTCACTGTTAATCTTGAAAACTTCTAGTTCTAAAATGTCTTTTTCACTCACACCAACTGTCGGGCAAAGCAAGAGTTTCATATCACAAAAGCATTTTTTCGTTTTTCATTTAAGCGTAAGATAGCATGGAAACTAACTGTTCCAAGTTTTTCGGAGAGAGTTTTTGGTCATAAACGAATTTGTGTGGGTATCAGCCCTCAATCGTAAAAACTGTAGCCCGTGTTCCTTCATTGTCGTATTCTTCCACTACAGGTATTTATACATTTGACTTCGGAGAGTTCACCTGGTATCGGTATTAGTTTTATGTGATCCACATCAGCTGGCTCTGATCTCAAACATATCACCGGTCTCACTTGTTAAGTTACGTTCAGCAATTCTTCAAATTTGGCACAAATTCTTCTTTTGACATCAAATGCTAAAATCTCAACAGCATTTCAGTGAGTCTAGCGATGGACTTTCATCAGGGCGCTAAACTTGCATATTCATCCGCAACAAATTTGAAATGTCTACTTTTTCGACAAAGTTGACCAAATGCAAAATCAGTGTAAATGTTACGAAACAATCACGTAATTACTTGTCTTATCAAATATCACCTATCACTGAATGGCGATTGCAATCAGTTCCTGACACAAATCAACGAGTGAGAAATATGCGAAACAATCTTCTACGAAGCGAACATAGAAGTAGCGGAATAGCTTTGGCAGAACGTCTAAAAGAAAAATAGTACGCTGGACGTGTTGGTGGACACTTTGGAGCGTTAAATGACTTCTTCGGTTTTAGGTCTGAAAAACGTACTCTTCTTCCTCACTCCTTTCACTACGCGTTACAGTATTCTATTCAACTTTCAAGTGGGAATTAGAATTAGTGGACTATTCTTGTTTGGCCAGCTTTGTATTAGTGCCTTGTTACTTATGTTAAACTCGAAGCACGATGTGTCTTTCTATACAAACGAAAGTTTTGGAAATTGTTCAAATTACAGTGGTTGTCCAATGCGTATATACAAGCATGTTGGTTTTATGTAGCTGGACGTTTCGTTATAGATAAACGCGATATTTATTAAGCGCAAAGATATGTCTTTATAGGTTGAAAAATGCCCAGCTTTGATCTCAATGTGACAAAGCAATGAATTCTTGGAACATAGGGTAGAACGAAGCTGCTGTTTCTTAGTTATCCGTATTGTTTTTTGTTGTTGCGTTGCAACTTTAATACATACAAGTGCTTTATTTTCAAACAGTGTATTTCGGCTAAGCCATCGATTGGCTGTATGCAAGAGGTATCATTAATACAATTTAAATTTGCAGCTAGCCTTCAGTTCACAGCGTTTTCTGACCAGATGATGGAGCATGTCGCCACTTACCTGGGAATTAATCCAATAGTTGTGAAACGATCAAACTTATACAAGATCGGTCAACACGACTTGGGTGGAGATCCACTGCAATACTGCCAGCTGACAAGCTTATACGACCGTATGTGACATTTTTGTGATGAAACAATTGCAGGCAATTTTAGTTTTACGCTGCCAAAGCGTTTAGGAAGAACTTGCCGTCGTTCGTTGAAAAGTATTGATAAGTCGATGCAAGTGCAATATGTGCGAGTTTTTTGTGTCGTGTGTGTTTAGTATGACTACCATCGACATCCTTGTCGGTAAAATAATAGCAGAAGCAAATGTCGCGTGTATTTTGTGACGCTAAGCCTTTGTTTGTGCAAAACTTGACGAAATCGCGTTCTTGTTTGTTAGCTTATTAACTTGTTGGAGATATGCGAAAAGCTTTCTCCAGGTAACAGTACTGCAATATTTCAACAAAAGCAGTAGCAGCCTTTTCGAATTAGTTTCAGAACACAAACAAATTACCTTGGTTTCTATGTTGCTACTGCCTAAGATTTACTGGTGAAGAGCATTTGTTCAGCTATTTTGAAACACATTTGGTTGAACGACTAAACAGCTCCAAACTCTCCAAAAGTAAAGGCGTCGTTCGCTCGAAGTAGTGCGAGAAGCTCACGTTTGTCCTTTTGACACGAATCTTTAACAACCCTGTTGCGTTTTAGACCGGAAGTCTGCTGGTGGCGGACAACAATTTCCCTGAACTAGATTTATCTTTTGAAGTGCGGTCTTCGCAACATTAACTTCAGGAATTTCTTGAAATTTTATTCCAAATTAAGTTTTATGAGCCGGTTAAAATGTTTTGTGATTTGCATGATGAAAAGGTCCTGCAAATCTTTAACGATTTTGTAAATGTATGTGCTTGATTTTGTTAGAGCTGCTTGAAACAGCAAAGGTGAATGACCGGCAAATGTCGATTTCAACTTTCAACCAGAGCAACAAATGGAAGAAGAAAGGTCTGGCTGTTTCTCCAATCAAGTTCAAGTAAGGACATAGGTGTACGGGAGTGCCTATTTTTGGGGATGCAAAATTTTTTTGCCCAAATGTGATCTTGTTTTCCCAAATAACATACAAAAAAAGTTTTAATATTAAGACTAAAGCGTACCATTGTAAGCAAATCAAGGTGTCTGCATGTCTAATTTCCATGCAATCGTCTAATATCAGTAACAAATCAATTTGTGCGTCGAGTCGTGCTCCTGCAGTTTTTGATGTACGAATTAAATTCAAGGCGCCAACGTATTGCCATGCAAGTTTGTTGATGTGGGTATCTCCATCTCGTTGATGAACTGCACACTGACAGATTTCTCGGCCCTGAGTTTAAAATTAGTACTGTTTATGCACCTCTATATTGCCAAATCATATAAATAACGAGGTAAAGAAATGCAATCCTGGAAAGAGTGCGTCATTATGGGGATCAAAGCCTTATGCCCAATGGCGTAACTGACGGGGGGGCGAGTCGCTCCCCCCTGGCAAGCCAAATGTAAAAACTCGGCCCCCTTTAGCTGACAATTTTATAATCATTCTTCTTTTGGTTTCCAGTAAGTTCTTTTTTTGCGTTTTCTGAGGTGTTTTCGTGTTTTTTAGCTAGTATAGTCACCGGTTTCACTATCGTTTCTTAACCTTTTTTCTGAGTGTTGACTAGCGGGCCCCCCTACGGTGGCCAATGGGCCCCCTTCAGCTAAGTTTTGCCACCCTGACTCAAACCTCTAGGTACGTCACTGCTTATGCCACAACTAGCAATCATTATTTGTAATTGGGCCTACAGCTTTTAATCAAGACTTTACAACTTCTAAAATCATGTTATGAAAACCAAAAAAACACTCCAGTTTAGACAGTTGAATGTGCACTAAACACAGCATGCCAAGAAGAAATAGCAATATGGAACTGATTCAGACATCAATACTGCAGTCTATATGATCAACTACCAAGGAATGTGTACAAAAGCAAATTTCCAATGACATAAGACTTGTAAGTTATAACCTTAACAAGAATATTTTATAAAAATAGCAGGGGTTCACTGGACGTCATTAATGAATTATGCTGTGATATAGATAGTACAGCTGCCATTGTTCATAAAAACTTCACTTTACAGCATCAAATTTAAACATTAAAATTTGGCAGGATGCAACATGTGAAATTCATTACATGAAACAAACGGAAAATATGAAAACCTAAGCAGTATGAAATCACAGCTACAATACAACCACACAAAATATTGCGGCTGCAGTTTTTTAGTTAATTGTACTGTATTTATATGAATACTTCATAGCAACTGATTCACACTTGTAAATCTCACAACATCAAGCAACTTTGAAACACGAAAACTTTACAGTATCGTATCACAACTACACCACATTATTACCACAAAACAATTTGCAGCTGCAAATTGATTAAGTACTACTTCCAACAATGATAACTTCACAGTATCGAATCAAACCTACATTATTATAAAAAAGCAATTCACAGCTGCTTTAACTAAGTAGGCCTATAAAAGCATAACAGCCAAAACTAAGGTCTTGAAAACTTCACAGCATGAAACAAACCAGAAACATGAAAACTTCACAGTATCAATTTACATCTTTTGCAGCTATATTTTTGTTGTGACAGCTAAAAAGCGCTTACCAGCATCACACCAATTTGATGTTCACAAAAGTTATGGTTAGTTAAAATGGTGGGCTACCACTACATGCTCCTAATTTTAAAATATTTCAAAGTCTACCCAAATTTGAATGAGGTTGTTTCAACTAGCCCAAATTTGATTTGGGCTGTTGCAATTTACCCAAATGTTTATCACATGCATATCGAATGAACCTCTTCTACTCCAGATCCTTCCAATAGCACCCAAGTTTGAGTGAAACTGTCTCAATTACTCAAATTTGATTGAGTTTGTTGAAATTTACCCAAATGATTCTAATTTTATCTAAGGTTGATTAAAGCTTTTGTAGTTCACTTAGATGTTGACAAATGTATTCGAATTTCAATGCAGCTTTTCTATATAGCCCAACTTTGAATATGACTCATTAAAGTTATCCACAATTGAATGAAGCTATTACCAATCGCACATTTGATTTGGCTGATGGATTTTATCCAGTTACTTCTAATTTATGTAGCCTAAATGTTTTTAATTCGACCCTAATTTGTATAAAAGTTTTCCCATTTGCCCAGATTTAATTGAAGCTGTTGAACCATAACCAAATGTTTCTAATTTTACCCAAAACCTGAATGACATTTTTAATTATCCCAAATTTGATGAAGGCTGTTGGAATTCCCAAATCATTCTAGTTCATTCAAAGGAAGTGACTATCTTGCCATCAGGGAGTATCTGTTTTGCCATCAGAGGCAAAATATGGCAAAATAGGCTCTACAAACCTTTTTCCATTGATGCACTGTAAAACTGAGCTATTTTTTAAAAGAATTGGGGTAATTCACTTGAAAAAATACCCCAAAATCAAGGGTAACTCTTACCTTTGCCCAAATCAGGTGAGGTATTGCATGGAACTTACCCAAAACCAAAAATCTTTTTACTCTATTTGCAAGAACCCCACATAGGGTGACTTCAGAGTATTTGGGATAATTCTTCTTGTTGCCCAAAGGTATGTTGAGTGATACATCTTTGTTACCCACGAACATGAACTGTGGCAACATAGACACTGCCTCAGTTAAATGTGAATGTAGCTGTATAATTTGCCCAAATGTTCAAAATTTTTGCCCGAATAATGGCCAATTTTCCAGCGTTGGGGATGCGACCACATCCCCTGCATCCCCATGCCGTACATTTATAAGGACGTGATATTTCTAGGTTTTCGAAGAAGTAAACAGTGATTTACAATTGTAGATGTTTTTTATTTATGAAGTGATAATCGAACAATCCGGTTTGCTATTTTGATTTGATAACAATCGGACAGACTCTAAGAGAAACAGAAGTAGTAGGGAATCAACCTCTATCATTAGCACCGTTCCCATTCGTAATCGACCTGGGCGCAAGAAAAAATGAAGTTTTTTAGTAAAACCTTTTTCGGTGTCCGTTAGAAGTGTATGCGAGATAATTTTATCTTCAGAGATTGTCACATTCACATTTGTAAGGCGGGTGCGCATAAGCCACAGAAATGTTTAATTTGAGCAGGTGGTGTAGAGCGTGTGAAGCTTCAGTATTTCCCATTACTGTTTTGGTCATTATGAAAAATATGAAGGAAGAACTTAGCATGGATCACTTGTTAAATGCCAACCGTCCTAAGAATTTTCAATGATCGATTGTCTTAAAAAATGGACTAAAACGAGTAGTATACTTGTCGAGGGATTTTGAAGTAGTTTATTGATTCTTTGGCTCAAATGATACGAAACTGACGTCGCACGTGCTGGGCTGCTATGCCTCATTGAAATGCGGCCAAATGCAGGATGGCCCCCAAGCATCGCTCTGTGTAGAAATATCAAGCATTATTTATAAGAAGGATATTGTCCATCTAAACAGATAACGTCATGGCTGTAAGTAAGGACGTTATATTTCTGTCGAGATAAAAATATTATCTTTCCAAATAAACAGATAATGTCACAGATACAAGTAAGGATGAGTTGCTGTGACATAACATTGCTTTGTCAACGGTGACTCAAGAAAGTACGAATTTTTGAAGAAAATTATTGATGTTTCGTCTTTAGCATTAGGAACACAGAAACGCGCGTTTGCTAGATCGTAGTTATCAGTTGCTTTCGTGTAACAGCGAAATATTATTTCCTGCGCTTAAAGAATCTTGACCACGTTCTGCAATGCCTCAGAGTCGTTTACGCCCCGGGAAAGTACACAGTGTTGATATCAATCTGTTCTGGAGATGGAACTGTTATTGTTTCTCATGGAGGCATTGAAAGCGGCCAAGGAATCAATACTAAGGTGAGTTGGATATCTGAACCAAGTTGCGCCCTCCATACATCACGTTGTTTCAGTGCCTGCAGACATTGACAGAGGCACACCCGGCACTAACACCAGTAGCGGATTAATAATAGTAGCAATTGCTACGCCCCCGAGCAGTTGGGGGCTCCTCAGTCCTTTGTGTTGAAATTGTTCTTTATTATATGTACATAATTTTTTCAGTCCAAAAAGTCACTACTTTGCTGAAGTTGCCNAAGGCAATTTAGCGAAGTTTTCAACTGAATGCTTTCCATTAGATTATTATGAATTGAAAATTAAAGTATTTTTCAGTCATTTGCAAAAGTGTGGGACCACTCAAGCAATTGTAGATTTTTATTGCGAACAATCTAGCCGTTAGTTAGAATTAATACTTATATTAATATTCCTATTGATGGTTTACGACTCAGCTGAAACGTTGAATAAAATCATGTTTTCGAAAATTGTGGCTATATTGTTCGCAATAAAAAGATAAAGCAACTCGCACTGCTTACTAATGATGTATCTTCTTCCCAAGAAGGAATGCAGCATTGTATGGCTCACAAGTACAATACAGAAACAGTGATACGTTTATGGTAAAAAGCTAATTTGACCAGTTGCTGTTTGGGATCAGGGTTTTTCGTACTTACATTATTAAGTATGCTTAATGGTAGCCAAATGGATGCCCACAGAATTTATGATTGAACGGGTGTACAAGTGTATTTTTAACTGAGGGCCCCGCGCTGCCTTAACCCGGCACTAACAAAAACGTGGCAAAACGCGAGCGAAACCCAACTGTGTTTGAGTTTGTAATAGACAAGTATCAGTTCTGAAATGAGCTTAATGCTCAGTGGCATTGAAAAATAAGTGTCCGTGTGTCTGGTCATTACAATCTGCATTGAAAATTGCTGCACAGTTTGTCAGTTCTTAATGAAGTCTGCAGTAAGTAGCTCTGTTCGATTTATTTCCTGGAGACTGAGCTGCCAGGTAACGAACTCAGGTGTTTGTGTGCTTGCAAAACGCAGAAACAAATTAACTGCATTACCCCATGTCAATAAAGCACTCCTGGGTCCAGTTGGCTTCCATCACAATCTTTTGTATCGCGAGTAAAATATGTTTAGTAAATTGAGTTTTTGGTGGCGTGCATATAAGGAGCTAGCTATAAAGAACAGTGTTACTGTTTCTTGGAGGGGCACAATCTTTGAACCCCATATGAAGTTTGTGTTCATTTTGAACGTTGTGCATGTGCTATGCAGCGCAAAGAAAAAGAAAGAGTCAAATACATCTTCCCATTTTGCGATTTGTGGAAAAAAGTCGAAATCCATAACTGAAATTAAAGTTTTTGGAAGATCTGACTTTGTAGAAAAGAAAACAGTAAGTGATGTTCACCGTAACATCGATTTTTTATTGTATGAAACAGTTTTATGATAGGATTGTTTGTAAACACAAGGTTGCCCAAGTCGCTGCGTACGAACTCGGCGTGCCGCTTGACACCGTCATGGTTCAGCGAACCAGCTCTATTACGTCGTCCAACAGTCAGGTCACTGGAGGGAGCATCACAAGCGAAGTGAACTGCCAAGTAAGTTTTGTTTCCAGTTTGCTTCGTAAAAGCAGTAAAGAGTCAGTTCGTTTTTGTTTAAATCAGTTTGTTTGNCAGCTTGGTTCTTTTCCAAGTCTGCGCGTGTTTGGCACATCGTCATATTTTTTCCTCACAGACTGTAATCGAGTGTTGCAAAGTTCTGAAATCTCGCATTGACCCCGTTCGATCAAAGCTAAGTCCCGGCACTGCATGGAAGGATGTCATTGCCGAGTGCTACAATGAAAACGTGGATCTCGCCTACTCATGCATGTGAGGATCAGTTTGCTTTAGTTTTTGAAACCGTGCGTTTACTTTGTATTTCTGTGGTACAAGGCTGCTAAGGAAACGTGGTTGGATGAAACAATGAGAAACTTGCATGGCGATTTTCAGGTTTGACTTCAAGCTGCTTGGTACCAACAATTGAAAGAATTTGATAAAAATGACCAAAACACAACGAATGAGTCGATCTTAACAGAATCATTGACATATATCTATTGTTGAGTTCAAAACGTCCAATCTGCTGATACAGTGTATGGTTTAATAAATTCTTGTGTTTGGCTCACGGTCCAAATTTGTACATCGTATAAAATACGACACATTGCTCTCGTGTTCATGATCCTCTCGTGCGTCATTTCAAATCGATCACCGCTAAGCAGCGTTTCCATAGCAACTTACGCTGTTACTTGCTAACAGTGCGATTGTTCGCTATTGTTTCTTCAGTTGGATTCCACCGCAGGACAGTGGCTTCTACAACTCATACGGTGTGACTGCCACTGAAGTCGAGCTGGACGTGCTGACTGGAGAGTATTTGATCAGCAGGGTGGACACATTGTTCGATTGCGGAATCAGGTGCGTTCATCTGTGGCATTTAAATGATGACCGATCTATATGGCGATTGCGTTGTCGTAAGAGCTATGTCTGTTTTCACTTATTTTCCGGTTATTTGTTTTCAAATCATTTGGCGATAAAAGTTGTTACTACCAAGTGTAGCTTGCACAAGTGTGGTTTGTGGCGTAGCTGTAATTATAAAACTATGCGTGCTTATTGCTGTCTGGAATGCAACTTTTGTATGCAGCAAAGATGCACAAAAGGATCACAAGCCGAATAGAATATATAAGTTTTCCCGATTCGTTCAATAAGTAGAATTGTGCATATTTCTTAAGACCGTGTTATAACCATATAAAATCAAAGCAATGCCTTTGGGTTTAACTCAGTGGTTCTTAACCTTTTCTCCATCACGCCCCCCTAAAGTAATTTTCCTGTGGCTCACGCCCCCCTTACTTTAAATAAGATGTGAAAACAAATGTATCTCTTGGTGAACTTGTTTAATTTTAAGGTTTTGTAACAAACACCAAGTCCACGCTTTTTGTTAAGGCGTTTTAGGGACCCGATTTGGTCTCTACAATTGAAAATCGGGTCCCCAGAATCAGAGAAAATCAGGTCCCTACAGGTCCATACCCGGTACCTAACATCTCCCTTAGCAAAAAACCCTGCTAAGTGCGTAGAGTACAAACACACATGGTCTACACAATGCAGATTGGCAAAAACAGACACAACAGAACAATTCATAGCGAGTTTGGAGGTAGAACGACAGGGTTACAGACACTTTCCTAACACTAGTGTTCACTAACCCGTTACACTTGGTACAACACTACATCCAGAGTAGGACACTGAATCCAACCCTGGCCAGGCAAAGTGCGGAAGTATTGTGGCATGCACCCACCCTCAAAGGAAAAAACACAGCAACGTCCGAGCACTCACTCACAAAGTAAAATGCGGTTGTAGTGTTCAAAGAATAAGGACGAATACAAACAATTTGACTGCATTAAAACACGAAACCACACGTTGTTAGAATTTCTGCATCGTTCAAGAAAGTGGTGCATATTTTTTACAATAAGGCCTCAAGATAGGAACGTTGCATTGAACCTGATGACTAATAACACTCGCACGCCACGGAAGGTTGTTTAGAGCCCTGCGCCCAAAATTATAGGCCACTGATTGTTTGACAATTTTGGCCAATATTTGGTGCAACATTATTTTGCAGCATTAGATGAAAAA
>JGI24021J15306_10008790_pt1 | contig 12441 bp, 11 predicted proteins | sample Ectturendosymbi1_FD_15306 | JGI IMG/M metagenome (IMG submission 15306)
TAGTGAAAGGAGAGTTATGATCCTTGGCAAGCTGAAGACGTTGTTTCGAAAATCCAGTGGTATGCTCAGGGAGGCGCATGTGCGCTGGTAGTGCACTTCTTCTTTTAGAACTGCTGCCCCCGTTTCATGTTTATTAATTTAGTTCAAAAATTGCAATGTTAGGAGAACTGTCTGATTTTTAGGACATTTTCTGACTTTTTCGCGTAATTTGGCAATCAAAACTTGTAATGATTTTTTTGTCATTCGTTGAAACTTTTATCGGAGTTTTGCTGAACTCCTGTGAGATATGTTCCTCTCTATTTCTTTTAAATAAGTTTTGTGTAATTGCAAAGGTTCGAAGTTGGATTGCAGTTATAAACTTGATTTCTCTGATTTGCGGTTTGTTCTCCCCACACCTACCACCTGGTCACGCGCCTGGGCGTACTGTCAAAGCATACGCCGCACACCTTTCTGAATCTTGACAGAGCTGCAGTAGACCTCCCGAAAATTCTGTTCTGTTGGTAATACACTTCCCCAGCTTGGAAATTCAGAGTTTTATGTTGCCTAAATTAAATGACCACTCTGACTGAAATTCTCTTCTGCAGAGCTTTGTGCAAAAGAATATGCTATCATTATTCTCTGCTTCTGTCTTCCTTTGAACTAATTGCAAACTTCCTAAGTAATTCAGGGTTGCGGAGTCGGAGGTGAAATGTCCGATTCCGATTCCGACCTTACCAAAATTTCCGACTCCCGACTCCAACCTTTCGAAAATTTCCGACTCCGACACCTTAACATAAAGTAAATGAAGTTTGGCTGTCAAGAATTTTGTAGCAACCAACACTCAGTGGAAATCGTGGTACACAGAAAGTATCTCTGTTTCAACAAAAGTATCACAAGAAAAAATATAATTTCAACAGGAATTCCCAACTTAGGAGCGTGATGTAAAAATGATCCAATTGGATTCCGGAGTCGGGCTAAAAAATCCGACTCCGACTCCGAGTGTTGTTAGGAATCCGACTCCACCCTAAAACCTCTGACACATAGTAACTCCGCAACCGTGCTAATTATGTGAACAAGCAAAATTTACCATACTTGAACAGGGGCACCACTTCAAGGAAATGCTGTGTTCGCTTGGGGGGGAAATTGCACCAAATTTATCTTCTGGATTCGCCACTGTTACCAGACCTTTTAATACCTGCGACTAGTAACAGGCGTTAACAGTGATTTGGGATAAAAATTTTGCGTCATTGCAATGACAGCTGCCCTATTCAGTTTTGTTACTTTGTTTTTCTTGTGTACTGTGAGTTGATGTGTATATTTATAAAAAAAAGTAACACGTGAAATTGACGAATGCCTGCTGAGACTTTTGGTAGTGAATACATTTTTGACTTGGGAAACAAGTTGGGAATCTGCAGTACTTATTCACTCTGAAGAAACATCACAAAATTTATTAAAGTTCGTTAAAAGAAAGGAAATATCAAAAATACAGGTCATCCACTGCTTTGCTTTTCGAAGCCACGGTTCACCTAAAAACGAAATATGCCAGCATTTACGAAAAAACTTGCAGAATGTAACATAGCCTGAAACAATCACATTACGTAAGATGTCCGGCCCCCGATATGTTCTGTAATGGCTCATGTGGCCCTCAGACAAAAAAGTTTGGAAACTCCTGCTTTAATACTTCCGGGCCTTAATGACTAACAATAAGTCAGGGCAGGTTGTGTGATCTAGCTTTGATGAGTATAGAAAGGGACGAAACAGAAAAAGCTGACTTTGATGAAATCATAAACGAATTTGCTTCGATAAAAGCACGGGAAGTGTTGTTTTAATTGGCATTTTTATATAATTTTGACCGGAAAAGGCTGGGTAATTGTTTCGATTGTGTTTTTCGAACACAAGTGATACATGACTTGCAATTTTGCATTAAACGATTTATTGTACAATTCAAATTAAATGTGTTCCATTTTAAATAAAATTGTCGTTTGCGGTTGCAATATGTTGTTTGATTTTTTCGTAAAATATACAATTGTTTTCAAGAAATACTATGCAGGCCTATAAATTATGATAACGTTATTATTTGAATGTTTTGATATTCTTCATATAAAAATTAATGAGTATAGAAGCATGTTATGGTCCTTATGAATAAATAATTTATATTTTATGTTGCTGAAAGTAAAGTACAAATAAACACAAATATTTTACAATTTAAAACATTTATTTTCTTCATGGTTTATCTATCGTAAAAATTGTACCTATATCTAATAGTTAAATTACTAGAAACAGAAAAAGCTAGCTCTAAACAAGACTAACAAATGTCTTCTTTCATGAGTTAACATTTTTTGCTCAAGTGTCACAGTAATGATAGCAACTGCTGATTTTTCGAGGTCTAACTAATGTTCTTTACCTTAGTCTCTGGACTGGAGCATTATATTCAGCCTGTTTGTCGGACAATAATGGCCATCGAAGAAGCTTTGTAAAGTCGGAGTGGGCCGCAGCACTTTAAGTAATTTGCAAATTTGTAGGACCACAACAACAGTTATTTGGGTAACAGTCAGATTCTCACAGCCACGGTCTTGACTCTCTCAACCATATTCTGACTAATATCTTCTTGGCTGAAATGCAGCAGTACGGACTGACTTAGCCTTACTTATAGAGTGAGAAGGACGATGTCTTGTAGATTTGGCATGCGACAGTTCTCGTTCTGTCACAAAGTCTGACCGTCGTGTCATGTCACAATCAGGAACTCCGGATCGCGGGTACAATACGGGGGCACTGCCCGCCCCGCCCTTTGAAAAAGGGGGCAACGGGGGCACAAGTGCCCTTACACACCAGTATAATAAGTAATTTCATGATTTATCAACATCAATTAGAAACACATTTACTGCAACTATTCGCGCATACCTAAAATTCAGAATGGTTTTCTATAATTTCTGTTATTAGTTTTGAGGTCAACATTGTCGCTAAAAATGTAAATGCGAAAACAATGACCATTATGGCTATGGGTGTGCTTTTAAACTGAACTCAAGCAAACAGTTCTGAACTCGTGGTACGTCAAAGCTATGGGCGTCCGCAGGGGCATCAAAACAGGGGCGAATCCAGGAGGGACGATCGCTTCCCCTAAAACCTACAAATTAACTTTATTTACCATGATTGTGTACAATTCGGAAAGCAGCATTCGCAATACAAGGCCATTTTGTCATCCATTGATTCGTCACAGAAGTCTTGTGAAGTATACTTCATCTTTCTTACAGTAGTGAACCCGTGATGAGCAGTGGCATAACTAACAGGGGGGAAAGTCTCCCCCCCTGGCAAGCTAAATGTACAAACTGGGACCCTTTAGTTGACATTTTGTCATTTAGTATTATTTAGGTTGTTGTTTTTTGCATTTCTCGGGATGTTTTCAGTTTTTTTAGCTGCTATAGACATCCACGACACCCAGACCGTCCCTATTATTTCTTAACTTTTTAAAGAATTTGGCCAGTAGGCCCTCTGCGGTGACCAGTGGGCTCCCTTCAGATAAACTTTGCCTCCCCTGGCTCAAACCTCTAGTTACGCCTCTGGTGATGAGACTTAACTAACAAATACTACTGAAGTCGCTCCCGTAAACTTATTGGCTGGATCTGCCCTGACATCAAAATGGGCATTTGCCCCTCTGGAAAGTGGGACTAAGAACTAGTAGCGTAGCCAGCCCAAAAATTTGTGGACGCCAAAATGTTTGATTTCGGGCGAATAACGCTATTTTGTTTGGGATATTGCCTCTCAAAGCACAAAATGACTATATCTTCTAAAAATTTGGGAAGGCCATGGGGCCGCCCTGGCTACGCCATGCTAAGAACTAAAACGTTTTAGAAAATTTGACGTCAGCAGCTCGATTTCGATTAATTGATTTATTTCTTGCAATAACAGTTTAGTTGCCGGTGTGACACTCACACTGCGCAAGAGCCAAGTTCACTGTTCTGGTGTCATGCAGTGCCGAGCTTGCAGTTCGCTCGTGTCCGCTCCTTTGCCTGCAGGCATAGACGTAGCTGAGGGGCCTACGGGGCCATGTCCTCCGCAAATGTTTAGAACATATAGTCATTTGTGCTTTGAGAGGCGGTATCACAAGCAAAATAGTGTTATTCGCCTTAAATCAAACATTTTGAACAATAATAACATGGCTACAAATCTTCAAATGTTCACTTCAAGTTGCGATATTAGGCGTTTTGTCGTATGTGACTCTTGAATGCAGACATCTTGGCAGGTAATGTAGCGAGGCTGTGACTGCTGATAGCGGCAAGCAGCATGGACACCGGAGAGTGGTGGCATTGCCTCCCTGACCTTTTAAATGACGGACAACTGGGGAAAGGTGTCTTTTCATAGATAATTTTATTATTTATCAAGATCGAATTTAAACAAGTTGTCTATAGTTTGTTTTATTATTTTTGAAGACGACATTGTTGTTGAACTGTATCAAGCATAATTGGCAGGCCCTAACCAGATTGGGACACCAGGGTAGGCGAAGAATTTATTGAGAGGGGCCCAAAAACTATGTCCAACACATTTTTCCAGGGAGTGGCAAAAATTTTTTCAGGAGACACTAAGCCCCCTGCGCCCCTCCTAGTTACGGGCCTGATAATTGGCAATCATTTTTTTGCTTTTCATAAGTTTTGCATTGCCCTCAACATTTTATGCCCCCCCTGCCCTACCGACGTTCCGGCGTCCCCGGTCACAATGCCACAGTTTTGTCATAATCCTTGGTGGTGCTGGCGAGATACGCCCGACTTAAAATACATTAGATACAGGCGAGCTGTGTTATGCAGCTTTGCAGTTTATGGTTGTATGGGTCACAAAATAGAGATTCAAGAAATTGTAAATAAAATTTTTAAATTTTTGCCAAGCAATTTTGCGCCCCCATCAAAGTGGCGCCCATGGCACGTGCCATGCCTGCCATACCCTAGATACGCCACTAGAATAAACCATACCAGACCGTTTGCACAGTAAAATCTCATTCTCACGCACTTGCAACATTCCAAATGTGATATCGAATACATATCGCATAGGCCTTTTAACGCTTGAAACGTTTTACTGGTTGTGTGTACACATGGTTGCGCAATTGCATGCGCACTAAAACAAACATTTGCGCAGTGTAAAATTTTCTTAGAGGGACACTGCTCCCCTGGTTGCGGTCAGCGTATTTTTTTAAATCCGACTCCGGGAATAAAAATATCCAAACTCCAACTCAGGGAAGAATTACAAAAATAATCGACTCCGACTCCCTGCCTGTCAATACAACATTGCTAAATCCAGGTGGATTACTCTTGATGTGCTTGGACAAAAGTTCCAAATGAACTTCATTTACCGGTATCAGGATGGCGGTCTCGGTACCAAGGACGCCGGATAAAGGGGGCATTTCCCCCCTTGCCTCCTCAAAAGGGTGCAAAGTAGGCAGAGGTGCCTTTTCATAACAGTATCATAAGTAATTTCATGGCTTATCAAGATCGACTTGAAACAAATTTATTGAAGCAATAAAAGATTTATGTGTCAAATTTTACTTTGCCAAATTAGACGTGTTTTCCTCAAGGCACTTACAACCTATGTCCCATCCAAGTCAGCTAACTTCCTTCTAAATTTAATCTGCCTGTATGTTGACTGCGAGCAGCAGTGGCGTAGCCAGCATAAAATTTTTTTGGGGGAAAAATTGGGTGGGGCCAAAATATTTGATTTTAGGCGAACAACAGTATTGTGTTGGGGATACCGCCTCTCAAAGCACAACATGACGAGATATGCTAAAGTTACGCCTATGGTGAGCAGTGTGCCTGGTGATAGTAGTTCACTTTGCTAATACAGTATTAGTCCTTATGGCGACGTTGAAGCTCTTGTGTAAACTGGTTTAGATGTTGCGTGAGCCAGATTTGACATTTTCTAAAATAACTTCATCATAATACAATTTGAACATGCAACGTTTTCTACTGCAATAGAAAATAGCTCAATCAAAGGTTTGCATATACACGTAATCTAGCGCAACAGGTTTCGAGTGCTTATTGCTGCAATAGTAAATGATTTAAAAGCACTATGAACTCAATTTTACAATATTTTGCAGTTAAACCAATCAAGTTTTCTTTTTCTTAATTTTGCAAACCATCAGTACCTTTTTGTTTCAAATTCACAAACCACAGAATTTTCAAAGGGAGTGGTAGGCTTTAAGACTTCTAAACTTTTCGGAACCAAATCATTTTTATTTTCAGCTATGGTCTACCTTGCCTCGCGTAATGCGTACTAGTTGCACAACTGCTATAGACTATTTAAGTCGTACTGTTAAAAACAACATTGGATCACAGAATAGCAAAGATAAATAGTTTCGTGGCAAGGTTCAGGAAACGTTGATAAATTGATCGTGTGGCGCATCCTTCGCCATGTTTGCCAGCATCAGATGGTTCAGGAAGTTATCAAGAACTTTTTGCAGTTGTTGATAGTGGTCAGGATGCTTGAGAGAAACCATCTTGTATCTGGCTTGGCTTAGTAGTCTAGTCAAATACAGTAGAACAACTCACTATTCTGCATTAGCCTTAGTGAGTTTAGCAAGTTATTTTGCAAGTATGTTTTCCAATGAAGTAGGTCGCAAAACAAACGTTCTGTACCTTTTATGCTTGAAAGGTAAAAACAGGATGTTAGTATGTGTGTGATACAGCACAGCAATGAGTGTTCTGATATTTTACGCCAAACATAAATTTGCATCTAGTCTACAGACTGCTCCAAAGTACGGTTACATTGCCCTAAATTTACCATAACAGGTGGTAGTAATACTGTCAGAAGATGAGGTAACAAGATCAAGGGAGCACGAAGCATTTTATTTGCATAATGCTCATTGCTTTGATTTCATTTATGTGTTTTGTACCAGTTGATGTTTCTCTTACTTTTCCGCTCACTTGCCCTTTAAATATTCCATCGCTCTGACCTCCTTGTAGAACAGGCTAATATTAGTCGTTTACCAGCGGTTAGATAAAGTGTCAAACCTATTTTGCCATTGTAAATACATTCGTTTCTTTTATACGTGCATCTGCTCCATAATACTTTATGTCGCTCAAACAGAGAATAAATTGCTGGAGACAGCGGATAATAGAGAACCAACGAATCACATCCAAAACTGCAGGTAATGTGAAACAAGTAATGAAGTGTAACTTTCTTTCAACTTCCATCTGTCGATCCTGAACGTGTTGCTGCGAAAAGACCATGACGTTTGTTGTAGCTTTTCACGTCTGAGTTCCGTAAACTTAATAGACATCTGTTGAATGGTAGCGTCAGCGATAATAAACAAACAAAGCTCGTCTTGTAAAAAAACACAGAAGCCCGTGATTTTTTCAAGAATGTACGCGAAAAAAATCTTGGCGCATTTGACAGCTTCCGATTTGTACCATAGACATGATTAAACTTGCAAGAACCTGACCGTGGCAGAGAAAGACTATATCCAGCTAAAGTAAAACTCTGCCTGGTTCACCATGACACTTTCGCATATAAACAACCTGTTGGTGTCTTCGCAGCAATTTGAAGCGTGACACCGTATGAGCCCCTATATCTCTCTTCGTAGGCCCGTTGGCAGGTTTTAAGGTTTGGGGAGAAAAATACATTTTTTAGAGGCAAAAGATATTTTTTTAAATTATATATTTAAAACAATTTTTTCTGGGAACAACAAAATTTAAAATTTTTGGTGTGGCGCTGCTCCCGAAAGCCCCCCGTGGATACCGGTCTGTCTCTTCGTCAGACCGACTTTGGCAGACAGTTCCCAGGTGTTCATCGGAGCGGGTCAAATCCTTGCTTACATTTTACGTTCATTTTAATCCTGAATAATTTTCCTAATAGAGGTTGAGGTACTTTTTGAGTTTCCAAACGGAGTCGTGCTGGAAAAAATTGGAGGACTTGAGAAAGGCACAGGCCGATATAACAGCATTGTTTAGATTAACCTTGTTTTGAGTGCATGTTTGGTTAACTGTTAAAAATAAATAAACAAATACTTGAAAAAAAGTAAAATCGAAAGCAATCAGACGCTACAAACATTGAAAATAGAAGAGAAAATTTCTGCAAAGAAACATTTAATTCTTAAAATGTTGCTCAGATATGACCAAGTTCATAATCTTAAGTGGGTCCAGAATGCATTCACCAATTTCCACAGGTCTTGTTAGAGAAATATTTCAGCCTGTGCTGAAAAAATCATCAAATCGCTCAAAGGCGGATCTAACGCATACCTCCAAAAATTTTTGCAAAGTTTGGCGCAGACGTCGTTCTTTCATTCGAAGGCTGTCATACTTGTGTGGATTAATGCCGAAGGCCCTAGCTACAATGACGTAAAGGTCTGGCGTTTCCACACAATACCACATCACGCAAACATAACATTCGTTGAATATTTGTTCTAAAATTTTTGACATTTCGATTATTTTAAGGTTTGTTCTTGCCAGGCACTGATGACCACTTTTTAAATCTTGCAGACAATTTTCCTCAAATTAAAGTTTCGTTGCGATTTTTGGGGATCTCATTGTTTTTGGGCAGCCCTGGATAAACACAATGCGCAGAGGAATGGCCGTGACCGGTTTAGAAAATGATAACTGTGTGAATGCCGCTTCGAAAAAAGAGTGTTTACATTAAAACAGTTTCTTTAAATGTGAAGTTGCACGACCGGAGTAAGACGACGCTTTTCCTACAATATCGTATCCACCATATCGTCAGTGTCCGGCAAAAGCTTCCTGTGAATTTGCGACCGAAGAGACTCCATACAGTCTTCAGTCATTTTTGCTCAAAATGCTGAATACAACGTTAGAATGCATGTTGCATTCAGCATTTCACACCTTGTATGATGGTGCAATGCTATTTGATTACTTTAAAACCAGGGTCATTAGTTCTGACAAGAAACTCATCCACAAACCTTTATGATACAAAGCTAGGAGACAGGCCGGACTCAGCGACTACACTGATAGTGGTAACACAGCTAAAACATTTTTGTATTGGAGGCTTTTCTGGTGTCAATTAAAGGAGTCTTCCACATTGCATTTCTATTTTAGCTTCTGCCTTTCAAAGCTGCCATCAAGCATTAAAGCAATGAACTTGGAACAAAAACAAGTCAGCTTTGCGCAAACACGCGGAAAACCGAGAACCGTGCCAGCAAACAAAAGAATTGCGTTTGAGATTGCTTGAGCAAGGCTTGGCAGTTCTCACGCTAACAAAAAATGACAGAAGAGAAGCATTATTACAAAAGCATTGTTGATACTATGTGATAATAGAAGCCCACCAAAGGCTTTACCCGACTCGTAAATTCTGCATGTTCACAGTGTAAAGCATTGTTTTAGGGGTGCTTTTAATCAGCCTTTCTGCTTCTACAAGCACTAAAAAGGAGCGCATCTATATCAAAGGCATGCCATTCAACAGGGGCACTGCAGGGGTTTGGTGGTCCCCTCGCTACATAGATGTAGCGAGGGGACCAAGGAGGCCTGACCCCAGTGGCATGACTGACGGGGGAAAGGGGGCGAGCCGCCCCCCTGGCAAGCTAAATGTAAAAACTGGCCCCCTTTAGTTGACATTTTCATATTTAGTATTCTTTAATTTGTTGTTTTTTTGCGTTTTTCGGGGTGTTTTCGTTTTTTTTTTCATCTAGCATGGACATCCACGACATCCAGAGATTCACCATCATTTCTTAACCTTTTTCTGAGTTATTGGCTAGTGGGGCCCCTACGGTGACAGGTGGGCCCCCTTCAGCTAGGCCATGCCTTCCTGGCTCAAACCTCTTCTTACACCACTGCCTGATCCCCCAAATTTCTAGCATATCTTGTCATTTAGTGCTTTGAGAGGCTTTGTCCCAGACAAAATACTGTTGCTCGCTTGAAGTCAAACTATTTGGCTCACCCCAAAATTTTCGGCTGACTATGCTACTGGTGAAGCAGTTGCCTCCAACAGACCCCATTGGATTGGCCACTGCAATAAACTTAGTTCACCTCTGCGAATAAATTAAAATCGACGAGCGAAATGCCGTGAGTCTCAGCAAAATGGCAAGTACGGATGTTAGTTTTCGCAGTCTTGATTGGGCTATACATCAGATCATGTTGAAGGTCGCTACTGGACTGATTTCTTAAATACACGGCAACAACGATACGTATACTTAGATGGCAACACCATGTCTGAATTCTCTGCCAGTTGGGCATAGCGGTATGTACGAAGCAGGGGCTGACGCCTTGTGTTCTTACTTTCATTTCGATGTGTACTCTCTCCCATTAGCCTATCATTCATGTGCATGAACGAAAGCAAGCGTCTCCAGTCTTTTTGGGTGTAGGGCCATAAAACCAAAATGGAGAGGGGAAATATGCAGCACCCCAAAAAAGGACACTAGATTACAATAAACGCGAAAAAAAGAGTTAAGTAAAGTTTTTTTGGAAAACGCAGATGTAAACAAAAATACAGTTGAGAAAAATAGATTTGTATTGTTTACATACATAAAGCCAAACTTCTGACCAAGCACAGTTTTGTTACGTACATGAAGTGGTCCAACCTAGCGCACATATAATGAGATGGATGGTTCTGCTTGCCAGCAGGGAGCCCTGAAACGTCGGCACTAAAAATTACTAAAATTTTCATTATTCACCCTGACAAATTGTCGGCATCGGGGGGTACATTATAATATCAACTCAATAATAATACGGCACCGCGGGCCGCATAAACCTGTCTGAAAGGTATCGGGTTGGGGACCTTTGTCCTAACGTCCCCCCTCTGTAACTGGCATTTCTTGTGCGGGCAAATTGTTACTAGCCTATATGATATGGATCTTGAGTCTGAGATAAACAAACAAACAGATAAATTGATAAATGCGTAAGCAAGAAATTAACAGAAATTTGCCTGAAGAGATTCTATGCAAGATCTGTAGGTGCTCGCGCACCCCATAAGTCGGTCTCACTTACCTAAGGTTGGGAATCACTACGTGATCAAATCAGGGGACTCTTCCGCTGTTTACTGACTGTACTCACCTGCACAACCACCACTTCGCATTTTAATCTATTACGTTGCATAACGTTCCTGCGTTCTTCCAGCGAACAAAAAACAAACTGAACCGCTATAATGTATATTCAGCATAAGACGAAATAGCATTTACGAGCTGAAACTTCGCACTTGCAACCTGAACCTTATTCCTTGAGCTTGTTCGAAATTCCACAATGCTGGTTTATTGTTACTGGCACTGACGTATTTAATTTAATTTAATTTAATTTATTTGTTCGTGACCAGACACGGAGTCCGTAGTATAAACACACACACTGCAGAACGCAGGTCGATAAAAACAGACAAAACAAAACGTTTTACAAGGCATTGGAGCCGGCGGAATCACAGGGTTACAGACACTTTTTGCAACTGCTTTGACGGCAGAACTACAGGGTTACAGACACATTGTTAACAGTAATGTTAGCTAACACGTAACACTTGTTACAACACTGCTGCGGAGTAAGGCGCCAGTTCATAAAACTGGTCGAGTCCAGGTAAAACGCGAATGCATTGTGACATGACACGCCATCAACCGAACAGACTTTGCAATGTTCGGGCACTCTTTCACAGAGTAAAATGCGATTGTAGTGTTCAAAGAATAGGGACGAATACAAACACTACACCAAAGCACGTAACCACATGTTGTTAGATTTTCTGCATCTTTCGAGAAACAGGTACGTGTTTTTTCGTAACATAGCCTCAAAGGTAGGAATGTTACATTTTGAACTTCGTGGCTACTAACACTCAGGGGCGTAACGAGGTTAGATGGCGCCCGGGACAAGAATCCGGGACAAGTTTGACGCCCCCATGTTCGAACATGAGGTATTTCGGAAGCAAATTTACTGTATTGAAGAATGTACTTGTGACATTGTTGGGACTTTTCTGGCGCCCCATAGTAATTCGGCGCCCGGGGAATTGTGCTCCCCATGCCCCCCATCGTTACGCCCCTGCTAACACTCGCTCTCCAGGGCAGGTTGTACAGAGCTCTGCATCCAAAATTATAGGCCACACGCAATCTCTGCATGCATGACTTCCTGAAATTACGCGATAATTGTGATGCATTCATGGGCGTTCAAAAGGAACGAAAAAGAACATTTTTAACTGCATTTGAACATCGGGAAAAAGAGGCTCGCAGCTTGTTTGCTGCACAATATTGATATTGCAGTTGTCTCGGAATATCTTTGTCATCTGAGAGTTCAGCATCCAATACAATCCTCAGATATTTGTATTGGTTAACAGATTTTACGTTTTGACCACCCAATGTCAACAATGGAGTGACTGTGCTTTTTGCACTCGTAGCCTTAAAACGTCATACAAACAGTTTTGTTGCAGTTGAAAATAATCCCATGCGAATCTGCATAAGCCTGACACACATCTAGTATTCTTTGCAACCAACGTACACTTGGACAAAACACACAAATATCATCAGCAAACATCAAGTGATTTAATAAGACTTCACCAACATAACACCCT
>JGI24021J15306_10008791_pt1 | contig 12441 bp, 10 predicted proteins | sample Ectturendosymbi1_FD_15306 | JGI IMG/M metagenome (IMG submission 15306)
GGGGGGGGCCCAAAAAGGGGGGGCCCGAGGCAAGTGCCTCGCTCGCCTCCCCTTAAACACACCACTGCCTGGCTGAAACCTTTGTGTAACGCCACTGGTCTACAACTTAATTTTCCTGAATAATTTCTTATCAGAGTGTGCTCAAAACAGTTACAATCAACATGGATTCAGCAACGTTACCTTCACAACTGTTATCTTACTAAGGCCAATGCTGACAAAGAAGCTATCGACAACGCATTTCGCAATGGTTGGCTTAGATAACAGGAAGCTGTGGGTCGTGGGAAGATCAATTTCTTTGACCTGTTAGATAAACATGAATGTTGAAAGGGGAAACGTGTGAAATCAGTTCTTGGTGAGGTCAGTTCTAGTATGTTTATATGTGCTAACAAAGGGCCTCAGTCAGATTTGGGGCCGTCTTTTTACCAGGTCCCCCGGCCGGGGATACATGGGGCCCTTCCTCCGTTTTCTTTTCCAACGAAAAACTAGCTGGTTTTCTGCGGCAAATTCAGAGAGGTGTAACAGAAAAACAAGAGAATTGTGAATAGTTTGTGTATTACTGAGCTCAGTTTTTTAAGCCAAACTTTTGGCCCTCCCCAATAAAAAACTCTGGTCGTACTGCTGATTACAATTGACTTCATCACTTGTATTTTAACGATTTATTCACTAAAAAATTCAGCTGTTCTAGATTTTGCTTTTGGAAGTGTTGAGATCCCTTTCAAAAAGAATTAGTTAAAACCACTGAACCACAACCACTATGGAGGCTTTTCTTTGCCGAGTTACAAAAATATCCAGTTCATAAGTTTATGCATTTTGTTCGAAGAGTTCAGTTAACTTGTTGCGGCCAATTAACCAAACTTTCTACTGCATGTTGAATTATTACGACTTATGTCACTGGTAGTGTATTAAACCTTTTTGAAGTAACATATTTTGGCGATGATTTGTGCGGCAGTCTTTCCCATAATAAACTTGATGAGTTTATACGCACATCACTCAACTTCGAAAACCATGCCAAACGGACCTGTAACATCTTGCACTACATGGGGACTGCGGTAAATCTGCTCAGAAAGAACTGCAGCAGAATTCTTTTGCTCAGTGGTTGTATTAGTGATCCACTTTTACCTCCGTCAAAGGAAACCGCAAATTTTACTTTTAAGATAAAAAACTTTTTCAAAAACTCCAATGACATTTAAAATTGAAATGGTACTCGGTAAAATAACAACGTTTTCGCTAGGCCAAAATGATCGCATTTAAAGCTAATGCATTTTTCTACTCACGAACAGAATCAACTTTCCTTTGCGATGTAATAATAAAACGCATAATAGTTTTGCATTGCTATATCCGACAAGCACACATTGCGAAATACGTCCTATCATTAGAGAGTTCATTTAATCCAACGGTGGGAACCTGTGGAACGCAGGCCAAATGCGGTCGCGTGAACATTTAATATGACCTGCATCTGACATTTCGTACCCAAGTTAGAACACAACATCGCTTCAAATCGAAACTCCATGATAAGCAGACACGTAGACAGTAAGTCAAGAGAAGTCTCTCAGCTCTATCTCGTAGTTTTTTCTCCTCATTTTCGTTAGGAAGGTAAGGCTAGAGTTTTAAGATAAAATTACTTACTTTTTGCGGCCCTTCAGCGATATTCCGCAATTCATGCGGCTCTTGATAGTACTTAGTTCCCGGCAGCACCCCTGATTTAAACGGACAACCATCAAGCGTCTATTCAAGTTTGAATCCTTTTTAATGGAAGTGCTTCTATGAGTTTTTGCTCTAGAATCAATTTGCGCTTGCCATATTGTATGTTTTTGAAATACTTTGTCCTACGCGTACTGTTTTTGAAATCCGTTATCACACTTGACTTGAGTAAAGAAAAGCGCCTTGCGTCAATCGTGTTCTTCGGGCAGGTCACAGTGTGCGCTGCTCAGCATGTTATTTCTGTCGTCGTGTGAAAATAGCCACATGCCAGCCTGAAGGAACCATATATTCGACGAGCTTTGGCAGGTAGATTGCAGACTACGTAAGAACCTGAAACATGCGCGTAATGTTTTTCATGATGACATCCCAGTAATGCTAAGTTCTGTTTTTCAGGAATTGAAACGTTTAGTTTGTAGTTTCGGAAATACAGAAATGAAGTTTGTCATCGCATGTGCTTTTCTCTGTGCCGCTATGAGCGCATCCTTTGCTCAAAACGAAATCAATGAAGGTAGGCGCAATGTTTACTTTTTTTGTTAGAACCAAAATATGTTTTTGTTGTTATGTTACATACTTTATGAAGGCAGTTATATGTTAAAGGCTAAGATTTGCTGTATCCAGATGGAAGTTTTCATGTATTTGATTCATCTTCAGCTGCTTGCAACGGCGTATTTAAGACATAATTAGGGGAAGGGGCAGAATTGTTGACCAAGAAGCTTTTACCGTAAAAATAACCATGAGAAAAGTACGCAAGTGACCCATGAAAGAATTGCGTGTGAAGGGTTATTGGTCTAACTCAGTCATCAATTGAATCACTTGCACTTATTTGACATGCTACCTGTGCTCAGCCAAAGAGTGTTTTGTGGAAAATTGTTAGCTCAAGCTCAGTACTTGAAATTCCGCATAACTGGTGCTTTACGAAATGTTAATATTTCAACAACATTTTTGGTCGACCACCAGACTTTTATCAGCGATAGACTAGAAAAGTTACTTGAGGCTGACAATCATTTGCAATCTGCCAATGCCGTAAAGGGGGTCAGATAAAAACACTGCAGTTGTTTTCAATGTACGTGCTTGTTCGACACCAGTATCGATTATATAGAGAGGCATTTTATTAAATGATTGTATATACTCTACAGCTGAATATTGAACTTTTTGTTTGATTGCAATCTAGACACACTTTTCAAATTTGTACTGGCATTGTTTATGCAAAAGTGACTAATAATTTCAGGGGCGGATCCGGGATTTTTTTGGGATAAACCGCCAAGTATCCGATTTTTCACGTGACAATATTTAAATGTGGGGTGTGAAACCTAGAGCCATCGGAGATTAAAAGGGCCCTCTTTTATCGAACTTTTTCCTTGAACTTTTTTCTGGTTCCGGCCTTGTTGAGGTGATGGTGTGATGCAGGCATCAGTAAACGTTACCAACATAGAAAACAAACGAAAAAAAACAGATGTATAAAGTTACACATAGGCCTAAGCTGCATAAAGTTTTTATATGTTAAATCTGAACTAATCTAATCTGCATTCTCTCAAGCTTTGAAAATTAGCACAACAATCTGCATTCACCGTGAGCTCATACATTTTTATCGACCTTCATCACATCGAGCAACATCATTTGGTTTGGGACACCGCCTCTCAAAGCACAAAACGACAGGATATTCTAGAAATTTGGGGGAGGCATGTCCCCCTTAGACCCCCTCCTGGCTACACCTATGCACTCTTCTCTTGTTGAATACAACAATTAGGGGATATAACTCAACCTATAAAGCCTATGTGGCAAGTATTGAAAAATAAGACAAATAGACGTCCGGCTGAACGGAGAACAAACGCCTAAGAATCCCGGGCAATCTGCCGCAAAGCTGGACAAATGTCCACCTGAAGAACAGCACAATTAGCTTTTCCTGCTTTCTTTTCTTGCGAAGACCATTTTTTTCTTATGTAATCAGTTCGTTTATGCAACTTGAGAATTTGTGCATCATTTTCGATAAACCTGGAATCATTGGTGCTATCGTAGTGGAAACTGTAGCGCAACTCTAGAGCCGGAGATATCGTTTACTTCCGCGTTGTGGTAAAGAAGTTTATGCTCTTCTCGAGTCGCTGAGCGCGTTTACCCCAATGTTGGAAATGGGTGTTGAAAGGACTTAGTAACAAATTTACTGAACCATGTGAGACGGCATTGGGAATTCCCTACGAGTCATGTTGGGGAGAAATGTATTCAATCCAAAAAGTAGCACCAAAACTTTGTAGGTTAAGCAAGCCTTTGTATAAGCCAAATGCCCAAGCCAAAGAAATACTTCAATGCAAATCAACGAAATTGATTCAAGGAGTCAATCCTACTTCATTTCTCAGTCGGACCTGATCAAAACATTATGCTTTATCAATTTATCCATGATTAATCAACAATGTTGTGTACAGTGTAACTGTTTGAGAATTAATATCAGCGTCGTGGTTCTGACGCTGTTGGGCTGGACGATGGGTGAAAACTCTTCTGCTCCAGCGTTGAGCCAACATAGTTTGCCCAGGCTGGAGTGGGCATACTTATAAGCCCTCAGCTGGCAAACTGTGTTGATGAATGGATACCATTAGGATGAAGGGTGTGCATGTTGAGGTTAAAGCTGTTGGGGCGCTCCCTGTGTTTGATGCAGGTATACGGCCCAAGCTCAAGTGTACTGTACCTGGAATTCGTGGAAGAAATTGGTGATGCACTCCGAAGGATTTAAACTAACGAATTCACGATTCTTTTGGGCAGGGACCGAATTTCAGGTCCCCCTCCAGCTTTTGGACAAGGGAGACAATATCTTTTGTCTCCCCAATATTTTGTGATAAAAATAATCTAGTTGTACAAATGTAAGTTTTGTGTCGTTATTAAAGAAGCAAATACCTATTAATCATTGTCAATTACTAGCAGCCTAGCACAGTAACACCATGGGCGTAGCCAGGAGAGCACTGGGCCATGGACCCCAAAATGTCGCATTTCCATAATTTGCTTCCCATTTTGCCAATTTTACAAGGTCGTGCTACGGTTGAGTGAACGTAGTGACGTCACAGAAATACGCAAACAGACATGCATATCACATAAAGTTAGTTCTTCCAAAAGTTTCTACCTAACTCGGTCCCTGCTTTTGAGAGACTTGAATGCACACGTTGGGAACAACAATATGATATGGATGGGTGTTATCGGGAGAAAAGTAAAAAGTTTCAGTCAGGGGTGTAACGAGGTTAGATGGCGCCCGGGGCATGAAGCAAGTTTGGCGCCCCCATGTTCTACCCTGAGGTCTTTCGGAAGCAAATGTACTGTATTAAAGAAAGTACTTATGACATTATTGGGACTTTTTGGCGCCCCTCGCAGTGATTCGGCGCCCGGGGAATTGTTCCCCCCATTTTTATGGGTTCTGTTTTTTTTGGTCACCCTGTACCTTGGGATGGTATTTACGATTGATGAAGGGTGGAACATGGAGATTGATACACGGATTGGTAAAGCAAACGCAGTTTTTCGTGAGTTTTATTGTGGGAGCTTTCAAACACCGCAAAGCTGTGACAAAACGAGAGCATTCAAATGCCGCAAAGCTATCAGTTTGTAAATTGATCTTTGCTCCGAAGCGACAGAGACGGAATTCTTGCCAAGAGTTTACAGTGTGGCACTTCGCGACTACGTGCACAGCTGTGAAATTCGCAAAGCACTGAATGTCGAACCTCTTCTCTGAATCAAGAGATTCCAGCTACGTTGTTTCGGCCTCGTGTCCATAATGCCCCAGGAAAAGATTGGCGAGGCAAGTCCTGTTGGCTATTACCACTGGAAAGCGGCCAAGAGGTTCCACAAGGACCAGGTGGAGTGACTACATATCCGACCTTGCTTGGTGCGGATCTAGCAGAACTATCTGAGATTGCTGTTGACCGTGAAGTATTTCGAGTCCTCCGATGGCTGCTCCTTCCGGAACCCTCCTCAGAAGAAAAGCGGGCACGCAAATGAATGAATAAATCAAACATGTATTGTGACAGTTCAATCATAATTATGTAGAACATTGGCGTTTTCATCAATGATTTTCCCATTGCCTTGCTGGCGAATGAAATATCAGTCCTTCCAAGTAATCAGAGTCCGACCTGTGAACGGTCTCAAAGTGTTTCAACTTTCATATGGTGTTGATTGCCACCCTGACCTACAGTAAATTATAAAACATCCAGCTGCAACGGGAAGAGTCAGCAACACAATCTAGCAAGCCTAGTGGAATTAGTGCACGAAAATGTTGCTGCAGTCGCATTTCATAGCGTTTAATGACAGAATTCAAACAATTTTCAAATGCGTTGGGAGACTCTAGCGTTTACGTGTATCAGCTGCATACATCGCTTAGTCGCCCAAGAATTGGGTAACAACAGGATTCACGTCTATGCGCGCAAGTTTGTAGTTGTAGAAGATTTACTTCGGAAGTCGGCGTTTTAGACTTGAGCAAAGTCGCTACTCGGATTTGACAGAATGTGTGCTGGTGTACATCAGAACCGTGTAAATATAAGAAGACCAAGTGTAATGGCGGCCACGATGATTTCTTCCTCTATTACAACATTGGCTTCAAAAAACATACTAGTAGATCCTGCGCTTATAACATCGAGATTTTTACAACCATTTTTGCAGGAAAGTTTTACAAGCAGATGGTGGCTTTGATCCGAAGTAGAATCTTGGAACTTCAATAAAAACAAACTTTTAAAACTTGTCAGTTCAATAAAGTTTTGAAACTTTATTGAATTTGAATTTATTGAATTCAATATACATTTTTAAAACTTCATGCTTTAAAACTTGTTAGTTCGTACGTCAATCGTCTTTAGTGCAGCGGAATATACTGCCCCAGTTTGGTGTCGTAGCTGTCACAGTAAAAAACTGGATGTTGCACTAAACGACACGCTGCGCCTTATTACTGGATGTTTGCGTCCCACCCCAACTGGGCTATTGCCGATTCTGGCAGGCATTGCACCATCAAACCTGCGTAGGGAACAGCTTACATATAGACTGGGATGCGAAGCCGCATTCAACAATAAACACCCTCTGTACGATTCTATCCCAGACCTGCAGAGCCTCCAACCACAGCGTCTGAAGTCGAAGCACCCTTTCCACCGCCACGGGGCCACCCAAATAGCCTCTGGGTTTGAGATCAAAAGAGCATGGATGAACACACGAAAGGACATTACACCTCCCTCCCAGATTTGCCTTTCACCGGGCTCCAACCTCCCCCGCAATCTCTGGGTCACCTTAAACAGGATCAGAACTGGAGTTGGACGTTTCGCCTCTAACATGTGTCGATGGGGCTGAGAGAGACAGCCTCGTGCGAATGCCGAGATGAAAATCAAACAGCACACCACATTATTCATCATTGCGAAGCCCTCTGGCCACCAAATTTCTCTGACGACTTGGTGTCTCCTGGGCCCCGACCCAAAGGGTGTTTGTTGGTTGGACCGATTTGTAGGGATCGCTTGAGGATCGCTGATCATACGAAAGAAAAAGTTCAATAAAAACAACCTTTTTATTTGCCGTCTTAAATCTGAACACAATTGTTCAAGAAATAAACACCAGACAAATGCACCTTTCATGGATGATGCTTGAAAAAGAGCGGGCATTAAAGGCTTAAACCTTGAGACTCGGTTGTTGTTTGCCACCCCCTATTGAAATTTTTGGCTACGCGCCTGCCTGGAGCACACACTAATTAGATCTGCAGCAAAGTGGCATACGTTCCTTCTTACTTAATAGTGTTGTTCTCGTTCTTGTTTACAGCATCATAAAGGACATTGTCATATTTACGCAAAAAGCGGCAAGATTGGAGAGGTGACCGCAGCTTATGCGAAGGCTAGAGTGAAGATATTACAACACTCCTGTTTTACAGAGCCTTTGGCTATTGCCCATTCGTTTTCGTGTCCGTTTTTCCTCTGGGGGAAATTGCGGGCAGTATCCCTAGCTTGTGCTCATAACTTTCAAATCTGCACAGTTTGTAGCACGTTTTCCCCAAATCGTGCAATATATTTCTCTAGTCTGCAGCCCCTGTAGCTGAACTTATCCCCAAGGTACCAACCACGCCTTTCTGTGGGGCTTTTTACGGGATGCGGAATATAGTCTACTGCATGGGCGGGCGAACAAGGGGTTGGAACTCAAGAAGTGGATCTGGCCCCCCAATATTTCTCAAAGAGGGGCCAAGATACAGTACAAGGGACTTCCAACTATGTTACTCCATTCTTTGTTTTTCATTATAAAGTACATCATCTTCAAAATTTTGCTGTGCCGATATGGCAAAACAATCCTGATGTAAACATCTCTGCGACAAATTAATGAACAGTCTGTGGGTAGTAAGGAAGCTCGGGATGGTCGTGTGCGCAGTGAAACTTTAAAATTGTTGCGTAGTTTTAAATACCTATTACTTGTACAAGAGTTTGGCGCCCAGAGTCTAAGGATACAAAGTCTTTCGAACGGATAGGACAAGAACGTTTTTGGAGTATTGTTTTGGTTTGGAAAAGCGACATTTCGAGAATGGTGCCACTCTTGTTTACGCAAATTGAGATATTCTACTACAGGTTTGCTTCAGAGAAAACCACGTATATTTGCAATAAAAGCGAGTGTTAGTGCTTAGATCGGACACCCACTCCAAAATCTGTTCCGCCGTCCCGAGGCTACTGATGACTGAGCAGCTGAGTGATCTTAACCCTTGCCCGGGCTTGCTTTGAAATTTCTCAAAGCGATTATCCTCACTTGCAAAGGTTCTGCTGCATACAAGTTTAAAAAGTCTAACGCGGACGCGGAAGAGAATAAAGAGTTAACAAAAAATTTTTACAAAACATGGGCTTATGAAGTTATGATAGAAGAAACCGTAGAAGCGCAACGCTATTCACAACGTAACAATGCGGACACACCCCTGCAACAATTGCCCAATAAGGTGCTTTAATCAGCACATTGCTTTGGTTTATTAAATACAGCCGCCGTCCCAGATCACAGCCCAGTTAAAATCAGTCTAAAAATCTATAGCTTATTTTCATGAAAATTTTTGAAAAGCCAGAAAGACGTTTTGGCACTTTTAAGCGTCCTCTCGGACGTATGGTATGCATATAATCCTAAAAACTTTTCCACTACTGGAATTCTATAGCCTTATTGAACAAGGTCCTTTCCTAAGGCTATTGATCCTCCTGAGTCCCACAATAACAAATACTTTACCGCGCTCCAGAACAAATAGAATCATTCCAAGACATTTTCTGATACAACTTTAGCAAAACTTTTTGTCTGGTCTATAAATGTGTCGAAGTGCCGAGTTTGAAAATTTGCAATAACCGCGATTAGTTTAAACAGAGTCTAAATTAAAGCTCTATTTAACCTGCAAACTATCAAACAGTGCCATGATTTTCAGGAGATGGTTTATGCAGCATAGTCGTCGTAAAGGATGAGAAGGAGTCGTCGTGCATCGGCAACAAAGGTTGCACATATACTGGTGATAAACTGGAATGCAAACAGGAAGGAGCCATAAGAAATGATAAAATCAGCGCGTATGGAGAATACGTCAGTAAGTATGGAACAGTATGATGTTTTATTAGTTGTTGCATGTTCGTTTGTGTTTAGTAGTTATTGACCAATTCATCTCGAAGTTTCGTGAGGTTTCCCAGATAATAAGATGAGCCATTACTTTTAAAACATGCAAACTACTGTTCTGCAATGGTAAATAAAGAAAACTGAAAACATTTTATGGTAAAAGTTTTTGTTCGTACATAAAGTCCTTTTTTCACATTATTTGGCACAATATATTTTTTCTGGTATTATACCTTGCTTCGAGCACTGGGTATTCTAAACGTATTACAAACTGTTAAAACAGAGTGGAGTTGGTCAATCAACAACTTGTACAATAAAGTAAACTCTTACAAATTTGTTGAACTTTAAATCTGGACATTTGGTGATGTTTTTGTACTTTCTAAATCCTAAAAACGTAACAGTGCGCATTATAACTGCAAATGATCCACACACCGTAGCCATCTTACGTGGAAAGTTTTATGTTTACTTTCAATGACTGGTTATTACTCCAGTGAACACTACACGCCCTATTTATTTGCATCGTTTGTTTTGCTTGTTCTTAAAACAATAAACGTGTTTATTCTTTTAACAATAAACATAAAACCACGTTTTTTTGCTGGTTTTAGAGAAATTTCACAAATGTCTTCTAGTGTAACAATCTCAATTTTTGTAAAATAAATACCATTTTGGAAAGAAACAAGCACAATGGCTAACACTTCGTTTTTTATATAAGTTTCACTGCCTTTAATCTTTTTACTGCTCCCACCCCTTCCCTACCTCTGCTCCAGCATTCTTGTCTGCAACACATCCTTGGTAATCCGTCTTAGCATCTTCGGTCATTACGCGCCTGACGTACATCTCAAAAAGACAAAATTTGTACCAAGCCTGGAAGATTAAAAACCGCTTTGGGGCCACTCAAGCGCATGCTACCAACACCAGACCACAATGCCCAAAAGGATGTGTTTCTTGCAATTAAAAGTTTTAATCGCCTTCAAGGTCACATAACATGGGGCAAAAACTCCGAATGAATGTAAATATTTTGGTAAACTTATTTTGTCCTAATCACAATCAGCAATCATAAGTTAGGGAGAATGCGATCGTTTCTGGCATAATGAACGACGGAGTTGATGAAAAAGTCATTGAAAAAGTCCATTCCGTTTTATAAAATGTGGCTTAGCTTTTGGCCAGTGTCTTCAATTTATTCAAATTGGCTGCCCAACTTTAGATATTTCATACCTTTCGTGCAGAAAAACGTCAAAAGTTGTGCTTTTGTTGTTGCTCTCTTTTTCATCGTGGATTGGGTGTTTCGTTCAGCTGAAATTTATTTTATATAACTCTAACATCCAGCTGTTTTAGTTGCTTCATCAAAATAATCTAAACTTATGGCTATCGTATTTAAAGAAAAGTTCTACCTTTCAAATTTAATCATGACGGATCACTCTTAGCATTTGAGATCAAGCAAAGTTTTAGTTTTTTACGGGATTGCAAGCTTGAATGCAACTTTTACGAAATTTTCTATGCATATACATTTTCTTTCCTTACGTAACCAGGATCGAGTCATACAAAATTGGTCATACAATTTGAAGGAGTGAAGAAATCACGAGCAATAAGACGCTTTGTTTGTTTTTTAAAACACTGGACGCTATAGTAAAAATCACTACAACTTGTGACGGAAAAGGAAATATATTTTGTTTCCTGTTATTAATGGACGACGTCCAACAGAAGCGGTTATTACCCAAGAGTAATTTCCACAAACAAGACCAAGTTATTTGCTTGATTTCAAATCTCATAGCCACCCTGTAAGTTATTTGTCTATGCAGGAGCCCGTGCAGATCGACAGGGAAAGAACTTCTGTTCAATTTGCTGTGGCTACGGCGCTTCAGAAATGTGTTGCTCTGGAAAGACCTGCGAATGCACTCGACACTACCAGCCAACTTGTCCGGAATAACTTTAATTTTGCAATCAACGTTTTGCATTCAGTTGTGGTGCTTAAATTTTTAATTAATTTTTATGTAATCGAAAGGCCTGTCAGTGGAGGTGATTTCAGCAAGAACGATTAAACCTCATAAACCTTTTGTGAAACTTTGATTATTTTGATTATTTCATGACTTGGCAAGTTAAATGACTTTAAAAATCAGTGAGAAGTGTTTTGTATGTAAAATAAATACAACAGTTTAAACTGATTTTGCTTGATCTTTGGGTTGTTCTGTGCAACATAATGTCGCTTTTAACAGATTGGCAATTTTGAACACAATTTAAACAAGTGCATTTTTGTATGAAAAGGGCTTGGGAAAATCAACGGGATACAGGTGTACAGAAGAATGTGCAATGTACGCATTCTTGGTTCCTCCAAAGTGCATAACGCTTGGAGTACGTCGCAGAGAGGGCAAACATGACAGTCAGGAAAAATAAGTTTCATTTTACTATTCCTCGTACAGCGCACTGTGAGAGTCTTAGCAGCTGTTTGGTGCAGCACGCTTCGAGCAACGGCCAATCTATGACTGCCCGACCATCGAAAATAAATGAAAATGTTTGGTTTTCTTGCATCATCAGTAACTCACTTCAGTCAACTGATCTAATCGCTGTTTACTGATATGGTGATCGATAACACAGCAGGCAAGTTTTTCCGAAAATGAAAAGTCAATATGGGCGTGTGAACGAATGAAAAGAACAAATAGTCCGCGTCACGAAAATAGATTGAAAGATGAAAATGCAAGCAGAGCATGAATTGGAAAAAGTGCCGCTGCACTGACCAACATGGCCGTAGGCACCGTGGAATAAAATACTATCTGTAGACTCTTGAACATCGCTTACTTCTATGGTTTTTAAACATTTTTGCATATTGTTATGCCTTCTTTCAATAAAGTCTTGAAAACATTTAAAAAATTTATTGCAAGCAGCGGGATTTGCAATTTTTTTATAAAATAACATGCTGGTGAAAAGTGAGTTAAATTCATAAAGCAAACTTCAAAAGTGCGGCAAAATGAACTGTTTTCATTTTCTACAAAAGCCCAACTAATGAAGCACAAAGCGTTAGAGCACAAAACTTGCGGGTGATGCGAAATATACCAAAAGGGAGCTGTAGCAGAACAATTACATTGTTCTCTACATGTCAAAGAACGTAAAGTCACAACAACCGAACTTGAAGGACAAGCTGGAAACTAAAGTAAAAAACTACCGAACAACTGCTAGATTGTGCAGTTACTGGAA
>JGI24021J15306_10008792_pt1 | contig 12441 bp, 10 predicted proteins | sample Ectturendosymbi1_FD_15306 | JGI IMG/M metagenome (IMG submission 15306)
GATCTGCTCTTTTGCTGTGATTTTTTTAAAATGATAAATTCCTTCTTTTGACATCTATGCCAAAATTTTAAAGTGCGTGTTATATTTCTCAGGTACTGTGGTTTGAGCACTCGCAAGGAAAAATTAAATGTTATTCCTTATATGGTGCAAACTCACTGCATTTACAAGTAAGAATCAGAAATATTTTGTGTATTAATCAACTTAGTACATATTGTATTGTCACATCACAAACCTGCTTAAAACAACGTAATTTGGTTGCTGTCGCCAAGTTTTCATATGTCCAAAGACACGGCTACCTTGGTATCAGTATCAGCTTATTTGGGAACAACTATAAACAAACATCAGATCACAGACCACAGAAAAAAAAGCCACAAAAGAACAGTGTTTATTTTATTCCCAGGACATCTGAAATAATCATACGGTTTTCAGATGCGCATACCTGAAGGCTTGGAAATTGAAGCTCAGCACAATCAAAACAGTGGCAGCGATCTTCCACCTCGATCATAAGGAAGCCAGGCGTGAGCTTGAGGTACACCTGGATGGTAAACCCTGCAATTTTGCTCCGAACCTGTTGTTTTTATTCGGTCATAAATCGAAATATTTTTGAAATGACTGAAAAAATGAAGTCAATTCGGTCAGAATGTCTGAAAACACAGGCTAATGAACACTGCTACGGCGAGTTTAATACAGGTGTGAGATGCAAAAAATGACCGAAATGTATCAGCTAAAAAAAAACAAACAGCTCCGAGCCCAAATACCTTTGAGTAATTTTTATCAGAACCCCTCACATACCACCGACCACTCGAGCCACTTCACAAAAATCAACTTCTCTCCTCGCACTTTTGAGGCGACTTACTGGAACTGGATATAGCGCTGCAGTAGCAACGCTGTGCACAGCCGCATCACCCTTACTCTACTCAACGGCAGAGCACTGCGATCCTGCTTGGTGTCGCCGAGCACACACTTGCCACAGTGATTCCTCCATCAACGGCGTACTGCAAATTGTGACGGGATACTTCCGTCCTGTACTATCGAACTATCTGCTTGCCTGTCGCACTTGGATCCTGGACATCCGCTCCACTCAGTACTCATCCACCGTCTGATGAGCAGCAGCGGAAGTTGAAATCGAGACACCCATTGGTGCCCAATGTGCAGGAACTTCTCGATTCCATGACACACAGCTCGGACCAAAAGTGCAACATTTTGTGGGATGAAAGCAACACTAAACATCGTGTTTTCATACCCGGCGCCAGTACCAACCCTACCGTCCCTTCTAAGACCAGCATGGTTCAGGTTGAATCGACTTGTCGGATGGTTAAACTCCAACACGTTGGCCCACATGCGGTCTGCTTCCATTAACGGCTGGTGAGTGTTTTGCCGAGGAACAAACAGCAGATTTTATTGTCGTAGAGCAGTTGTTCTTGACCTTTTCAACACCGGGGACCCCTATTTCTAAAGAAATTGACTTGGAGACCTCTTGACTGCGATTATGTAATTAGTCAAAGTGGTGGTCATTGTTTGTACATCTGAGGATCAAAAGAAAACACTCGGCATTCCTTCTGGGGCCTCGTTTAGAACCACTGTCCTGCAAGGTCGGCAACCTACGGCCCACAAGGGATTTTTCTGGCCCGCAAAGCAAATACAATGTGAGCAGCAATCATGCATTATCCAACCACGTACTAATACTATTTTGAACTTAAGCAAAACTCTTACTCTTCATTCGTCTTGAAATTTTGCTGTGGACTGCATTTGTAGCTGAGGACTGCACTCGCAGTCAATGGTGATAATAACGTAACAGTTAAACAATTTTCGTTTAAGTTACACTTCTTGCTTCTATCAAAACGTCCATGAGTTTCGATCAAGTACCACTGATCAATGCCACAACATCAATTTGTAACGTGATGATTACAAAACGCAGAAAAGTCAGAGAAAATGTCTTTGTTTTCAAATGTCAATCTCACTGCCAGAGCAAGGAATATAGAAAGTGTGCCTGTGAACTTAAAAGAACGCTGCAAATGTTTTGAGTTCTTTTCGATTACATCTGATGAGAGTACAGGCATTAGTGATACCCAGCAGACATGGGGTAATCGTAATCGATTACAATCGATGACCGTTTTTTGAGTAATCGTAATCAATTGAACTGACCCAAAATGAAATGTAATCGTAATCGATTACATTGCCAATTTAATCGTAATCGACGATTTCGCGGTTTAATTCGGAAATCTTCACCCAACATCGCTGTGCGATGAACCGCGGTTTTGGTGACCGAGTTTCCTCCTTTATCACAGTTTGTTATGATTATGTTTGAGGAAAGACCATTAGTTCATCTATGTGGGTTAAATCCAGATAGTCCAGCGGCAAGCCCAGCGTTGTACCGAATTCTCGCTTTGTTACACCTTTCTATTGGCTGCCAGAAGTAACGTTGTGAGTCTAGTGAGATAGCAACAAAAAGAAGAGCTTTTCTTAAAAACGAGTTGACACTTCGGCCACAGAAGAGTTAACAGTACCATTACGAGTAGAGGTGTTGGATTTGTATATATATATATCTCTATCTATTCAGAGTGAATCTGTGAATGTAAGTGCTATATGTAGACTACATACATAATTAGTACAGTAATTTATATAAATTAGTTTTTTTGCAAAGAAATAAGATTTAACCCAAGTCGAAAGCACCTTTCCACAACGCTTATAACTAGCATGCCAACAGAAATCGTCCACGGATACTGGTAAAAAAACTCAACAAATCCAATTAGCTTTTGTCAGCCGTTGACGTTTTGCCCAATAGACAGATGCGCAGCAATATTGCGTCATCACTGTTCATTTCAAATGAAAAGCTGCACAATGCTATGCTGTGTTTGCAGACAATCCAAAAGACATCACGCAGCTGAAAACATCGTACCGCGCAGTTTGAAGAAATAGTCAGCAATTTTGAAATTACGAACACATGACTTTTCAGCGTTGCTGGAAGAAAGTTTAAGCCTGATAAATGTCGTTTGACTGATAAAAGATTTAAAGCGTTAATGTCTATCAACTGTAGCAAACATTTAAAAATTTGATTAATTTTGTTTAATCAACAAAACTCACGAGGGGCGTGGGGCAAGTATCACTTTTCTGGCAAAGGTTAAATGCAAAAAAACGAGCCACATCTTGACTTATATTTCGGTTTTAGTATTATTTTGGTTTTCAGTAAGTTGTCGTTTTTTGCGTTTTTCGGGCAGTTTCAGAGATGCGTACTGGTCATTGGCAACGACACTCATTCCAAACACCTCAGCAAAAAATGTAACCCTCACCTGAAGAAGTTCAATCGTGTGTTCATAGCACGAAGATGTATAAACGCTTTCGAACTACATTTAACAAGCGACCGATTTGTTTGAAGAAAGTTAATACCACTGCATCGTCCTTTGCTATGTAAAAATGAATGACGTTCCAAATGCAAGTTTAAATCGGTTCAAAATATAGTAAATATTAGTTCAATAACTAGTTGACTAAACTCTGCTAACTATCACGTACGCATGGTAACGACTCAATAAAAACAAAAAGTGTTGGCTAAGTGTCGTTGGAAAAACGTTTCAAGATTTCTGGGCAGCTCACAAGGCATGATCGCTTTGAGCTGCATTCAAAGATCATCAGAATTTCTTTACCTCGAAAACGAAACACGCGCCTACACACGACCCACAATTTTTAAAGTCGTATTCGCCGCTCACCTACATGAAATAAGGAGAGGGTATTACGCACCCTCACTTTCAATGTGAGTGCCCACCACCCGGGCGAGCTGAATGGCTCCCGCGTCGGACTTCACCTTCTGCTCTCCAAAGCGTACGTATGCAAGGAAATGTCACAACGTCTTACCAGTGCTACAACGATAATGATCTCAATATGGAGTGTGTGACCGCAGATCAACATTAGCTGAGCCAAAATTTTCATTATAAGGATAAAAATAGTTTTTAGAGCAGTGGTTTTCAACCTTTTCTGTACCTCGGCCCATAAAAGCCAACCACCATAACCCAACGATCCCATCTTAAACTCGAATAAAGCAAATGTAATATGGCTGTGTAAATAAAAGATCTGCTCGCGACCCCTCCAGAAACGGTTCACGATCCCTGGGTTGAAAACCACTGTTTTAGAGTGATAACACCTATTATTCGAATATTGTGCGGATAATTTTGGGGCGTTGCAGTAAAAGAACTTGGTGGTCGAGCTGTATTTTGGGAGATATATTATTCTTTAGCTGCATTTGGCTGAATGCGCTTTCAGTTTTTTTTCAAAACGCTCTCTTTGTAAAGGATGTGAACGTGTCAGCTTCACGTTCACGACTAATACTTTTTCAGTTACAATTTGAAATGTTGAAAACAACTTGGTAGTTGTACGTTTATTTCATGTCATTTGAAACGAGTGCGATGTGTCTAAAGCTATAGCAGCAATTAATATTTCTTAATCAGAGCGATGTGTTAAACTCGCATCTTTTCGCATATTTGTTTTCACTAGAAAAAGCCTCGTATTTCCTCAAGTTGTTCTCGGTGCTCTGGGGGTAAGAAAGCTTGGTCGGTCCTCTGTCCACTACTCCGTGGCGATTTTCGAGCCCAAGCACGATTACGCAGTGGCTCTGACAGAAGACCATCAACTGGATCCTCAACTGGTCGATCCCCTCCTGAAGCTTGGTGTGGGATCGCTCGGTTTGTTAGTGGGCGAACATAACCTTGCCAAGCTCGATGAGATCGAACAATACTATCATAAGGAAGCTTCTGCTTATGGTCTTCCCGTCCACAGCTTCGTAGATTCAACAACGCTTCGGCCAGTCGCCGAGTTGCCGAACTGGTTGTCAACAGGCTTGAACAAAATATGTTCAGCAAAAGAAGAAAGCAAGCTTTGAAACTCGAAAGTGACGGAATTGCCTCCAAGGTCTTTACAAACGCGCTAGGCCAAGTGCTTGAATGAACAATTGTCAGATAAACGCTGTGTCAATTTAAATACACTATTTTGTTTTTGGGTTACATCAAGGAAAATACGTGGGAACTTTCGCTCCCTAAATTGCTTCGATTTCTAGTGCAATTATTGCATTGCGCTGCCGTAGCCCACGCGTGACCTTGTGTTATTTGTGACGACATCAGGCACTTCGTCGCGCTCACTAATTACATGCCAGACGTCAATCCTTGTCCGCAACCGGTCAAATCATCGATGCACGAGGAGCTGATCTCTACCGATATGCCGTAAGCGTTTGTGCCCGAAGATATTTAAAGAAAATCTGAAATATTTGAAATGTGAACGGTTTCCGAAATCCTTGAGCACTTTGAGTTCTTAACAGATGCTTTGTGTTTATAATGTTTCTTGCGTGGGTTTCAATCTTAACTTTTTCTATGCCATTAATGATTAAACCCGGGCCTGAAATGTCCATACTGCGAATTTACATCATAAACACTTTTGCTTCTTTGGTGAATTACTTATGTGTGCCATTATTGCTTTTTAATTTGCAGTAGGTGACGTACATGATGACTAATTGATTCTACCTCAAATCTCTCTGCCTCCTTTTTAACATTTTTAATGTAAAACGTCAACACCTACAAGTGAATCTAAACTGTATGGTTTATAGTAATGTTGCGTTTCATAAATGGATCTGTTTAAGGTGTGTCGTGTTCCATTTCTTGTAGTAATTACTCTATATACACCTATGATATGAGTCACACGAAAGTAGCAATAAACTGGTAAACTCCGCGATTTCAACATTGTGTGGGATTTGAATTTTGCTCACAGCAATTTCCATTGCACTTAGAAATTTCGAATAAAGCTCATTTTTTGTGCTTGCTTTGGGCAAGATGTGGAGTATCACTTGTTCTGCCTGTGTTTCCATCATTGCCGGTAGTTTCGATACAGTGTTTCCGATCTGATGTTTGAAAAGGACTTGTTTTTGTTTGGGTCTCGTAAAAATCTGCGTTCCAATTTCGCATCCGGAGAGGAGTAAACTGAAGTTTTGATTTGTAAAAAAGAAAAATTCGGTTATTGTATTTTGTGAAAATGAAGAAATTTAACTTCAATATTTTTGGCTTACTCTGCTGAAACTTGAAGCCTTGAAAATGTTGAGATCACTTTTCTCACGAATCACGAGCAAACGATTCTGACGTTGTGGAAGACGTGCGACTTCAAATGTTATCATTTTACTTCGGGAAGCGCTTCAAGGTTGAAATCAACGCGCAGCTGCTCAAAGTTTTTTCCTCAATTTTGAGCCTACCATAAAAAAGTTAAGAAGAGCATTTCTTACAAAGTTCAGCGACAACATGTACTCCGTCTGTCTTATGTATGCAAATAAGCTCTCTTTGAGAAAATGGTAAGTGGGGGTAAGCAAACTAAGCGTTGGTTCGGTTCGATAGTTACGAAATAATAAAATACGACGGATTTGTGCAGAACGTCACAGCTTGTACAGTGAGAAAGCTACGTTTGTTTTGTTAAGGTGCCGCTTAGTTGCTTTGCGAACCGCTACGTCTTTGGCAGAATGTAGCAACAATACAATCTGCGTTTCACTCAGCCGCAGTGATTACGCTACCGGTACGCAAATTTTGTCAGCAATTAACACGCTTGTAGCGATCCGTTTACCAAACTGCTTTTCTTCTTGCGAAATGGTTGTTTGTGAAGTACAGATTCGATACTTCTGCATCAGGGGGTTCACGTTGATAAGAATCATATTCGAATGGACATGTCTTGCTTCCATAACGGCTTTTCGAGTCTACAGGCAAACTGATATATTTTAAATCAGTTACATGATTGGAAATTTTGGTGACCCTCGCAAAAGTTAAAAGTATATTTGGGAAGAAATACTCGATGCTGATTCTGATATTGGCACAGTTCAGTGCAAACTTTAAAATTTCTGAAAAGCAATATCACTGCAATGTAAATGTTGCAGTAATTATTATAGAAATTTTATTGAGCTTAGACAAAAGAATTATCATTTGCCAATGGTCAAGCAATATATGCCAGATCGAGAAAGGTTCCAACGAAACAGAAATCTGTAGCCTGCACGCGGATCGTCGCGCAAGAGTTGGTTGGAGTGGACGGAAGTATTTTGCGATATTCACTAGGATCTCCATTACTAAAGTCGAATGTGAACTAGCAGAGAATTTAGAAGTATTTTTCATAAATTTAGCAACAGACCTTTTCTTTTCATCTTTAAATTTCGGTTAGCATGGTCGCAGGCGTATGCCTCTGCCGTTGCATGCTGTCCTTAGTTTCATCACAAAGATTTTTAATGTGATGTTCCCACACCGTTCTTTGCGCCCTGTGGAAGTAAACACAAGGAGTGTTTCCGAATTACATTTTACATATTCAGGGTTAATCGCTGCTGAAGAGGCGTTGCTGATTGCGTTAGGACACACCTATCAACAGTCACCATCGCTTGAAAGTGCTGATGACACTTTGTATGTTGTGTTTTTTTGATAATTCATTTTTTTGAACCCAGAAAGGCGAAGTTTTCCGTGCTGGGCATTGTTTCATTGCAACAATGTCCCATGTACTTTATTTAGCATAATAACTGGTATTTTTCTGCACAAACGTACAGGTTGTTTTAGCCGCTTAGCTCTATGGGTCAAGCTCAATAGAATTATGTATTTTATTGAAGTATACCCGTAAGTATTAAAAATAGTTAAGTATATCCTTACGTATTGAAGTCTCGTACATGTAAATGTTGACCAAGTCAGTATCAGAAGTGCGTAGCAAAGCAACGCCACATTTGCCAGGCAAGTTACAACGTTATCTGCTGCCGAATGGACAGTATGAATTTTCTGTAAAGTGTGTGGTTCGTGATGATTCACGACTTTTAAGAATTGCCCAAGAAAAATATTTGTCAGCCAAGCTTTGTTCATGTTCAACTGAAAATTAGAAATAACGTCTAGTACGTGTTTTGTCCCACGGCGTTCTGCCATCCAGATGTTTCAGTCACTGCCAGTTTAAAGTGTTTTCTTCATTCATTATACGTAGCTGGTGGGTATAAAATCCGCGCTGAGGGACACCATCACAGTGGTGACAACGAAATTTTTCAACGGATTTTCCGTGACTTTCAACCTTAAAAAGTTATCGACTGCTTTAGTTTCAACATATATTTGGATGTTAGGAACTTAAGATTACGGATTTTAACCATTATTTATTTACGTGGTTGGCTCAGACGCATCTTCCATGCTATAAAGCAGGGGTCGGGAACCTTTTTGGTTAAGGGAGCCAAGAAACCCACATAATTTTAATTGTATTTCCGTGAGAGCCATATAATATTTTTCAACATCTAATTCAACTAACGTGTGCATTTTCAAGCAAAATCAACAATTTTAAACAATGGTAAATGTCAGAATTTTCGCTTTAATAACATGCTTCTTGCTGTTAATGCGACTTCTGGCGCTGCATGGTGTTGCTGATGGCTTTATAGGAAATTAAAGGCAATACTGAAGAACAAACACCGGACAATGCACCAGAAACTGCTGCATTCGGCCATCGTTACACCGACTGTCTTGTTACAACTGAATATAACATGATGTTCAACATAGCATAATCACAAGAAATATAAGGCGTTGAAGACCACTGAGGCTGGGCCAAACACACAAGCAACCGTTTTTCCCGCTATGTGTCCCGCTCTGGCTGTGCCCAGCTGTAAAGCTCATGAATGTAAACAGCGAATAGATCGTACCCCTGTCTCACCGGTTGGCTACGTTTTTTTCGTTCATATTTTCTTTTTATGCGTTTATTCAACTTTTCTGTTTTTCAACATGTTCTGTTTATCCCCTGCGGAGAAGTCACCTGCAACCACGAGCGCGGACAAGGGAGCTTTTTGTCCACCTGCATTTCATATATAACATGATTTCAAGTGTTATTGCGCTCACGTTATTGTTGGTTTGTTTGGTTCAGAACTCTGACTTTCAATAACCTCCCCCGACCGTGAAAAATATCTCCTGTCGCCATCGGTGTCGGAAAGATGTTTTCCAAAGAGAAGGGCAAAAGGATTCTAGGAGCGGCCAAAAAGGAATTTTCTCAGGGGGTGCAATAGTGGTGAAATTTTTTGTACCAACTCGAAATTAGGCGAACAATTTCTCTTTAATAAAAATTTAATAAAAAAATATCAAGTTTCAAAATTCAGGAGGTAATGCACCCATGCCCCCTTTTCTGACGCCCATGCCTGCCGCTGGTATTGACCACAACGATAATGCGAAGAACAGTAGTTTATCTTTTTTTTGCCGGGTAAAACTGTACCTCGATATGCTGCTGCTTATTAGAAAATTGCCATGCACTTTTTGATGAACAGTTTTTCCTGCGTTTTGCAGCCCGAATAAAGCCCAACACAAGCGCTATATGTCTTTGATTTCTGCGAAAGATAGCCTGAAGGCATTTTCAGAAATAAACTACCGCGTCATTTTTGCACTTTAGGAAACCGTCGATTCATGGTACAGAATTAGCTTTTTCGTTCTCATGGTTTATTAGTGTGATATATTGGTCTTACATGCAGTGATCTTAAAAGTGGAAACACCTACGGGCCACGTACTGGTGCACCAGAGCAATAGTTACTGTAACTGGGAAGTTTTGTGTAGATGCTCAATCAAAGAGGCTGCTGAAACTTCGTTATAACTAATCTGCTGCGGAGCTTCATAAGCCACTTTTTGTAAAATCTTGCTTTCTTTGACATCAAAGCCACCTAAAAAGATTTGAGCTTTAACATTATGTCTAAGGCATAATTGATAAAGGGTTCCGTTGTATCTGGAACAAGATATATTTTGTATTCACATGTGTTAATGGTGTACTACTTCAGAAATGCGAGAAGCATTTGCATACTAACAATACACAATGCAGGGCCGCAACCAGGAACGGGCAAACCGGGCTAGGAATCCATAGCAGGAATCCATAGGCTACCAATCGAGGCTACCGCTGCACAGTGTTGCCATTTTAGTTGACTTGCTGCTAAATCTAATAGGATTTTCTCACACTGTTAGCTGTAAAATTTTCAATATTGCAGTTAGCTGATTTTCTAACAAGCACATCCAGCACCTACCTTCAATCACGTGCGATTTTTTGTTCTGTATGAATGTTGTTCTCTGTGTTATTTGTATAATGTGTTAATAGAAAGGAAGACACAGGTTAATACTGATGCTCAAGAAACAAGTAGAGCTTCCAAGTATTATTTGTATAATGTGTCGTCTATTCTTCTGTGTTTTTTGTATATTAACTGATGTCAAAGATTGATTCATTTATTGGTTTTACATCTGAAAACTTCAAAAGGACTACTGCAAAAATATAAAAAAGGCTTTTAAGCTTATAGTGAAACAGTATGTGGGGTGGTAATAATCATGCAGGAGCTTACGCTTTTCTGAATTTATCATCATGTCCTCTCTTTTAATTGATAAGCAGCGGTGGCGAACCGGGGGCGCAAGGGACTAAGTCCGCCACTTTTTTTCTGGAGAGCCTGGCGCCCCCACTTTTACATTTTGAATTTTGCTTAAATATGTTCAAGCAACACAATCAGTATTGGGTCCATTGTGAAAGCAAATCGCTTAATGAAAAATATCTTCCATAGTTTTTTTGACGTGCACTTGTGCCTCCCACTTTGAAAAAGGTTCCTCCACCACTGTTGGTAAGCTCATCATAACAAAAAAGCAAGGTCGTATCATGGTTGACCGCACATCGATGACGTCATAATCGTTGCCAAAAGTGACTCCCTCCCGAAAATTTTCGCTGGTTGCAGCCTTGATACACAGCGCAAAAGACGGTGACCATTCACATGCGAGCGACGCTGGGAGAGAACGAGAAAGTAAAATGCACTCGCAACTACCGCCAGCTTTCACCATCATGCAGAAGTGTCACATAATTAGAAAAAATGAAGATTGGTAAAAAGTACCCAGCCATTGGAAGTGAGCGGATAAAGAGGTTAGATGAAGATGTACAGTTGTGACTAAACGCGACTAGGTTGTTTCGAATCTTAGGTGTTGATGAAATAGGCAACTTGCTCCTGTCAAAAAGTCACCGCACTCGTGCATCTTTTTCAAAGTTGGCAGACATGCAACGAGGCCGGCCTGTAACACCCTTCTGCAAAATTTTTCGCTCCCTCCTGGAAAAATGTGTTGGACATAGCTTAAAACTATTGGACATAGTTTAAAAAATTTGGATCCCTCTCAGAAAACTCTCGCCCCGCCTGGTGTCCCATGCTGGTTACGGGCCTGCATCGGGGTCAAATCAAAGTAGTTTTTTTATTCTTCGCATGCAATGCTACGGATTTATTTAACGACAATTGGAGGTAAAAAGTCCGACTCCACTTTCTCGCTTCCAAATTTCTCCGACTCCGTTCTTAAAATTTACGACTCCCGACTCCTTAACATAACGTGAATGAAGTTTGGCTGTCAACATTGGCAAAAAGTGAGCTAAATTATTTCAAAAATAAGCATTTTGTTATTATCGGTAGACAATGTCGCCGTTCGGAAACCGTCTACAGCACTGACCGTATTCTCCTCACTAAAACGACTGCCGCATTTGCTCGTATAGTGGGTTTAACTTTTCGCATTATGGCTTGCCGTTTCCTACTCACTGTTGTATTCCGTACGTGAGATCTGGTTTGTATCAACTTGTCATTCGCGTCAAGGGATTTCGTGTGTCCGCGCAATGACCTCAATTACCCACTGCATTTCGGTTCTATCCATCGGCGTGGATCTGGCATTTTTGCTATCATTAAGCCACGCCGTGCGACTATATTGCTTTCAAGCTCTTTACGAACTTGCAAACTTTTTATGCAACGCGGCTCAATTTTGCATTTTAACCTTTTTTCGCTGCTTTTAACTGTAGCCTGCCTGCGCTTGGCAGTTCGTACTCAGACAGTCGCTGACTAAACTTGCGAATTTGCAACTTTTTGCTAATTTTCTATTGCCTTTTATGTGTTGTGGTGATTTGTTTGTTCAATCTTTGTTTTTTTTACTTGATTGCTGTTGCTGACTTCATTTACTCCCATTATTGCCTGAGTTTGTTACTAGCCTGTTTTTTCCTAGCTCATTCCTAGTGCTGTCACATAGCTCTGGTACTTTTTTTGTAAGACAGACTTTTCATTTTTTACACGTTTTCTGTCAGGTTGCCCAAGCATTGTCCTGTCGCGTATCGTAAATTCTGATTCGACTGACCGATTTATTTTCCTATTAACCTTAGCAGTTTTCGCTTGGAGTTTCTAATCCCCATTTCTTTATTCTCGGTAACTACGTAAACAAGTACACTGTCGCGATCCGTAGTGCAAACTACCTTTTCAAAACGTTGGGAGTCACAGCCCGTTTCCCTTCACAACGCCACAGGTTGCTTACGCTCGGGCACGTGTTATCTCCGATCGTTCCCGCACTCTTCACTTCTAACTCCATCGCTATGTCAACTGTACCACAGCAAGACCTTTTCTCTAGTACACAACCGCACCCTGTGGTTTCCAGCGTACTTACTTCGGTCTCTAGTCTT
>JGI24021J15306_10008794_pt1 | contig 12440 bp, 7 predicted proteins | sample Ectturendosymbi1_FD_15306 | JGI IMG/M metagenome (IMG submission 15306)
CCAGTTTTGCAACAAGGGGAGCTGTCAATGGTCTGTGTAGGACTTTCAGAAAGAGACCTGAAAAATTTTGGGGGGGCCAGGCAAAATTTATGTGGGGCAGTGGCACCCCCTGGCTCCGCCCCTGCATGATTAGATTTCAGTCACACATCCGGCTTTGCTCATGAAGATAACACTGGCATTGATTTGCTACGATAAAGAGTGTTAAAGATAAAGCTGACTCTCGATTTATGGCCGCTCCTGATGCAAGTTTTAAATCAAGTTGGGTTCATTTTACGGTATATGTGAGAATTTTTTGAAACAAACACTTCCGCCAAGACAGGATTTGTGAATAAACCAAGAAATATCAAAGTGACTTCGTAAAAGCGTCTCGAGTATAAAGTTTAATACGAAAATTCTCATCTGATATATTTTTGCGACACTGTACCAAACTACGCAGTGACCGCAAAGAGACATTATAAGTTTGGTACTTCAGCTCTATGGATGCATGTTATAGGTAGCATCTTATCAGAAAAGGTAGTCTAATCTAATCAGTGGGACTTCATTTTCGAATAAGGTTAATGGTAGAGTGATCTTGATGTTTTCGTCATTCTGCACAGAGTTCACCAAATGCATTGAAATTTGAAAGGCGCAACGCAGGACAAACTCATGTGCGACATACACAGCTGAGACACAAACCAGTGGAGCAGACTATCCGAAATAAACTTGTGTCTATAATAGGGCTCCAAATGTCTGGAATTTTGGTGTTAAAATTTGTGTTCGGAACTAATTTTTAAAAATGCTGTAACGTCCGGAATTTCGACAGTTAGTAATTTACGTTTAACTTGAAACAATATGCATGTGCGGTGAAGATAAGAACTTCAACTTTTGAGGTGGATTGATAGTTGTGAGAACATACTGAAAAATGCCGTTTAGCACTTTTTTTGTTGCGAAAAGCGGCCACTGAGACTGTCAGGAATTTTGCCTCGTCAGATATGGAAACCCTGGTCTATAGTATAACTGTATGTTGATCGCAAAGCTGGACCTCTGAGAGCGACCGCTTATTTGCATGCGTCCCCACCGGCGTTCCCTCTACAAGGGTTCACTAAATTTACCTTGAGGTTTACTGAAGTGTTCTGCTTGTGCCGTATTATTACTGCTATTATGCACACGCGAAAGTTACAACTAATATGTTCCCTGAAAAAAGCATTCGAAACGTGTTGAATATTTTCCTACAGTTGTGAAGACATGTAAAAGCAAGGTGTTTTTTCGCAATGTTCAAAACTTTGTTTATTTAAAACTTGATGTCACTCATTCCTACCGTGCGTAGGTTGCAGTATTCCTCGAATGCTCGATATTTTCATTCTTATAAGATAAAATTAGGCAAGACTACTTCTGGGCACTAACTGCTCCTTTAACCTCAAAACCTCATTAGAATGGAAGTACTCCATAGCGTTCTGGCAAAAGAAAACAACTCTATTGGTTACATCTACGGTATTAGAAATGGGACTAAGTCTGCAAAATACCAGCTGTTTCAGTTTCACCTTTGTTGTGTTCGTCCAAAGCTGTTCGCATGCATCAGACTCCAAAAATGTAGACCATGTGTGGATGCAAATCTGAATCAGATATTGCTTTTGCTTAGCCGCTTCCCTAGAAAATTTTTGTGGACGTCGATGTCCTTTTTTGAGAAAAAGGACAGGAATCAAGGGACACTAGTTTAAAAGCACCAGTGAGACATTGCTCAGATGAAACATGTAAGCGACAGAGAAATTTGTTGGAAGCAGTTCTAACAATGACGCCTTTCCCTATTTCTGCTTATGCCTCCTTCTCATCGGCTGCGGACAGTAGCACTTTTACGAGAAATGCAATCCTCAGAAGGCCTTCCACATGCAGAGGTGGATATTAGCATTTTGGGGCCCGAGGTAAACTCTCAGAAAGGGGCTCCAAAACTACACGTTACAGTTGTTGAGGGAGCCCCCTTTGGCACATTTGAACATAATTTTTGCTTTACTTTGGAAAACGCATGACTTGTTTAAGAGCTTATTAAATGTGACTCTATAGTGATTCATAACCTTTTTGACAAACCAATGCCAAAACTAAGTGCAGAACTCTCAAATGGGGACCCCACGGTGTTTGAAAAACGGCAGGCCAAACGCGACCGCCATCGTTCGCCAACCCTAATGTCCACAAAAATTTGGTTTCCGTATCGTCCTCTTTACAAACATTTTGTCTTATAATCGCACTGGCGATATGGGCAGATCTTATTTTCGCATGTGTCTTAATTTTGTAAAAAATAATATCTTACTTCCCGTTTTGCGTATATTCCCAGTTGCACAGTCACTTTTCAAAGCCCTGCGAGCAGTGTTCAGTTTTGAGGGATCCTGAGGTTTGCTGCAATATGGGGGAGAATATGCACCGTCTTGATGTGTACGAATTAGGTTACGCACAGGAAGGGAATGGTGAGAAGCCCAGAGGCGATTCGGAGGCTGGAATTTTACCAAAAGCTGCTCTGTAATATGTTATAATCCACCTTCAGTGTATGCAAACGATTTGTTCATTTTCTTCATTGAAAGCAAACTGCGGAATGCAAGTGTGTTTTTTGAAGAATGCTTGCTTCGGTTTCGTTACTCACTTTTTCACTCCTTTCAGAACGTCATGACTGGTCTGCCGTTCCCCCTGTCACGCGACTAGTTTCACTGGTGGTGACTCAATGGTAACACCGCGCGTGAGCTCTTTCAAACCCATCTACGTGGAGTAGTATAGGTTGAACAGGCCGCAATTACCCTTTTTCAACTCTTCGGTATGACCGAGCGGGATTCGAACGTAGTCTAACTTAACAAATTTTCTAAATTTCTGTTTTTTTTAAAGGCTGCCTGTTATTCAAGCTTTTTAGTGCCTTGAGTGCTGCAAAAAGAAATTTTCCAAATCTACCTCAAAGTAACTCAAAGAAAAAAGCGTTCCCCAAACCAAGCATTTTTGCTCGTAACTTTTAAAGCACGGTACAATCTTTTCGTATTATCAAAAGCTACCTATTAATCACAGGCTCAATCTAGATTTAATGCTGTTCAAAAATACAAACATCACCAAAGCCATTCAATCCCGGAAACTGACAAACTTTTTCACTTAACGTTAAGGAAATTTACTCTGGCAAATGAAGCTAAGTGCGAGAATAAGCTCCTCTGTGAGAAGAAACAACGTTTACCGTTAATGCAGCTTGCAACTCGATATCGACAAATTCCAGTATGTTGATTGCAGTTTCAAACAACAGTTTGCCATAAATGGTTCTCACGCAAAGTGTGGTAGGCATGTAGTACATTGCCTGGAATGCTGTGAGAGCTATAAGCGCATAATGAGATAAGTTTTTCTAGGCTGTCTTAATTTTTATTGGTAAACGTCACGCCGCGTAATATCTCATCTGGAATATCAGAATATCGGCTGCAACAATCATGAGCAGAAGTCCTGAACGACTTCACATCATGCCAACTCTGCCCTTACTGTGATAACTTGCAGCAATTGTTTCGAGGGTACTTTATGAACGGACAACGATGGATCAACCGCAAACTGCAGTTATCTGCGATAACGAGTGCTCATAAGATAAAGTAAAGTGCGAAGAATAAAAGTCTTTGCCTAAAATACACTAACTGCGCAAAAACGTGTGTTGGTCTCAAATCCTAGAACTTAGAACTTAAAGTATCAGATTTTTACATAATGACATCCTGCGATATATGTGAGTCTTGATGGTCAGATGAACCCTTGAAAGAGTGCCTTTACTTCTGAGATCAATTGCTGTCGCAAATGTGTTGCTGTTGCTGTAGCAAAATTAAAGAGCAAAATTTTTGCTATCAACATTTTAGGGTAGCACAAATTTTCTTAAACGTTTTCATTTCTTTAAGATATTTAAGATATTTTATTGTTGTAGAAACAAGTTTTGAAGGAAATTATTGTTATTTTATTCAACTAAATTTGTTTGTACGTCATGGTGATGCAGCTCAGAGTTTGCAAGAACAAATGCTAGGCCTAGCCTTGCACAGGTTAACTTACTTGCAATGTTTCTTAAGGTGTTGTGAGGGACCGAGGCGGTCTCTGAAATTTTTCCAAAGGTCTCACAAAATACAGCAGAAACTCGCCACCATCTGAATACACTATAACCTTGCGTTACGACCATCTCGGTATTCAGATAGAATAGTTGCGATCTCTTAAAATGTCTTTGCGGTCAGCAAGGTCAAACTTAAAAAACCCTGGTTACTTGCAAAGCACTGTACTTCATATGGTAGTCATAATTATACACCAATATCAGTCTTATCTTACAGACGAGAATCATGGCAGAAAAGGTGTACAACTACGCAGAAATTCAAACTGCTTGATTCAGCATTCACCGCCACATTATACAAAGGCCTACTTCCTCAAATTTCACTCAATGTAGTTCCCGATATAAGTTCCTGAGACGTGCATTTGGATCATCACTCGTCACAGAACCTCCTGGCACAAAATTCATACTTTCGCCTGTCAATTCTTTGAATCAAACTATTGTCTTCACATTGTTGAACCTCATGCTGTATATAGGCTATAGTAAATCAAAACTTACTGCATAAACTTAACTTGTACTCTGTGACTGCCGCCAGGCTCTGGTTTAAGTGTTGATAGCATGAACAGCAACCAGTGGCGTACGCAGAAAATTTTCATGGGGGGGTTCATTCAGTGGCAGATGGTGGTCATTTGTATTTGGTTTGCGCTGTTTGTGACGTCACAATCTGTCGTCATATTCATGTTTTCAAGCGAAGTTTGTTGACATAATAGGCATATTCTTCTACACACACTCCACTTATTTTTGTAAAAAATCAAGCCCTATACACTCGCCTTATAATAAACTTTTTGTAAAATATCAAGCTCAAGGGGGCGTTTCAACCCCAACCCCCCTTGCGTACGCCCTTGACAGCAACATTGTGATCGCTCTTTTCTATCATGAATTTTTGCCAGTAAAGAATTTCAAGTATACGACCGTTCATTATATTTGCAGAGGTTTTATCCCTAGAGAAAAATGCCAACGAATTTGTCACCAAATTCTGCGTGAAATTTTTGGCAAATGCTGTTACAATCCTCAAATTTGTGGAGTCGCATTTTTACTTACCCAGCCTTTTGCGAATTATTGCATGCTCACACCGTGAAAAAACTGGTGTTCCGAATTCCACTAACGCTTTGTTTATACAATAAAGGCGGCTTCACACAGAATCCGGTTACGGCTTACGATCCGGCTTATGGCCAACGGCAGTCTTCACACAGGCTCCGTTGGCCGTATCCGGCTGAATTTTCTCGGTTTCGACCGGCTTCTGGCTTACTTAAAATTGTTTTAAATAAGCCGGATTGCCGTGATTGTTGGTGATGGTGTTCTTGCTGCATTTGGGAAGACTGATGTTGGCCATAAGCCGGTTCGTAAGCCGTAACCGAATTCTGTGTGAAGCCGCCTCAAGACCGATAGCTAAATCGTGGACGTGGTGTAAGTACTGTTTTTAAACATAGTATGCCTATGTATTGGCGAATTCTCAGATTTTCCGTTATTGAAGGCGTTTGCTCAAACCTTACAGTACTTGTTTGTTGAGCCGAAGCACAATTGACAAGCTATTTTCTACTACACTATCGGGTCCATATCCAATTAAACCAGTGGTGTAGGAGGCGGGGGTGCAAGCACACCCCCAAAAGTTTTGATTTGTTAAAAATCCGGGAAAAAAAACCCTGAAAATTTGGGCAAAATCTCTGAAAATTTGGGCAAAATCCCTGAAAATCCAAACAAAATCCCTAAATATCTAGGCAAAATCCCTGAAAATCCAAACAAAATCCCTAAATATCTAGGCGAAATCCCTGAAAATCTGGGCAAAATGGCTCCCAACGTTTTTTGACTTCGAAAAATGGCGCCCAAGGATTGCAGAAAAACAAGTGAAGACCATTTTTATTGAGGTCACACCGCAAAAACGGTCGGCAAAAGTTGCACGACAACTTTTTGGGCAAGTTTGGGAAAATTTGGGCGGAAATCCTTTGCACCCCCAAAAATGTGCTTGCTCCTACACCTATGTATTGAGCCCAAGCATGCAGCGTCGATGCAACTTACATGCCTTTGCTGCATTCTTGCGTTTCTGAGGTCTTGCCCTTGTGCAATGGTACAGTAGTTGCGTTCGGTGAGTTTTTCTCAGCCACGTGAACGTGCTGGTGCAAAATTCTAAGGTATTCTGTTACCATTGTTTTTCAGTTTTTTTATTCAAGCTTAGACGATATCCGATTTTACGGGAGTTTGCAAGAAGACCAATGTTTTCGTTTTCCTCGTTTTTGTGAAGCTTCAATGTCAGTATTACTAAAGAATGTTGCAAACTACCTTGCATATTCGTGCGTAGCAGGAAGTATGTTAATCAACACTGAAAATCAGCACGAAAAATCGGAACTTTCTTTCAAACATTTTTTTACAAAAAATCACATCGCTGTAGCAAACCCCAAACTATGAGTTTTTGTATAGTTTGTGGGATTGTTTCACGAAGTGTCTGATTTAACCGAAAACAGCGGATTGGAAGACAACCTCTGTTGCGGAAGCGTGTGTTTGATGCATGGAAAATGTTTTCATATTTTCGCATGTAGTGCGGAGATAGGTCGATTGCGTCTTCAGCCAAGACGAACTACTTTTAACTAATTGGGTTGTGATGTTGGCCATAAGACATATGGCCCCGTGTTTTTAAAAACAATTTTTCCATTTAACGAAATCATGAATGAAATTTAATTCACAACAATTTGTTTTTATAGCCTGATGTTATGGACTCGCGTTACGCTCAGCAACTCCTAAAAAATTAGGTTCGTCGTTCCTTTCGCGATTCACTTCACTTTGAAACTTGGTATCAGGTCTTGCAAACGTAAATCAGCTATGAATCACTGGCAGTATTGTGCGTTGTGCCACTGTTTCCAAGTATTTATGTACTACCGTCACAATTTCCAGAAACAGTATAATCATGAGAGGTGGCTTTTTTAAACAAACCAGATCTTTAAAACCAACAAAAATGGTAAACGTTTTCTGTGAAAATTTTTCGTTCTTGATTAGTTGAACTCCGTTTCAAAATAAATGCATTAGTTAATTTTACTTCTTGATTAACTTATATTTAAAAATATTATTGCTACATTCGTATTCTTTTTGTTCTTCATCGTACATTTTTGTGGACATTCGCAAGTCAAGGCGATTTGCTAATTATTTTTGGAAAAAAAAGAAACAGCCAGCATTTTTTCACCAAAACAGGAATGATATCCGCATGAATGGAAATTGGAGTAAGTTTTTAGCAGTTCTCTTTCCTGTGCTCTTATCTGCGTAAAGCTGAAAATTGTGTAAGGCAAAACAACCGACGTTTTCGCATTTTTCAGTTGTTAAGAACAGTAATACATTTATTAGCATAGGAAATTTTGTTGCTTTCCAGGGCGAGCGTTATTTCCGTCCTATAACTTCTTGCCCGCATCCAATTGCTAAAAAACATTTGTTTTCAAGTAGCATCCACTTCCACTAAAACACATTTTTGCGTATTTTCCGGCCTGGGCGTCATATAGGGGAAGGTGGGGCACAGTAAGACTAAGGGCACAGTCGTCTTTTTTGATTTATTCAAAAAGTTGAAAACACTGAACTTTAAAGTTTCCCTGGTGATTTAGTCTCATACCAGCCGTAGCATTAAAGTGAATTTTTCCTTGATAGGCAGCCGTTGTTACGCGTTACAGGGAAAGTTGTGTTTTGTGTACCCAAAAATAATTTATAAAATCGCATTTAGATTTGGGCATTGCCCACGTTAATCAACATCTTCTGTTCTGAGTATTTGTGACGTTGTAGTCAGGGCAGTGCAACATTATTTGATAATGCCAGATTTTAAATTCTTTTTAAGTTGAGTTGGTACTTCTTCATTTTATATTTTAGATATGCATGGGGCACACTCAACACATTGCCACTAGGTCAGTTTAAACAAGGTAAAGCTTGAGGGGTTATATTGGAATGCAGTACAGAATAATTCTAATCTATGAGCATTTTTAGGTTTAATATGTGCTTAGAGGCACATTATATTTGTATGGTAAAGCATGAAGTTCAGCATACTGCATAGGTTTCATTTAATGTTTGGTAATCATACAAATTTGTCTTGCCATGCAGTGATAGTGGGTAATTAGAATGTGAAAAAGTGGAGAGGCAGTCAGCAAGTGCCTATTTTATATGGGATATCACGTGAACATTATGCAATGCATGCAACCCAACTTTTTATTGATCAGTCAGGTGTACCCCGTGCTCATGTCGAGTGTGCCCCAGGCACGGGGACACTCGACAGAAAAAGTACCCTTTTTAAATTGATTGTAAATTTTTTTTCTGAAGGGTGTTGTTTTCATGTTTTGGCATGATGTTGTGTATATAGAGTTGTTTTATTGTGTGACAAATTTTGAGCTTGTTTGGACATGAAATAAAGTAGCAGTGGTTGAAAATGCAAAAAGTTGTCGACTGTACCCCACCTAAAGCTTTTTTCTCCTTTATACATTTTTAAGCATGTTTGGCTGCCATTCAGAAAAATATTGATCAGCCATGCCTGTATTAGTAAAACCATGTAGAACTTCGCATCCTTCCAATCTGCTTAGGATTACCATAAGTACCTGTTTTTGCGGACGTGTTTCAGGCAGTTTCTTCTTTGACGTGGAAAACCAGAGGGGCCACAGGCAACAGAATAAAGCCACTGAAGTCAGGGTTGTGACAGTTGCGAAACGAAACTTGTGAAGTCTGTCGGAAACAAGGGAGATGACTCGTGAAAAGTTCCGATTCGCGAAAAAACAATAAATGACCGCTTTTTTTGCTCTTAACTTTATTTTTAATAAAAACATTTCGTAAATTTCCTGGGATATCAGACGACTTTACAGGAAATGTTGTCACAGCAGGAAATGTTGTCACATTATGTTGTCACATAATTCTGCCTTGTTCTGATTCAAGGTATACTAAAATTTTCATGACCGTATTGAAAGTTTGGCAAGCAACTTGCACAAGGTCCCGTTTAGCAATAGAAACAGTTATGGTTACTCGAAATGTAATCATACTTGGTTGTTTCAGATCGGAAATTTTAGGCTAACGCATCTTACATATAACTTCGTGGTTCTTGCTCAAAAACAACATGCCAAGCGTGGAGACATCAGGTAAGGACGGATATATTTATATTTTGACTAAAGAATGCACGTTGCCGTGATAGTAAGGGGATTTTTACTTGTGTTTCACTGGCGTGCAGAGGGGTGGGCGAACGGGGCGACGGCCTCGGGCATCGAAGGCAGGGGCCATCCAAAGAGTGAAATTACAAAAATTACATTTTATTAAAATACTGCAACAAGATGCTCCTCCGTATTGTAAGGCTACTAACACATGCCGCATAGATTTGATGGAAACTTTCTTGAGGGAGCATGCAAAGCTAAGTTGAGTGACTCGAGAGAGATGAAGCACTGCCATCGTTGCCTTAAGACCTTACCTCCTATCTCTCTTACCCCCTTTGTAGGCTGCCAATTCCTGCTAAACTATTTTTAATGAAATTTGTGACTTGTAGTCTTCAAAGTATCTCTCGATTCTCTCTAGAGCCAGGGTTCTTCAACTGGAGGGCGTGGGAGGTTTGCAAGGGGTGTGCGAGTATGGCAGCAACATATTGTTGAAAAGTGTTAAATGTATTGTTTTTACCATTCGTAGATTTATTATCATTTCACTGCAAAAGCCATAATCAAAACAAAGCGGACAGTACAATGAACAAAAACCAAGACCTCTTTAAACTAACTGGTTCAAAGTTGGATTTATGAGTAAAGAACGCTTTGTGTTTCGATGGTGTCTTGTCTGCATGGTTTCATTTTCAGCGGCAATGCGAATTTCGTCGCAGGACTATATCATGCGCGACGATTCGGCAATAGATTCGTCGCTGTCGATTGTTGTATAAAAGATCAAAAGGGTTAGGGTTAGAAAAGGATTAATAATTGAGATCTAAGACTAGGTCCAATATTTGTCAGTGGTTATAGTTGTTCCTGTACTGTAGCTTGTTGTGGGTATCTGACATCTAACCAAAAAGCTTTACACAACACATATCAAAAAGTATTCGCCAAAATTTATTCCTTTTCTCTGAGAAGCAAACTAACTGACAAGCAATAATAGGTCAAAAATTTCGCAGAGGTCACAAATTTCGCTTGACACCGGACAACAGCCACCGAGGATATTGCGTTTTACGCATCACATACAAGCTATCAAATTCAGTTTGGCATCGCGTTGCGGCAGGTAAAGGACTTTTCGCGGCAGAGCGCTTGAGAACCTCTGGTTGTTACGATAATATTGCTTCAGCATACTTCAGGAAAAGTGACTTGAAACGTTGCTGTTGCTGCCATGTAACTCACAAATCAAAAGCGAAGGTAAAATGATGCACACAACGTAAAATGAAAGGAAGAAAAGACGTTTTATGAGCGCGTGGATTGAATGCGATAATGTCCATAAAAGAGATTTCTGTGAAAATTTTGAGAATGCCCATAGAAAATGAAGATTTGCACTGACTTAAGAATGTTTGTGAAGATGTAATGATATCGCCACAACATTCTTCACCCAAAAGGTTCAAAGTTGAAATTACGTTTCTTTAAAGTTGTCAGAGGATGAAGAAATTTTTGTTATACACTACTACATCCTTGTGAAGTTCAAATAACTTTAATGGCAATAAACATGTCCGATCTATGGCTATATCTCCCCCTGCAAAACCGTTTTACATTCACATTTCGCTGACGAGCCTTAACTGGACAAATTTTGTAAAAAATTTAGTAGAGATGCATTCTGGTTCAACACGAAAAAACATCGATAAGTTGAACTTTCATGCATAAGTGCATTACTTCGTGAAGAGGTTTTGGATAAATTGAATTTTAAAATGCTGAAATACAGTGATCTGACAATTGGCTTTTAGGGAAACTCCGAAGTAAAACTGTGAAGCAACAGTCGTAGATTTTTCGTAGGATCCACACAAAGCAAAACCAAGGTGACTATCAAAGGTTTCATATTAAGAAATGGTGGAAACTTTTGATTGGTTGTCGGGTTGATCATGCCGTGTTGTGCTTGCAGACGCACCCAAAAAAGTAACAAAAAAGAAAGTAGTTAAGAAAATCGTTAAAAAGAAAAAGGAAAGTGTGTCCGAGGAACCCCGCAAACTCAAAAATGTAAAACAGGATGCTTCTGCTGACCCAAAGCTTGAAGAAAAGGAAAAAGAAGTAGCGAAAGAAAACCCAAAACTTGCCGGTAAGCTTTATTCGTTTTCTTGCATATTTGGAAATCTTTTCTTTGTATTGGTGTATGCCGAGTCTTGATGGTGATTCTAAGATTGTTTGCTATCGTTTTCATGTTCAGTTTTGTAAAAGAAATACAAAAAAACGACCTTCGAGGCTGTGTCGTGGCATCATTTGATGTCACAAACCTTTTCACAAATATTCCTTTAAAGTTCACCACCAACCTTACTATAAAATCATTATTCCATGACGGCTGCACACAATTTCAGGGCATTAGCCAAACTCAAATGAAAAAAACTGCTAAAGTGAATCTGCCAAAACGCTACTTTCCAATTCAATGGCAAGTTCTACAAACAAATTGATGGCGTGGAAATGGGTTCCCCCATTGTTCCTCTGCTTGCCGACGCAAAGGTGGCTTCACACAGAATCCGGTTACGACTTACGAACCCGCTTATGGCCAACGGCAGTCTTCACACAGGCTCCGTTGGCCGTATCCGGCTGAATTTTCTCGGTTTCGAACGGCTTACGGCTTACTTAAAATTGGTTTAAGTAAGCCGGATTGCCGTGGTTGTCGATGATGGTGTTCTTGCTGCATATGAATTCTGTGTAAAGCCACCTTAATAATGAATTACGTTATAAATCAAGCTCTCACAAACATTAACGTTCAAAACAAGCTAATTGTCCTTTGCCGCTGTGTAGATGATATATTTGTTGCTTTCAACGACATGAGTGCGCTGAACATTTTCTTTAATGCCCTCAACAACGTACATAATAACATCACTTTTACCAAAGAATTGGAGTGCGGTGACTCTCTTCCTTACTTGGATGTTCTAACAGAAACCGTCAGACTGGAATACAAACAACAACGTATGGAAAACGTACTCATTCTGGCCTCTACACGCATTGGACAAGATTCATTCCTCACCAACACAAAATGAATCTAGTGTTTGGATTACTTGACCGGTATTATAAAATCGCCAGCACATATAATGCGATACATAATGAATTCATGAAAATCAAAAGTATGCTGATCAAAAACGGATACCCCAAAACATACCGTGATCGCTGCATCATGAAATATCTCAACAAGATACATGAAGTCCTCATTAATTCTTCCAAAAAAACGCCAATGACAACCAGTGCCGGATTTACCTGTAGGCTATATAGGCTTAAGCCTAGGGCCTCAAGATCCAAGGGGG
>JGI24021J15306_10008795_pt1 | contig 12439 bp, 5 predicted proteins | sample Ectturendosymbi1_FD_15306 | JGI IMG/M metagenome (IMG submission 15306)
GTGCTAAGTGGCACATTCAAAATGTGCTAAGTGGCACATTCAAAATGTGCTACTTCGCGAAGTAGCACAAAATGTGCTCAGAATGAGTTCTACCCCGACTCATTGCTGTCAGATCAGCCCTTTTGACTGAATGTACTTTTGACTAACTACAGCAGTAGCCAGTTAAAGTGAGTCTTATTTATATCGTAAATTGCTTGAATAGGGGAACCGATCTCAATAGATTGTGGATCTTTTATCGCAAACTACTAAGATGCAGAATTAAAATATGAAAGTTATACGAGCGTTGTGACATGTCAAGAAGTGTGAATATATTATGATACACCATATGGTGAGTATCAGTTTGTGGTATTTGAACGTATGATGAATAAAAACTATAAAACCAAAAATTATATACTTTACTGGTGTATATATTCTATAGTGTGAACCATTGAGAAATAGTTTATATTCGGGCAATTAATGAGGGCTGTTAACCAGACTTAGCTTCTACGAGAACGGTCCCTGATTCAGTAATGAGAACCCATGCATAAATGACTCTACTAAATCAAAAGCACCCTAAGATGTCTCCCTATAGGGGACGCATCTGGTGTTACAGTTGTTACATATGTCATGGTTAACTAAACAGGACATGCATTCTAAATTTGTCATGTGAATACTTCAGCCAACCGCGTTCAGCTAAACGCAAAATAACTGCTGAAGCTCTGATGTTATTTTGCCTTATGAAGCAAAATAGAACCAGTACAAAATTGTATGTTGTGCATCATAATACACTTTCCAATAATTATCAGATACGGATATTATAATTTCAACTAAAACAGGATTCGGATCGGATAAGAATATCATTTCTCAAAAACAGGATAGGATGGGATAGCAAAAAAACACTATCCGATCATCTTTGGTGTGCTGGAGTCTGGAGATTTGCTAGAGGGCTACATTAGATAATGGTCGTGCTGTCGATTTTGTGATGCCATTATCTCCTTTTAGCGTGATGCCATTGTCACGAAAATTGGCACATGATGTAATCACCTATCCATGCCATGGCATCACTGTGACATTATCAGTGATGTTACTTTTCAGGAGGTTTGGCAGGTGGTTTTCTTCACTGGACCAGATAAGTTTCCAAGCTATTTTTTTTGTTGAGTTGGATATCGTATAAGTTAATAACCCAATAACAGTGATAGAAGTTTAGATTCAAATAGGATTTGGACTTAGAACTGTCAATTTTCAAATTTGGATTGAATTCTAAAACAAATTGTTGGATCGGTTTTCTATTTGAAAAACATCAATCTGTTCATCTCCAGTGTTTTGACCCTTTTCAATGTTGCCTGTGCATACCAACTAGTAACTGCTGCATAATGTGTTGTGACTAACCACTTAATGTGTTCTTGTGTTGTTTGACCAACCTTTACAATATGGACAAGTAGGAATAAAACACTCAAATAAAAAAATAATCTGAAATTGTTTTAGCTCTTAGCGATTGGACATTCATACAGGGTTTCCACGCAGTATTAAAAGTAATGAAAAAGTATTGGATTTTGAAATCAGTTTTCAAGACCTTGAAAAAGTATTGAATTTGGCCAAAATGTACATGAAAGTATTGAAAAAGTATGGAAATTCTAATTCTAACCGTTTGTTTATTCAAATTTTTTTTCATTGCTGCTATGACAGTTCTGCAGAAGTTTTTTGCACTGTGGTCTATCAATGAAATTTTCGAAAAATGAAGCTAAATGATGGTAGTAAAGTCTTTTAATTTGGTATTGAAAAAGTATGGAAAATAGTTTTTGATAATGTGTGGGAACCCTGTTGTTCATCACTTTCAAATGTATATATATACTTCTCACTTTTGTACTGAAATGAGTCAAGTGAAAGCTATTTGGAACAACTTCGTGTGCTGTGCACATTTTGGTATTTAGAAATAAAACAACATCGGGGGAAATGTAAGTCTATCTAAAATTTGACCCCAGATGTGGTCCTTTCTAAATCCTTACCATCACCATGCCAGAGGTCAAAGGAGTGTTTCACAGAACTGTCTGCTCAACTTGAGCTAAATAAGAGAAAGACTTTTCATGATGCGTATCATGTTGCGCAATGATATCAAGGCACTTGGATGTTTCAGAACATACTTACAGGATATAATGGATAAGCATGGAACTTTTGTTGAAAGAAAAAAGTGAAGTGTGTTCTGGAACATAGAATGGTGCCTTGGACAAAAAAAAAATTCTTTCTGGAACATGCCTGGTACTTAACATCCATGTTAATTTAGTGGTAGTATCTAAATGACCGTATCCATTATTTCGCTTTCTAAGGACTAAAGCCCATATTGGTCTTTAGAAACTGTAACTGGCTTTGTGCCACATATAATGCTGATTTCGTGACATTAGCAAAGAGTGAACCTGGTCGAGTAGTAAGTCTCTATTCGTGTTGTGGAAGAGATTCCTGGTTCAACTGTCTTTGTGGTTGCTTTGACTTGGCTAATACAGATGCCACTTTTGATGTTTGTAAGATGAGTTTAGGCTATAAGTTTTCATCTTGTTTTGGGACCACTTTTGATGCACTTTTCTATGAAGTTTCCAAAACCGGACATGGGTTTAGATTTAGGATTAGAATTTTGGGTTAAGGGTTTAGGGAGAGGGTTTAGAGTTAGGGCTTAGGGTTAGAAAAAAATAAATCGCGTCTTAATAATACAAGCCTTGCCTAAATCAGGGGCGGGAAACCTGGTGTCCCACATGAACATTTGATATGGCCAACAACATCAGAATTTTCATTTCCCAAGTTAGAACACAACATTGTGTCAAAACAAAGCTCCATGTTTAGCAGGTAGGTCAAGAGAAGTCACACTTCCTAGTAAGTTAGATAATGCTAAAATCTTAGGATTATTGATTTTGTGGCCCGCCAACAATAATGCACATTTTATGTGACTTGTGATAGGAGATAGGTTCTCCACACCTGGCCAAATCAACAACCAGCTTAATCCTTCTCTCTAAGAAGCCACTGACATATAAGAATCGGTTAGATATTTTATGCGATTTCGCTTGATGTGGTTTTCAGTCCTTCCAAAGCAAAAACCAGATACGGTCATTTAGACACTGCCAATTTTATATGATTTGATATCGACGAGCAAAACACCTACTGCCAGATCTTGCTTAACATTTAGTGAAAGCAAATGGTTGTCAGCCTCAAGCTAAGTATATTGCAAAAACATTTTAAATCTTGATCTGCACATTCTACACAAATCCTGATGTCATGTCTTCATTTCTCTCCCACTGCGAGATTCCTGTATGACAATATTGAGTGAATGCAGGAATAGCTGCTGTACTGTTTCAGTATTTTACTCACCTCTTAGTGTGGACTGCGTTTGTCAACTAACGCCTACTCTGTAATGTGTTATATCTAAACAATGAAAAAATTTTAATGCATGCACAGTAGAACTCAGCTGTAGTGTACTGGCTTTGCATATTTTAGCAATTCACCTATGTCAGCATAATTTTCTTGGAATGTGTAAAAATCTAGTGTTTAATTTATATTCAAGTCTGTCTATATACAGCTTCTTTTTATCATCACAAAGTGTTTTATTCATTTATAACTGTACTTGTGAAACAGCAAGCACATCTCTTGCAAACGTTACTGTTAGTCTTTGCTATACCATGACAATCTCAGCTTTGAAACACGATGCGCAGCCATTCAGCCAACCTCAATAAGCAAATAGCTATACCACTAGTTTCTTTTGCATTTTGTGTTTATTTGATGGTGTGATACCAGGTGGAAAAAATTATTATATAATGCAGTCTCCAACAGAAAACAGACACATAGTTCATGATTAATTGTCACTGTTGGCAGTTGACACATACTGTATCAGCACTTTTTTTACACTTCTGTAAGGTGCTGATAATATTTGGTGAATTCTACTGCAATAGATAATCTAAATGCAAAAGTGTTATATATGGAAATTTGAAAGGGACATCAAATTTTCTTTGGTTATGACAGCAGATGATGCTCTTTTAGTTGTGAGATTGTTTGGTTCCAGTTGCCTGTGAGCTGATTTTATTTTCCTGAAATCACTATTTGCTGTTCAAACAAAAATTGTGTGCATAGAATAGGTAGCAATATAGATAGCAGTTAGAGACTTGTTTTACAGGTGCATTTTAACCAACAAGTAAAACATTTAAAGTGTATAGAAGTTTTTATCCAAGTTTGACATCTACATAGATTGTTTTATGAAACTGGCGTAAATAATTCTCAAAAACTGCCCTGTAACTAACCCATTATTTCAGGAAAATCACTTGGTGCTGAAAGTGATGATTCACATTTCTTTGCAATGCTTGTGTCATGAAGTTGAAATTTATTGTTATTTTTGAAGTGGTTAAACTATTCTTAAAACCGAATCATTAGGCCTTTAAACAAATTTTTTTCATTGACTTCATTGTTTTTTGTTACACTCTAACTCAGTGTTTCCCAATCTTTTTTTGGCTAGCTCTCCCTTTTCTGACAAACAAATTTCTATCGCCCCCCTGCAATGCCCAGCACACATATCAACATAATTTTTTCGTACTGTATATTTGGGATGTTTGAAAATTGTAAAAACAAGAATGAGTACAAAGATGCATTTCACTATAAAACTTAATTTATTAAATTAACTCATTTAGCAGTCGGAAACTATTAAGAGTTAATGATCTGGAAACTGTTAGAGTTCATGAAGGGCTCGATTTCAATTGAACAGCATTAAACTTGGACAAGAAGGTGAAGATTGCTGATTTGGCTTTAATGAGATTAACACCATTCCCTTGTAATTGTAAATTAACTTAATTGAACTTCGTGAAGATATCTGTGGACTGTGACAGCCATTAGGGTATGGAGGGGGGCACTGTGCCATGCCCCCCCCTCAGACCCTAAAAGTAAAAAATGTTTAAACAGTATTCGGCAATGGCGTAACCAACGGGGGGGCAAGGGCCTCAATTTAAAATAAACTGACTTGGTTTTCTGGTCACTGATATATGCACCACGCAAATTTTTTATGACTGCTGTACGTTTCCTCTGCTTGATTTTCATTTCACGATTTCATTCATTCACTGCAGGGTTCCCATGTGGTATTGAAAGTATTGAAAAAGTATGAATTTCAAAATTGGTTTTCAAGACCTTGAAAAAGTATTGAATTTTGCCAAAATGTACATTAGGTATTGAAAAAGTGTGAAAATTCTAAATGGAAAAGAAATCTCAAGTGTCTAAGCAGAATTTCACTGAAGGCAAAGCACTGCATTATTTAGGCTGTGTTATGCATGTGCAAAATTGAGTTTCATGATTAAGAATTTCGAAAAATGAAAGGAAGTAATGGTATTGAACTTTTTTAATTTAGTAGTGAAAAGGTATTGAAAAAGTATGGAAAATGATTTTTAAAAATGCGTGGGAACCCTGTTCACTGACAAAATTGCTTCACACATGGCTGTTAAGTAACTTAACACAGGTAACAATGAACACCAGAAAAAAGCTTCGGCTGGAGTGAGATTTGAGCCCAGAAACTTCAATAAGCGTCTTTTATAAGCTATACATGTCTAAAACTTACAACATCCAAGCACTCATATAGGTTTATTTCATGAGCCTCAGACAACAAAAGTTCAGTTTTCTGTCTCACTGGCTAACAAGTCTCGTAAAAGCGTTATACTAAAACTTGCTTCCAGAATGCATAAAAATGTGCATTTTTAGGTGTAATTTTGCAAAATGTTCCTGGGGGCATGTGCTCGGGCCTTCTAGAATGGTCGTGCCTTCAGCACTTCCCCTAAAGTTGATTTGTGACGTCACACGATTGTGACAAAACTTTGCCCCTCCCTCGGAAATTTTCTGNGTATGCCACTGGTGACAGCCAAGATACTTATCCATGACATCCTTTGGCAGTCACCTTCTGTGTGCAGCAACAGGCGTACAAACTCTCTTCATCATTATCCAAGTGCACCACATTGCCTAAACTTAGCAGAACACTTCTAAACCCTTTGGTGTCCTTTGATCAATCGATCCATTAATACTCTGTCACATTTTTAGTAAATTTTGAGTTCGCAGCAGTGCAGGGTTGAATTTAATCTGCATATTTTAAAAGTTTTTGAACTTAGCTGTGACACTTGCAGTCGTCCACTGGCTCCACCATCTCTTTCTCCCTGGTTTCCCTGGCGCTGCTCAAGCTAAAGTGCGTTCTGAAACACACTTCTGTTTTCCAGAATCTTTTCGATTCCCATTACGTAACTTATTCTTGTTGGCACCTAACACTATCTATAAATAAATATAAATTGCCTTTCTACTTTTGAATTGAACTCGTACAAGGTTATTATTATATTTGTGATCATTAAACCACTCCATCCAAAATTAGCTCACGCTTTTGGTTACAGGCGGAGTCTATGTGCAAGCGTGCATTCTCAAACCTGGCTGGTGATAGTCTCTGTAACGAAACGGGCATTGTTTTAAGTAGCAGTTTACCCGTGCCAAGAAGTACAGCTGACGAAAATTCCAATCATAATCATTTAACTATAGAGGAGAATAGTTTTACTGTGCAGCTTACCTTTAGGGTCATTCTTTGCCAAGTAGCACAAAAAATCAAAAAATGTCACCACTAGTCACAGATTTTCATGAAAATTTACCAGCTTGTAAAGCAAATCATTCTGAGCAAAATGACACTAATTTGAGCAAAATCGGGTTAGCAGTTCCAAAAATACAAGAGTTTGAAAATTGGCTGTTTTTGTGATCAGTCAAGTGTGAAATTAAAAAAATTTTGACATGTGTCTTCAAACTTTAATAAAATCTTCATTTTTATAGTTAGGAACATCAAATTTGGTCAAGAGATAGTCAAGGTTCTTTTTATTGTTACTTCCAACTTATGCTCACGTAGGTCATCGTTGAGTGATTTTAGAGGCCAGACTGTAAACATAACTTTTTCTGATCACTCAACTGTGCAACTGTGACCTAACTTTAGGACTTGATTCCAAAAAAGGCTATCTGAATTTTTTCAAGTTGGTATCATTTGAAAGCTCTAAAAGCCCTCTTTTCATTAATAATGAAACATGTTTGTGTATTTGTGGTTTTGCTTATAATAATGAGCAAAATTTATGTGGTAGTTGAAAAAGAGGTATTTTGATGAAATACATGTTGTTTTTCAAGTAACATGCGTAGATGTGCAAATATTATAAAGTTGCACTTCTAAAAGGTGTTGTTAGTATTGGTTTATTTTAACATATATGTTAGTCCATGATAGGGGTGGTCAATTAACAGCCCATGGGCCACAAGTGGCCAGCCATAGTGTTTGCAGTGGCCCATGGAAGGATTCAGGAAAAATCTTCAAATGTGAAAATTCCTCAATTTGCCATGTATTTTTTGTAAAAACAATGTTGGCTTACCTTCAATTTATGATTTTTGTGATAAAATCTAAGGTAGCATATTTTTAAGACCATAAGTCACACTTAAAATCCTTTAATTTTCTCAAAAGTTCACCTTATCATACAGTGCGCCTACTGTTTGAATCTAGTTGTGCTTTCTCAACTCGGACTAATTTCATGTGGTAAACAGTGCTAATAATTCAATTGCTAGTTTTGACTTTTTTGTAAACACCATTGTGTTACAGAATAAACCTACAATTGCAATGAGCAGCGCATGTGATTCCATGAGTAGCTACCCCATATCTTAATGTAGTGAAGAGGCTTCCGAAGCAATATTTTAGCCAGTGAGACAGAAAGCATGTGATTGCATGAGTAGCTACCCCATATCTTAATGTTGATTGAAGCATAGATCTTATTACTTGGTGAGGCTACTGCACACAGTGCTATAAATATTGCTTCGGAAGCCTCTTCACTACATTGGCGCACTCCAAATCAAACACGCACAAAGCTTTAGTTTATTTTATTCATGTCTGGCGTATTAGGCTTGTGTGATAGATCAAACTCCCTTGTAAGTAATCTGCCATTTTGTGCCTTATAATCCAGTGTGCCTTATGTATGAAAAAAGCAAAGCTCACATTCAAAAATCAAAAGTACGCCTTATACTGTAATTCGGTTCGCTTTGTGGCCTGGAAAATATGGTAGGAATCATCATAAATGGCTGAAATGTTAGGAAAAATTAACTTTCTTGTATCCACGTGTCACTATTTTTGACCTTTATAAGTTCTTGCCTGCCAGGTTTGCTCTGCATCATGAGCAAAACCCTTCGCAAAGGTAATGTTTTTCAATATATAGCTTGCAATACAACTTATGTCTATTTCAGGTAGTTTAATTGATGAAGAAATTATAATAAAACATCAATTCTGATCGATACTGTTCTTCCCTGTATAAAATCTTATTTGAAAATGTCACCATCTAGCAAACTTGGACAATAGGACTTGGAGGAAAAACTAAACAAGCAATGGAAACAAAAGTGAAACCCAAAAATAAGAGAGAAGCCAGGAAGCAAAATGCTACAGTTGATCTAAAAACTTGAGTTATTTGTCTAATGTATGCATTTGCAAGCTCAGGACAGCTAGCTGCTTTACCTGTCTGTGTTCCTCTTTCAGTCAGGTATGGTATATGATATGCGATGCTTATTAGCAGTACATGAAAGATATCTGATAACTGGTGCACTATATAACTGTAGTGTTGGAATATGCACACAAATCAAGCTATACTGAAAATTGTGGATTTATTTCAGATGATACTCTTGCGACAGACAAGTGATTTCTGTCACTACACATAGGACATGAAGAACTGGAAATGGTTGCACTATGTTTTAACCATAGAATGGTCTATCATGAGAATATGACCTAAAACAAACTGATTACCTGAGTTTGTGTTTGGTCACATTTCTCTATATGAGCTGTCCAACCACAATTTCTTGATGAGCCCAAAAATAATGTTGGTATCTTAATGAGGGCCGCACACTGAATTACTTTGATTTTCACAGACTAAATTTTTATTAAGCTATTGTACTGAAAGCATTCCAATACTAACTCCATTGGCAACAATTGTTTGGCACCTAACACCAATTCATAAGTTTGATGTCACAGGCAAGTTTTGTGTCAACGGATCAACAAGGGTAGTAATCAGAACACTAGGAAGAAGTTTTGCACAAATGCACCAGTGAACACATGGAAACCTAATACGCAGTACAGAAGTGATAAAGTGGCATTGAAGACCACTGCATCAACAGTGTCAAAGCAAGGACAGCTTTTCTGTTTGTATTTTTACCATAATGAAAACCTAAGCTGGGTCACACAAAAACTTTGACTGGGGCACATGCGCCGTGGTCCGCAGGTAGGACATAGCTACTCTATATAGACCATTCTATGGTGAAAACATAGTGAAACCAATATATATTCTTCATGTCCTGTGTGTAGTGACTAATGACAACAACCACTTGTCGTCTGTAGTAAGAATATCAACTTAAATTTATCCACACTTCTTGGTATACCTTGATTTATGACAATTTATGTTTATGTATATTCCAACACTACAGTTACCATTGCACCAGTGATAAGACATCTTTCATGTATTGCTAACAGGCATTAGTATATTATATAGCATACCTGATTGCAAGAGGAACACAAGATGTGTAAAGCAGCTAGCTGTCTTGAGCTTGCAAATATATACATTAGACAAAAAACTTTTAATTTTTTTAGATCAGCTGTAACTGATTTGCTTTTTGGCTCCTCTTATTTTTGGGTTTTGCTTTTGTTTCCTTTGCTTGCTTAATTATCCCTCCAAGTCCTACTGGTCCAAATTTGCTTTTAAGATGGTGACATATTCAACAAGATTTAATACCAACAACAGCATTAATCAAAATATTGATGTTTTATTGCCTTTTTTCATCAATTAACTACATGAAATAGATGGAAGTTGTATTGCATATTCTACATTTAAAATATTATATTTGTAAGAAGTTTTGCTCATGACACACAACAAACTTGGAAGATAGAAACTTAAGTCGAGAATACTAGCACATTGATATAAAAATGTTAATTTTTCATAACATAACTCCTACATTAAATTTTGTTATCACAAATATCATAAACTAAAAGCTTAAGTCCACATTGTTTTTGCAAAAAAATACATATATTAATCAGAATAAGAAGTCAGCATGGCATGTCATGCTCATTTCTTTATTCATTTTATCATGTTCTTACAATGGTGAAGGTCTTTATTACTAAGAGAAAAACGATAACTGTGAAGCAGCTTCAATAATGAATATATAGCCATGACTATACAGATTGGCAAAATGCTCATAGCCTAACAAATATGAAGAAACAAACCAATACTAACAACTTTTTAAAATACACCTTTATATTATTTGCATGCATCTAGTAGATATCTACCCATGTTACTTGAAAAACAACATGTATTTTATCAAATCACCTCTTTTTCAACTACCACATAAATTTTGCTTATTATAACCAAAACCACAAATACACAAACATGTTTCATCATCACTGAAAAGAGGTATTTCAGAGCTTTCAAATGATACGTTACTTGAAAACATTGAGACATAGCCTTTTCTGGAATCAAGTCCTAAAGTTAAGTCACGGTTTGAGTGATCATGAAAAGTTATGTTTACAGTCTGGCCTCTAAAATCACTCAACCATGACCTACATGAGCGTAAGTTGGAAGTCACAATAAAAACAACCTTGACTACCTCTCAACCAAATTTGATGTTTCTAACTATAAAAATGAAGATTTTATTAAGTTTGAAGACAAATGTCAACATTTTTTTGAAATTTCATGCTTGACTGATCACAAAAACAGCCGATTTTCAAGCTCTTGTATCTTCGTAACCGCTAACCCGATTTTGCTCAAATTAGTGTCATTTTCCTTAGAATGATTCGCTCTACAAGCTGATAAATGTTGATCAAAATCTGTGACTAGTGGTGACATGGCTGTGTGATTTGGCAAAGAATGGCCCTTTAGTGGTGGGAACTGCAGTTGATCAATTTATCTCCTAGCATTTCACCTCTGTTTTGTTTCCAAAAGTCTTTTTTTTTGTTTACAAATTACATGCATACATGTTTGTTGATCATACTGTTTTTTTATATTTGGTCACTCAGAGTTAGTACGACAACCGAAATGTAATTTTTAACTTAGTCTCCTATCGCCCTCCCAACTGCCCATTTCTGTTTCACCGCCCCCAAATCGCCCATTTCTGCTTCACCGCCCCAAAGGGGTTGGAACCGCCCACTTTGGGAACCACTGCTCTAACTTGTCCTTTTCAAAATTCGTTGACATGTGGTTTTCCAACCTGGATATTTGATTTTGTTCATCTGACATTAAATGTTCATTAATGATAAAAATCTATCTTGTAGGGATGGGCATTCCAAAATTATTTTAGAATACCTAAACCGAATCCAGAATACCGAATCCTATTCTGGTTTTTCCTTACAATCCATTGCACCTGAGAATTGTGAAAAAATGTCGTTCACTCAAAAACTAATGAGGTCGACACAGCGCACTTTCCTTAATCCGGCATTGGAAATAAAAAATTTATCATTTTATCACACAAACAATACATTTTCGCAACATTGAACAACAAATTTTTTAATTCTAATGCAGTGGTGCATTTTTGCTAGGCGAAAGTGGTTATGCTAGGAAAAGCCGGATTTTGGCAATACTTTTTCGAATAAACTCATTTTTCTAGGTTATAGATGTCCTTAGACCCAATCAAACTTGGCTAGTGGCCTAGCACAACTACAAACGACTTCGGCTAATTTCATACCAATTACACACATAAACTGCTTTATCGCATAGGATTCCAGAATCCCAAACCAAACTACAAATACAAAAAATAGTAGGCCTACGGTTAATCGCATAACCGTTATTTGCATAAACCGGATATTTGAATGGAAATGTTCTTTTCATTGTGAACTTAACTGTATCGCACAGTTAACTTTAACACTTTGAGAGCCGGCGTACGATACATTCGTACTTCGATTTCAGCCTGAAAAACAGCAGTTTTCAGTTGCCTTACCAACGCCCTAGCTCTTCCGTCGATTGTGCTAGAGAGCTGTTCAAGGGCTGAAACGGATCGGCCAGTCTAGTAGATTGCACTCAAAAAAATTTTTTTGGTTGGGGGGTTCGGATTTTTTGTGACTGACGTCATAAGTGAAGTAGTTTTGGGTTCATTTTGGCTCATGTTGCCCAACCGCTAGGCCAAAGTGTTTCGCTGAAGTTTTCATTGGAAACTAGGCTCGAGTCTGAGTCTTTTGAGCCTTTGATCGATTTTTTAGCGTTTGTGGTTCAAAAGTTATCTTCTAAAATACATTAATTAATTATCTAATTAGCCAAATATTTTTACTAACTTACATCATCATTTTTTAACCCGAAACCCCAGTAGGTCATCCAAAGTATCAAAATACTCAGATTGTAGCCTAGTTTCCAGTAAAAACTTCAGCGAAATACTACCACCTAACAGTTGGCGCCCAGGGCCAGGCAAAGTGGGCCAAGGTGGCCTAAAA
>JGI24021J15306_10008796_pt1 | contig 12439 bp, 8 predicted proteins | sample Ectturendosymbi1_FD_15306 | JGI IMG/M metagenome (IMG submission 15306)
ATCGACAACACATCTTTAAAATTTTCAGGGCGTGTATGCCTAAAAATGTTGGTGCTTCGTACCCCCTGTTGCGGTGTTTGGTACCCCCAAGGGATACGTGTACCCCCGGTTAAGAACCACTGCTATAGGCTGATGGCAAACAGCATGATGGCAGGTTTTGCACAGTAAAGTATTGTCGCAACACCCTCAGCTAACCATATGAAGTAAAGCAATGCAGACACGTTTTTCCAAGTCAAACTCACGAGAAACTGTTCTAGCTGATTTAACTAACTTATAAAGCTTCAACAAGCAATCTCTGTTTGCGAGCAATCTAGTTGGTAACAACCAAACGTATAGCATCCAATACCGTCAATTTTGCTTTTCATCAGAAGTTCTGCAGTGTCTAGCGGTCTTGCTTTTTTGCGAGCTTTTTGTCAGTGGAAGGTTGAACATCAGGTAAGTACTGTTCTTTCTTTCTCCATTTTCCTTGCAATCAAAGGCGTAGACAGGGGAGCCAAGAAAGCTATGTCCCCTAAAATTTTTAGCACATCTTGTCATTTTGTGCTTTGACAAGCAGTGTCCCGGACAAAATGCTGTTTTTCGCTTAAAGCCAAAGTATTTGGCACCCCCCAAAAAATTGGTTTGGCTACGCTACTGCTTGTAACCACTTTCATACAGACGGCCTGCATCTTTCTCGCGCACAGCCATGTTTCTCAGTATCAAGCCTTTCACACAGGCCCGTAACCAACTTGGGACACCAGAGGGGCGAAGAGTTCTCTGAGAGTGGCGCAAATTTTTTAAACTATGTCGAATACTTTCAAACTATGTCATATTTTTCCAGGGGGGCAAAAATTTTTCTAGGGGGGATTCGCCCCCCTGCCTACGGGCCTGCTTTCACACAGCCTGCACTTTCCTACTTGATGTTCAATCTTCCACTGACAAAAAGCTCGCAACAACTCAAGACCGCCAGACACTGCAGAGCTTGTGTTGTTACTGTGCATAAAAGAAGACTAGACGTTTGCATTTTCGCTCGTTTCAAAGTAAATTGTGAACTTGTGCCTCTGCTCAGTTTCGCAGTTTTTAAGTTAATAGTGAGTCGTCATAGGAAGGAGTTGCGCGGGGCCCTAGGCCATGGCCTATGCGTAAATCCATCACTGGCTGTAACTGAAAATTCGTTCTAATATCCTTTTCTGTTCAATTGGCTTTCAACTGCACTCTCTTGTATTTGAGAGAAATGATGGAAGCTTAAGTATAAGCAAGGCGGTTACATGGCCAATAATTTCTGGTCTTTGTGCAAAGATATTTCAAATTGTGTGGATTTCAGCATCAATTACGATAAAACAGACATTGTTACACACACCTCCAAGCAGGCCCATAGTCACGGGGGCATTCGGTGGCAGAACCCCCAATTTTTTTAGGACTTCCCAAATTTTGCTGTGCCCAGAAAAATTTGTTTTAAACATATAATAAATCTTGCCCCCTAAAAATGTATTTTTCCCTCCAAATCCTAAAACTTGGCTACGGGTCTGCCTCTAACTGCCCTCCGCCGCCGCAAGAAGTTAAGGAGCTGTCGCTGCACAAGCAGTTTATCCTTTCGCCACTGGTGAAATCTACCTAATTTAAATAAAACAAATTAACTACAATATTGACTTCACTACAACGACAAATGGGATTGTTGAAGAAACAGAAAACCTTGCGTGTCGATGCAATTACACCAAGTGAACTATGCTTTCCTCAAGCAATTCTTACAATTGTGATTTAGACAATCGCAAAGCGTGTGGAATTTCAAAAACCTAGGTTTAACACCCATACAACCACGCAGAAAAGTGCTAGTGACGTAAAACTGCACACATGAAACAGTTAACAAATGCAGTAATTGCTGATGAAACCTCACAAACGCTAACCCACAGTCCTTGAGCCACAGCGTAACTACTAATTATCACTGCTGCTTTATAAGCCCACCTGCAGGGTGTAGAGCTAAAAAACAAGTGTGGGAAGTGGGAACGCACCCAAAAACTAGCTATTTTCAAGTGAAAACAGTTTGGGAACGCGAAAAAGAAGGGTGGGAACGAAACGAAAAACTAACGAGTTTCAGTATTTTCACAATAATGAGGTGCTACGCAAGCGATAGATTGTCATTTGTTCATTTATGCGATGTTTGGAGCTACACACAGGAAATCTGAGTAAAAATACACATCTTTAAGTCAGGTTACTATGAAAAAGGTACGGGAACGCGTTCCCACAACCATGCGTTTCCACCCCACTACACCCCTGCGCACCTGCATTAAAAAAGTTCAAGAATGGAAACAAAGACCATGATCGACAAAACCTGTAAGAACTTGAAATCTGGCAGTGATAGCATGCAGGCCCGTAACCAGGGGGGGCGAATCCCCCCTAGAAACTTTCCCCCCCCCTGGAAAAAAGTGTTGGATATAGTTTGAAAATATTGGACATAGTTCAAAAAATTTGGGCCCCTCTCAGAAAACTCTTCGCCCCTCCCGGTGTCTCAAGCTGGTTACGGGCCTGATAGCATGTGGTTTCCATTGTACTTGTGGAGTGGATGGCGCTTTCTCCTGTTCATTGCTGTGTACAATTACGCAGTTTTTACTCAAGTAACAATTACGGATGTTAGCAAGCCCTTACGAGAGAATAGAACTTTAAATCCGACAACATAAACTACTTTTTTAAACCATAGCGGATTTCCATCGATATTTCTTTCGCATTTCGAATTCTATTGCTGCAAAACACATCACGCAGACGTGGATATCGTTTAAATATTCCGCAAAACCAAATGTATTGCCACCAGAGTCTCAGTTTTACTGCTGGCTCTAAATTTTGTAATTTGTCAGAAGAGTTGCACATGGCTTCCTCCCAAAATGAAAACAATATTACCTCAAACACCTGCAACGGATTTAAAGCAAAACAAAAATTATTCATTATAATAAACTTACCTTGAGAGATTTCTGTCGTAATAGGAAAGCTGTAAATGGTAGGAAGAAGTACGAAGAAAACAGTCATCCACATGCTTGTCACCATCTAACCGTGCGTTATAGGTTCAAATAAGTTTATCTGAACACAAAGACTTTTTTGTTAAAAAGTTTTTCCACATCCGTCTGTTACTTAAGAAGAGCACTACTTTTCTGTTCCAAGTCGCACAGGAACCTAGTCCAATATGAATTCTTGTTAAAATCTTGTATTTGTAAACTCTGTTATGGAAATTCTATTACCACAAATTTATTAAGCAAAGAAGTTCATTTACTTGAATTATTTAAATTACTGTTACCATGCGACATTCTAGCAATTCCATAGACCGCGTACAGGTTTACAGACACCTGGTATGCATTAGGCATGATGATGTGCTGTTACCAGATACTAAGAGTTGTTACACCACACTGGAGTAGGAACAATGGTGCATCAAAAATAGACAAGTCCTGCTTCTAAAATTTACTTGACGTTCTTCAACGCTAGTACCGAATTTCACTTATATGCATGCCTTCTCTGCCAGAACCGTGCTTGCACACATCAGGCACCAGGCAGAAAACTCATTTGCAACACAAAAGTGTCTGGTACAAAATCAGATAGACTGTTTTGAGGTTTCAGTCATGTATTTAAAGATCGCTGTTGCTTTTTTCGTCATGTGATTGTACTTCTACCTCGTGCACTTACTTTTTTCCGCCTTAACGCTATCAATAGTTCTTGCCCAAAAACCACAACAGCAGTCATTAGTGTCGCGCACCAACGCCCAAAAACCTCATACCACATTCGTGTAGCAGCAAATTTGTGTACGCTGACCACTTAGGCAATTGATCGATTTCAGCCTTTTACAACAAAAAAATAGTTAAGACGAGGAATTTTGATTGATCAAAGGACAATTTTTATTAGAAATTAACCCGAACGGAGCTTGGATACGTGTTGGAACCTTCAATACGTTTTGGAACGATAAGTTTTCCAGCAAGATTAGCTAGATTTGTGGTGTCTTGCAGCAAACCTTGTTACTTGCATCCAACCATGTTATGGTTTATTGGTCATGCTGGTTGTTGGGGCAGTAAGTGTTTGTTCCCTCTTGTATGTTCGCTTTCATCACCACCTCCGTTTGTCGCATTTCATAGATTTGTCTTCAAGATTTCCTAGCTATTTTCACCGCAAAATTTTCTTTCTGATACCCATTTAACACTTGCCATTAATGTGACGATAATGAACATCTGCGTTGTTGCCACATTAATTTTTCACTTGCATGATTTTTTCCATTCAAAAGCATTTCATTCCCAAAGTCTTTCAGCCATTTCACAAAGTAAGGATAAAAAAGCAAGAAAGGACACAAAATAATTTAGACATGTATAAATAGTATTTTTATTTCTCCATTAAATGGGATAATACAGTATCTCCACAAAAGGATTTATATTTTATCTCAATTAAAAATGTTTTATTTGAGCGCAAGAAGCCAATCGCTCAATGTAGTTACATAATAAAACTTACAAACAACTTCTTCGATTTGCCGCAACAAGTTCTAGGTAAATGTGTCGTGTTGTTCTGTAAGTCAAGTGTTTGCTGGGAATAGAGAAAATGGTTGAAGTCTAATCATCTGTCACATAATAGTCTGTTATAATACATTGGTGATATATGAAATACATTACTCGGATTGCTGTTTAAGCATGTGCTAGTACAGTGGCTCCCAACCTTTTTGGATGCATTCCTCCCTTTGCTCATTTTGGAACTTTTCATTCCTCCCCTATGAAAGCTTTCATTCCTCCCCTGTTCGGGTTCGTAGGCTAGTATTAACTACAATTGGAACAATGGTATTTATAGTAGTCCCGTCGCCACGGAGGGCTTCTGGGAGCTTAGCCCCCCAAACAAAGCTCAAAGCCCCCCACAAATTGAATTATGAAGCATAAATCGGTGGAGTTTTTATCAAATTTCAGAACGTAAAGCTCTCCTTTCGAAAACTTTCTGGCCACGGTTTCTGCTTTATTGACGACAACAACTTAAAAAGTGGGACAAAAACTGTTTGTTGCCAAATAACGGCACTAAAATTTGTCAACAAAAACGTGTGATAGTCCACTAAACAACTTACAAGTATAACATGATATAACTAATTGAAAGAGTCAATGTCAACTTAAAAAAGAAGTACAACACTTACAATGAATAGGTAACTTTCTATAAAGTGGAAATTTCTCCCCTGAACTCATGAAATTCCTCCCTAGGGAGGAATTCCTCCCCGGTTGGGAACCACTGTGCTAGTATCTTATGATAAGTATCGCTCCCAGTGGAATTTGTTATTCTCTCCAAATTGAACATTTCACTCCTGAGAAAATGAGGATGTTTCGCTTGTATTTTGCTAGTTTGTTTTTCACACAAATTTGGCAAGAAGCCAACTCAGAACTTTAACCAATTTTGGTAACTTATTTTTCCTTTTTTGATGAAAAATCAGACTATTGATAAACCTTTGCAACACCAAATGTTTCAGTTATTGATCAATCCCGTCTGTAAAACCAAAGGCTTGATCTTGAAATTTAACTAGGTTTTCACTTGTCTTTGATTTTCTCTGCTCGACACCAACAGATCAAAAGTAAACACGCATTTTATTTTGGGCGTATACGCCGCACGACACTACAGCGGTGACAAACACATGCTTCGGGAAAGATAGTACATAAAATTACATTTACTTTGGCGTGGAGACCGCATTGGGGTATAAGATAAACAATCCTTGTTATAACCGCAGTGAAACCTTCCCATAGGTGTGTGGTGTTTCATCTCTCTTACGAGACCTTATCAAATGATAGCTACTACGTAACATTGAAAAGATTGTCTGCGTGGGGGGGTCACACTATCTGCATTGACGTTGTCCGCGCTTGACTATCAACTCATGCATTTTTAGAAACCTGAAGTATATTTCCACTGATCATCGTATAAGGCGAGGTCAAAATTTAAGTCATATGTTAATTACTGTGCTTTGATTAACAAAACTGAAAAGTTCCTTTCCCTGCACAGAAAATTGCCTATCTCTTCCGGAGGTATATTTTTTCATCAGTGTTTTTAACTTCTTCGTTAACCGCATTGGCATAGATGCTTGTGTTAAAAAACGAGTATGGCAGTGCGGTTACAAATTTAAACCATTTCATACGACTTGTAAATTTATTTTCATTTTTAAATTACATGTTCTTTTTGCGATAAGTGACTGTAAGACATTTACAAATATTTGAGAAGGCATGTTTTCACGAGCAGACTAAATGATTTTATCTATACTAAATATTACGAACACATACTTACACAAACGCATAACTGCGGGGAACGAAACTAAACGAAGCACAACTCCAACAGACCCATAATCATACATTAATTGCATTTTTTTCCCAATAGTTTTCATTTACAGGCATTCATTGCAAATCTGTATATTACGTTTGCTTGACAATGAGCTTTACCTGCGAATTTAGGTAGGAGTCCATATAAAAGTTTTGCTCCATGAGTGAAGCAGCCAAATTCAAGGTCAACCTTACCCAATGGGTTTGTGGTAAAGACAGTGTCAGAAACAGTCAGTTTGAAAACATCTGATTCTGAAAGTATCTGAGAGAACAACAATTATCAGTAGTATATTGCCAACAAATGTGTAAACCAAAGAAAAAAGCAGATAGTTCTATCGCTCGTTTTAATACAGTTCCTGAGAAAATCGTCAAAGAAACCAACTTTATAAGAGAAGACCTGGCAGCGCAGATACAACAACTGCTCAGTCTTGTGCTGCTAGCAATTTTCAGGACACTCCTCAAAATATCTTTAGATCTGAAACACACCTTCGCCATGATAAAATCTTTGCATGATTTGTTCATGCGCTTTGTATCAACAAACGATTTCTTTCGATTGTAAAATTGAACACGTTTTGATAAAACTCGCAGGCGAAGCACTATTTTTAAAAACATGCTGCTCTATATTCTTCAAAAATTCAGAGCTCTTCATACCAGAGTGTTCCAAAACGTTTGATGTCGTAATTGAATCTATTACTTTGACCCAATTTTTCAGATGATCTCCAATATCAACACCATATGTAGAAAATTTCAAAACTTTCTGTTTTATACTTCATGTGTATCTTTGCAGGTTTAGAAGTAGCATTCACTTCAATAGAAAAGGCGTTTTGTGTGTAGACTATGCTCGAACTGTCGAACAAGACTGTACAATGTGCATTTATAAAAGAATTCAATGGAAAAGCACCAGCTGCAGTGCAGTTTTGGAAAGGGCACAAATTTAACGAGGAAGTTTTTTTGTGTAGGATGAAAAGATCTGAACGACCAGCAGTATTGCAAGAGATTACTGTCTATGGAAAGAAATTCTTTCTCAGCAAAGAATCAGACACTATCGCAAGAGATAGTTGAGAAAGTTCGGGAAGCATTGTTCGCAGCCTTCTGAAACTCGAGGTTTGTTTATAAAACCACATACGTTTGATTCATTCATAAACCAATGTACATTGTATGAATAAATCTTGTTTTACTAAACGATAAGCCAGTGTAATTTCATGCGCCTAGATTTTGTAGTTACACGGATGTATACATCTGAAATGATAGGAAAAATTTGGAACACTCTCTTACATACAGATGTTTATGACCGGTTTGTGATTTGGTTGCATATTAGTTGGAGAAGTCCCGTAACCTCAAGGATTTATGGATAGGAATTACATAGAGAGTTTTGGAAATAATAAAATATCATTGAAATCTAGAGCATCTACTCACAAATGTTGTCCTTACATGACATCTAACATCTCTTGGAAATTTTAAGAAAGTTTAAATAAATTTCAGTCAGTCATTGGGTGGGATTCCAGTGCTCCTGAAATGTTACTGGTGCTGTTGGTCAACAAACGGGCTAGCTTTAACAGTGATTTACTGTGCAGTAGTGCGATCGAATACGAAAGACGGCAAAATAAGTACAACGTGAAACGTAACAGACATTTGATGAGCATGCAGCACTAGGCACTTTTAGTGAGCATGGTATTATGGTCAGCTTCATTCCACTGAATTGAAGGTTACGCTTCGTTTCTACTCAAAAGCTTATCGCGTCATCCAGTTGTGGCTGTCATCACAGCAAGGCTTACAATTTGCACTGCTCATAAATGAGGTATGTCAAGTGTTTGAACTTGAGACAGACATTACTTATTTGGGGCATGTCGATAATCTGAGAGAAATCGTTCTATGAAGGGTAGCAATTCGAGTAAGCGTCCGACAGACCTTATATGGACACACACCTTGAAAAAGGTTTACAGTATTATCTACGTCCATCAGTCAAAAATTGACCAAAATAGAAGAAGGCTTCATGAGCTAAGCCTATGCAATACAAGTTTTCAAATTCATTGGTAGTACGCTCCTTTCAACTCATGGATAAGTGAAACGCACAGTACAACAAAATAAAAAGGACTACGACAACCGGAAGAAAATCCAATCAAACAAGAAACCAGCCAGACAAGAAAAGTTTTGTTGGCAATATAAAAATATTTTCCCATTACTAACAAAATTTAACTTTTATGAGTTCAAGCTGATGTGTTAAGGTCGGTCAGCATCCGTACGAAAGTTTATCATCTTGGCGTTCAGTAAGACAATGAGTGATCAATCAGACTCGACTCATAAAACAAACTTTTCCACGCCAACACAGCCAGCATTATTATACAAATAAGTCTACATTAATGAAATCAGAGTTTTTGCGAGTCGAATATTACATTTAATGCAAAAATAAAATAATATTAGCAAAACATATCGTTCGAAAATTATTCCATCACGCAGTTGCTTACGAGCTTTGAAAGTTTAGTCATCGAAACGTCCGTATCATTAATTACTAATGGTTTCACATATCGCTCTGCCTGGGCCGTCTAACTGTTCTAATTCATCTATATAAATCATATAAATTGATCATAAATCATCAATCATTCGTGATAGTGGCTACTTACAGACGGTCATCGTTGCGACAATCATGCAAAATCGTTTGCCTTGAATCTAAAAGTGTAAATACCGTTTGCCTGCTGTAGGCAATGATACTTCTTGCAACCTGTATCATCTTCCGTCCATCACGAGAGCTCGTCAGCATCCAGGGCCTATGAGAGGGGGGCCAGCAGGTACATTGTTCCGGGGCCCGGCAGCTATGGAAGGGCCAATAAAACTGGTTTGGCCTAAAGGATTTTGGCAAGCTAGTGTGATTTTTAATGTGAATTGCTGGCAGTGCATTTTCTTGATATGATGCATTGATAATAATTATTAGCAGTAATTATTTTTGTTGAACTTGAATGTTTGCCTACTTTGTCGAATTTAAGATATTCACGATTGCTGTCCAAGTCTGTCCATTACGTCTTTTATTTTCAAACATTTTCAAACAAATCTGTAATAAAAACTCTCTCCAATAAACCAAGAGTTTCAAACTAAGAGATACTTCAAGTGAAATTTGAATGGAAACATGCCATTTCACAATAAAATCTAATCTAACAACAGTAGCTCTCGAATGTTGCGCGTATGTGTAAGATAATTAATAAGTTTAAAATTTACAAGTAGCTGCAGTGCAGCTAGTAAGAGCTTATAGTACACCTCGGCGGTGTGCTGTGCATTTTTCTGAATGTTAAAATTGCGCCGCATACAGATACAGGCTCTAATCGAATGTGAGTTTACGATTAGCGGACATACCCAGAAATGTGAAGGTTTCGGAACCATACAGGAAAAACTAACCAGCCAAGGCCTTCTAAGCTATTATTGAAGTTAAGTACGTTTTGCAAGATGAACCTCGAAAACAGGGCCTCTTGTTGCCATGAAAGCGAAATTTAGAAGCAGGCTTAATGTTGAAGATGACTTGATCTGTGCCTTAACATGCATTGAGCCTCGAATACCTTTGCTTTCTAACAACAAACAGGCTCAGACTTCGCATTGATTGTAGCGTACGTTGCATTATTAAATGTTGTTTTTATTTCTGCTCTATGTATGTGCAACAATGGTTGTTGTCGCATTGGAGAAGTTGTATAGTCGGTGAGCCATGGACCAGACCGTAACCAGGGGGGTGAATCCCCCCCTAGAAAAATTTTCGCCCCCCCTGGGAAAATGTGTTGGACATATTTTAAAATATTGGACATAGTTCAAAAAATCTGAGTCCCCTCGGGAAACTCTTCGCCCCTCCTGGTGTCCCAAGCTGGTTACGGGCCTGCCATGGACCCTCCGTTTCTATTTTAACTGGGCCACATGCTTGAAAAGGTTGAGAACCCCTGACTTACAGTATTTCGACAGAATACTTTAAAGCAGTGGTCGCCGGTCTATGGCCCGTGTGTCTATTTATTGTGGCTCGCGGTCAAAAATAGAAGCAATAGTCGGTTGACAAAATATTTCCCTCTGTCCCGTCATTCTTGTTATAAGCTCATTCCAAGGATACAGTTACTCAACGAGGTCGCAGTCTCATTTCACTAGCAGCATTTTATTCAACCTCGATCGACTCCATTCATTCTGAGACTGCGGCATAACGTTACAGACTCGCCTACCATGTCAGAATTATTATAATAACCACGAGTGTCTAATACCTGAAAAAATCTATCCGCCAGTTGGGCAATACCGGGCTGGAGAAATGAATTCAAGTTTCGCTTGTGGGAGAAGTAATGCACTGAATTTTCGCCTTCGCATGGTATGAAGTGTAATAGAAATATACGAGGTATGAACTGGTTCATTTTGGGAAGTTTGATCCACAGTAGGATATCACTGAAAGTCAACGTGTAGCAATTAATATTATCAGAGTGCATGTTTTGAGCCTGAGCAATACAGTAGTTTTGTTAACGTTTTTACGACGTAAAACTCGTTTAATATTTTGGTTATGATTTTCTCCATTTTAATTTTCAAAGTCATTCAGAAATCAGATTTGCCATTGAGTACTTCTGCAAGTTTATACTCCTCCTTTCACGACATGTTGAGCAAAATCAGAGAAGACTTAGATGAGCTTGAACAACAAACAGAATTCACCCTGCCAAATGGTAACTATACAACGCTTCCACAAGGAGAAAAAGAGTAAGGAAACAGCAAGAAAATGACAGGAGGACGTTTGGGCCTAATGCCATAGATCATTGGTTCGTAATTTTTCCAAACCTGGAGACCCTATTTCTTAGCTTGATGGTCACTAACTGTTCAGGAGAAAGGCCTTTTTCAAGATTCAAAGGAATTAACGATGAATCAAAGGTCACAGCGTCCCAGGAGAGGTGTTTTACACTGAGCATTCTGTGGATTGAAAGTGACTAACTGGCAAACAAAATCTGATGAATTCCTAGATGATTTTGCTGTGAAAAAAGCAAGGAAAAAAACTTTTTAATTGTTTACTGTACTATGTTAGTCTTCAGTGCCGTGGCAAGGCAGCCCCGTACCCCCCGGTCGGGGGGTCCGACCATTCGTGGGGACCCCACAATGTATATTGTATTAATAAGTTAGAGCCGTCTCTCTACCCTTGACTTTTTCTCTTCTGGTTTTTGCCTTCAATGGAGAACCGGTAGATTAAGCATGTAATATCATGATTCGTCAATTTCGAAAAAGAATTGCGGACGTTCGGACACTATAGCAGTATTTTGTAAAGTTGTGGTTACGTGATATTAAAGAGCCCCATCTGGATTTTTTTTGGGGGGACCCAACAGCCTTTCACACGGCTCTGTTAGTCTTACTAGATTAGATGTTTGTAGCTTTTTATTTCCTAATACCTATTTCAATAATGACAGCACCAAGGAAAGTCTTGAACTTCATACTCAGAACCGTCGCCAGAAACTCTTCGGTGGGGGGCTTTACGTTTGTGCAAGGGGGCTTGGCATTTGAAAATTTGATAAAACTCCACTGATTTATAGTGTTTCATATTTCAATTTGGGTGGGATTGGAGCATAACCAGGCGCGTAACCAGCTTGGGACATCAGGAGGGGCGAAGAGTTTTCCGAGAGGGGCCCAAATTTTTTGAACTATGTCCAATATTTTTAAATTATGCCCAACACATTTTTCCAGGGAGGGCGAAAAAGTTTCTAGGGGGGCTTCGCCCCCCTGGTTACGGGCCTGGGGATAACCCCACTTGCTCAAACTGTATCCTTCGCATGACGGTTTCCTTGATTCTTTGCAAGGTGAAACGGTTAACAAACATGTAAATCGTGAATCTAGCAGTTGCAACCATTTGGGTGCGTTTTACTTGATGTATTTTGCAAGGAACAGCAACTGTTACTCATGATTACGGCATGTGTGCGAGATTTTCACAGCCGTGCTAAGCGAATCGGAACGTGGTCCTCATTCATTTGTGCGCCTTTATGCCGCTACACATATCTGCAGCGTGTTTTGCTTTATGAAATTGTGTAGTTTGAATGCTACTGTTGAGCACAGATAAGAAAAAATATATGTGAAACTTCTGAAATACGTAGACTATGTGTTTGGTCAAATATTCAACCGTTAAGTTATCGGTTGGTTCACCTGTGGAGACAAAAATTCTGTTCCCGGCAGCCAAGCAC
>JGI24021J15306_10008800_pt1 | contig 12437 bp, 7 predicted proteins | sample Ectturendosymbi1_FD_15306 | JGI IMG/M metagenome (IMG submission 15306)
GAAAGCTAACGACAGGACCCTATGGAGAGCTATGGTCGTCAACCTTCGTCAGTCGAAGACGGCACGCTGAATGAATGAATCATGAATATCCATTTGCAATTTGTTATGTCAGTCATGTCGTAGTTTCAAGAACGTATCCTTGGGTGCCCCGCATATTCACTTCCTAGGCTTGATCAAAACGTCTTATCAAGGTTAGCTGAGTATGATGAGGTCGTCAGAGCCCTCTTTTTAACATTGCCTCGGCCCCCAACCCTAAGTCTACCACTGTTTGTGAGGTAATAACCGTGTTTGCGGCTTGAGTCTAAAGCGTCAGCATTCGTTGCTTGAAGTGTTTTACGTGAAGTTAGCCTGTATTACGCCTGGGTGTGTACGTCCAGAAGTCAGACTTCCACTTTTGATCAACGTATTTTGTGTAGTGATTGTTGTGAAAAAATTTATTATGGCTAGCCAAGGTATTCTTCTCGTATTTTGTACTGCTTAGAAGCAAGATACCTTTGGTGCTTACGACCAAAGTTACGCATTTGCGCAGCCTTCTGTTCAGACAGCAAGATGGAGATAATAGTGTCGTAAGAACTTATTGTTTAGAAATCACTGCTAAGCTTGTCGCAACTAGTGTTGTCAACTTGTATATACATAATCGTATACCAAATTTCAAAATTTTGGTAGATCTTCAAAGATCTTTGTATACAGATTTTTTATTTGGTATATAAGAAAATTTTTTATGTATTTGGTAAATTCTTTTTCGGAGAGTTTTATTGAGACTTGCACCAGATTATTTGTTATATTGCAAAGCATGAACAGAGGAATCACAGTGGTGTTAAACTGTTAAAACTAGGCTTTACTGTATATGAAAAATTATATAATTTTGCTTAGCATGGGAGTAGGCGGGCACTTTGTGTGAGCGGAAGGCTAGACTGGAAGAGAGTTGAGAAGTGCAACTGAACTTGGCTCTAGGTATGTGTTTTTAGTCAGCCAATGCATCCATTCAGTGTTTGGAAAGCTGCGTATGGACGTGGTAGAAGATTAATAGAAGACTGACTGATAAAGTTTGCATGGCTTGCTATGGTGCTTGATAGGCCTATCCCTTCTGCAAACTGTGCAAAAANAAAATTGCAAACTGCAAAGCAGTTTTTACACAGCATAAGAATGCGGTGGACTACAAAAGAAACGAAAATGCAGTTGCAGATNTTGGAGGGTTGAATTTTTCAGGGCCAATAAATCTGCCACCGCTGAAGTTAGGCAAGTAGAAATTGAGCTTGCAGCTTCTCTACGATGATACTGCTCAACAGCAGCTCTATGATCATTAAGTGACGTCGTATAAAAAGTATGGAAAACATCATTAATTCGAAGGTTTTTGCTACAGATAAATTTGGTATCTGCTTGATATATTTTTAAACTAAATTTGGTATATTTGTTGTAAGAAGTGTTGCCAACCCTGAAGTCCCAACAGAGTAGTGCACTTAGTGGATTTATGTTAACTATGTTGCGTTCACGTAGTAAGCCTTGGTCTATATTTGTTAACATTTATAGCCTATTTGAGATTTAAAATATTATGAATCTAAACATATCCCATGCACAAGGAGATTAAAAGTCTAGATATTAGAGAGGTTTATGCATGCGTATTTCAGCCAGTTGAAAAAACGATGCGCATGCTTTTCAAGCAAATTCGCTTAAGCTCATGGTAAAGTTTATCAATTTGCGCTAATGAAAGAAAACGTTCATCGCGGCGCACTGCTTTGACCGGTCTCAGTTTTGTTCTTTTGGTAGCAGTGTTTTCATAACTAAAGGATAGGCTTGATTCTGATTTCTGCAAATTTTAGTTAACATTTGTATTTCGTTACATCTCTAAATAATGGTCGTTAATTAATTGCCAATGATTAAGACCCAATTCCTTTTGTTAAGCTCGTTAAAAAATTGTGAGTTGCAAACTATGTCAGCCTATTATGGGTATTTGCGCAAAAATATTTGATAATTTTATAAATAAATCGCACAATTTGCAAATGCTGTGTTGTGTATTAAATGTACATTTTTAGAATGCCTAGCCCTCCTGCGCAAACACGAAGCCCGCAATTGAAGACTTCCTGGCGATGCATATGCCGAAATTGTGTCGGCAAGTGAAACTAAAAAAATAGTGAAATAGGACAAAAATAAAAATTAAGATATTTTGCTGTGAAGGCCAATGGCCATTTGGCCTCAGAATGTGCCATAACGCCGAAACCTTTTTTTAGACATCACCAACAGAAGGGCTCCTGTAAACACTTTGTGAGGGGCCCAGAGTTGGGCTGCTGCGGCACTGTCTGTAGTGAATGTAATGAGATCACGGGGACTCAGGCACAAGCAATTCTGACATTTCTTGGACGATATGGAGGCAGATTTTACTGATGTACTTCACCGCACAAATGTTGGTTGGTTAAGTAAGGAAAAAGTACTGAAGAGGGTGTGAGACCTCAAAGCAGATATTGTGATGTTTTTCAAGATGAAACACATCTCTTGTGATTTTGCAAAGGAAATGGAGAGTGAAGAATGGGTATGTGATTTATAATTTGCTGCAGACATAACACAGAAGCTGAATGAGCTCAGCACAAAACTGCTATAGGTCAATGTCTATTTGCTCTAAAAGCGTACCTGGAGGTAAAAGACTTTCAGTTGAAGCTTAAACNTTTTGCTAAGCAGCTGAACGTGGAAAAGCTTATTGATTTTCGTCAGTTGAAATTACAAGCTGTTACACAAGCATTATCATGCTTACTAGACAAGTACAATTCCCACTTGATGACTTTACAACAGGAATTTATCAGACGATTTTCTGATTTCAAGGCAGTGGAAGGACAGTTCGATTTACGCAGCTCACCTTTAGCCTGTGACATTGAAACAAGTAATGGAGAACTGCAGATGGAACTGATTGATTTGCACGCCAAAATCCCTTGAGGATATGTTTGAAAACAAACCACTGGTCGAGTTTTATGCCTCTCTGCACTCAAATAAGCTTCAAAACCTAAAAAGTGCAAGAAAGATGTTTGTGTTGTTTGCATAAACTTACATTTGTGAGCAGACTTTCTGTATATAATGGAAGTTAAGAAGTCAAACCACAAATCACTTCTCATAGATTCAAATCTTTAATCAGTCCTAAGGATCAGTACAAGCAACTTGGCACCTAATATTGATGAATAGGTAAATGAAGGTGAGCACATGCATCCTTCTTATTGACATTGTTCTGTTACTGAACAGTTACTGATTGGTCTTTAATATAAATGTGCTTCAAATGAAATTTCTACTTTTAGTTCACATATTAATTTGCAAAAATTAACTGCTGTGTTTCTTACAAAACTTTATTTTGGATATTCTACATACACATTAGTTTACTTAACGTAGGAATGGGACTATTTGGCGCCGCCCTTTTTGGCGCTGAGCTGTTTTGGCGCTGGCCGCTTTCTGCTGTTTGCTTGATTACACATCTACACACGTCGTTGCCTCTAGAAATGGGTGTTTTCCATCTTACTCGGCTGTTTTTCAAGAAGGCAACTGGCATACCAGAAATCAAAGCCGCAACCATCTGGTATTTTCGAGGTGGAGGGCAAAGTGATGGTAAATTGATGTTATAGCTAACAACTAAAACATGTTTCTGGAAATTTTTTTGGGGCTATTTCCCGGCTGCCCCCTCCGGTAGCGGGCTTGCCAGAAATGGCTGAAAAGATTTTTAGCAGGAGGGATAAACCAAAGTTTTCCCACGATGGGTATCTATACATTTTTGATAAACGTAGCAAAAGTTACCCAATGTTACTGTTCTGGAGATGCGAACTAAACATCGCAGAATACTTTGATTCACGGGAACTATCTGAATACTTGCTAGTTCTAGCTTACAGTTACGATATACATTAAAGCAGAGTTTTTTAGTGTTTTAGGTACCCAATTCGGATCCCTAGAATTGAAAATCGGGTCCCTAGACACGGAGAAAATTATCATCGGGTCTCCAGAACCAGAAAAAAAATAGGGTCAGTAGAATCAGAGAAATCGGTTCCCTACAGGTCCATATCGGGTACCTAACATTTTCCTTAAAAAAACTGATTAAAGTTTTATACACGTTTTCATTCATTTTCATTACACACTTCAGTCTCTAAACTGCGGCACCAAAACAGCTCAATGCCAACACGGACGGTACCAAGATAGACGGTGCCATATAGTCGTCGTCAAAACGGCGGCACCAAAAAGTACCAGACCCCCTAACGTTCTGTGATAAGGTCAAATGTGTTTTATTTAATGTGGCCCTTGCAATGAAAAGTTTCCCCACCAGTACCTTAAACAAACAAAATCGACATCAACATTTACGCTCATCGAACAAAATTATTGTTAGTTGATTTTGTACCTAAAGTTTCCACACAAGCAAACCAGTGCATGCTGGTGGTGATTATATCAAGATAATCTGCCAGTCTTGGAAAATCTCTACAAGACAGTTTTTCTTTGACTTTCCAAAATGCGTCGATTTGTTACAATCTTTGATTTTCTTTGAGCTTGTGTTTTTTCTCAAAAACGTTAATTGATTAGTTGGTATAACATTCAGACATGGGGCGATTACAGCACAAATGTAATCGATTACGATTGCGATTACTTGCCACCTGCTCGATTACGATTACGAATAAACAAAATCACGTAATCGATTACGATTGCGATTACATTGAAAGTAATCACGATTACAATCGCGATTGCAATTGTCTTGAAACATCTTCAGAACGAAAACAAACGCCATTTGCATGTTTTGATGTAAATATATTTTCAGACAACGTACGATATTAATGAATGCAATGAACGAAATTATTAATCTGTAAGGATCAAGCACTGGAAAAAAATTACAATTGTTTAATGAGATGTTCTTGCGACCAACAAACAAGTGGCGTAATTAGAGGTTTGAGCTAGAGGGGAAACTTAGCTGAAAGAAGTCAACTGGCCTCTGTAGGTGACCTACCAGTCACCACTCAGAAAAAAAAACTTGAGAAATAATGGTGAATCCGGGTGTGGAGGGCTATACTGAAACCCCAAATCAACGGAAAATCTCCGAAAAACGCAAAAAGACGACAACCTACTAAAAACGAAAAGAATACTTAAACCGAAATATAAGTTAAGTGGAGACCTGGTTTTTACATTTAGCTGGCCAGGGGAGTCATATCGTCTCTCATCCCTCTGCTCAGTTACTCAACTGCAACAAACATTTCAAATATTAATTAAACAAAATGACCAATGTTTAAAATCTTCTTTACAGTTGATAAACATCAAGGCTTCAAATCTTTAACAGTCAAACGACATCTATCAAGCTTGAATATTCGTCCAGTAACGCTGAAAATTCGTTTGTTAATAATTTCAAAATTGCTGGCTGTTTCTTCTAAGTGCGGGTAACGATCATCTGCAAGACAAACCAGCATAGCATTGTGCAGCTTTTAATTTGAAATGAAATGAACAGTGACGCCAATATAGCTACGCATCTGTCTATTGGACTAAACGTCAATGGTCAACAAAACCTCACTGGTTTCGTTTAGTTTTTTAGCAGTATCTGGTGGATTACGGATGACAGGCTAGTTATCTGTGTTTTGGAAAAAATACTTTCGACTTGGATTAAACTACTTTATTCCTCTGAAAAAAATCAATTTACTGCATATGAAATACTGTACTAATTATATACATAGCCTATTCCAGCTCAAGTTCACTCTGAATATATATATAAATAAAACCAACACCTCTCCTCGTAATGTCCCGCTATTCTGTTGCCGAAGTTGTCAACCCATTTTTAAGTAAAGCTCTTCTTTTTATTGCCACGTCTCACTAGACTTGCTACGTTACATCTGGCGGCCAACAGGAAGGCTAGCTGCAACAAAGCGAGAATTGGCTACAAGCGCTGTGCTTGCTGCTGGACTATCTGGACTTAACGCTAACAGATGGGGAAATAGCCTCCCCAGAAACGTAACCATAACAAACGATGATAAAGAAAGAAACCCAGCCACCACAACCGCGGTTCAGCGCACAGTGATGGAGGGTGAAGATATCCAAGTTTAATCGCGAACCTAATCGTCGATTACGATTAAATTGGCGATGTAATCGATTGCGATTACATTTCATTTTTGGTCAGTTGAATCGATTACGATTACGATTACTCAAAAAACTGTAATCCAGGGGTGGGCAATTAATTTGGCTCAGCGTCCACTTTGAGAAGGCTGTACTTAGTGGAGGGTCGTGCCTTCTCTTCTAATGCAGTGTTTCTCAACCTTTTTCGGTTCGTGACCCCCTTTGGTATTTTTACACACCCTGTGACCTCTTACTACTCGTTTTTAAAATGCATATGATATTATAACCATTATGATACAGAAAAATGCAACAAACTACCACAACATTTTTACCACAAAAATGCATTTCATAACATTTAATTTCAAACGGCAAGTGAATTTCACAAACGTTTTCAATGCGACGGTTGACTTTGCAACCGTAAGGCCAACTTCGAAATTCGTGGTTGAGTGTTTGACAGTGCTAAGCTTTTATCATGCTCGACTATGCTTTGATTTCGTGCCTCCGTTTGATGTAAGCTGGAGCTGAAAAATCCCTTCGCAGAGATATGTTGTGGCAGCGAAAGCAATATTCGGAAAGCCAGTTCAGACCGTTGTGGATATGATTCATGCACAGCTCACCAGAACCGCGAAAATGGCATTTTATGAAAAATATGATGTGCTGATGAATGATTCCGAAGATCAAAAAATTGGTTCTGTACTTCATCGAGAACATTGGCTATAGCCAGAAAGATAGAGAACGGATTTCGTACGAATGCATCTTCTTCCTCCTTCTGCTCAGAGAAATATCACTGGAACTCAATTTCAAGAGATTGAAGGTGGTCTATTACAGATGTCTTAAAATTCTTAGCAAGTTCTTCAGTTTTTTCAACAACCCTTGACAATTTCTCAAGCATAGAGTAGCAACTGTCCTTACATTACTTTACGAAGTCAGTTTTGCAACTTCTAATAAAACGCTTGCAGATTCGCGCTGCTAGATATTTATACCTTTCCTTTTAGTTTTAGATTTACGTTATACAACTTTTCAAAAATTTTAGCTACATAGGCAAGACTTTTTCAACCAAATCTTGCCACTAATGTAAGACAACCCGTTTGCTTTCAGCTCTGAGAATAACTTTCATTTCATCCTTCATAACAAAAACGCGGTTTGGAATGTTTCCTTTCGATAGCCAGCGTACAGACGCGTGGAATAGAAAAACTCGTGTGTCGAAATCATGTGTTGGCAGAATTCTTTAAACAGGCAATTGTTAAGGCTTCCAGATTTGATGCAAATGATAAAAATTGTGGAATCCAGCACATTTTACAGAGGAGTATCAGTCATATATCCACTGCAACTCTGCAGAATCAAAAAAGATTTTACTGCTCCAGAACATCTGCATTTGTAGTTTGCAGTTCATCACAAAACAGAAACTCCTCTTTTAATGTCTCCTGGCTGAATGTATGTCACGAAAACAAGCAACTGAGTGCATGGAGTAACATCTGTTGACTCATCCACTCCAAAAGAAAACAATGGAGTTGTAGATGCTTTCATTTCATTTATCACCTGGTCTTTCACATCTTCCGGCATATCTGAAATGCTCCTCTGATTAGTATTGCTGGAAAGAGATATTCGTCTCATGTTTGCCTCACTAGCTTCTCCAAGAAGTTGCTTTACTGTTTTCAACAAAAAGGTGTTTCACAAGCGTTTTTCCAATCGTGTGAGGTTATTTACTTGGCAATTTCAAGTGCGACTTCGATGATGCCTGTATTGGTGGAGACTTCCGGCAAGATAAATCTCGGACGTTTCAAACTCGCTTCATAGCGCTGGAAGAATTCTCTAACTTCTTGTGGCGTGAATGGGATGCTTTGTGTTTAAATGCCGTATCAATTTCGAAGCTTTCACAGACTTAGCACTGAGAGCCTTCATACCACAGCGATACGTTTCTATGTTGACTGCAACTCCACAACAATAAGCTGCTGGTATAGATAAGTTATCTTAGTCAGCAATTGGTTTAAAACTAGAATAAATTCTTTGTGACATGTTGGAAAGCTTTGGCTCTAAATGCTGTATGAACTTTCAAGGTTACACAAACTCAGCATCAGCACAAAGAGCAATGTTGCATAAAACACACTATGGCCTCACTGTGTTTTATTCCAACTGTGGAGGTAAAACCAAATTTAAAATACTCTTCAAAATACTTGCGTTTCTTGTCCATGGCAACAGTAGAAATGAAAGTATCATAATACTATTGGAGGTAGAATATGTTTCTACCTGACTGCTTGCTGCAGTTTCACAATAATAAGCTGCTGGTATCAACAGTTTTAGAACAAGAATGACCAAATGCGTCAATTGACACAAGCAATATACCGCTTGTGTTTTACTTCACCTCAAATTTCGACAATAGACGTGCAAGATTGTGGATGATAAAACTAACAGATTGGACTGTACAATGGCGGTCTGACGATGGAAAGACGCATCTGCTCTTCAGGTTGCGACTTCGGATGCATACATTGCCAATCATATTTTGCAAAATATTGTGACGTTTGAATTGGTAACCCAAATGTTATAAATTTCACGTAGTAAATTACGGTATGCGCAACTAACAAGCTCGTCCGTTTAAGCAGGTTCATTGCGATGGCCAGATTTTGCGATTTGAACTTCAGTGTTAAGAGAAACACGATATTTCGATTTGAAATTCAGTGTTAAGAGAAACACGACAAGTTAAACTTATCGTTATATTGAAATCTTTGCGCACCCTAAAAAACTTNGAGAGCTCAGGTTGAAAAATGCTGCTCTAGCAGATATACTGTAGAAGCAAGTCTCGGTTAAGTTAGCCTGATAACAATTACTGTGATAAGTTCGAGGAAATTCAAAATTTCATGTTTTTCCTGAATGCTTCCGCGGGCCACTGAAAACGCTGTGGCGGGCCACATGTGGCCCGCGGGGCGCTAATTGCCCACCCCTGCGCTGTAATCGATTGTGATTACGATTACGATTGACGATTACGATTACCCCATGTCTGATAACATTTCTCTCCATGCTTGTGATTGCCTTAGCAGATCTGTTTCAAAAATATTATTTTAGTGTCTATCTAAAAAACCTTGCTTTTTTTACAATCCGAACTGACTTCATATATAACGTGAAAATGTTTAATCCTTGAGAATGTCGTAAATCCTTCTTGAATCCATGACTTCAAAAACAAACTTCTGGTTGAGTCTGCTAAATCGTCTATTTCGTTTAATGTAAACTTCATTGGGATATTGTGCATATCCTTTTGTTGCAGTTCAATTGCTGCGGTTTCAAAAACGCTTCAGAATGGACTTTACCTTACCACGAATCTTGCATTAATCATACAACAAACAATGGAACGGATCCATGGAATGTGAGTAAGCAATCACGTGACAAACTTCAGAATGATTCAGTACGCCTTCTGATGCAGTGCGCTTCAAATATTACGCAACAGAAAATGGCTATTTAAAACCAATCCGAAATCCGATAGGACCTAACGTGTTTGAGTTTCACACTGTTTATCCACTATCTTAAAAAACTCCCACCCACTTGAAATAGTTGCTGTAGGTGTAAACAAGCATTATTGCAAAATGCTTTTTTGATGCCAATAAGCTTTTCCGAATTAACCTGTTTCCACTTGAAAGAGGATTCCAAGAAATTCTCCATAAATTCACAAAAGTTTTCCATTTTAATCATTTTTTTCACATCTTTAGTCACACCGTGAAAAACAAAAATTACGAGGAAGTAGAAAACTGAAACATGCTCTTGGCATTATTTTTCGATAAGTTGTGTGATCATTATCTTTTTATTATGATTCATGCATTTCTTTAAAGGTTTTGCCATAAATTACATCCCTTTCGTTTGACAAACTATATATTGAATTTTTATTCTTAAATTTATAGAAACAAGCATTTTAAATGTTTAATTGAATGGCATCGTTAAAACTGTGTCACGCTCCGTGCGTGCTACCAGCAATCCCAGTCAGGCAATTAATAGTTCTCTAACACTTAGCAATTACAAATCATCTGTAGCTTGTATCTTATCGAAAAGCTCAGATGGATTTTGGAGACGACGAACGTTACTTTAATATTTCTCGGTCAAGTTCCTGGTACTAGCCTTGAAAACAGTTGGTGCCACTCGTGGTAGTGATATGGAAAGTCATACCTGAGAGTTAGTATCAGCTTTTGTGAATATGAAAGCAATACGACTCTTCACAAACTGAAAATCACATGTTCAACAGAATAAAGCAAGTTACCGTATTTTTACCGTTGATTTTAAGCTTAACGTAAATATTCTCAACTTGCAGTTGATTTTCTTTTGCAAAATTAACAGATGAAAATACAAATTTCAGTCATTTTTGTCGTCTCGCACACTGTTTATTGTTGGTAGCTCGTACCGCATTTATGTTGTTTACTTCACGTTGTTGAAAGCGAAACCATAAACACTTAGCTAGAATTGCGACCTTAGTCTTCTATAAGCGATTTCGCGAGAGTTATTTTGGTGAAACAACAGCTGGACTGCAAACAACTGGCAACGTGTCATTTAAAAAGAACTGTTTGCTGCGGTGAAGATCTGGCTAGACAACCAGGGCCGGCCTTGAGCCGATGCAACCGATGCAGCGGCATGGGCCCCGCGCCTCTGGGGCCCCGCGCCATGGTGTTCGGTAGATTATTCATTTTTGCCAGATACACCTTGCGCTTGAGAATTCAGTTGAAACGCCATGTAAATTTCATTGTTAACAAAGAACGCTATCGTCAAAACCAGCAAATGTCTTCTCGAACGTTAGCTAACGTGCTCAATTCTTGTGTTAGTGCTGTACTGCATATCTGCGCTCTACCACGATCGTAACACGGTTGACTGAACACGATGGCGTCATAAAATCACTGCTCAGAGGGGCCCCGCGCCTAGGTCTTGCATTGGGCCCCGCGCCCAGGTTTTGCATTGGGCCCGGCATCTGCTAGGGCCGGCCCTGCCGACAGAGTTAAAGTTTGAAGCCTTCTATATATTCTACGTGAATTAAACCACTACTGAAACGTGAAGTGAACAATTAAACGTTCTTTAGATCATTATCAGATTCATTATTATAGCCTGCTACATATGCAGTATAAGTATAAACTTCCATTAGTTAAAGATGGGGATACTAAACGAAATTTTAACATATGTAAATGATTACATCTGCAAAGAACAGTAAGTATGCCACTATTAAATCTCTTAATTTTTTCGTTTGATCCCCTGGAAGAAGAAAACTCTTGAAATGCCAGACGGTGGGCTTACCGGAAACTGAAAAGCAACATGGAAGACAAATTGACGAATCATGTCGGGTCCGTATTTGCATATGTAAAGAATGCAAAAATTAGAAAAATTAATGACAAGAAAGGTGGTGACAAGCAGAAAAAGCCAGACTCATAATCGACAATTGAAAGCAAGACCCATATCAGTTTGAGAGTGTTTGATTGTGATTTTCAAGATGCCTTATTAATCCTTATATCTTTAAATAAGCAAGAAACATGATATTTCATATCAAAATTTTGTAAGCAAATTTGAGGGGTGGAAAGGGTGGCATTTTTATGGTCGGCCCCGGGCGGCACTTTGCCTCGCTACGCCACTGCGCAGACTTGTACAGTATGGTGTACGAAACTGCAAAAGCACTTTAATGCAATTAAGGAAGTGCTTCCACTGTTTCACCGTTGCGATCGGCTTGCCTGGCGAAGAGTCCTGCACGGTTGAACTTTTTTGTCCGCTCCCGCCCTGCACCCGCATAAGTTTGAGAAATCTTGCCTGCCTCGCACCAGCACACTTCTAACCCGCCCCGCCTCGCAGACCATCCCAACCAGCGCCCGCACTTTTTCGATCTCAAACCCGCACCCTGTCCGAAAATTACTAAAAACTCATAAGTAGGGCAAGTTTTTGTTGCAATAAAATCGTGAGAAATATTCATTTATTTTTAACAAAAGTTGCATTTATACGCAAGCATTTTAAACGACAGTGATTTACTCAAGCGATCAAGGGCGTACGCAAGGGGGGGGTTTGGGGTTAAACCCTCCCCCTTGAATTTGCTATGTTACAAAAACGTCATTACTTATGCAAAAGAGTTTGTGTATGTCTTCGTACATTTTTTGCTTGTTTGATGTCAACTTAACTCAAAAACCACAGAATGATTTTGCATGAAAATTTCAAGGAATACTGTGAATGGACCAAAAAGAAATAATTACATTTTGGTGGGAATCTGGGTTATCGCCGGTATCCAAGAACCATCTCACCACTTTTTGCAAACCTCCCGTCGACTACGTATTTTCATGTGCGTGTTACGTGATAGTTCACTTTATTCGTAACAATTGTCTTTATTTTGCCAGATCAGCGCGTGCGCTGACGGTGCTGGCTTGACTTCTTTACCAATTACTGTG
>JGI24021J15306_10008801_pt1 | contig 12436 bp, 7 predicted proteins | sample Ectturendosymbi1_FD_15306 | JGI IMG/M metagenome (IMG submission 15306)
GGCCGCCGCCCCGCTCTGTTGTGCAGGTCAACACTAATGTGCAGCCCGCCGGCCCGCCCTGATGTCCAGCCCGCCAGCCCGTTGCAAATTCAGGTATTCGAATTGGAAACAAGGCCCTCCAGCCCGCCCGGCCCTCCGTTTAGTGTTATCCACTTATTATTCTTTTTCTAGATTTCACGACAAAAGGATTTCACTAGATTTCACGACAAAAGGAAACACAATCGGCTTGGGATGACCTCGCTTGCAGAGATTCACTCGCCACCCTGCTCGACACCCCAAGCCTCTGGAATCACCACACAGAAAAGCCACACCGCTGCATGGTCAGAAGCTTTTTCANTTGCTAGCGTCGGAAACCTGCTGAGCCCTGATGAGCTCCGAATCGCAACTGCCCTGCGAAGGAACTGGTGCCAATATTTTTGAAAGCACGGAATGCCACTGTGGGAAGTTTGTTAACAGGCTGGGACTTCATGGCCTTTCTTGCATTAAGAATGCAGGCCGCTACCCATACAACATTCAGCCATAAACTCCATCCTCAAACGATCATTGACCCGAATTGGTCTCCCCTCTGTCCTTGAGCCCGTTGGCCTGACGAAAGATAGAAGGCTCGATGGTCTCACCCTGAACTCCTGGTACAGAGGCAGGAGCCTTGTATGGGACGTGACAATTGTGGACACCTTTGCAGAAAGTCACTACATAGCCAGTGCCGCATATACCAGGCAGTGTAGCAACTGATGCTGAGACCGACAAATGCCGAAAATACAATGACCTTTTTGACAATTGCTACTTTCAACCAGTTGCAATCGATACCACTGGTGTACGGCAAGTCCACTGCCCCCTTCTTGAGCTGTCTTGCAAAGAAACTCGTTGACATTTCAGGCCACCCAAGGAAGCGACAGTGGCTCCACCAGTGCCTGTCTCTGGCCGTGGTCAGAGGGAACACTGCCAGCATGGCCTGTGTGCAAGTTCGATCTGATTTTAGCCACCCTCAGTGCATTAACCAGTGTTCCTGCCTGTCACTTGCCTCTCTTCAATGTATAGCCATTGCCTTCCGAATGTCTGTGTCTTCTGTGAGCTTTATTGTCTTCAGTATGTTTTTTATGCTTTCTGTAAAGCCTCTGTGCAGTATTGTTTTGCTCCCCTTTCCAGCTATCCTGACTAACCTCATTTTGTTTATTTTTCATGTACCCAACACTACTGTTTACTGTAAAACCTTTTTGTAATCTGTCTGTACCTTTGTCTGCCCAACCCCATTTGGGGGTGCTATGTACTTGGTTGAACACACACACAATGGCGGTACTCCATCATGGTCTGTATAATTTTACTGTTTTTTCTGTTTGGTTACGTGTGGTTTTATATTTTGGATTTAAAAAAAAAATAAAAAAATTATTTTTCGTGGTTTCAAGTTTGGTAACCTAGTGCGTATTTTGCCTCATATGAGGCAAAATGAGATGTACGATACACAAATACAAATGAAGTTTGGGTTTAAAGTTAGGGAAAACCTGCAGTTGACCAACACAGACAAGAAACCACTACCTTCTTGCTAGCACTAAAAGCATGACAATACTCATCCATTTTGGCTGAAGGCACAATAATTCAAGCAGTTATTTTACCTCATGATCTGTGGCAAAATAGACTCTGCTTTCAAGCTTTTGGAGTGTAAACAGGAGTTGGAGTGTAAATTTCCAATGAGCTCCGGAGCAAAAGCTGGAGTCACTTTTTAGGAACAGGAGCAGGAGTCAAAAAAAGTGACTCCGATCACCTCTGCCATTGGGCTAGATGTTCTTCTTTGCCTTTTTGCAACCAAATCCATTGGATAGACTCAATGATAGAGATACTTTTTTCAAGGCTTTTAAACACTGGCACATTGTGACTAATGAAGTGATGTGGTAGGTTTTGTATAATTGTTTATATGTTGCTTTGTCATAATTTTATAGAATGTATCCATAGTATCATTTTCAAAAAAGTTTGTCTGGATTTGTTTTGGTAATGTAAGATAGTGAGTACTTGTCTTATCTTGAAGTGGATTATATGGCTATTGCTCAGAAGTAAAATGAAGTCTTCACACTCTTCTGTCAACATCTCACATTTTTGCATTGACAAGGAGATTCTCATGAAAACTCAGAATTGGGCGTCTTCAGTCAGATCATGTCGCTTCAAGATTTGCAAAAGTTTTTATAATTGTGATTTAATTGCTCATTTTGGTTGTGTGAATGCAGTTGAGTTTTCCCATGGTGCTAAAGACCTATTAGCATCTGGTAAGTATTATTAAATGGTATATTCTACATTGGATTATTAAAAAATTTATTGTCATGTTTTCTGGGTGTTCATTGTTTCGGAAGTAAACTTCAGGGTCAAGTTGGCAATAGCTCAATTGTGCAGTGTCTGCTTCTCATTCAAAAAATTGGATGATCACTACATAACCATTGAGTGATTGACTGCAGTCAGGATTGAGAAAAAAAAACTGTTTTTTAATAAAAAACAACCCACCTGTTTTCTTTTTAAATAGATTTTTTTGTTTTTTGAAAAGAAACAGGTGTTTATTCTTTTTTTAAGAAAAAGACAAAGTTTATTCTAAATTATTTTTATTGCATCATGCACAATTACCATTTTCAGAATTATGCAATTAATAGCTTGTTATACCTGTATTAGGGCATTCAAAATTTAGAGCAAAGAAATACACCCATCCTTGTTTTTGCGGTGTTGTTGGTCAGTTCACTCTGTTGCAACCTTTCTGTTGGCATTGCGTTGAATGTGTGATTCACCATGAACAGGATGTGCGTGAAAAATAACACCCATATATATGTGGCGTAAACAAGCGATAATCAAGGGACGTCGTCGTGTGATCTCTGTTGCTTGTTACCACAGCGTGAAGCTTTGCGTACTTGCTGATCAGGCTTTTTGATTGCAACAACTCCATCAAAGTTGTGCGACTTAACAAGCATATGCACAGCAAACAGAGAAAAGTCACTCCCACACAACTTCTGCAATTTCACATCTAGTTAATGTGTTTGCTTTGCTAGTTCAGCATCTATAGAGTGTATTTTTTCAACATATGGTTTGGTATGATCCAACATCAGAAACAGGTTGGGTACAGCAAAGGCAGAAAAATTGTCAAAACAGATTGATTTTACAGAGCTGAAAAAGATACCAGTAGAATCTACTCAAACTATTTGAATTATTCTTCACTTTTTTAAAGTCTTTTAAATTTCATTGTGGTTTGTTTTGTTTGATTCAAAAAATTTTTTTCGGGTAACTGTACAAGTGTGCTGCTTATGTTACTTTTTACTTTACAAGTAGTTTCTCAAAGGAAAAGTAAGGTTATTGGTAGGTTTTCATGTTTTTTTTTCAAGTGGACTTTTTTCAGGTTGGGTCCAATTACATCAACCTTGACTGTAGTGCTTCTTGGGATACACGAATACTCCAGCAAGAAGCAAATTCATGCTTTTTTCTGCTGCCAGTTGATGTCATCCAAATATTAACAAAACTTAGATGCGAAATTTTGCAAGATCTATTGGAAGCTAAAATGTGAAACATTTTAAGGTCAAACTTTAACATTTGTTTTTTAATAACTTCGGCACCGGCACACGAGAATTTTTATTCTTATGCACCATTGGTTGGGTGCTGACACACGAGAATATTCGTGTCTGCATTCAAACACCCATAATTTCTTCCATACGTGATTTTTTACCACAAAAATTTCCACAAATGTTTGTCATAGCTACAGGCATCAGTCTAGAAAATTTCAGGCAAATAGAGCAAGAAATTATTGGGTTATGCAATTTTTTTAACATCCTCTGCTAGGTGCAACCAACACCATTTTTTTCAAACTAGGAAGGTACAAACAGTGTTGTTTCAATTATTGTGCATCACCCAAAAACATTTTTGGTACTTGGTTGTTTCCACTGAAAATTTACAAGAATGTTTCCAATACCTTCCTGCATTAGCCCTGGAAGTCCAAAATCATTCCATCAAAAACGTTTGGTGTTATTGCATTGCAAGCACAACCACTGTGATAGAACTAGGCTGCAACACTTTTTCGAAAGCACATAGGTCCAGACAGTCATTCCATGTGACACCACAACTTTTTTCATACATGTTTGCTTGCAATGGAAGTTCACAATAATGTTCTCCATACCTACCCACACAGCCCCTGAAAATTTCATGGTTTATGACCTAGTACTTTTTTAGTTGTGCATTATGGTATCCAGCAATATTTTGTTAGGCCTAGCCTATAGCAATAACACTTCGGTCCTGACAGGTGTTGTGTATAGCTGGATAACTTTTATTGTAGTCTTGTTTTTGTAAAGAAAATTTCCACAAATGGTCTTTGTGCCTATGTGCATCATTCCTAAAAATTTGAAGTAAATGTAATGAAAACCTTGGGAGTTTCATGCAGTCGCGTCACAACTATGGTGCTACATAGGTTACAAAACTATCCTATTCAATAGGGCTTAGAAGTTGTTCTAGCACCATAATTTTTTTAAAACAAGTTTTTTTTTTTTTTTGTAACTGAAATTTACATGACTGTTCCTCAGATAAATATGCATCTTTCTTGAATATTTGAGTTCAATCCATCAACAACTTTCCAAGGAATTAATTTATTAATTGAGCAACCGGACTCTGTTCATGGTGCTTCGGACTAACATTTGCTACACATGATGGAAACGCCCAATTGTATCCCAGATGTTGACGCACAGCACATCATAACTTTTTTTGAACAAGTTGTTTTGCCACCAAAATTTAGAAGCATGTTATTTTTGCATCTTTCCTGAAAATTTGAACTCATTTCAGCAAGTCTTTTTATGTAATTAATTTATGAATCGAGCAACCAGACTGCTGGTCATAGCTCAGCACTTCATGTCGTCAGCAACACGCTGTCATGATTAAGTATGGTTCACGTAAGTTGGTTTATGAGACACAGTAACTTTTCTTGTGCATGGTCGTTTGCCCTAAATTTTACATAAATGTTCTTCTTGTGCAAATGCATCTTAACTGAAATTTTGACTTAAATCAAACAAGAACTCTCTTGAGTTTTTTGGATGTGTATTGACAACTTTATGGCATGTCAGCCTAACAATTTGAAAATAACAATAAAATCTAGCACTGATCAGGTGAAAACCCACAATACGTGCAGAGTTAAGTAGTCAACTTTAAATAATAGAGCACTGGGTGCTACTATAGCGTGAGGTCTACTGCCATATGTCGCCTACCCAGGTGCAGGGTTGATTGATTTAAGTCATGTGATCTAAATCAGTGATTAAAATCATGATTTAAATCAAGCAATAAAAATCAAAAAACAAAGCAAAAAATCATGTTGTTTTAGAAGTTTGTGTGGCGTCTATAACAGTGCTCTTCAACCTTTTTTTTTGTTATTATAGTGCACCCTTGAAGATGTTTTGACGAACTCATGCATCCTATTTACTGACACGTCCCCCGTGTTCCTCACGTAATTGTGCCCATGTCTGTAAGCACCCTGACCTAAATAAGCAAGTGCCCTAATTCAGTAACTCAACTACATAATTCAATTGTAAATGGCTCATTGTCTGTTGCTTATGAATCACAAATAATCAACTACTTAACAACAATTAGCTTGGCGTGGTCTGATGCTCATGCACCACACTTTAGATTGTGCAAAATCTCGGTTAAATCCTGAAAGTCATTGGTTGGTTAATGGTTCAGTTTTGCTAACGAAAAATTTTTGTAAAAAGTATCTGTTAAGTGTGACTAGTTTGTGATGCACCCTTGTGAACCCTTTCGTAGTGGTGCACCTCACGCATATCGTAGTGGTGCACCCCAAAACCACTTAAGTTTTAACAATCATAGTAACTGAGAGATCATAGTCTGTCACTAAACTGCAAAAATGACATGTGGACTGAAATCACTAGCCAATTCACAAGTCATAACTATTAGAATGCCACAAGATTGAAAGTGCAGACTGGCATAAAGTTAAAGTTGCATTTAAATTCCATCAATAATGAAGGCTGTTGACTATAAACATAGTTATAGAACATATTTTTGATTCATGAAACAGTTATATTATTATACATTTTATGCATGTATGTCATGAGCGTCAATGAAATTACTAAACTGGCAATTTCAGTTTGGCATTTCACCAAATCTTTCATTTTGTACACCCGTACTGGTGTTATGAACTTATATGCATTAAGGGATATTGCATAAGTTCAAAAAAGTTTTGAATGAAAGATCAGCTATTTCTAGTCAGGGTTGGTCTATTTAATTCATTTCATTTAAATCAGTGATAAATCAAGCGAAAAATCATACGCACTTTTGAAGCTTTTGTGATGGGTCTGACACATTTAATTGGTATTCTCATTGGTTTCACATATTATCAAAGAAGGAAGAGACTTTCTTATGACAACACAAGTTACAAAAACAATTGAAGTTTCATCAATCATAGCAACTGTGAGGTCACATGTGACTAATGTGTGCCGACTCAGAAGTCAAAACTGTCAGAATGCCACAAGGTTGGAAGTGCAGGCTGTAATAAAGTAGGCCTGTAGCCAGGTTTTAAGGTTTTGAGGGCAAAATAAATTGTTAGGGGGCAAGATTTTTGTTTTTATTATGGTATATATTTAAAACAAACTTTTCTGGGCACAACAAAATTTGGAGGACACAAAAAATTTAGGGACACTGCCCCTGAATGCGCAATGGCTATAGGCCTGGCATAAAGTAAAAGTTACATCTAAAAATACAGCAAATGTGTAGGCCAACAGTGCACAACTTGCGGCCATGCAGCCTTCGATAATGTTGTGGCCGCCCACATCTCATTTAAAATATAAGATCTGGCGGCCATGCTGGCGTATATTGAAGCAAAACAAATGCAAGGCAAAAAAATCAGTCGACACGATGCATAACAATGTGGATGGTGATGTCACAAAGAGTTATAGAATGAATACGCAATTTATGTTTGAATGTGTTCTGTGTTAGTTGGCACTAGGCAGTATCTCATAAATATAACTCAAACTCGTTGGTGGCCGTACTTCATATAAATAAGAGTAATGCGGCCGGCAATAGCAAAAGGTTGTACACCCCTGATGTAGGCTGTTGACTGTGGAAATAGTGGTTTTAGAACATAATTTTGATTCAGATTCATAATAACACATATCGGTTTTTACCATTTTATGCATGTAAGTTATACATTGCAGAAGCTGAACTAGTGAAAGCTGCGTTACAATAATCAATTTCAACAATAGACTTCACACCAAAAAGTCTGGCACGCCTGTATTTTTGTACAAGCTTCTTAACATGCTATAAGTGTTAATGAATTGATGTTTTGAGTATTGTCATTCCAAAATATTTCGTTTTGTACACTAGGTACTGGTGTTATGGTCTGATTTGCTTTAAGCGTGATGCATAGGTACAAAGTAAGTTTGAATGAAAGTTCAGCTGAGTTCTAGTTGCTGTACTAGAAGAAAAAAAGCGCAAAAAGTTGTATTAAAACAATTTAAAATAAAATTACTACTTGGTAGCTGGCCACCCTCTACACATTAAATCATAAAAATAAAAGAAATTGGATTTATATCAAAAAATCTGTTTTTTATTTTTATCAACCCTGCCCAGGTGCAGCCTGAGGTCTACTGCATCAGTTCCCATAGTGTGAGGTGTGCGATTTCTATAGCGTGAGATGTAATCTGGTAAGTTTCCATAATGTGAGGTCTACTGCCATACACATAGAACAGGAAGCAAATGGAGCTCCTAAAATAGTTACATTGATTGAGAGTACTGCAAAATGTTGCTAAGGGAGTTTTATAGAAGAGTCATTCTGACAGAAGCAGCACTCGCCTTTTCAAGAGAGCACAATCTCTTGGATACAGTTCTAGAAGCAGATCCATGCCATAAATGTGGTTCTGTTACGCAGGAAAAAGAAAGCATAGCTGAGGAGGAGATTTCAAGCCTGTGTTACGTTGCCCTCGAAAGGGGTGTCAAACTGCATGGTCTGTTTGTACGGGAAATCAATTTTTCCATTATATGGACATGTACAACAAATTGACTGCAACCTGAGCCTGTGTGAAATATTAGAATTAATATTTCTCTTTGTATTGGATATACCAATGTCCACAGTAACGACTCTAACAGGAAAATCTACTAATAATGTAACTGACTAGTTCAACATGTGCCGAGAGGTGTGTTGTGTATAGAGATTGACCGATATGGCTTTTTTGGGGCCGATACCGATATATCAGCCATTCCTGGACCAATAACCGATATTTCCAAAATTTTTAAATCTTGTTTTCTGCTTCATTATCAAAAATATTATGTATTTTGTGCCTTACCTTTTTTCCAAAAACTTCAAAAATCAGGGTTTATGAGCTAAAATTGTCAAATTGCAGCAATTTCAATATTTTGCTATGATTTTTAATTAATCTGATTAATGATGATGCTCTTGTTTTGGCTGCGACGGCCGATGTGTGGTCCACGGTTCATCTTGTCTGCTTGATTTTGAAAGCGCACCTGCTAGCATTGCTGCAAGATAACTGTCTTGGCTTGCCTTGTTGAGTAAGTTGTCTGGATACATTAGGAATATAACAGCATTTTGCCAACACCTACTGAGGCTGATAAAATTGGCCGTTTTGGCCGATATCGATGTATCGGCAAAACCCAGATATCGGTCGATCAAGCCAATATGCTGATATATCGGTCCATCCCTAGTTGTGTACATCCATGGTTTCTCACCAACAATGAAGAAAGATGGTCAGAACAACAGATAACCCCAACCAAATTGATGAGGCAAGATTTGCTGGTTGACGGAAGCGCTTAACCAAGGAAGAATGCTGAATGGAGACAACGCCCCTCTCTCTGAGGACAGTGATGCAGATCAAGAAAACAACATGGGCATGGAATTGATAGGCCTTGGGTTTTTGGTCTTAAACAAGGCTCAGACTATTGGTACTTCTGGGTGGAACGGCGTGACCCCAACACTCTAATCCCTATTATCGAAAGGGAATGTACATATGGTTCAGCTATTCATTCAGATGAATGACCTGCTTATAGCAACCTGAATGCCATGGGGTACCAGCATTCTACAGTGAACCACCAGCAACATTATGTGGATCCAGTGACAGGATCACACACGTAGGCAATTGAGTGATCGTGGTTGGACACTAAAACGATGATACTGAAGAGAATGTGAGGTGTTGGTCCTCAGCTGTTCCAGTCTCATCTTGATCATTTTTGCTGGAAGGTGATGAGAAAAAATTCCAATCATATATTTGTGTCATTCTTAGAAGATTCTTAGAAAATGTGGAAATATTGTTTTTTACCTTTCTTCCTACATTGCAGAGGTAGACCTCACACTATAGTGCCGACGGGAGGTAGATCTCATGCTATAATAGCACCGAACACTGAAAGTAATTTGATGGTTGTTGTTATATCTTACAACCACTTAAATAATAAACCACATCTTTACAGCCCTTGTTTGCTCATCTAGCATTAGTATAGTTCAGACATTATGGCCGAAAAACAATATTTTTGTCAAAATCGGAGTGTTTAGATTTTTAGAACCATCACAGATTCATGATGAATTGATATTTGTTTGCAATGGGAAAAAATTAAAGAACTATTCTAATTTAATTGAGAAAATTAATTCCAGTTTTGCTAAAAACGCTTTTATCACCTTCCTTAATAGTGTACATGGATTAATATACTTTCGGTTGCTTACCGGTGCACACAAATTGTCATATTTACAATCTGATGCCAACAGTTGCCTGCTAGCATACGCAAACTTGTTTTCTGACAGCTGTTTTTTTTGGTGATAAACTGAAATTTGTTTTAAATCACAACGAAATTAAGTCAATTTGGTCACAGTGTCTGAAAATATAGAGCAATCCATATTGTTATGGCGAGTTTCAATACTACTATGGGACAAATGACTAAAATGTATCAGTGACAAAAATTTATCAGCGAAAAATGACCGAAATATAGCAAAAAAAACAGTCTGACAATCAGATGCCTGAGTTTGCCTAGCGGTGAGCATGAACAATCAGACGCCAAGTAAGATTTTTATCTTGTAGGTGTGAACATTTTTATTGGCAACTTTGGCCAATGTTACCAATGGTGAAAGTTTTGACCAAGGTTACCAACAGAAAATTTTTCTACTGCAACTAAGTAGTGTTGATACTATTGGTAGGTTTAAAACTTTAAAAGCAATAAACATTGCACAAATGATTTTTTTTCAATTTTGTGCTTGCTTGCACATGAAACATAGCATCATTAAAAATGTTGATATGTTTAAAATTTTGCAAGCAATCAGCATTGCACTAATGTTCTTATTTTTTCAATTTTATGCTTGTTTCCACACATACAGCATCATTGTGATTTGTGACGATTGTTAGACCAGCAATTCACAAGAAATGATTGCACAAAAGGGCAGCTACATTGAGTGTTGCTTGGTTTGATTTTTGCAAGCATAAAAGATCATAGTAAATACACCATCTTAAAAATATTGTGTGGCTTTTGTTTGTGTGGCACTTGGAATGAAAATGGGTAGGTTTAACCCTTTAACGACCGCGATTGGCCGGCCCTTTTTTGGCCATAAAGCGCCAGCTAGAGAGCTGTTCAAACCCTCTACAGTTTCAGCAAGTCTTCTAGTTGACATCAAAAAAAAAAACTTTTTTCGTTTTCGGTGGGTGTTTTCTGGAGGTGACGTCACAATGAGGGCATGTTTTGGAAATTTTGGTCACCTTTGGCCGGCCATGCGCCCCAACCCATTGACCCATTCTATTGGCTCAAAGTTTTGTTGAAAACTAGGTCAAAATCTGCGTCTATAGAGCCCTTAATTGACTTGCTAACATATCTGTAGCCAAAATTATGGGTCAAAAACCCAGTTTTGGGCCTAATTCAAAACTTTTCAGAAAAGGCACAATTTGCCCTTTCAGGGCAAACTTTGGCCAGCCATAACTCGGCAGCAGATTAAGCTGGAGAGCTGTCCAACCCTGTAAGGACTAGTGGCGTCGTGTAGTTTACATTTAAAAAATAAATTTTTTAATTTGGTTTGGGGTTTTTGGCCAATGGGATCATGACAGGGTCATGTTTTTTGGTTAATTACATGATGTCATCATCCGATCCCACGCGCCAATATTTGGGCTCGTAGTGTTTTAGGATTCTAGGCGAGAATATGCGTTGTTAGAGCCCTTGATTGAGTTTCTAGCATTTCCAGTTCAAACGCTAGGCCAAAAAACAGCTAATTGGTAAGGGGCATTTCTCAATACTTTTGGGGGATTTCCCTAATTTAGTTTTATTGTTTTTTGGCTCTTATCTTGGAACCAAGAACGCTAAACACCCATTCGGACCCTTCAAAGTCCCGAAATGTAACCAAAAAACAGCTAAACTCAAAAAATAATTAATGTCATTTAAATGGCTCCGGCGGGTCTTAAGGGGAGGTCGGGCCAAAATCCTGACGTCAGCAAAAAATAACATAAACATCCTATCATCATATGAGCATTAAAAAAACAGACATCCTAAACTGAAAAGTTTTTTTTTTATTGCGAACTCTATACTTTCACAAGTCTTTGAACAGCTCTCTAGCTCAATCTGACGGCGAGTTATTGCCTGGGGTGAAATGCCCCTCAGAGTGGCTTTTGAGGGAGCAAAATTTTGGTTTATGAACCATAATTTTTGTTACCGATATGCAAGAAAGTCAATCAAGGGCTCTATAGATGTGGATTTTGACCTAGTTTTCAACTAAACTTTGAGTCCAAAAACTGGCCCATTGGGACAGGGCCAGGAAAAGATGGCCAAAATAACACAAAAACACCCCTACTTGTGTCGTTCCCTCCAGAAAACTTCAAACCCAAAACGGAAAACGTTGTTTTTCGATGTCAACTAGAAGACTTGCTGAATCCGTACAGGGTTTGAACAACTCTCTAGCTTTAGCGGCTGGCGATTTATGGCCAAAAAAGGGCGCGCCAATATGTTGGCGCGTGCGGTCGTTAAAGGGTTAAAACTGCAAGCAATAAAATTGTATTTGCAAAAGAAGGGCATTAACACATCGGAAACTTGATTTTTGCACTTACGTGATAATCGTAAAGTCGATGCTTGATATTTTGCAACAATTACAAGGCTGACTTTTGACTTTCATGACAACTGCCAAAACTTGCCAGAAGCAAACAATTGGTGAGCAACTCAACTGCAGGGTGAGAAACGTGTTGAACATTTCATGCATTTGTTACTTGAAGTAAATGAAGCATTTGGTTCAAGCAAGTTTGCCTAAAAAACAGCAGTTTTTGGTTGCCTTACCAATGCCCTAGCTCCTCTGCCGATTGCGCTAGAGAGCTCTTCAAGGGCTCAAACAGATCGGCCAGTCTAGTAGATTGCACTCAAAAAAATACAGGGTGACCCAAAAAGATGCGTACCCATATTTTGTTCGATAAAAAACCCATTTTTTAACGAATGTCTTTTCTGTTGCAGGACGTGATAG
>JGI24021J15306_10008802_pt1 | contig 12435 bp, 7 predicted proteins | sample Ectturendosymbi1_FD_15306 | JGI IMG/M metagenome (IMG submission 15306)
GATATCCCCTGAAGAGTGTCAGACGAAAAGCTTTGGGATGAATCTCCTACTTCACGCCATCTTCAAGTTCTGTACCACCAAACGTCTTTTCAAATACAGTGTTTCGATTTCAGTGCCAAAAAAACCTGGAGCAACTCTCTAACAAAAGGAAACCACACTCTTTGCAGCAGAACCTAGCAGAATTGGTTTAGCATTTGACAAAACTAAGCGCTTACTTGAAGAATAAGTTATTCATCCTTTCTCAGAACACCACATTGTAACAGGTCAGGTAACGGCATTTCCCTTGTTATCCGATTACAGCCCTCTTGTATACGGCTATTCAGCGGACACTGCTACAAGACATTATAAAACTGCTCACTGTGTCAATGACTGACCTATTAACGTTATCTTTCCGGCTCATAGGGCGGTGGGCAAACTTTTGCGTTCTAAGATGATACAACACATAGACAGCAGTGTTGAAAGCACTAAACAGATAAATGAGTTTGATGCTTGTGGTATTGAGCCGAAAGGGGTAACAATTCGCTTTATACGGGGTGGAGGTGCAAAGTATTGTATATGCCCGTGGAAGTTTCTTGTATTGATTTTTGCAGTTAATTGTCAAGATTTGAAACAAAATGTGAGGAGTAAGTCTTTTCCATGAAGCAAACGTTGCGGTAATACGTTTCGGCAATTTTGATGCGGTTGGTAGTGGTTTTACTGTAAGTTCACTGCCGTTGGAATGCTTTGATATGTGTCGAATGAACGCACACTTGAACTGGTAGAGATGACTCATGATCGGCGAATAGTGGCAGGAAATATTATGCATGAGGTGGTCGATTGCGGTTCATCACCTCGTTAGTATTCTTGTGTGTTGTTTGAGTTCAAGTAACCCTTGGGCATGCAGACGAGAGCCATTTCTGACCCAGTGTTTTTATCAGTTGGCCAGTGAAATGTAGTGATCCAGCTGGTAATGTTTGTTTTGTTTTGTTTGCTTTAAGCCAATTTCATTAAAGCAGTGCGTGCACTGCAGTAAACAGAGTATAGGGCTAACTTAGGACCAACAAAGTAACCCGAGGGCCACATTATGACGCTGATGCAACGATGGCGGTACCTCAACCTTACAAGGGAGCTTTTACACCTTATTTCCTGCGAAAGTTATCTTGACTTATATGCAAATCACTTCTAGCCGTTTCTACGTTCGTTTAAAAGGAACGTGTTCACTCACTAGCCGAGCGCTTTTAAACATTAATCAATAAGCTAAATAACCTTTAAATGCTGATTGCACGAAAATTCCCAAAACTTATCGCGGGCCGCACAAAATGCCCTCGCGGGCCATATGCGGGCCGCGTGTTTGAGGCCCCTGGTATAGCTGAATCATTTTATGCCATTTCAGAACTTTTCATTTTTTCTTGAACTGCAGGTTTGACAGTCATTTTGTACAGCGTAGTATTGAAAGCTTCATGTGCCTGCAAACTCTAGCATGCGCGTTTGTTGGTTCAGTGGTTACNAACAAGGTGGGAGAGAAGCACCTAAGACCACAAAAGTATTTGTACTGAGANACGGTGAATAGCGGTAATATCGGTACCTTTCCATGGAGTAGGTAGCGGGTGAACGCAGCGTCGTTCCGGCGAAGATAACGCGAGGATACGCTTGATTCATCTTCTTCTTGGTTACTTTCAGAAGCAGTCGATCGGTTTGGTGCACGAAAAACGGAAGTGCTAAATAGCCTTATAATGAAAATCACAGCCAATGAAAATGATACAAACGACATATTGCAAACGTTTCGATAATTTCTGTTATCCTCATCAGTGCATTGCAAATTGAACTGCAGTGATCATGCTCGATCGGTTTGATTCCTTAGTGTTTGTGAAATCTATTTCTGCCTTTTGTTTCCACATAATTTAGCTGTTTGTCATATACCGGTACCAACAACAACAGCGACTGAATAAAGTTTATGATGCAAGCTTGTCATGTCTAACTATAGTTTTTCTCTTTGTTCTTGATGAAGGTGGTGCAGCAGAGGTTTCAGTATCGGAACAAGCACTGAACGGTTTGTTATAGAATGATCAGAAATGCAGCACTAGGACAACCGATTGTTGAAGTTTTCCTTGGCCATTCTTTCGTGCCACATGATTGCTCAGACTTCTGTTAGTCTGCTGCCCAGTTTGGTCGCCTTTCTTTGTTGAAAATTAGGTAGTGGAAAAACCAAACCCATGGGGCAAACGACAATTTCAGAAAATGTTTGAAACGCGGATTTTGTTGTTGCGAACAATCTTTACGTGCTGAACCCTTCTTCGTACTGCGTCATTGTGCTTCAGTTCCCGGGCTCCGGTCTGAGCAGCAACAATGCTCATACTTGCGTCACTGTTGCGCATGTGCCACAATTCGCATCTTATTGGTTGGTATATTCAGTTTGGTTATGGTGAAGAGCGAATTCCACTTCAGCTCGAAACATCAACGTAAGGTTAGCAGTAGGGAATGCGGTGCACTGGGGAAGTCTGGTGGTCGTGACCTTGCTATGCCCTCAGAACAACCAGAGCAGGGGCACTGACCAGTAAGACACATAAGTTGAAATATATTTGTTTCTGTGTAGTCGATTCTTACAATATTGCAACTCCCTCTGGTGGGGGGGAGGGTATTTCAGGTAGACCACGAGTTTTACACTTTTACCAGACTCGGGTGAGCTACACTTTTTCCGTCATACCGGCTGTTGTGCTTTTCTGTTCATCTACTAGGCTTCTCTGCCCTATTCTGGTGGTCTGTCGATTTGTTGGTGACGAGTTCAACGCATAGTTCTACGCTTTAATGCGCTGAGATTGCACGTATGTTATCACCAGGGATAACCGGGACGATGCTTAAGGATGTTGAGTCTTAAGAGAAGTCCCTCCATCAACGACTGCACAGACGAAAGTCAAGCATTTATTTCACAAACAATTGCTCAAAAACGAGATGAAGTTGTTACAGAAGAAATAGCATTGAAAGAACTTGACTTGATTCTTCAAAAGTTGGACTGCGACTCGGATAAGTCGAGAATTTCAACAGATCCGCATACGGTATTTTTGCATTCGTGTGTTTACGACAGTAAAATTGCTGAATTGTAGTTTTTATGGTTTTGCTGTGTTTGCTGCATTTGTACGAACGACAGAAATGCTACGTTTGCATTACCAGCATTCTATTTAGCGCAGCTTTTGTCGTATTGCAAAGGATGTGCTTGTCGGTGCTTCTATGCCGTAATCGTACGAAGTTTGGGGATTTTCGGAGGATTGCGATTCGTCAACAGCTTTAGCTTCCTTTACTGCCATTGCTGGCCTGCCAGCTGATGGAGTCTTGCAGAAACCAAAACCTACAGCACGTCATCTTAGCAAAAAATGTCGTTTATGACGGTTTGAAAGCAATTTTCGCATATTAAATAAAGCTGTGATTGCTACCCATTCAATATACGAAATAAATCGTAGCTTTGTGCAATCAGAAGGCATTTTTATATCGATCAAGCACATCCAAAGCTTGCAAAAGACGCGGTAGTCGTGTGCCCCTCTAATGAAATACCACGCTTGTTCATTCTGAAGTAAGAAAATCAGCCTTCATTACTTGAAAAGCTTACAGTACGGGCTGTGCTTTCATCTTTTTGCGATGATTCAAACTAGCACGTATCTGTGTTCAAGTGACTAGTCTCCACGCAGGCGAAGAGGCTGCATCAATCAGCAAATTTTTATAAGGAAATCGATTTCACATAACATTATGCATCGTCAGAAGCATGAGCAGAGAAAGCAAACAAACTCTGATTTGGCGATGTTTTCTTCGACAGCAAGGAAGTTCTTTACAGTACTAAGTCAGAACACAAGCTTCGATAAATAGAAAACTTGAAAATATGTTTGTCCCGTATAATTTCTTTCACTGCAATACGAAAGTATCTGACGCAAAATGTCGAGCAATGCAACAGCCAACAACGCGGTCATAATGACTCAGTGCGCTGGTACGATGCTTAAGATTGATTGTTTTACGGGAGGTCCGCCGCCGAAATCTAGTTAATGCTGTAACGAGGCTAGGATAACCCGAGGCGTTTTTAAATGCAAAATGCTGAACGCTGTGAGAGTTGTCAACAAAGCTAGTTCACTGGATGGTTAAATACTCCGAACCAGGTGAAAGGAGCCACGAAAAAAGTGCAAAAATCATTTCTCACGGGGTAGAATCATGCTTTGAACATTAATTTTTGCGTCAAATGAAAGCGAACGCATGTAGTTGCAATTCTCATAGTTTAGCACGCATTGACTTTCGTGGCGTACAAGCACACTTTTGCAATTTTCACACAATGACTAGATAAAGAGTGTTTTTATTGCACCACAGTGAAGCGTGCACCCGCTTGAAACTTGATGTTTGTTGGTCAGCACGATTAGTTGCGCCAGTCTGTTGCGGTAAACATCATCTGCTGTGCAGCAAGGTCACAGTGTGGTCCAATGATTCATTTTGCGTTACGGTATGGTACGTAGCTGTTTGCAAATAACCCAAGGAAACACGAGACGATTCAATGCGGACAAGCCCAGGTTCAGAAGAGTGGTGAGGTGCCTAACTTGGCACGCCGTAAGTTCGTTGATGGCACGCGAGCGCTTAAGCTTAGCAAAAAACGATTTTTCTATTAGATTTATTCTATAAATTTTTGCTATTTTGATGTCTGAGTTGGAGATACAGTATCTTCTTGGACGACAAGGAAGTTCTTTTACGAGGTTAACATTCATTTGAACATGGCAGGGCACGGAACTAACTTAATACTAGAGATTTTATCACGCACTCCCATTCGAGTTGAACATCAGTGGTTTGAGGTTTTTCCGCAACGTGTGCGTTAGTCAACTTCTTGTGAAAATATTCTAAGAATAACGTTTCCACAAATGTTTCAGTAGAACAATTTGCAATGGCAAAAACAGATTGAAATTACATAAATACATTATCAATACATTACAGATTGAAATTACATAAATACATTATCAATACATTACAGATAGAAATTACATAAATACATTACCGCCACATCAGAGTGAGTTTCAACTTCGGCTTTTGTTTTTCGTAGACATTGCTCATTGCTTCAAGTACTTCCAACAAAACAGATTGCAACAGTGGAACTTCTAAATCTACAACCTCGTGTTCATCGGGACAGTGCGCTGACAGAGAAGACGAGTTTTCAGCCCAAGCTACCGTTACCTCCCCATTCTCGAGCACCGAACCCTCGAAGACTTCAGCGCACGCTTCTGTTGAATCGCTGCGCGTGTCGCATGCGAGTGTCTACGAAGCTATCCCATCAGCGGATAGCAAACAAAAATTAGACCATGTCGCTTACCAGTCCGAAGTGACACAGTTAAAAACTTGCGTTACTTGTGGACATGAAATTCATAGTGGTAAAGGCAACGCGCAAGAAAAGAGAACGTCAATATCGGCCCAGTCCATATCGATATCCACGCCATCGACGACGGTATGAAGTTTGCTATTGTTTGGGCTTTGAAGAAACGGCAATTTATTCCAGTGTGTGTGTAGATCGTTAAGAGTTTCCGTGGCCATGCTGTAAATTCTCTCGACGCTTGAATTGGGGTCCGGCACCTTTGGCGATGCAGTTTACAATCCTTTAAGTTCCGCGTGCGCCACTTTTTTTGCAAAATGTTCTGCCACTTTGCAACTCCATAACTCGCCAGCCGATTGAGTTAGAGAGCTGTTCAAACCCTCTACGGATTCGGGAAGTCTTGTAGCTTAGAATAAACAAAAATTTTTAGTTTTGGGTTTGGGTTTCTTGTGGGTGAGGTCATAATGAGGGCATGTTTACGCGCATATTTAGCTGAAGTTACCTGGCCCTGTGCGCCAACCCAACGAGCCATTTTTTGGCTCAAGTTTCTTTTTGGAAAGTAGGCTATAACCGAGTCTAGTGGTGCGGAGTGCTCCAAAAAACAAAATGCTGTTTCTTTTCATCCACTGATGCTAGAGGTGTAATCAAAAGGTTAATTCCACCATTTTAGGACATGCTGATTTCAAATATGATTTTATTTTTAGTGAAGTATTTTTCAGAAAAATATTTATAGCCACTTATAAAAAATTTAGTAGTCGTATAAACATGTCCGAAAACCTGTGTTTGCAACGGCTTTTCAAAAAAATTTTTTTGTGTAATGAAGGATGAATAGTCAATTATGCAAAAAACTTAAAACCTAAGATAGGTTTTTTAAACAGTCTCAGATTGAATAAAACTATGTTTTTTGCTATTGAGTATTTCACCCTCCACTAATTTGCGTTTGTTAGTGATGACATTTCTTAATCACTCAGCTTGGTAATGTGATGATAGTCTGTATGCAGTAGTCAATCTACTAATTGCAAAGTTTATTTGCATATTTTTATAGGCAAAACATGATCAAACCTATGGTTTTAATTAAAGCACATTGAAAAGGCATACTTTGACCATTTAAAATAAAACCTTGGTTTAGAAACAAGGAAATTTTCTGATGCTGGTTGAGCAAGTCACTGGTGCATTTTAAGCCAATGGCTTTAACACAACAAAAGTATTTTGAGCTCATTCCGTAATTGGACTAGATTAGGTTAGCTCAAATCAGATTTTAAGCCCTGCAGTAATTTATTTAACTGTTTAGTAAAGGTTAGCAAACTTAACAACAATGAAGTAAATATTTTTGTATTACAAGTTTTGCTGTCAGTTGTTGCACTATAGGCTTCACATCTGTTTTTCGTTATTATATGAAAATGAATGATTGCTTCATTGGAAAAAACTGGAAACAAGTGTCATTAAAAGTGGTGTAGCCAAAAGCTTGGTTTGAAAGCTTTAACTGGGCTTATTACAGAGGAGATGCAATTGGTGAAATGGAGGGCTCAGAGTAATGTTGAGGATGAAGGTTTATCATTCATAAATATTTGCTTTCATCATTACTGTTACTTGCTGAAAAGGTACTCCACAACTTGTGATTGAAGCTTGGTGTCATTGCAGAGAATTTTGATTTTAGATAATAGCAAATAGCAAGTTGATTCTGGGCATTTTTAACCAAAATTAAGAGACCAAAGAGAAGCAAAACAATTCGTAATGCGTGAAAGCACTAAAGTAACCAAAAACCGAAACTGTCGTGACTATTTTACATCAGGTTCCAAAAATAAAGGCAAGCTAATGTAAGTCCGTAAGTGAAACAAAGAAACAGCAAAGCTTAAGAGCAGTTTGCAGCAAATACCAGCAGAAAGCAGTGTGTGCAGCGGTACTGCAGGTCGTTTGTTGATCTTTCTTGATCTTATGTTATTTTATTGTTGCGAGCCACGGTTTAACATGGATCGTAGATAGCGTTGTATATCTGAAAAGCTGGTGATCAGGTTATTAGTCAAGAGTCAGTATAGATTGTAATCTTTTGAATCAGGCACGGAATAGTCAAATACGGTCCCGGAATGATTTCTGATGGGCTTGGAGTGTAAGCTTTCAAATTCAATAGGTCACAGTGTTTTTGCAGTTGTAAAGAAGAAACGTCTTTGACTAATTGTAAGCATAAGTTATTGTTGAACATCTTTGCCGGTTGAGTATATGCACTGTACAAACATCTTCGGCGATGAAATTCAATGAACTCAACTCCTATGTGAACACTTAATATCTGGTGAGGGGCATGCATCCTCCCTTTTGTTCGCGACTGTTAAGCGTTTGAACCAGCAAGCGTGATGAAATCAATTTTTTTGGCACGGAGTTCGAGTCAGCGTTTCAGCCATCTAAATTCCACTTAGAGCAGGGGTCTCAAACTTAAGGTGCTCCGAGGGATAAAGTAATCCAAGAGCCGCATTGAGACTTCGTGACCATAAGGGGTCACAATGACCCGGACGCCGAATCACTAGGGGGCGCCGAAAAGTCCCAACAATGTCGCAAGCCCTCTCTCCAATACAGTACATTTGCTCCCGAAAGACCTCAGGTTCGAACACGAGACTGCCAAACTTGTTTCTTGCCCCGGGCCCCGATGTAACCTCGGTACGGCCCTGCGCTGGCGCAACAATGGCTGAACCTTTGTGGAAACAGCTTTTGCATCTATTTCCTGCTAAGTGTAAAGCGAGTTATAGGCAATTCATTTATAACTATCCCTACTGTCGTCTGAAAGGAACTTGTTGACTCTCACCGAGCACTTTTAAACATCGGTGAATAAACCTAATAGCTTAAAAATGTTGATTACAGTACTGTATTTGAAAATTTAAAAAAGCATGACGGACCGCAAAAAATACCCCCGTGGGCCACATGCCGCATGTTTGAACCCTGTCTTGGAGACTGTTCTGTGTCTTTCACCATCGTACGTGTATCATTTGGTTTCAGACGAGCGTTTGCCGAATATGTCTCGAAAGCGAGTCCCAGAACGAAGGGTTGATCGCCCCGTGCAGATGCAAAGGCTCGTCAGCGCACGTTCATCGATCCTGTTTGGAGAAGTGGATTAAAAGCTCAGGTAACGTTGATTGCTCTGAGACTGACACCTTAACGAGATTCAATAAACAGCAGATGATGTAGCTAATGAGCGACAAAAGGCCATTGTAGTCCCACAGATCCTTGTAACCATGTTCATAACAATCTTAGCAAAACCATGTTCGTAAAAATCTCACCTATGTTTTTGTGTTTTTGAAAACTTGTGTATAGGTCGTTTGTAGCGTCAGTGTTTCCTCTCTTCCTCTTGATAATGGGTGGAGAGAAACATAAGTTCTTGTCACCTGTTTTTATTTTAGCGTGTGATCTTACAGCTACTTGCTCTGCGTAGCACTTGATTCCAGTGGCGTGCAGAGGTGGGAGGGGCGAACGGGACGACGGCCCCGGGCATCCAAGACAGGGGGGCATTCAAAGAGTGAAATCAGACGAATTTAAATGCTGTAACTGGATATGATTTTTCTTATTGTAAGGCTACTAGCGCATGCTGCATGGATTTAATTTTTCGAAACTTGTTTTGATGTCAACACTATTTTTTACGCATTCAAATGCCAGTAATTCTCAGCTTCTTCAATACCATGGAACCTATACTGTAGGTATGCGGCGCACACCCAATCAAACTGATAGTGCTGACGTGACTTGTTCCAGATCGTGCGATCAAAGGAAAATCACAAAAAGATTGAAAGATAATCAGGGTTGAAAAAACCCGTTTTTTTTTTTTTGAAGTAAACCAACACACCTCGGCTTTTTGTTTTTTTAACCCGTTTTTTATGATTTTTCTTATTGTAAGGCTACTAGCGCATGCTGCATGGGTTTAATTTTTCGAAAGTTGTTTTGTTGTCAACACTATTTTTTACACATTCAAATGCCAGTAATTCTCAGCTTCTTCAATACCATGGAACCTATAGTGTAGGTGTGCGGCGCACACTCAATCAAACTGATAGTGCTGACGTGACTTGTTCCAGATCGTGCGATCAAAGGAAAATCACAAAAAGATTGAAAGATAATCAGGGTTGAGAAAACCCGTTTTTTTTTAAAGAAAACCAACCCAACCCACCTCGGCGTTTTGCTTTTTTACCCGTTTTGGGGTATTTTGAAAAGAAACAGGTATTTGTTGTTTAAAAAATACACAAGAACCTCATTCTGTGTTGTTTACATTGTATCATGCAATATCACCATTTTGAGAATTACACAATAATAACTTGTTATTACTTATTATGGAATTTAAAACTGAGGGTAAAGAAATGTACCCCATCTTTGTTTTCGCAAGTGTTGTTGGTAAATTCAATCCAAAGTGGTATGGCTTGACAAGCATGCGCACAGCAAACAGAGAAAAGCCACTCGCAAATAAACGCTGCAGTATCACGTCAAGTTTAAGCACATGCTCTGCTAGTTTAGCATCTATAGAGCGCATTTTTTCAGCATATCATTTGGTATGGTCCAACATCAGAAACAGCTTGTACGCAGAGATGGCACAAAAATTGAATAAAATATACCAATTTTCCAGAGCTGAAGAAGATAACCAATAGAATTTACTCAAACTGTTCGAATTATTCTTAGCCTTTTTTCAAGTCCTTAAAAATTTCGTTGCTGATCGTTTTGTTTAATTAAAAAAAATTACAGTTAACTGTACAAGTCTGCTGCTTGTTTTAATTTTTTTTCATGGTACATTTTTCAAAGGAAAAAAAGAGTGGGATTTTTGGTGGGTTTTATTGTATGTTTTAAGTGGGCTTTAAAAAACGGGTGTTTTTCGGTTGGTATAATTACATGAACTCTGAAGATAATTATGGACGTTTAGTTGATTTTCTGAGACAAATATCAAAACTGTCCTATTTCAACGTGCTGGATATAGCTGATTTCATGGTGCATCACTAGTTTCTCGTTTCGTCTTTTGTGCTAATACAGTCGCACACCTGTGCTTGCAATAAGTGCTTCGTTTCGAGCTTCGTCATTAATTGGCAGTTCAGACGGATTGATCACAAGGGCTCACACAAGCACGTATCTGTTCTTTCCTCTTAGTAATATTAGGCTACATATAACAGCCACATAATAAAAAACAAAAATTTTCTTACGTGTTTTATGCGGATTCTCAATTCTTGTGTAGTTCACATGTTTAAAACTCTCAACCCTGGGTGTCCGCCGCCATGCCTTCTGATTGGCTGCTATTCGACGAGGCATTCGCGCAGCCTTGTAAATTTGCAATTGTGGACTGCGCTGACGTAGTACTGTGTTCTACTACCCTGTTTTAACCAAGCCCGTAGCCACGATTTAAGTTTTGGGGAACAAAATGCGTTTTGAGGCAAGATTTTTGTTTTTATGATATGTTCTAATAAAAAATTTTCTGGGAACAATAAAATTTTGGGGACACAAACCATTTGGAGAGCATTGCCCTCCAGTTGCTCCCCCGTGGCTATGGGCCTGGTTTTAACGCGTTGCCGGATATTTTTGCAGTTATGAACTGCTCTGTCTTAGGAGACCGCTGATAATTTATGTTCATTAGAGTGACACATTTTAGCCTACAACAACGAGTAAAGAGAGTGCTTGTAGATATGCACAGGGACGCCTGAGGATGGAGGCATGGCGGAGGCATTTCCTTCTGCCCTTTCAAAAGAGGGCAACAGGGGCGGAGGTACCTTTTCATAACAGTACCATTGGTGAGTTCATGGTTTAACAAGATCGGCTTGAAACAAATTTATTGCAGCTATTCGGGCACCCAGAAAATTCGGAATGATATTCTATAATTTCTGTTATTACTTTTGAGGCAACAGTGTTGATGAACAGAAACGAACTTAAATGTGGTAAAGATTTTTTTGTTTTTTACAAGTTTCCATTGCTCTCAACTCTTTTATTGCTCCCCCTGCCCTACTGCTGCTCCGGCGTTCCTGAATATGCATGTTATGTCAACAAACTTTGCCAAAACGTTGATATACAAACGTGAATGTGACGTCATATTGTGACTTCACAAACAGCGTATATCCAGTAACAAGACCACCATACGCTGCTGCTTAATACTAGAATTTAGAAGGGGGGCATCCAATCAAGCAGTCGTTCCGGGCATCACCAGACTTCTGCACGCCACTGTAAATACCTAATCGTTAATGGGAAGCAGGCTTAGTGCAAGTAGTGTACTAAAATGCTACCGCAGTCGCATTTCATTGCGTTCGATGATATAAAATCCAAGCATTTTTAAAACTCGTTGAGAGACTCTACCGTTTACATTCTATCAGTTGCATGCGTCAACCAGTCGCTCAAGAATTAGGCAAGATCCAAGTCTTAGTCTACATGCGCGCAAGTTTTGTAGACATACTTCGGGAGTTGGTGTCTTAGAGCAAATTCGCTGCTGGGGTTCAATTGAACGCGTGTTGTTGTACATCGGAAGAGAGTAAATATAAAAAGCGCAATCCCAATGATGGCCACGATGACTCCTTGCTCAACTGCAATATTGGTTGAAAAAAGCATACTGCAGATCTTGCACTTATAGCATCAAGGTTTTCACTAATGCTTTTGCAAGAAAGTTTTCCGAGAAAATGGTGGCTTTCATTCAAAGTAGAAATTCGGAAATTTACTAAAAACAAACTTTTAAAACTTGTTAATTCAATGAAAGCAGACTTTCTGTTTGCCGACTTGAATCGGAACAGAATTATTCAGAAAAATAGGTGCCAGAACAAGGCACATTTTATGGATGATCGTTTTTTAAGAACAAGGGGCATTATATACTTCAATGTTGAGAGCTAGTTCTTGTTTGACCTCCCCCTATCAAAATTTCTGGCTACGTGCCTGGTTCTCGGAAAGCTTGCCGGAGATGGAAATCTCGAGAGAAAACCTTAAGTTTCATGGTTTTATTTACTCGAAGTTTTCCGTTAACTGTTCGAGCTACGGTGGAAGGTAATCGAAACAACCAGGCTTGCGTCTTTTACGGCGTTGTGAGCAGAGATTGCCTGATTTTCAACACGGACCAGTCACAATCATGTCCAGGTAGAGGTGTAGAAAATACACGCTACGCAAATTTGGACGCATCACATACTTGAAGTCAAAGCTGTAAAGCC
>JGI24021J15306_10008806_pt1 | contig 12433 bp, 7 predicted proteins | sample Ectturendosymbi1_FD_15306 | JGI IMG/M metagenome (IMG submission 15306)
AAAATGTTTGATTTTAGGCGAATAACACTATTTTGTTTGGAAAAACGCCTCTCAAAGCACAAAATGACTATATTTTCCAAAAATTTGGGGGGGGCATGGCCCCTTTAGCCCCCCCTGGCTCTGGCTACGCCTATGCACACACTACTGCTTTTAAAGATCCTGTGCTTTCGTTCAATGCAAGGCATCAGCTCCTGTTTATTGCTTCAAAGTTCGCGGCAGTGAGCGCTTGGCAGTAATGCTGCTGGTTTCGCTGCACGCTTGTCTTCCTTGTCGCGCGTCGCTCAGATCAATCACGGACGTTCTCGCTGTGCTGTCGTCATGCACTGCCAAGAAGAGACAAACGTGTTGTCGTTTCGCACTGCCTCGACATCAGGCCGCGCCTGTTCAACCAGATTCGCACAATAATGGGCATCAGTTGCGGCCCTTCGTCTGTATTCGCACTGTGCGCATTTAACGGCTTACCTGGCGCGGAAGTGTTACCGGCGAATGCAAGTCGCTTTTTTCGGATTTGGTCGAAAAAACTAACTCGTCCGGTGAGTGCAATAATTGGACCGCATCCACTGCGTGTAAAATTAACTGTTCTCTTCGCGACTGACTTGCTCATTGCAATACACGTTGTATTTTGTCTGCACTTCCCTGTCTGAAATGTAAATGCTTTAGCTGCTGCCCGTAAGAAGTTAAGAACTAAAGAGTTGCATATTGACTTCTTGTGTGTTTCATTCATTGCAAGGTTTAGCATAAGACAAACCTGGCCTTACTGGTGTATTTCTCATCCCAAGGACACCTGAGCAGTGGCGTGGCCAGCCCCAAAATTTGTGGGTGGCCAAAATGTTTTATTTTAGGCGATTAACACTATTTGTTTATAAAAACGCCTCTCAAACGCCTCTCACTCCTGGCTACGCCTATGCGCCTGAGGTGGAAATATGCCTTGAGTCAGTTTGTACGCCTCAGACCTTGGTAGGTTTTGGTGTGTGGAGCTCAAGCTGAAGGTCAGCCACGTTGCGCCCCTGGGACTATTCAATGCAGTATGTAGTCAACAGCAGCGAGGTTTCGGCACCAGTTGCACCTAGTAATATAGTAGCGCCGCAGATAGGTATGCATCGGCGTTTATGGCGTGTACCTCATAGCAAGATGTAACGTCAAGCGTAAAACTTATTTTGCAGAATATTTTACAAAGTCCCGTCATTTTGATGTTCACACTGAATTTTCCTCTGATTGATCCTCTAAAGCTGACTTTTCAACCCTGCGTTGATTTATGACTGTCTTGTCATAGTCACGAACTGTTTACGTAAGATGTTTCAAAGTCGTATACAGAAGGCAGCAGAACGCAATAGATCAGCCAGGATAAATTAACAGAAACCATTTCTAAATGCTTTCACAAACCTTTTGCTACTGGAACAAGCAACAATCTGCTGACAGTAAAATAATCCAGCTCCATCTCACACTGAAATGCACGAAAGATCAATCTTCCTACTTCTGCGACTGTTTCTTAGGTTAGAAATGAATTTTTCAACACCACGACCGTGGTCTGACTAAATTTCACGTAGGATCCGAGCAACCACTGGTGCATGTCATGATAAACAACTCCAGTTACCCGACTGTCAAAGACAACAAGACAGCTTATCATGCATTTTGAAAATAATGAATGCAGGCTAGAGGATTTCTAAATTTTCGTTTAAAATACTGCTGACCGAAAGTTATCTACTGTATATGTCAACTAAATGAACGGGAAATTAAGAAAAAACTGGGGGGCCAAGCAAAAATCTGGGGGGAATGGCCCACCCAGGCCTCCCCTAGAATCGCCACTGGGTGTGCCATCAAGACGAAGGAATACCTGAAGGCATGAAATCAGTAAGGCAAAAACGTTGCTCATTCGTTTAGTCCACTGTTGAGCGACTGTTTTAAAGGAAGAATTCGTTTATAGCTACATTGCAGAGCGTTTCCGATCTGCCGACCTGGTAGTTTCGCGTTGTTGCGTAGCGCACTTGTGGTTTGGACGAATACAAAAAAACGTTGCAATTCTGAAGCAGCTCCGTAGGAGCACTTTTTCCAGAAGCACTTTTCGCCTGCCTTAATTGTGTAAGTTTTCAAAGCGTCATGTGCTAACAGCAAATAAATACGCGAACCGGTAACGCTATTTTTTTACTCCACGCACACAAACTTCTTGTAGCCAGTATATTATGCTTTGGTATTTTTCTTCTGGTTTTGTTGCCAGAGATTTTAACTTGCACCTACACGGTACACTGAGGAAATGGATGGTTAATTTTTAAGTTGCTGTTTCCTAAAATTTCTATTGAATTCGCTCGGGTAATCATCTAAATGTGTTCAAAAAGCAGAATTTTAAAACGAACCCGGCAGAGTACAGTTAGCAAACTCGGCCTCACCACGAATCGAGTTGTTGAAATAGCGACTACACGATGCAAATTTTTGCCGCTATTTATTAACGATTGCACGACTTTCTTTCCGTACAAGTGGTTTTAGAAAGGAATAGCAAATTGTATTGCAGTACGTGCAGGGTGAAGTTTTTCGTCACAAATCGTCTTTAATGACAACAGCAAAAATAAGTGAGCGTGAGTAAAATGGCACTTTAGGGCCAAGAGTTGTTTAATCCAGTCAAAGAAAACAGTGGCTCTCTAGAACGCAGTCTTGAAGACGGGGAGTGTACCCGCGGGCAACACTTGTTTGCACTGACTTGCTCAGCGAGCCTAACAACCTAGGGCAGATCCAGGATTGTTTTTGAGACCCTGCTCTGGTGTTACGCGTCTACGCACTCCCTGCTACAACGGATATCGTATTTTGCACTGTATCCAAGGAATAAAGATGACAGAATGCAGTAAATGGTGCGTTGTTACAGTGTTTGTTAATCTTCAGTATTGTCCGTATATCACCTAGCATCTACCCTGCGATGCGTTGTGTCTAAGCATTTTTGTATCCTTGTGTTCTTTTAATATCCCGTATGATACGGACCATGTGCCTGAAAAAGAATAATAAAAAAAATAAAGTAAGACACTTAGGTAGCCAGTACAAATATTTCATTGTCTCGTGCAGCACAGCATCATGACTCGAGCTTCCGTTTGTCAGAAAATAATAAAAGTAAAAGTGCAAACGAATAAGCATTGTTGCACAGAGCAAACGATTTCACAGTCAGTGGTTGCCCTAGCCATAAGCAACATTGCGTACTTTAAAGTTACTTGATTGTTGTTGAATATTAACGGATATAACTCTACCTACGAAACTGTTGCTGGATAGCGGACAAACACTTAGAACCCGGCGTAAAGCCAGACAAATGGCCCAAGTATCAGCAAAATTATATCTTCCTGCTTTCCTAACTTGCGCAGAGCGTTGTTTTCACGTGATCGGTTTCTTCATACAACTTGAAGATGTGTGCATTGTCGTCGGTAAGCTTAGAATCACTGCTGCCATCGCAAAGGAAACCATAATACAGCTCTAGACCCAGAGACCGCATTTCCTCATTGGGTGCAAAGTCATTAGTCGTAAAAGGTGGTTCCCGCTTTGCCGCAATGTCAAACAACTCATTGACGAAACGCCAAAGATGAAAAGCATTCACTTTTTCGTCATACGAAGCTTTATACGAAGGCGTAACGTTTGGTTTCTTTAGTTCACATACCGCTGACGGATGATTACATGGACGGCAGAGCCGGAGGAAGATCCCCGTATCCTAAGACAGGGGGGCCTGGTAAATAGGTGCCTCCAAACTTGACTGACGACATTTGTTTGAGCACATATATATATACATCAGAACTAAACTCAACAAGAACTGATTTCCCACATTTCTGGACATCTGTAACGGCTGTGAAACTGCAATCGGTGCTAAAGGTTGTTAAACTCAGCAAAAATTCCTCCAACCTTTCGCCCATTTTCTGCTGACAAAACTCGTCAGTATTGAATCTTGAGTTTGCATCTGGTGAATACTTCATTCACCGAGTTTAGATATGCGTTGTCAAGGCAAGGTATGGCTCACATTCACGGATGTACGACTGTAGCCATAAAGCGAAGCATGAAGTAAACTGATCAATGTGTCAGGTTTGTCTGCTTCAGCAATGCAAATAGAACTTTGAACACGTTTCCAATGCCGCCAGTTAAAAGACACTTTGAGAGAATTGGCATCAGCATCAACTACTTATCTTAATGTACATAACCATAGCACTGCTCGTATGAAATCTTTGAGGAATGAATTGAAGCATAAGTAGTACCTTCTATCTCAACTAGGCTTTATTCAGCGAAGAACAATCCAAGTACGCGCCTCAACCAGTGGCGTAACTGGCTGCGTGACAGGGGTGAAAACCGGCAACCTGAATATAAAGCCCAGGCCCCAGTTGTTTCTTGAAGTGATTTTGGGTTTTACTGTACTGTAAACATCCGGATTCACTATCATTTCTAAACTTCTTTCTGAGTGTTGGCTAGTGGGCCCCTTACGGTGGCCAGTCCCCTTGAGTTAAGTTTCCTCCCCTGGTTCAAATCTCCAGTTACGCCAGTGGCCACAACCCCAACGACGATCGTCCAACTGAAGGAAAGGCACAACCACAAAATTACGTACGTCGTCAGACAATCAGCGTGCATTGAGCATTTAACAAATCACCCAGGCGGGATACCGCATTGACACATCTGAAAACCATCCAACCTTCGATTGTGGGCTTGCAAGATAATTTGCAGAGGCCCACACACCATTCAACTTGTCTGCAAAAGTTAGGAAAAGCAGCATCAGGCCCGTAATCAGCTTGGGACACTAGACGGGACAAAGAGTTTTCTGAGAGGGGCCCGCCCAATTTTTTTAAACTATGTCCAACATATTTTTGCAGAGGGTGAGAAAAATTTCAGGGAATGCGCTTCTCCCTCTGTACTTACGGGCCTGGTCATCATAGAACAGTTTTGAACGTTATTTATAGTACCGCACATGAAAATATTTAAAAAAAAACTTGATGGAGGTTCCTTGTTACATCAGCAAGCCGTCTCAAAAAAAAAAAACACTTTACAAATAAATTTCTGTATTACACGATTACGAAGGTTCAGAATTATTCGACCGGCACAACATTTAAAGATTTGAGTTAAACATCTTTAGTGCAACTGATAAATGTCTCGCAACGCATATACAAAAACAGGTCAAACATGATGCATATCATGAACTGAAGCACAAACGACAAGAGAATTACCTGATTCGAATAACGACGCGCTTACACGTAAGTTGTTTAGGGTGATGTACTGTGCAAACAGCACAAAGGAAAATAAAAATACAAAAACCATTGACAATCATAATTACAATAATACAAATATGACAGGATAGGATAAACAGACCATATCAATGATCCACAACAACACGTTGCAAGGACAAAAATCGCACAAAAGATCAAAAAAGTCGAGAGAACTGGTTATAACTCGTCTTCCTCGCTGTTTGAAAGAAGGCCAGCGTTCAGAGGGGTGCTTGAGTTGAGCTTCTTTCCGTTCATGTGCTCGTAACCTCTGAAGAAACGCGGGTCTACCTGACCGCGGAATTTAAGCCACCTGCAGAAAAAAGTTTAAAAAATAACCAGCGCGTCATCATTGCACGAAGACAGCGACTTATTCCTGCAACTACTGCCATCGTGATATAGGATAATATTTTTAAATATCTGATAGTTAAAACCAACAAGCCCAAACCAAAGAGCGCCATCGCAGTATTATCAAAACAACTTGCCACGCTTTTGAAAAATCAAGAACAATTCTTTCGCCACAAGCAACCCTTTATCCACATTAGCTACCGCGCGAACAAACCAACAAAAAACAGCTTAAGAAAAGTTGTTTAGCAGATCAAGCCTTTCACCTGTGTTATGGTCGTTGCGGTGCTTTCGCACCACACAACGTGACTCCAGATAAAGAAACCCTGGACGGCGGAGACATGGGGGGTCAGAAGGATTTTTTCCAGCGGGGAAAATAGTGGATTTTTCCAGGGGCGGGGGCCAAAAGTGGTGAAATTTCATTTTACCCACTCGAAACTAAAAAGCAACATTTTTTGCCAAAGCCTAATAGAAAATGTCAAATTTCTAAATCCAGGAGGTCTTGCCCCCTGCCACCCCCTTCCGACGCCTATGCAGCAGATTATACGATTGGGAGCATTAACAAACAAGAACGACGGCGGCTGCATACCTCAAACAAAGGCAACGGCTGTTTTCACAAACCTGTACACTAAAAAGTAGACGATTCCGACAAAGATGAAGCCAGCGGCGATGTGCCAAGCCCAGAACATAGTCATGAACATTAAATTCAATTCTCCTTTGTCGTTGCAATCTGGAAAGAATTTCTACTTGCTAAAATGTTGAACAGGCACAAACTTATTAGCAATGAAATGACAGGACCACTGAGAAGACGTTGAACTAATCCACAGCAATAAATTTTACAGTTTAGGCAAGCTTATAGCTATAACGACCTTAGTGACTCAAACGAGCAGAATGATCTGGCGATATTTCGTTTTGGGTAAAAAAAAATATAAGTCTTGTCTGTCTAAATTATTCATCATCAGATATGGCACATTTCCAAAAAAATGACGACGTTCAACAGAGCAAAAAACTCAACAGCTGACCAAAATTAATACGTGGATGTGGCGGAACAAAACTCGCAAGGAATACGATTCGGAGTATTCTCCTCTCCCATGAGCGAGAACGGGGTCGACTTTTCAGCTATAAGAACAGACTGTAGTCAATTCACGACTAAGACACTATACGATAATGCCATTCGCATTTTTATTCACCACTGTTATAATTGCACAGCCAACTTGTTTCTAAGGATCTTTAGGCCATCTCTCAATCTGAGTAATACCACTCTGCACCGTTCCCGTTCGCCTCTCCAGGTAGCAGGTCCAACGTGGGGCCTTTATTTGTTGAATGCTGATGGGGGAGACTGTCGCGAAGTTTTTTAAATGGACCTCTCGGTCTACAGCCGAACGCGCCCCTAGTTGTACAACATGTGTGTAGGAGAGGCCTTGCATTGAGTCTGCTGCCATAAGCAGGAGAGGCTGGGTTTTGCGCAGTCGGCTTTTTTATATCGACTGGGCAGAGCGGACGATGCTTTGGTGGAAAGCACTGGCTTAAGTAAACAACACGTAAGTTGTGCTAACAGGAATCTATTTCAAGTTGTGCTATCAGGCCTCAAGAGCCTAACGCAGGTGTATACAACCTGCGGCATTCAAGAAAAATGTATGCGACCCTGCAAAATATAAAATATCTCGAACTCGCTGGCGGAAATAAACGTAATGCGACCGGCAAGAGCAAAAAGGTTGGGCACCCCCACCCTAACGCTTTCCAAGAATGTGAATATTTTATGCCACACAAACACACAAAATAGTGTTGGAGTGACTTTTTTCATAACTATTGATTCAGTATGCCAAACTTGATCAAGACGCGTGGTGTTCTTGTTTTCCCACATTCACGCAACGCATTTGGTGAAAACGTTGAAGTTACCAAAAGGTTCTTGCAAATCTGATTCTGGACAAATTCGAAAACCCCACCTTCTAAACAGAAGGCACGGGTCCTGAATGCCTAGCAATTTGACGAAGTATTTGGTTCCAAAACACGGCTAGAGTCTCATGCCATTTGTTTGATTGAACTGAAAAACATAGCCTGTGTTGAACGATATCGCAGCGCCATCATTCGTGGTTAAATCAATCTGTAAGTCCAAGCCGTCAGTCAACCACAACTGCCTCAGACACAGTTTGCAATGTGCATAGAGCTTGAGCATGAAAGCAATTTAAAAATCAACTGTGGCAGAATAAGAATTTGCCAGCTCCCAGAACTGTTTCCGCCTGCTGGCAACTTAGTGTTACGGGGTGAGGAGAAAAGACCAACTGCGCACGTGACAGACAACGCGTTTCCCGACAAAAAAGGGCGTGTCGATTACGAAATCAGGGAGCTGCCATCGAACACAACGTGTCCAGACAGACGAACAGTTTATAGCAACATACTTACCAGCAATGTCGTGTGGGTCGTGGTCTTGGAATTGCTGGGTTTTATTATGCCCTGCATGCATCTCTTCCACCATGCACGGGTCCCACGAGTCTTGACCAGGCGGGTATAAGATGTACGCAGCCTGAAATAATGCGCGACGAAATTAGAATACTCTGAAATATTCCAATATGCACGGAACATTAAACAGCAAGAAGTTACCAATTCAACAAAAGCGCAAAAAATTACTTGAGGTGACATTTGGCACCTGCTAAGCTATACACCCTCCATTACAAGTAATAGCACATGTACCAAATGTCACGGGCACGTACGTGACGAAATTGGCCTCAACTCCGCCTTTGCTCATATGCTGGTCATTTGCGAAGGCTTTCAGTAAAAGAAAATTTGAGCCTCAATTAACAATTAATAAATAATTTTGCACACAACGATATAGAACTTTTGTTTCATCCGCTTTGTTTATCCTGCTGTAATTTGCTTTTGCATTAGACTTCCGTCCAGTAGCTTTGTGTTACAATTGTTCCCGATCAGGGATTTAACCGGCCATGGGCGTCCGCAGGGGGGGGACAAAACGGGCATTTTCCTCCCCGTTGGAAATTACGACTAAAAATTAAAAATTTCTAAAAAAAAAGAGCCAGAAGCTTAATTGCGATTACTGGATTTAAATCATGCGTTGACAGTTTATTTGTCGGTATGACACTCACACTACACGAGAGACAGGTTCACTATTCTGGTTTTATGCCATGATAAAGCCTGCAGTTCACTCACGTCCGCTCTTTTTTCTGCAGAGGCAGGTTGCGAAACTGGCAAGCGGATTGATTTATCGTTGGTCTTTACTGTGTAATAGTAACATGGCAACAAATCTTCATAGGTTCACTTCAAATAATGGTAAAAAAGAAGGCGCTTTGCCGCATGTTGACTGTTAACGCAGACAGCTTGGGAGGTAGACGGTGACTGCTAATAGCGGAAAGGCACGTAGTTTTAAACGGCGTGAAAAAAGCATGGGCGAATCTGCAGCAATTCTTCCACAAGTTTGAAAAATTCATTGTTAGTGTAAGACTGAGTGTGAACAATGTACCTGAACTAAGCGAATGGCTTAAACTACTGTACTCTTGTGCAGCCCTCTTTCCACCAGTGGCGTAGAGGTTTGAGCAAGGGGAGAAGCGTAGCTGAAAGGGCCCACTTGTCACTGTAGGGTGCCTACTAGCCAACACTCAGAAAAAAAAACTTGAGAAATGATAAATCCGGGTGTGGTTTGCTATACTAAAACCTTATGTAACCGGAAAATACTCAGAAAAACGCAAAAATCATGAAAACCAAAAGAATAATAAAACCGAAATATAAGCTAAGTGGCGTTCAAGTTTTTACATTTAGCTTCCCAGAGGGGGAGGCGATCCCCCCTCTGGCCTCCTGTCAGTTACGTCACTGCTTTTCACACAGTACAAAACCACGTGGCTTGTTAGAAAACATCTACGCATGCTTGTGGAATACGTCTTGGTCACTTAACTTATTTCTGACTTGTAAGGAGTACTGAGAGCAAAGCTACATTTTCTGTGGCAACTTTTCATAATTCATTGTTTAATTTTTTAAAGCTTGCATGGTATTCTAGTTTTAGTAAGTTGTCCGATAGCCCTGTCGTGTCAACATAGTTCACTTGTCCGATTTATGTATGAGCGTTCCCCGTGAGAAATCAGCCAAGACAAGCAAGGTTTTATTGAAATGGTGATTGATCGCTTAGGACGAGATCCCAAAACTTTGCAGCACTTGTTTCTAACTGACGCTAATAAGTCTTGCTAGATAAAACAAAGTCATAATTTGTGGTTTCGTTAAAGACCATGGCAATACTTCTGTGAAAAGAAGTACCCTGCTTTGAAAATTTGCCGATAGATCATTGCAGGGGTGGGCCAACCAATGGTACATGCGCCAAATTTGGCGCATGGGTGATTTCAAGTTGCGCACTGCATCCCTGTGATCGAAATCAAGTAAAATAGTAACCTCCCAACATTTTATCGATTTTTTGTTCGGTACAAATCCGTTATGAGTTGCCTGTTATCATCTTAAAACAAGCTGTTCATATGATTTTCTGGAAACAAAAACGCGTTACCTGAGGAAATGCTTCTTTTGTGTGATGATGCTGGCAATTTGATCTCGAATTCTTAGTTGATGTTACTAACCATCTCAATCATTTGAAAATGAAACTGCAGGGCAAGAACGATTTTTTCTTAACTTTTGTGTCTGATGGTAAGTGCGTCCCTGCGGTGCGGGTAGGTCGACAGTTCGACTCTTGGTCGGGTCTTACCAAAACCTTTTAAATTGGTACTGTAGCCTTCTTACCAGGTGCACGGTGTGCAGAAGAGCTGCAGGGAACACATCCATAACACAAAACAAAACGCGTGAAATNAAAACACACATTGTACAAACTCAGTTGTGGCACTACAAAACCACTGTAGTTGTACAGCGCCATCAACAAAACACCATATACATAATAAAAACTTTAGTAAATGATATCATTGCATTCAAGTTGATTTTAAGACTGTCAATCTCGCAGTTACAAAATGGAGCAGATTGAATGTGCTGCTGATAATGGCAACTGAGAAAATGAATTGAAAAGATCAAGTCATTGCAAGACTCACTTGAAAGTCTTGCAAGTCGTTTGTGATTTTGCTATAAGAAGACGACTGAATTTTGCTGAACCCTGCTGAGTAACATACAAATGGAACTCACTGAATTCAAAAGATAAAAACGAAACTTAGTAAGCTTTGTTTACTCTCTGGTGCTTCTGATGTGATTACTTTCTGGCGATCCTTACATTGTAAAAATTTCCCAGAACTAAAAAATTCGCTCAGAGCTATATATGCCGTTAGGAACGACGTAGGCATGCGAACAAGCATTTTCGTACATGAAATTGATTGACAGCAAAACGATGTCGCGCCTTTCAGACTGACTGATTCAAATTTAAAGAATTCTCTTCTGCTCTCAGTAAAAGATTTTACTCCAAACATTAAAAATTCGTGAAAGCAAAACAAACTCGCATTAAGGAGTAAGTAAACGTGACGCTTATTTGCTGCTTTACCAGATATTCCATTCGCATTCAACAATATTACCATGCAAATCACGAATGATGTGAAATAACATCGTTTCAAGAAGTGGCCGATGATGGTATGGCGCATTGGTACTCATGTTTGAAAAAACTTGGTGCATGACTTGCAAAAGGTTGGCCACCCCTGGCCTATTGTGCAAATTATCGTAATATACCTGGCTACGGCTACCAACGAAGCGCGTTTTTGTGACAGTTGTTGTAACATGGGGCATTTCTTTGTGGTGCAGGCTTGTAGAAAATTCATGATCGTACGCAAGGGGGTAGTTGGTTAGGGTTAACCCCCCCTTGAGCTTGATGTTTTGCAAAAAATTTATCACCTGCGCAAAAGAGATTAATTGTTTTCGCATACTTTTTGCTTTTTAATTTGTCGACTTAATGCAAATGCCACGGAATGAATTTGCCCGCAAATTTCAAGGAACATTGTAAATGGGCCTGAAAGTAATAATTAGGTTTTGGTGGGAATGTGGGTTATCGTCTGCATCCAGAAACCATCTCACCACTTTTTGCAGACCTTTGGTCCACTTCGCATATTTAAGATTGTGTTCCGCGATACTTCACTTTATCCGAAACAATTGTCTTTGTTTTGTCTGCTATGGCTGATCAGCGCAAGCGCTAACGCATTGGCTACATTACCAATTTCTGTAGCATGATCGAACTGTTGCACGAGGTCAAAAACAGCAGTTGTTAACATAGAAGCATTATCAGGCATGTAGTAATGTCTCAGCAGGGAAAAAGGAAACTAAAAGTTTGCTGGACTTATATACATAACAAAGTTTTTTTGCGTACTTTATCTCAATCCTTATGTAGTTTAGCAAGATTCGATCTTGCAAACCGGGGTGTGCGTCAGCCAGTCCAGCCGCACACTTTCTGTGCTCCACTGCTCGTATTCGACAAGGCATTAGCGCAGCCTCATTTTGCCGTTGTAAATTGCTCTGTCGCAATGATGAGGTGTTTTACTCCCCTGTTTTAACACGCAGCCTGATATTTCTGCAGTTATGAACTGCTGCGTCGTAGCGTTGAGTTTATCTTCCTCCGATATCCTAACTTGGAGCGCTGATAGTTTAGTTTATATTCTGTTTAATGCCACATAAATTAAGGGGATTGCGTGTAGACGAATATGCATATTGTGTCAACAAATTTCGCGAAACGTTAGTTTGGAAACATGAATATGACGTCAAATTGTGTCGTTATAAACACCGCACACCAAATACAAATGACCACCATATGCCACTGAATGAAAACCCTCCTCATGAAAATTTTCTGCGTACGCCACTGAGCGTTTCGTGAACGTACATTTAGGTTTAGCGTTTCGTGAACGTACATTTGCATTGCATCGTCAGCAACCTGATAAGAATTAGCAAAATGTTGACGTTGCCCCCCCCCC
>JGI24021J15306_10008808_pt1 | contig 12431 bp, 10 predicted proteins | sample Ectturendosymbi1_FD_15306 | JGI IMG/M metagenome (IMG submission 15306)
GTTTCTGGACGCAGACGATAATCCAGATTCCCACCAAAACCTAATTATTACTTTTTTAGCCCATTTACAATGTTCCTTGAAATTTGCATGCAAATTTGTTCTGTGGTATTTGCATTAAGTCGACAAATTAACAATAAAAAATATGCGAAAACAATTAATCTCCTTGCGAAGGTAATAAAGTTTTTGTAAAATATCAAGCTCAAGGGGGGGGTTTAACCCCAAAAACCCCCCTTGCGTACGCCCTTGGCTGTCCACAATATGATAACATTCGCCAACATTTTCAAAACTATAGTTTGCAAAAGTTCTTCCGAACCGCGTTGTCACCCTGCTATGGTTTTTGATCGTTACCTTTCCGGCGCTAAAGCAGGTCACGCGCATTCTTTTGCAGGGATCGCGGACATCGGATATTGTAGAAATACAAAATCGGTGGCCTTCGACATTTTTTCTCAACTTCTAAAGGTCCTTTCATTAGTTGCAGCGGCGCCACATCGTGTTGTTTCATCTGCGTTATTCCTTATTTGTCAACGGCAGAGGTTGCTGCGCTGAAAATTTGTGTTTGCACATTTTGAAAAAGTGAACTTTTGGTTGCTGCTTTATTTTGCACCCATTTTTTCCATGAAGTTTTTTTTGCGTACTCGTCAGCCAGAAGACGATTTTCACGTGTTTCGGTTTCCGAGCAATCGAAATAAACGCGTCCTTTTGCAGCGTGCAGGCATGGGAAACGGTGCCGGCTTTGCAATTTGATAAAATTGCTAGACCGCGAACTTAACGTGTTGACATAATCATAGGCAAAGGTGTTCATACGAAGCGAATAAATTGAAAAAACGACTCTGAAAAGCTCTCGTTTGCTTTTGACTCGCGTGCTTGAAGGAATATTTCTGGCGCCCGATCAGGAAATCCAGAAACCTGTTTGAAAAAGATTCCGTGAAGTTGTTGCAAGCGACATTTCTAAGCCGTCCGTCGTTCCGCAGCCGTGGGCGTCAGCGACGACTTGGGAAACGCGTCGAGACTTTCTGCTTATTCGATGACGCAGTCAACACCGGCGGCGTACCTGAGCGCCGCCTTGCAGGTCGCCGTGGAGGGGGCGGACGCGATGTCGCGGGGGAGGTCGAACAGCGCTTCCTGGGACGCCGTGAATGTGGCTGACGTCGCGTGGATGGGCAAAGCGGGAAGGGTGAGTGAATTTCTGCAAAACCAAGGGAATAGGGGGAAGTTTATCTTTCTCAGCAGCGGGAATATGATGCAACAGTTTAACCTACAAGCAACAGCGTTAGCGTTGCTTGTACGCCCGTCCCAGATACTGCTGATGCGAAGTGAATTTTTCTTCGAAATAAGTTGCTAACTGCTTTGTTTTACCACTTTTCCAAGTTATGAAAATTTGGTGGCATTGTTTGTGACGATAAGGTGTTTGGCCTTCTTTAAGGTATGTTTAGCAATTGCCTTTTCTTGGGCATAGGTTTTTGCTCGCTGTTTTGCAAGTAAACTTAAAATATTTTTATAACAAAACTTCCAATTATTAACATAAATATTGAAAAACTGTCACGGTGATAAGCATCGAATGCATTATATGAAGCAAATCGATGCTTTACCAACGGCGATTTTGTAGAAATTTCATGTAAATCGTATTTCGTGTTTCCGAACACATTTCCGAACATTTCCGATATTTTGCGAAAAACCCCAACGCACGTGCTCCGCAATTTCCAGATTTTCACGGTCGTTGACCCTATGCGGCATCTGAGCTGCATTGAATAGTTTTGCGACCGTGTCGATGCATCATACTGTGCGCGGCAAATACTTTGATGCTCATCCTTACGTGAATAGACGCAACTTGCGTTTCTGCAAAACGTTCATGCATGATTGCCACCCAGTGACTTTCGCAGTTTGCACGCCATTTATTTGCGCCCAGTGCAACTCCGCTGCCTGGNCAGTTTCCCTCTGACGGTTTTCTTAACCGCACCATCACAACGGCCACCACAAAATTCTGCCACGGTCTGCCAAATTATTTCATCGCCATAAAAACAATCGTGCTCTCAGCTCTTGAAACTTGCTGTGTGGTTTGTCGTGTTGTTGTTGGAGTCCAGCGTCGCCCAACGCCTGGTCCAGCCTTGTTCGGCCACCAGTCAGTCAGTCAAGTCGAGCGATTTTCAACGACTCTGGTATCTTTCTTCAGCTTCCAAACGGCGCGCTATCCCTGTCGGAGTTGATAAACCGTGACCTGCAGGTTGAACTGCTCACTGTCCAACACCGCGTCGCCCTCAAGCTGATGGCCAGGGACACACCAAGGACGGCGGGTGCTGGTCGTTTGAAGAGCAACCTCTCGACCAGGACGGCCGGCAGCATCGTGTAAGGCTCGTTGTTATAGTGACAGTTTCTTTTTTTTGGTGACAAACTTAAATTCCTTATTTTCTCAGCGGTGAATATCCATTGTATCTTACGTAACGTCAAGCGTTCGAACGTAACGTCAAACATTCAAACATAACGTCAAGCGTTTCAACATCAAGAGTTTACGTAACGTTAAGCGTTCGATACGAGCGCTTGTGAAGGAAGACGCGTTTAACTCGATGCAGTTGTCGTTGCGCTACAAGTTCGGATTGGCCCCGCAACAGTGCTGTTGCGAATTTTGACGCGATTTAGACGTCTTAATTTAAACGAGCGGTAACATGAAGTCGTTCCTTTTGCTTTCAGTCTCGACGAACTGATCACGCGATAATTTTTAAAAACGCGATAACGCCATTGTCTCAATGCAGTGAAAACCAAGCCGTTACTGAAACAAGTCTCAAATCACTGGTGGGCGGCTCCCTGGTGTCCAAGTCGATTCTCTTGATGCAGAAAGCCGACAGGTTGAATGCAAAGGACAGCAAAGCAGAAAAGCTGCTCAGCAAAGCGGTCAAGACCCTTCGCAGTGCCGAGGAAGAAGAAAACCGGTGAGCGCGACGAGAATTAGTATTCGACCCCGTGCCATCGGTTCTGTAAAGAGAGTGACGGATTTCAAGATCTTGTTTTTCCCATTGTTTTCTTCTTAACCGCGCCAGCAGCACTACGGCCTGTCGTTTTGTGGCGCACCGCAAGATCAACGCATTTACTTTTGGTACTTGCAGCTTCTATTAGCAAAATTAAAACAGCATCTCAACTGGTTTTCAAGGCCATGCCATTGTAGAAAGCGCACCGTGGTGCTGATGTTTTGCTGGTGCCAAAAGTTATACGGTTTCATGTTGATTTTTGCGCGAAAAATAAGCGATCAAATCTTCATTTCGCTGATTTTTTCCTCCAGCATTTCAAAAACACCAAATCGGTGAGGTTTTCGAAAAGCTCACTTCTGCATACGCACATGAAGGGCTATTTTCGCCTTCTGCGACTAGCTCAAAACATTGTTTGCGTTGTTGAAATGTTTCGCTTTTTCAAAAATGCTTTTCTTGCGATGAACGTTTTACTGCGCTTATTCTCGTAATCCGAAGCCTGATCGTACAACTGAACACAAGCATCAATTAATTTTTTTCCCCGTTAGACTTTTTGAGGACAGCTGGGGACGCTTGAACAGGAGCACAGACACGGAAGAGTATACCCCGCTGCCCCCACCCCCTATCTTGTTGTGGAGGTCGAACACAAGCATGGTTTTCAGGCCCGCCTACTTCCAGCCAGATTCGTCAAAGGTTTGAGAAATGTTTTTGAAAATCTTTAGATTTTATGTTTCTTGTCCAACTGCCCAAAAGACACGAAAGGTAGTCAGAGGTCTTGAGCTTGTTTAATACTTTAACTTTCGCTGCCGACTGTTTTTGTGTTTAAAACCCTTTAGCGCCCACGTGGGCCACTATAGTGGCCGGCACTCTTTTGGCCATAACTGGCCAGGTGTATAAGTTGTTCCTTTAAAACCGGAGTGTGGTTCCAAAGTTTGAAGACGCATGCGATTCGATCATACAGTGAATATAAAATGTAATATAAGGTTTTTCGGGAACTTGCGTCACGAAAAACGTTGAAACCGGCATGTTTTGATGAGATGTGTTTACTGTTGTCGTCTTCTAGGTTGCGTGGTATCGAATCTTTGGACGGCTGGCAGCTGGGCCGAACGTCAAAGTCAGACTGAACGACTACTATTTGCCGGGTAAGTTGCGTTGTTAACCGGTAGATGTTGTTATAGCGACATTTTCAGGTAGAAATCCGTACAAAAATTTGCCACATTTTGTTCGTTGGCAGTTTGGGGTTTCGTTTTAATGAAATAAAAAGCAACTATCGCGTCCTTTAGATTGAATCAGCATTGGAAAAATAAAGTAGTGATAACGTTGGTCGGAGTCATTCGATTAAAAAAATTAGTGATTTCATAAAATTTCACAGACTCTCGAGGTAGTTGCGGGGGTTCGAACCAACAGCCTTTGTGTCAGAAATCCTTTCTTGCTCGTCCTTTGCCGACTAGATGACGAATAATAACCAGAACAAGCGCACTTCGATACGATTGTGATGTGACAATGCTCGATTCGCCGCCCCCTTTTCAGGAACGGGCGAGGATGTTCCGGCTGGCGACGACTGCCTGCTCAGGGTTGACGGCCTGGGACCGAACCAGCGATACGTGTTCGCCGTCGCCGCGTACACGAAGGACGGGAAGTTGATCGGAGGCTCGATCGGTGAAACCGGAATATCAGTTGTGGCCTGCATGCCTCTGTCCATACTCGCCACCTGGGGCTTCCTTGCGCAGGTGCAAAACGTTAATCGCTGGAAAGGGGCGATTTTGGTCGTGCCATCCCGGTAGAAATGCACGCGCTTTCCAAACCTAAGGTTTGGAGTTCGTTTCGGTGACGTAATGATTCGTTCAAACACGAAAAGAGCCTTCAGACCATCGCATACGAAATGTGCCAAGAAACGCGCCATGTGCGACGCGTGTACTGCGATGGCTTTTGTTGTGCATGGTCTAGCAAAAATTTATGAAGTGTGAACTGTTTAACAATGTTATTAGCAAAAACTCAAAAAATCAAGTTGCNCAATCAGGCAACTTACACAGAAACACTTGTTACTTTTCATCACAGTGATAAATCTTGTCGTTNAGTCAAAAGTCAAGGCTTAATTTATGAAAACTTGTTGGTGCATAACAGAAAACCAACATATTGTAGACATTGTTTCAAAAAACTGGTGACTTGACAAGTAATCAACATCGAATTACTTGAAGCACCCTTTTCGTTACTAATCAGAATTTTACTTGAAGCACCCTTTAGTGGGAAGCACAAAATAAATTTCAATAATCTGCACAACAACCCAGGGGCTTCGTAACCAGAAGTTTTGAAAGTAGCTGCATGAAGACATGAGACAATTTGTGGTCGTGACCTTCTTTTTAACATCGTCCTGTTGTCCTACTTGCCTCTAACTAAGTTGGCCGCTAGAATACTCACAGCAAACGTTACTAAAACTGCAGCGCGTTCTCACAGGTCAGCTACAAACTGGGAATGAGAAGCGTGGCCAAGCAGGCCTGCGGCGTTTTGTGGAACCATTTCGTGGCCCCGCAGAACATTCCAATGAGTGACACGTGGACGACCACGTCCCGACAAGATTTCAGCCTGACCACCTACCATCTGGACCGTGACGTGGCCCTGCTGAGCTCGCCCGTACTGTTGCGTCACGCTCTGACGTCGCTGTTCATCGGCATCGATTCTGCCGTGAAGGAGAAGGAGCTTTTCTGCGACAAGCTTTGCTACGACGGTGCACTTTTGCCAAGTGAGAAAAAACGCTTGTTATGAGAAGACGTTGTGCTGTTATGCTTGAATGCTGTGGTATCGAGCGGTCGTGGTTTTAGCGTTCGCATAGTGTTTTAACGTTAACTTGGTGTTTCAACGGTCATTTGGTGTTTTAACGTAACGTTCATTTGGTGTTTTAACGTTTACTTGGTGTTTTAACGTTAACTTGGTGTTTCAACGGTCATTTGGTGTTTTAACATAACGTTCATTTGGTGTTTTAACGTTTACTTGGTGTTTTAACGTTTACTTGGTGTTTTAACGTTTACTTGGTGTTTTAACGTTAACTTGGTGTTTTAACGTTTACTTGGTGTTTTAACGTTTACTTGGTGTTTTAACGTTTACTTGGTGTTTTAACGTTAACTTGGTGTTTTAACGTTAACTTGGTGTTTTAACGTTAACTTCGCGTTTTAATGTTAACTTGGTGTTTTAGCGTTTACTTGGTGTTTTAACGTACACCTGAAATTGCAATCAGCGATATCGGAAGAAATGCTGCAATGTTCAGTCAAAGTTAAGCACCCTAGAAAATTGAATCACATGCACTTAACTTCCTTGTAATTTTATTTTATAACTGAATTACTTTGGCAGTTTTCGCGTTTGGTTCAAAAACAGTAGTTTAGCGCAATTTGTAGCCTCTCCTTGCTTTGAGTACTTCCGCTTGTTTGCTGCAAACTTTACGTTTTTGTGCCCACTGACGTCATAAAAATTGTTATGTTCGTACTGCAGCTGATTTTTCTCACAAGCTTGCACAGTTCCAGTATCACACCAGTTTATCAACAAAAGATATACACCTTATGCAGTTGACATTGTTTACCGTTTGCAGGCCAAACCGACCGCTTGCGACAGTGCGAACGTTTGCTGGTTGCCATAGAGATAGCGCAGTGGTTGAACGACACAGTGCACTTGATCCAGGCCACCGTGCAGACTTACGGCTTGATCGCCCCCATCCTGCAAGCAGACGTTGAAACCATACCCGTGCTACAGGTCGAATGTTGTCCTTAAATTACTGTAACAAAATCACTGTGTCGTGCTTTCTACGTATACTTTTTGTTGAATGCTGTTCATGCACGTTTATGTATTTTTCTTAAAAGATCGAGCCAGTGCATTCAAAAAGCGGCAGTTGCGTTTGGGCGCTTTCCAGAAATGGTGGAAAACGTTTTTCTGTTACTTCACCTAGAGCAGGGGTTCCCAACCTGGGTTACATTTGGCTATCCGAAGGGGTACATTTAAGGTTAGCAGTAGAAGAGCAAAATATATTTGCATATAATTTATTTCCCAATATTTGCACATATATCAGTGAATATTCTTTTCAAAAATCATTATATGCTTATTAAATATATCTATGAATAATCATGATAAAATGTATTGTCATAGGAAATCTAAGGGGTACATGTGCATCTGTCGCAATGCTGAAGGGATGCATACTTATCTGTTGAAATTCTGAAGGGGTACATGGTAAGAGAAAGGTTGGGAACCCCTGAACTAGAGGGTCTGTTTCAATTGCTCAAGTTTAATGCTTAGCAATTAGAAACGNGCATATGTGAAAAAAACGTTTTGTAATCCTCGTCCACTTTAGTACGCGTAACCTCCCGTGGCAAGCGATGAGATACAAACGCCGGAAATCAGCTAGTCTGCACACAGAGTAGTGGCTTAAAAGCAGAAATCCGTCTCCGTGGGTATAAAAGTTCTCGATATACAAATTTTGCCATCTTGGTTATACTTATTCGTTTGAAGTGACTGGCAAAAACTGTTGCTGTATTGAGCTGATGAGTGTGGGTTTTTTTTTCATCAAACTTAAATACGGCAGATTGCAGTCAAGTGCCACACCGCTCTTCAAGAAGTGAACGACATTTTGAAGCTGAAAAAGTCCACTGTCCTCGCTGAGTCGCTTCACCACATGGTGGCAGTGCTCTCTTTCTACATTGCCAAGGTTGGTTCGGACGTTTCAGGCAGATGTTGTTGTCTGCGCCAAAGGTTTTAACTCCTGGAAAAGTTGAGCCATTTTTTTATAAATTGTTCTTAAGCAACGCAAACGTCATCTGAGAGGACTTGACGTGATTATCGACATGACCGAATCCGTTACTTGGTGTTTGGTGCGTTATTGCTTCTGAAAGCACAAGGTTTGTGACAGCCCGGGTAATTCCTCTAGCCGAAAAGCATCACAGCAAATCGTTTCAAGCACTCGAAACTTCACACCTAGTTTTAGCGAATTGACTTACTCCAAATTGCCTGTTGCAGAGTTTATTTCGATTGCCGAAAAGATAAATTGTTCTGACAAGTGTAGGCGCTGCTCTTCCATCCATCCATCCATCAAGCAACACTCCCCCGCTCATCATGGCTGCAGCAAGCGCTTTGCTCACAGCTAACCAAAAAGTTCGTCAACGTTTCAAAAAATCGTTTTCCTCAGGTGGCGAGAACCTACGGCAAACAACAGGCAGCCTTGCTGGCGATCGATACAGGCAAACATCTGCTCCGCTTCAGAACCGGATCGCTTACTGGGAACAAAGCGGAGGCTGAGGAGGAGCAAACACAGCAGCAACAGAGCGCGCCGAAGAGCAGAAAGTAAGTTGGGGGTGTGCGGTCCCATCTCCTGCATTTGACACTTTTTGCTTGGTTGGAGGACGCGAGAGAATCTTGTTGTGAGATCGAATCTTAGAGTTTTAGAGTTCATTCTTTACAACAGAGATGTAAATTCTTTCCAACAGAGGTGTAAGTTTTAGAGTTCATGCTTTACAACGGCCGCATGCGACCCGCGAGGGTATTTCGTGCGGCCCGCAGGGCAGTCACACGTACACAGATAGTACATGTTTGGAGTCTATGTTAAAGTGTCTATGTTAAAGTAAGTTTATCGATTAGATTAGAATTATCAAGGTTTTTTCCACACGTTTCATTCGAAACCGCATTTTTACTCAATCAGAAGTGACTGTTGTTACCTTCATTTTGTGGTAGCTCATGTAAAACTTTTTTTAAGTTTTCAAAGCGATTATTGATGTAATATATGTAATACGAGCATGCGGCCCTTGGTAGCAATAAAATCTTCAATGTGGCCCTCCGTAGAAAATGTTTGCCCACCCTTGCTTTACAATATAAAAGTGCCTTAAAGACAACTTGTTCCAGAACACTTTCCAAGGGCACAACCCAACAGGTCCTATAACATTGTTTAGGAAGGTGTCTTGCTATTTATTAGCCACTAGCAAATAGCATCAGGTGCTGAAGTAATAATAATTCACTGTTCCACAATTAACCAAATAATTTTTCCAATAGCGTTGGAAAAACACTGAAGTGCGTATAGTCCAGATTTTGCACTTAGTTCAAAAGCACTGTTGCTTTGAACCTCAACATCTTCTTGCTTCTGGTGAGACACCGCTTTCAACGAACCATGACCGACGAACTTAGTTCCTTCTATTGTGACGCAGAGGTGTTTTGCGCACGTCATAAGCACCTGCAACATAAAAATCTCAGCACGATTATTTTCGGTGCCTTCGTGAAAAATGGTGAACAGGAGTACAACTTTTAAAAAGCGGCCGTCACAGAAGACTAGCATTAATTTCTCTTCAGTTGCGTCCTCAAACGCGAAACTGAAACGTCACAAAGCAGAATTTAGAAACGCAGATCTCGAAAAACGCCGCCCTTCCATTTGGACATTTTCTATCCGCCCTGGCCCATCTTTCTGTCTCACTAGCAGGAATGACACGAGTCTCGAATGCGTCTCGATCCAGGTCGCGCAAGCCGCCGCTGCCGAAGGTGATATCGAACGACGAGCTGGCTGCTCTCGAGGAGCGACTCGCCGACATATCCCGCGAGAACCGACTCGCCGGCGAGCTGACTGGGGCCGAGGAACCTGCGGTGGCGATAACACGCATGTCCACCATGAAGCCGATCGTCGCCTACCGAGAACTGTCTAAGTTTCGGCGCCGCGTCAGATACCTGGAGATGTTTATCTTTGTAAGTTGCTTTCTGTGGTGATTTGATGCGGGTTGTTTCGGTTTTCTCCGGATGGTTTCGGCTTTTTCCGTATTGTTTCGGTTTGATCTGGATTGCGTGCTGTCGTTGAGCCAGCCGAGGCATTCAAGTGTAATTTTCTGGCGTAGTCAGCCATTGGACGTTTAATTAGACTTGATAGATTATTTTTAACTTGACCATTGAATAATTTCGTTTGGAGGATTATAGAAACTTCAGCCGGCATTAGCAAAACACGACTTGCCAAAGTTCCTTGTCCTGCAGTTGCATTTCATGGTAATTTGATCTTAATTTTTTATCTTTTATCTCAATTTTAAATTTAAATTTTATCTTAATTTTATATAATTTTATCAGATTCTCAAAAAAGCGCTCAGGCTGCAGCAAACCTCGACGGCAATCGAGTGGTCTCGCGAAGTGCTGGCGACGTTGCATCGACGTGGAGAGTCGTTCCTCATAAATCGGTCCTTGGTCTCAAAGCAGCCGGGCGGCGTTGCCGTACAGGGCGACGAGTCGCGGAAGTACGCCGCCGCTGTTGTGGAGTACTCGCAGGAGGCCACGAAGAAACCTAAGCCTAATAAGTGAGTTTTCACCAATTGGGTCAAGCGCTTGGTCTGATTGTGCAGCAAACAAAAAACTTTGTTGGACCAGGGGTCGGCAACCTGCGGCTCTTTAGCCCCTCTGAAGTGGCTCTCTTTGGATTTGAAAAAACGTGGAATGTAAATTTGCATTCGATTATGATTACTGATAGAAAAAAGTTGATTACAGTTTAGCTTATGCCCCTATGAAGTCGCATGAAAAATAAAACGGTATCAACGCTATGTGACCCCTCACCGGTCATATCGGCTGGAAAATGAAGCAGAATGGCTCCTTTGTTAAAAAAAGTTGCCGACCCCTGTGTTAGGGGGACTGGCAAAAGATTTCATGATTAGTTTTTTTGTGAAGGTGCGTTTAGAGGATTAAAGTTTATCGTCAGAAACAAGCGACTGAAGTCGAGATCCCAACGCCAACAGTAATGTCACGCATGACCTTTGTTATTTAGTTTAGAACATAGGGTTAGTAGCCGTGCACTTCTTGTAAATCAGTGATAAAGATAAAAATACAAGGATTGTTATCTCCTCAAAAATTTATTACAAGGAATGTTACCTTCTCAAAAAATTTAAAGATTTATCGTAAGTCAGTCTGTTGGTTTCGCGCAGACACGCGCCAATCTGCTCATTTCCTGTTCGAACGTATTCACATCTGAAGAACGTCAGTGTTAAAAACATTTATTGCGTTTGTTCACAACAACAGCACCAGCAGCAGGGAACACGGTTCACGCGCGTTTGTTGTCGTTCGAATGTGTGTGTGCTTGCAGGAAAAGAGTGACGTCACAGAAGCACGGAGATTTCAAGAACGAATCGGAGCTTCGGGCGCTCAATTGTCTGGAACAGCACTTCGTTGATTTTTATCGGAACTGGATGAAAAGGAAAAAATACAGAAAGGTTTGTGGATCACTCGGAAGCGGCAAAAAGTGCATTGCAGATCCGATAAGCCAAAGTCACAGGACACCTCAAAGTGTGAACGTTTTTTTCAAAGCACTAACTGTTTGTTTGCAATAGAATAAGCTTCTTACAAGCAACGGTTTCCTCCACAAGAAAATTTCGCTTTGGAGTGTTATGCTGTAATACACCAAGATGCTGCTTTTTCTTTCACTGGTTTGAAAATGAGGACTTTTTTCTACATTGCTACCGAGATTTTAGTCAAGTCTTGTTAAAATTCACTTTTGCTGAGCGGTGTTGATAGGAATGCGTTTTGTGCACGTTACAATGTCCACAGGTTGTTCGTGATCCAGTCAAGACGTTAACCACATTTTGACTCAGGTTAACTCTGACGACATGCCTTGGCGCGCTGAGTTCAACCACTTGGTGGGGCTGCTTCACTTCGATGTGTTTCTGGAGAAAATGCGCGCGAGGCACAACATTCAGGGGGTCAAGACCCCGTTTTCGGGGACGGTTGATTTTCTCGACCAGGTGAGTTTGTAGCTCCTGTGCGGAAATAGTAAGAAGCAAAGGTGTTAAAGATTCTTTCTCCCGTTTGCTCTTACAAGATTGTGCGGAGTTTCTTGATTTGCTCAGAAAGTGTGTCCGACATTTTCTCTGCTTCAAAACGATATGTCACGCTTGTGTATAAGCGTGTGTTGCTTTTCTTTGTCCCTAGGTCTTTAAAACTCATGTTACTCTGGCGTTGTAGACGAGCGATGTGTTTACGAGTGAAAGTAGCTAGAGTTGCATGCGTGTTTACAGCTGAACCGCGGTAACCTACAGTTGGGTAGCGTTTTGCAAACAAAAATTGTCAGAAAAAGCCGCAACACGGTCCGGGAAATCTTGAAATCGAAGTTATCTCTAGCCTATGACGTAGCTGTTGTTCTGCTGTCGTCATCGACCACACAGCTCTGCACGTGGTGGTTCGATGTTCACCTCGTCCTGTGCAGCTGACCGAGAACGGAACATTTAGCTCAGTGGTAGAGTGCTCGCCTTTCAATTCGAAGTTCGTGTGTTCGATCCACGGCAACTGAGCGATTCGCTGTAGCGTTCCGTGGGCAAGAGCGTCCACCTCGACCGCCCCGACAAAAAGCATTATTGAGGCTTCGGCCTGCCGCCAATTGTCGTTAACTAAATCTGTGGCATCGTATGCGGCGATCCAACAAAAAAAAAACTGAACATTCCTTCTCGCTTTGCTCGTCTCCGCAGGAATGGTGGTCGTTCGACACGTGTGGGG
>JGI24021J15306_10008811_pt1 | contig 12430 bp, 10 predicted proteins | sample Ectturendosymbi1_FD_15306 | JGI IMG/M metagenome (IMG submission 15306)
TTTTTGTTGCTTTATATGCTATAATTAGCGCCTTGTTCACAAGTACCACTGTGTTTTTGCCAAATTACTCATCTGGTTATATAAAAACCAACAGCATTCAGCCTGTTTCAGCTTGTTTGGCATTTTTTTGCAAGTGGTTTGGCATTTTTTGTTCACTTGGTCCTGGCAACCCTGCTGTACGCAGCTATGTTGTGGCTCTACCTCCAAGCGAAAGTCAATTCTTGTCTACTGCCTTTAGAGTGTCACCACGAGTAGTAACCTGCGGCCGCCCATCTCCGCTTACCCAGTGCTGAAGCGCGCATACCGTAATAGAGAAGTAACGGATCAAAACTAGAAACTTCCCAGCATTAAAGCATTAAAAAAACAAATTTGAAACAGCTTTGTTCTGTTACCCGAGTTGCAAAACAACAATGCAGCTTTGCCATGGTTTCCAGGAAACCTTGTTCAGTTTACCTCAACGTCTAGTGTTGGAGGTCACGATTATAGTGAATAGACCTAGTCTCGGATCACGGGGTGATGTTAGGGACAAGTACCCCAAACGTAGCATTTGGGAACGCCAAAATTGAACTTAACCACTGGCGTCGCAGACAGCGGGACGACACTGATGTCATGGATCAAAATTAAAGCTGCTCGAAACATTGTACGGACCTTCTCTCGTTTAAGTGGTTTACGAAACTGCTTTAAAAATAACTGGCAGCTGTAAAGTACAGTGTTTGCTTACAAACCACTGAGGAATGTTTAAAGCCATGTTGGGGCGATAAATAAGAAACGCAGGCACGTCTCAGTGTTTTGCATATTGACATGGATAGACACCAACTATGTTATTTACCGGCCGCGTATTAGAGGATGTAAGGTTGAAGTTCATTTGAAGCAGCCTTTTGTTTTGCGAATTCAATGCCTGTATTCTTCGGTAACATTCGTATAATTTGCCTGCATTAGTTCAGCTGCCTTTGGCAACCTATTTAGTCTGTTAAGGACAAAAAAAAGATACTGTTGTCCCAAAGCGAGGTTCTGTAAACAGGTATGGAGTTTTTCCAAAATTCCCAGGGAATAACTGCCTAAAAGAGGGCGTTGCCTAAATTTTTGTGGGGATCACTGTCTAAAATTTCCCATGTAGTACTGTTTAAATTTTCGTGGTGAGCAAAAAAACATATATTTCTAGGGAGAAACGAGACAACCAAGTTTTTCTGTAGAGCATGACTGCTCCAAGAACGCGATAAATGAGTTTCACGTTTCATGGCTCTCCTTTGACGCAAGCTTCAAATCCCTGTCCCGAAGGCAGTAAAGTCGTATCCCTGGTTCGTTGCGTGAGAAGCAACAAAAGTTTCTTGTGTGTTTCCTTTGTTTAAATGTTGAAAACAGGCGGCGTCGAATTTTTGATAGTGGATTTGTGTCAGCGTCGAACCTTGTCCAACTTCATCGATGTTTTCAACGTATGTCGAGCAGTGAAATTGGTTCCAAGTTTTGCTAGTGAGACTTCTTAACGATGATAAAACTCAAAACAAAGCTTCAAAGTTTTGTTGTTGTGGCTGTTAGAATCGATTGATATGGGAGGTGGAATAACTGATTGGGCAGTTGCACCCAGGCCCGTAGCCAGGTTTTAAGTTTTTTTTGGGGAAATACATTTTTAGGGGGATACATTTTTTTTCAGGTTTTAAGTTTTTTTGGAGGAAATACATTTTTACTAGGACAAACGTCCGCGGTCGGTTGGTTACGTAATGCTGGTATGTACGGTAAGTAATTTTTTTGGGCAACGCAGCAACTGCATATAGTGACAACTCCGTGCTGCGAAAGTTGCCAAACCTGGCCGAGCCCTGAAGTTAGATCCACATATATTTGACTTGTCGTATTGGATCCGCTATCACGTGGTTTTTGATGAAGTTTGAAGCTACTGATGAGCATAATACATTCTGGAAACCATTTTTGCAGGACCTCGTGTCAGTCAGTCTCGCTATCACTCGTGTATCGCCAATAAAAGACAAAAACATCTGAAGTGTAACTTTCAACAGCCGCGACATTCAAAGCTGTAAAAATTGCTGTAGAGCACACACATGTGTTAGAGTTAAAGAAAACCTTCACACTTGCGCATTTGTAACGCCGAAATACACTTGATACACACGTGCTTTAGTTGATGCGATTTTTGACTGGTGACCAACTCAGAAACATGCGTTTGGAAAAAGTGACGCAATTAAAGTGCCGCTGCTTTTCGGCCGAGTCACTGTGCACAAGGATCAGGTTGCAGCCTGGTATAATTTCCACGCATTGCTGCGTAGCACGAAGATCCCGACCTGTAGAACCATCCAGCCTCTTGCAGTAGAAATTGAATCTGGACCTGTCGAACTCTTGCAACGAAGCGCGACCGCTTTTCAAGTAGAGTAAGTCCGCATCAACTGGGGTTTGTCCAGAACTAGAAGCTCAACACGTGGCCGACAATTAAGTCCCCTTTTTCAGTCAAAAGACAAACAAGAAAAGTTTTAAATTTTGCGCGGGTCTCGGATTGGATTGAGTTCAACCTTTGACCCACGAATGTGATCATTAAGCAAAGGCATGCTGACTGGGAGCACGGACAATTCTTTTAATTATGGAAGTTTTCCGTATGGTAGATTGAATTGCCACTTCGTGCTACAGGTGCTGCAGCAGTCGACACAGTGTAACGTAGGTGCCAATTTCGCTACCTGTGACTGAAGCACAGAAAGGCGTCGGTTTGCGTCAGCACACCTTCTTTGCTGCAGACTTGTACGAAAACCAGAGAACGCGCTTTCTGCGGCGACAATACAGCGGGTGACTGCTTCACTCGCTTCAGGGCTGCTTTGCGCGATTTTTATTTTGCGATGCGTTCGCTCGAATGCGAGCTCGTTGGCTAGACGGACGTTTTGTTACGGCTTTTAAATGCTCGCCAGCATAATGGTCGGCGGAGGTTGTCTGAGGAGCAACTGTTGCGAATCGGAAGTTGGGCTGATTTCTGTCGTCTAAATCTTTCAGTGATCACCGCCCCTGTTTTGTTAGAAGTCCAGGCTGTTTTGATTTTGCACCGTGTGCTTGTAGAAACTTTTGAAGCGATTCTCATGTGCATCAAGGAAGCGTTGTTGGGAATATCATGTGCATCAAAGATTCAAAGACCGAGAAATCAGTAATTTCACGTTGAAGACGCGGCAGATAGGCGCAAGGCCACGATGGTAGATTAAGCGTCGCTTGCTTAGCGGGTATGGCCGAGGAAGCCTGGAGTTTGTCACGCTGGCTTAACAACGTCTTTGTTGCTACCGATTTCACCCATCATTGGTAATTGTAGGCTTGACAGCGCCAACTGGGTTCCTATTTCATTTCGAAGGCCCATGCTTTTCAGGCCTTAGAGTGGCAAGGCAGAGGTTTGTAGTGTTATTGCTTGCGCCTGGCAAAGTTTTCGTAATTAAACAAAAGTTGCTGGTCATTAGTAAGTTACAGAAAGTTACTACGAAGTCACAGAAAACAAGCACTGAGTAAAGACACTGATCTGCGGTGCGCCTTTGCGGCTCGGCCGCAAAAGGCTGTGTTCCTTGCTGGGCACTGCACTGTACCAGTAGTCGGACAGTTTGAAAGGTTGCCGGTTCCAGCTGAGGATAACGCCCCGTCGCTATTAAGTTAACCGAAAGCCCGTCAGTGCTCATAGCACTTTAAAAACTTCGCGTTGCGGTCCGATCAAACCTGTACTGTGCGGAGGCGGAGTCTGATTACTGCTGAACTGTGCCGTGGTGGTCTCTGTAGATTACTTTAGACCTGATAACAACCTTAGCAACATTGCATTAGCAAATAGTTCCTGAGAGCAAAACTCTTCCCTGGTGGCGTTGCGGGTAACAGAGCCTTGCGTGTAAGTACAAAATTTCGCACGAACTCAATTCGCAAACGCGAACAGTATCGCTTTTTTTACAAAAAAGCTTGGTTATCGCAAACAACATCTCCCTCGACTGTGTTTTCGGCACGATGAAAGTCGCTTGAGGTGCAGGTGAATGGAGAAAATAAAATTTCCATGCTGCAGACATTGCTTGTTGCATACTTGGGTGCAAATGTTGAGGTGAAAGACCGAATTGAAATCGGAACAGTGCTTCTGGTCTTTGCTGCTCCTGCGCTGCCACCAGTGCAAATAAATGAATTTGAAATGTCGAATGAAAATAATCTGCTGCAGAGAGAGCTTGTTGTTTCGGGATATGGCCACCATATGTTCAAGTGCAGTTTTAAATATCGCGACCGTTTTGAAGATGCAGATGCGAGCGTCTGAAGATGGGAAGGTCGAAACACCTAATTATATTTTGTTTACCTGTTGTTTCTCCAGTAGTGATTGTAATGAAACCCAGTCCCCTGCTTAAATTGCGATCCTACGGCAATGGTCATATTTTAATCGTGTCGTTCCATGTTTTACTTTCAATGTCGTAAGTTTTTGTTGCTTGGTTGGAACGCATTGCATCACCAAGACCCTGGTAGTCGAAACATTGAACGAAGTCAAAACATTTTGATAAATATTGCGCTGTACTGTGACGTAGTTGTAAAGAATATGGAAACGTCGAAAAAGTAGCTTTGTTGTTAGTTTCCATTTCAGTTATGTCACTGTGTTCAATCTCGGCTGAACTTCTAACAAAAGAGCCATAGCGAAAAATTTGAACAGCCGTCAAATAAATCCCAAATTTTAGGTGGAACCTTTCTTCTAGTAGACTTCACTTCAGCTGATAAGTTTTCTGTCGCTGGACTACGTTTTGTTCTCTTTCGGACCGGACGTGATGTTTTTCTCGTGTCGACCCGTTGCAGCTCGCATTATGCACAGCGTGAAAACGAGAAGGCCCGGCAACACACTTATCCACACGCTTTTTAAGCGTTTTTACCTGCACTTTTGCTTTGAAAGATTCGTTCAGACTTAACGTCAAGGAAAACTTTTCCGCGAACCGGAAATGCTCAGCGTCATCATCCGGTCGGGTCCGCAATAGTTCCAGCGGTATTTACTAAGCGTTCCTCAATCACATATCGGACGTGCTATCTATATTACCGTGTGCAATAACGTGATATGCTAACTTTATATGTTTTGCAATCTTATATCAGAATAAACGCTCTTTAGGACGGCCGTCGCTGAGCATTAAAAGAAAAGAGGTTTTCCAGAAAAGGATAAAATGTTTTAAACAGGGCGTTGGAATCTTTCAAATCAAGCGGAGTTCTCAAGCTTATCTTCAAAAAAATTTAACTATGCCAGCGAGAACGACTGAGACTAAAAATTAATAAATGCGCCGTGTTAAACACAAAATGCTGTCACGAAATCCGTGGTTCTTTCAACACTAATCGCTGCAGTGGGTGTTGCCTGCGTGACAATCAAACGTCTGTGTTGTGATAGTCGATGGGTTAAAATATTGAGTGGCAAAGCATGAAAAAGAAGGACAAATGAAGTTTGGCGCAACCTCGTGCCGGATATGGGACGAGCTTTTGAAAAGCCGTAGTGTCCAGCGCAAGCCGAACGTCTGGCGATCCTACCTTTGTTACGTGAAAATCGAATCTACTACCTGTTTTACTTTTCTTTTCCTTTTTTCCATTTAAGAGTGTCGGTGTTCGAGGGCACGTCTTCATTTAAAAATATTATTTTGTTTGTCTGGCGTTCCATACCTTACAAAACGTTCGCTTCGGATGTTTATCTCCTGCGGCAAATTTGTTGTTTACTTGCGTAAAGTTGAAAAGCATTACTACAATGTTGGTTTCTTATCTATCGGAAGGAATACTTTCCCAGCAAAGTATCAGATACTAAGATCTTATAGAGTATATATTTCTCCTACTAGTTAGGCAATACCAGCTCTGATTCAAATGGAATGTACAGTATTTGTTGGTTTCGTGTATCTTCTTATTTTTGCTCGTTGACAAGTTGTGAGGCAGTGCGCCATCATAAGCCTCTAATGAGGCCATGCCGCTTTTCTTTCGCATTTCTGAATTTTATTTGCTTCCTCTTTTAGTGGTTCTCTCGGTTTTGTAGGAACATGTAAACGCAAACCAAACACGTGCGTTTTATATTCAGGCATAAGAACAAGGTGGAGATCTTCTAAATCCAATTGCATTTTTAGTGCTCAAAACAGTTGCGTTTTGTTTGAGCAGTGCTTCATTACATTCCTGATCAATTATCTGATTTGTACTTCTACTCTCACGCGACCCTTGTTAAAGTTTAAACTGAAATATCACGTGATAAAAAGTTCAAAACATCACCCCATCACTTTGTGATCCGATGTCGTATCCGACACTAACTAACAGCTTTGCGCTGTTGTGGTCAGTGAAATATTTGAGGTGAAGGTGGGGGAACACTCACTGATATCCACACTTCTTGATAGTAACGTGGGAGATGCATATGACCTAATATTTAACAACACTTCAGCATCAAGATGCCACAAGAGTGACGCAGCTCAATCTGATCGCAAAGTGTTTCTTTGCACTCTAGCACAAAAACTAAGTTAGCTCATTGTTGCTTGCTGAATCAGAACATAGTTGCTCACGAATTAAACTCTTTAATCAGACATCAAAAAATTTGCTTGTTGCCCTTTTGCGTCAATAGGTTTTCAGAAATGCTTTTCTATTTGCTTCAGTTTGAAAAGACAGACGTAGCAATGGAGCAGATAACTGACACGAAATCAATTTCCTAGTACAATAAAACACTGCGAGCAGATTTGCACAGTCAGAATCATCGCAAAGTTATGAAAGCAGTGCATGGCACGTTGATTCCTCGAAGGCTCAAAAGCAGATCTAGAGGTTTTATCTGGGCATTCGCCTACAAGAATTTCCACACTGGATCTTCCAGTTTCACTGTAGACTTCTGACTAGCAGTGCCAATCTGCGTGTCGCTAGCGCATCTGTGAGATCTTAGCCATGTTTTAATGTAATCTAGTGCAAGAACTGTGTGAGGACGCCGTTCCCACCCCACCACACCCTGTTTAAATCCATTTTTATTGCCCACACTGCTTTTTTGGTTAGATGTGTGAGCGGAATGGATAGAAAACAGCTGTAGAGCGAGCTTTTTACGATGGGAAATAAATAATAACCCATCAAAAAGTTTGAGGGCAAAAAATTACTGCCCATTACCCTGGAAACATCCAGGACTGTCACTCATTTTAATGAGGATGTGTGAGGGTAGGACTTGAATACGTGACCCTATTGCTATGAACCAACGTGGACGTAGCCAGTGAGTCACGTTTTGAAAAATTTCGCCGCAGCAATTAAGTTCAGATACCGACATCAAGCGAATGTTGTGTAGCGCACTGCGAAAAAGGCAGGTGGACGATGGCACGCCTATCTGCTGGCATCACTGTTTTTGGAAGTAATTAACAGAAGCGAGACGCCATTTTGTTTGGGTATGTAAAAGTTTTTGAGTGGACATCGTCAGCAAAATTTTAGACCGGGGAGAACGTTTTTACTTTTAGTTAAAAATAACGTCGTCTTGCAAGTAATGATGTCTAATAATGCTCTAGTGCTCGGACTATTCGGCCGATCAGTTTGGAAACAAAAACCCTGTTAAACCGATGACATTGGAACTTGAGTAGAGGGGTCAGAGGTTGCTTTCACTCCTACCACCTGACAATCGAAACATCAAGTTCGGAGCTATTCAGGGACAATAGACTTGGTTTTATCACTGCCTGTGCGGTTGATATCTGTTTTAAATAATCTCGTATTGAGTCGCCGTTATTCCTGTCTTTGCAGGCCTAACCCAGTGATGACGTAGGCATAGACGTGCTATGGAACACCAACCTGCTCGTTATGTCGCATCACAACATTCGCTGACTGAAAAGTACAACGCGGACAAACGGAAATTGCTGAAAGAAGAAGAAGCGTTAGCTGCTTTACAAGCTCACAAAGCAAAGGCTGCTTTGCTTGAAACGGAAGTCGACAATTCAAAAGATACAGTACGTCCGACAGTGAACGGAACGAAAAGAAGATTCAGCGACACGGGCGAGGCCTTAGTCTCTTCCACTACCAGTCATTTCGAGGAGACGAACTTCAGGTAAGCAAACTCTCGTTCGGCCGCGAAATTCAATCCGGTCAAAATTTGTGAGCCAGACGATCAAAGCCGCTCCTGCAACCTGTGGTGCTGCTGGCGCATTTAGACCCTTACCGGAACAACAGCCCCTGATAAGGAATGGGCCAGACAAAAGACACCCAGGCTGAAAAGTACCGGAGGTTGATTACCGGCTAGATGATAGTTTTTTTTAAATAGTCCATTAAGAGCTAAGCCTGATAGAAAAAGTGTATTCCGCAAAGGATTAGTTACACGGGTGCTTCTTCCACTTCTGAGAGGATGAAGTAACTCGGTGGTGTTTTCCTGGTTCAGCTGTTGAGACTAATGGAGATGCTGTGCCCTTGCGTGCTTTTTGAAGACTTCCAGCATATTTCATATCGCTAAAACAGGCATTCGCCGGATTTCTCGCCGAGGGACTACGTCGAAGCGTCGCCGTCTCATCACCTGCACCACGTCGTACGTCGTCCGTCGCGGCCGCCTGGTCGCGTATCATCAACAACAGAAACGGCTGCAGCAACCAGCACCACGTCATTTGGTAAGCGAGATAATACTGTCCAGGGCGTGGCAGAAATTTTCGTGTCGACGCTGTGTTAGATGGTTTATATACTTGTCCACTGCACGAAAACTCATTCGGACTGAGTTCGTTGTGTTTCAGGGCACGTTTTTCGTTGCAGCAAGTAGGTACAAGCTGCTTTTTTCAGCAGGAGGCAGTTTTTTTAAGCAAGGCTGACTTGTTTGTCTGTCGAATTTGCTGCTCTGCGTTGTTTTTGGTGTTGGAATATAACGGCAGATGATGATGTCAAGTGGACCTATATTAGACACACCTGAATCCTGTGTTTTTGTGAAGTTTGTTTGAAGTTGGTTTGCGCAGTTACTACTAATTACTGTACTTCTGAAGTGTTCTATTTTGAGCAGCAGATATTTATCACACCTCGAGCTGGAAGTTTGCGTTGTAATAATTGGTTAAAAGTGGAAATGTCATAAATAAATACAGAACCCTTTGCCTATCACAAAGTTAGTTTGTTAAGTGTTTATGAGCAGCCTCATAAAATTCCCCGCGAACCGATTGATCAGGGAAAAGATGATGCTGACTCATTCGTTGCTAACAGCCAAATTGTTAATGGCGGACTATACCAGAAAAACGGGCATGATGAAAGATGAAAAGACCGTAACCTACGAAAGCGACCAACGTTGCATCGACTACAGTACAGTGAGCACATTGTGCAGCAAAACATCGAATTTTATTAATATTAATAATAATTACTTTGAGTCAGACTCATGGTCCATATCACAAGGGTAGTCGAATAATATAAGAACGCAAAAATGGATAGTCAAAACGCATTACAGAGTAGGTGTTAGTTGATAATACGTAGCCAACACATAGAGGTGCGTAATACTGAAACAGCGCACCAGCTATAACTGCATTCACTCATCATCATAATACCTGCTCACCTCCGTTCATGTTGCTTGTGAACTATTAGAGGATTGGAAGCCAGACACGAGTGATTATCGTCTTCATGTTATGCAAGTAGACGTCAGCGAATTGCCGGCATGTCATGCAGGCACTCCAAGTTTTCTTTGAATTTCGATCACGTTTGGCGGTAGTTTTGACGCAGCTCTGCATTTTCTTCGTTAAAAAGCTAGAGTTGTTTTTTTGCGATCCAAAACTTTGTTCTTTCTTACTTTTTTCTCGTCCATTTGTACGAACTTGTTTCTGAAAAACAAAAACCTGCGGTGAACGTGAAAAGGTAATACCCAGCAATCGCCGTCTTCTTTAGCAATAACGTGCGACCCCGTTATTGTCCAAATATACCGCTATATTGTTACAATGTTCAGGTATATCCTTAACATACAGCTGTAGTGTTAGGTGGCATTGATGAAAGGCGATATTTTTTGACTCGAGGTAAAATTATATTTACGTTCTGTTTCCATGCGTGGTTGAGCGTTTTCAAGAAATTGCAGCATTGTTTCAATTCAAGCTCTTACCGCGTAAGGGAAAAAAGGACCGATTAGCGGAATGTTTGTTTGCTTAGAATTTTTCGTCGCGAACACTGAATCTATGTCAGCCCTTCTGTTTCTATGCGCAGAACATTCAGAATCGGCTGGTTCGGCAAAAGCAGAGGCCTCCTTTTAAGCGATACTAAGCGCGCGGTGTCGTGAAATTTTGCTGACGCATGCGAAGCGGCATCTTGCAATCGGACCTTAATGTTTGTTTGCTAGCCTACTTTCCCCCCGTATCTGGCACTTTCTTTTGTGTGTGTATGACTGTAATGTCAAGCGGCTACCGTGAAGCGGTGGAATTCGCGACTATGCCCTTGCGGGAGCGGGCGCCCACACTTTTTAAGTGAGTCCTTGGTCGTTCAAAGTCACTAAACGCGACGAAAATCACAGCGCGCCAATGTAGTGAGAACGCAAATTTTAACGCGCCGCGTTTTGCGAACGCGGACGCGGCTCTTCGCATCGAAGATGTCGGATTAATGAGATCAGTGCATCCCGAGATTCCGCGAGAACATTCATCAAACGCTGCAGCGCTCCGCGTTTTTGAAGACGGGCTGGGAGAAGCGCTGACGTGTCTTGGGCTTGGGATCTGAGGTGGGAACTGGGTGGTTGCGCTCACAAGGCGTGTCATTCCGGGGTTTGCTTCGCTCGTTGCGAGCCATTAACCTGCGAAATGATTGAATGCGCAAACAACGTCTCTGGCCGTTTTCGCTACTGACTGCAACGCCGTGCAATGAAAATAAGGTGCACGGCAGAAGGTACACCCGCGCGTTCACGCCGGTCGCATCACAGTCATGAAGTAAAAATCGCTTTGTTCTCATTTCAGTTGTAGGCGGTATAGACACAGGGACTCGCTAATTGGGGAGGCAGTTGTCCCAGGCCGCTCCACTGATATAATTGGTCGCCTGTACGAAGAGCCAAGATAATGGCAATTTTTCGTCAGTGTGGCCGGGCAATTTGTGTGTTCAGAAGCATAGAAATTACGGCTCTTCGTTTCGTGATAGTTAGGATTGCCTCCAAGAGCCTTTTAATATCAGCTGATAACTTCCGTAAATGGCGTTGAAAGCGCTGTACTGCGCTGTGGGTTATGTGCAAACGGCGAGCGATCGCTAATGCAAAAAAACGCTGTCGTCGTTTGTCGAAAATCGACGTGCGGAATGTCGGTCGCGTGTCGAGTCGCGCCGGAGGCGGAAGTTGTTCGCACGATTTAACGCGCACCAGCCGGCGATATGTTTATATTCGGCGCTCTCCGACGACGCCATCGCATTTTCCATCAACTGTTGTATATGTGGTCGTGTCGTACCTACCTAGGGTACTAGGGTTTTTAACCCCCACTAGGGTTTTTAAGTTTGTGCAGGGGGGCTTGACATTCTGAAATTCGAAAAAAAATTACACAGATTCATAGTGTTTCATATTTAAATTTGGGGGGTAAGCCAACCAAAAACCCCCGTGGCGACTGGACTTACTGTACGGCGCCATTGGGAACGACGGATGCGTCACAAAATGTTGGAGAATAACTTGGGGTGAACTCGTAAATTGAGGCTGTTTAGCCGGCAGTGAACTATAAATGACGCTGTGAAGCCGCAATGCACGTTACTGGCCGTTTTTCTTGGTTCGCTATGGCAGCTATTGGCCGGGAAACTGGATATTTCTGTAGTTGTTGATCGGGGTACGGGTGGCAAGGGTTTCAGGACCTGCAACTCCCTACGTCGGCGTTTAGGGGAGTATCGCTCGTGCGACATGTAACTGCGGTGCCATCACCCAAGTGAATCCACTTGCGCACTCACGATGATCCCACCAGAAAAGCTGTGATATACACGTTGGGAAAAACTTTTGTCCCTGACTAAGAAGTTTGAAAGAATCTGGCTCAGGCGCAAGGACTGGCTAAAGATTTATTCCCAAATTATTGGTGACAATGCGAGGTATGGGATTGCTACCGAAAAACATTTGATTTGAATTTGTTCTTCGAAACGTTTTGCAGCGTTTGAATGGGGTCAATCGATCTGTGTCATGAAGCGATAGCGTCTGACTTTGGTGACAGCTTGTCTGAAAAGTCCTTGACGTCTGATAAAACGCTGGCCGGTTATTTCGCTACAACGAAACTGGTACGCTTTTTCGATCGGTTATGGTAAGGTTGTCCTGGGGTAGCAACTTGTCGATCGAGCGAGTTGACGACTATTAGCGACGCCATTTTCCTGAAATGTCAAAATGTTGCTTTGACCGGTCACATCCGGGCATCTGCGACGCGTCATCTTCGAATAATTGCTGACGATCGAGGCAAACTGTTGAACCACAGGTGTGAAACACGCAGTTTTGTGTTAAGACTGCGCTGACGTCTCGCTACCGTAGAAATATGAAAGATAAAAGCTCTTTATGATTAAAATTCATTCAAACATTTGTGAGACTTCATAAATTCAGTGTAGAAGCACG
>JGI24021J15306_10008814_pt1 | contig 12429 bp, 9 predicted proteins | sample Ectturendosymbi1_FD_15306 | JGI IMG/M metagenome (IMG submission 15306)
TTTTTGCATTTTGGGGGAGAATCTGATAGGTAGTACACCATCTCAGAAAAATAAAAAATTAATTGAACAAAGCTCATAAAATACAATTTTTGTCTGTTTATTATACATGTAATTATTATTATCAAACTTCTGAAAACTCTTTAATCTTTAACATACTGTCAGAAACATGTATCATGTCAAACAAATGACTAAAAGTTGAGGATAGAAATAATTATTACAGCTTGCTCTAGTGCAGGGTTTCCCATACTCTGTCTGTCCATGTACCCCTTCAGCATTTCGATAGATGAGCATGTACCCCTAAACATGAGCGCCGGAATTTTTTTCCAGGGAGGGGCCAATAGTGGATTTTCCAAAGGTGGGCCAAAAATATTTTTGAAGGGGGTCAAAAAGTGGCAAAATTGGATTTCCATGATTCGAAAATAAGAAAACAACCTTCAAAAATGTGATGGGAAAATGTCAAATTTCAAAATCCTCGGACTGCCTCCCCACCCCTATCGACGATCATGCCCCTAAAAATTATTATGGCAAAAAGGCTGAGGAAGATAAAATATATTATCAATAAGCATATAATGATCTTTGAAAATATTCACTGATATTTATTTTAATATTTTAAGCTTTGAACCAGACACGAAGTCAATAGAGCACAAGCATACACTATCTGCACAGCACAGATTCATAACTGATTAAAAGATAATAACAGTCACAGAAAGTTTTGTAATGGCGTTGGTGGTAGGACCACAGACACTTGTTCGCTAACTTGTAACACTTGATACAACACTACATCCAGAGTAGGACACGAAAATAGCATGTTTAAAAAATAGCATCTGACCCTGGCTAAGGACTGGTGAAGTACGAATGCGTTGTGGTCTGCACATGCCCTCAAACTAACACTAATTTCCGGGCACTCGATCGCAAAGTAAAATGCAGTTGTAGTGTTTAAAGAATACGGATGAATACTGGTATAAACAACCTGACTGCATCAAAGCGCGCAACCATACATTGTTAGACTTCTTGTATCGTTCAGGAAACAGGTAGGCCTACACATTTTTTTCAATAAGGCCTCAAAGGTAGGAATGTTACATTGAACCTGATGACTACTAACACTCTATCACCACGGCAGGTTGTATAGAGTCCTGCAAACAAAGTTATAGGTCACACGAAATCTGTGGATGCATGCCTTCCTGAATTATAATTCATACATGGACCTACAGAAGGAACGAAAAAGTACATTTTCACTGCGTTCAAACATCAGAAAAAAGAAGCTCGCATTAGTGCTATATAATATTGACATTGTGCAGTTGTCTCAGAATGTCTTTGTTATCTGAAAGCTCTATCTAATACAAACCCCAAATGTTTGTAGTGGGAAATACCTTTTACCCTTGGTACACCCGGTGTCAGCAACGGATGACAGTGCGTTTTGCGGTCTTAGCCTTGGACGTCATACAAACAGTGTTGCTGCGGTTGAAAATAATTTCACGTGATTCTGCATAAGCCTGGCACACATCTAGTATTCTTTGCAACCTGCGTACACTTCGACAAAACACACAAATATCATCAGCAAACATCAAGTGGTTCAAATAAGACTTCACCCATATAACACCCAGCCCAAATGTTGTTTAGTTCAAGAGATAAATCATCTAAATATACAGCAAACAAGTACAGACGAAATACTCTCTATTGCCTAACCCCATTAGTAACATGATAGGTTCGGACAAATTCATATGTATAAATAATATTTGAAATGAATAATGTATAAACATATTTTTCCCTTCTACTGCTAACCTCAAATGTACCCCTTCAGACAGGCAAATGTACCACTAGGGATACATGTACCCCAGTTAGGGAACCCCTGCTCTAGTGCATATATTAATTCTGAGTCAAAATCCTCTTAGTTACTTAAAATGATAACAAGCATATTGAATAGGTAAATAAGCAAAGGTTTCCTGAAACTAAAAAAATCTTCTGCTCTATAGCTTTCAAATAAAACAAAAATCAACTTCATACCAGTTGACCTTTTCGAGTTACAAGCAATTTAAATATGGTCATGCATGAACGCACACAAAAACTATGTCTAACTTGACCTTGATTAAGTTCAAAGGTCATATGGAAAGTACCAATGATTGATTTTTAATAAACACACCTTCTGACACATTCTCACAAATTTCTAGCTAAAAATAGTCACAGATCAAAAAGATACAAGGAATTTTATGTCATAGCACTAAATTCGCAAAACATATACGCAAAAATTAAAAGGGAACAGTGCAAATTTCAACCACCCATAACTTTGCAAATGCGGGTCCGATTTCAAAAACTTCAAAATGTTTTGAAATCACAATGACAAGATCTCTCTGCTTATGAAGTTTAATGGATTTTGCTCACGGTCAGATATATAGCTCTGGATCGCCTGACATGGAATGACCCTTTTATTATGTTACAATTTGTTTTAAACTTATAATAAAAACAAAAATCGTTCCCCTAAAAATGTCTTTGTCCCCCCAAACCCTAAAACCTGACCACGGCCCTGTTGGTACATACCCATCAGAGCAAGGATAAAAACTTGTAGTGTCACAATTAAACAGTTGTCTGAAGCAGTAGAAAAGAAAGAATGAGAAACATCAATTAGCATTATCACACAGCTGTGAACTCACATTGGACCATTGTTTTATTAATGGAACATGCTGCTAAACAACCGCAAAAAAATTAATCGATATTTTGTTCTTAATTTTTATGTTAGGACAAGTATAAAATGGATACTAAAAACCAGAAGGATATGATTTGTATGTTTGGTAGTGGTCATTGATGGGTTAAGGCCAAATTTTTGTTTTTGAAGGAAAAATGAAGCAGGCCCTAAGTCATTTTGCACCAGCTGTAAATCAACTAAAATCTTATAAAGTGAGAATTTTTTCCAAGGGAATATACTTTTTTTCCTATCATTACATGAAGCTTTGGCTCTGTTCAGTCTCTAAATATTCTTGTTTTATTGCCATGCATAAAGCATCTTAAATTCTGACGTCTACAATGTTTTATTGTGTGATATGTTGCCATTGACAGTGGTAACTCACCATGCATTTTGCATACGGAATTGATGCTCTGCATGTGCACAGTCTTGTTAACAGCTGCTGCTTTTTCCAGACTAGAGATAGCATACTTGCATAAGGTTCAGCTGCAAACTAACATACCTAGCTTATATTTACATTTTGCAAAATGTTCTTGCTGTGGCAAGTGGTCAAGGTAAGTTAGAGATGCATCTGGTTTTAACTTCTGATCTTCTAAAAAGTGCTGAGTAAAAATTTTCACATTATCTGGACAGATGGTTGTGTCTTCCAAAAAGTGTAAATGATTATTTTTGTTCACTTATTTTTTGGTAAATCTATAGAAAATTAGAGATATATGAGACAAAATAATATAATTTACACATAAGCTGAATGCACAATCTTAGCCACAGCCAACATCAGAAATCAGAGCAAAGCAGCTATTGCCAACCCTGGAGAAAACCTTTCTGTATGCCTGTAGTGTTGACTGTTGATTATTTTTGACAATCAAACCCAAAGGGAGGTATCTGATTATATTGGACAATCCATCGGGGCATGGATTCGTCATAATGCAGAGAATGCTTGATTTAAAAAAAGTAACTTTCATAAGTAAATTAACTTTGTGCACGTTTTTATACGTTTTCCAAGAGTTATAAGCACAAATTTCAAATCGTTATAAAAATTTTTTGTTTTTGTTTTTTATGGAATTGTCACTTAACTAGAACTATAAAAAAAGAGATAGGTCACTTGAGTTTTCCAGGTTATTATATGTATGTATATAGAGAGTTAACAGCTGATAACTCATTGTTTCTTTTCTTACCCATCAGAATTATTAGTGGCAGTTAGACTGAGCTTTGAACAAAGGAAATTCCTTCTGAAGTGCTGTTGGAAGTGTTGCAACCTTTTGGTTGTGTTGGATGTGTGATTCACCATGAATGGGATGTGTGCGAAGAACAACACCCATGTATATGTGGCGCAAACAAGCAATAATAGAGCGATCATGGCATGTGATTTCTATTGTTGCCTGCTGCCACAGTGTGAAGCTTTGCGCACTTGCCGCTTGAGCTTTCCGATCGCAACAGAAGTGTGAAAATACAGCTAGAGTGCAAATGCAATTTTAAGATGAGTTTTATTTTCAGCAAGATAGGGCACCCCTACAAAATCATTATGCTGTTAAACAAGCAGTGAAGCATCCAGGTAGTCTGTTTGACTATCATAATAGATCCCTTGATGCCACAGTACTTAGAATTAGCACTGACCAAATTGTAAACGCTGCAACTGCAGGTCTCTAATTTTTCATCTGCAAGGTGTGTGACATAGCAACAACAATAACCTCCTAATGTTGCATAGCACTGTTATGAAACTGTTGCTTTGTCGAAAGGAGCTTATACAATAATCTAAAAAAATATATGATGATGAAAAGGTCCGGGTTTGCTGCAAGCTTTTGAGGAATTGGCTGACTAGGCTCTGTTTTGTTCATTGTGCGACGATTAAAAATTGCATTCCAGTATCTGGTCTCCACAAAGCAACAGTGTTGAATTTTTTAAATAGGCAATTGATTTCATGTAACTTTCAAGGCATCCTCGTCCTGATATCTTATTCTCATTTGAATAAGGCAAAAAGTTAACAATGTTGAGATTGTGGTATTGCATGCTTAGATTTTGTCTTAAATTATTAACTTTTTTGCAGCTGGTTTTGTGTGGCCTCTGCAACTATTGCATATGCTAAACTTTCTATGTTATGATTCTGCTTCATGCACTGACATGTCAAGTAATTTTTAAGTTTTGTGATTTTGTGTGTAAAATTTATTATAGAATTGATATATATGGTGGGCTAATAGTAAAAAATTCAGGGGAATTCGCTGATAGTTGCTCATACTCACGTTTGTTTGAAACAGCATGAGATAGTGGTGATGGCAGTTTTTTATTTTCCAGTTCGTTTACCTGTGTAATGTGTAAGTTGCCCAGAAAGGAAATATCAATATTTCTGCTATTCAAAAACTATTCAGTGCACATACAGTAGTTGCTACGATGAGCAGGTTGTAATTCTTGCAACCTGAATGATTGTTCTAACTAGTAAGAAAGCACATTTTTGTGATGAGATCACTGGTAAATGGGTTTTGCAGAAACTGGCTTCATACCAATGGCAAAACAAGAAAAGTTGGACGTTGTTGATATTCATGCTTCTTTAGATTTGCCAGATGTTTTGTTGGCGGAATCGTCAAGCGCAGCAGAGGTTGGAATATTTTATGTTTGATACAGTGTAACTGGCATTGCTGTTTATGAAAAATATTATGTGACAAGGCTAAATTTAATTGGTGTCAAAATTCTTTAAATGAAAAACAAATCTTGTTTACACTGTTAATTTTGTACTTATGCAGAATGCATGTTCTGGTGTGTTTTATGCACATGTGTGTTTATGCCACACATCAGTTTGTTTTAAGCGCATAACAGGTCAGTTGGTGCACAAGATCAACTGGCTTGGTAATCATGGTTTTGCTGAATCTCAAACTGAAATTGACAAAGAGTGGGTTGTTTTCACTATACTATAATGCTGTTTTCTAAGGGTCCGTGACAAATTATTTGCTTGAGCTCTTGTTTGTGAATTTGTTGAAGTCTGTGTTTGTCAGAGTGCATCTTTTGTCCATTGCACAGTGAACTCTCATTTTATCACTGTGAATGTAATGGCTTCACACAATTCTCTTGCACCTACGAAACGAAAAAAAGGCATTTACAAAAATATTGGGAATTTCTGCTTTATGTGTCTAGCAAGCAGAAACTGAAGCGCTTACGTTGTCTGGGTGTTTTTAAGAAATGTTACCTGGAATGTGAGAATATTCAGCTTAATTTACACTGTTTCTGTTTGTTCATTGGGGCACACATTAAAGTTAAATGCAAAATTGTAGCGTTATAGTAATTCATGTGATACTATTTTGTTTGTTCATTGATCTCAAGCAGGAGCAAATCTACGATGCACTTCGACTCTTATTATTTTTGTTTGTACGACAGAGTAAGCACAATTAAATTTTTTACTCTTAGGCAAAACAAGATGAACTGACAGACTGTCAACTGACTGAAAAACAAGATGAAGCTGCAAGCAACATTGATCTGAATTTTGATAGTACAAAAGAAGCTTATGAAACAAAATCTGCCTCGATTGATGAGTTGACTGTAGTAAAGTCAGATCCGGACGTTAGTACATTTGATTTATCGCTGCAACTGACACAATTATTTGTGTTGCTTTTGAAGTGAATACGACTTGCATTAATAGATTAGCACAGCAACTGACTTCGTTTTCAGGCTGCTGGAGAAGAAGGGATGACCACCACGGTGCAGTTTATTGCTGTGTCAGCAGATGAACATGCTCGCATGGTTTCTGCTGGAGAACTTCCTGAAAGTGTTCACGGAGCAGATGTTCACATGCAGATTCCCGGAGCTGAAGCCCAACAGGTCCTTAAATTTATGCTGGAACCTGCGGTTCCGTATTTCGTTTGAAACAAAGCATCCAGAAGTTAGTGTGTTATACATATAGGGTAGAGTTTCCATATATTCATGTGACCACAGATGTAATGTACTTGAATGAGTAACCATTACATCATTTTGAAGAGGTGTTCATCAAACTTGACGGGAAGTCTGGTTTTAGTCTGCCCATATTTGTTTCGGCTACACTAAGCTAATAGATGAAACTGTTGAGAGATCACGTTGCTTTATCATGTAATAAACATTCCTTTAAGCATGATTAATTTTTATTTAATTGTTATGTAATAAGCATAATTACTGACGTTGCCTCAGTTCAACCGTTTCCGGTACGAGAGGCAAGTGGCATCTGCTAACCACTGCAACGTTGTATTCCCAGGTTCGTTTGATTGCTGTTGATAGCAATGGCGTACCAGTCACCGAACCAGCCATTCTCCAGGCAGCAGCCGAGCAGGCCGGAATTGTGTTCATTCTCAGGGACGAGACAAATCAAAATGTGCAAATCACGATCGACCGAGCTATGCAGGTGGACTACGGTTGTTGGGTGGTAGTTTTACGAATAAGTGTGATTGCTTCAAACGTATTGGCAGTTTGAGTGCCGTGAGCGTTCTCACCGTGCTGTTAGGAAAGGACCGTCATTGAGAAATGCTCATCAAGCTGTATAATTCACCTTCCGAGTCTGAAATTTTATTCAGTGTTCCTCATATCCATTCTGATTTAATTTGCAACTTCTGTTGTTTTCTGCTGCACAGTTGTCGTCTTCAGTGTTTTTCAGATCTACCGATTCGAATTGCATCTAATACTCACAATTACTGATTTGGAATAGCGTTCTGCTGAGATTTTGGCGTATTTAGCAAAAACTGTGTTATCGTGCTCTTAAGCGGTACAAAAACTACGTCATTACAATTAGTCTTGAAACTTGAATCTGACGCGTGTGCTGCAGCTGGTTTGGTAACCCTGTTACGAATCACGTACGTCTTACCTGAGTATTTTGGAGAAGTCCGAACCGGGACAATCAAATTTAACTTTGTATTCGGTCTTAACTTGTGAAGCAGTGCGGCATGAAAGGTCAGCCCTCGTATTGACGTGTCTGTAAAAGGCGCCTCTGATGAAACAGTAACCTTGTTGGCCCTTCAGCTTTCCATGGGTGAAAACGTGCCGCATATCACCGCAACCACATCGGCTGGTGTGGAACAAAAGGATGAAGATGTCCACCCCGACACGGACGGAAACGAAACAGGTACTCAAAAAATAGTGGTTATCAGCATGCGCCATGTACGCAATGTGGTGAGGCTTTGTTGTTGTGTGCACCGTTCCCAACCAGCACCGTTTGGTGTGCATTAATTTGAAAAAGTGGTTAACGTTGTCAGTCCGCTTTTGTGTTATTGCTTTGCATGGCACATGTCACCCCACTGCCGTCAATCAGATCACTGTGATTCCAAGAGCAACCCCATAAAAATAAACCTTGTTGAGTGACAGCCACTATTTCGAGTCCAGAGTTATTGCTTCCCGCAATTCACTTGCGAATATTCAAAAAAATGCAATGAAAATAGTCTAACCTTTCCTTTGGCACTATTTTTCTGCTTCTTCAAGTGAAGTATGATGTCACAAATTTGTGACATCGCAGATTTCGTACGCCTGAAAAATTTTAACTTGGCGCTTATGTTGAAAAGAGTTCTTTACCGCGTGCGACAAACCTAAACGCATGTCGTTAGGTTTGATAAGTGTAAAAACTGTGCTAGCAGAGTGAATATTTGCGGTTTACAAATACTGTACAAAACTACTTCGACCTAGCTTCTCCACAGTTATAAGTTTGGACGCAATGATGGATTTATGCCTGTCGTCCTTCAGTGACTTGAGGAAACAATTGAAGTTTCAATAAATGCAAAAAACACTCGTGTACAAATACCTGAATATTTTTCTGAAAAGTAACTTTTCCTCCAGTCATTAAAAAATTGTGACAACAGCAACGTCTAGCATTGCCAGCTCGCTGCAGCAAATATTGCGATCTCCACTAGAGAGGTTTTCGCAGCATAAGGGTTACATTAGCACGTCATACTGCCTGCGTAAAATTACTTTTGCGAATTTTATTTGGTAAAATGGTTCGTTTAACAGATGACGATATGGATGGAGACATTCAGAAGTCGAAAGCGAAGAAACCAAGATTAAAACTTCGCGTCTATAGCCAGAAAGATGCCGACACGTTAGGGGACAGTGCTACGACTTTCTTGGAAGACGGTATATTTTCCATTTTCTTTGTGTTGTGCGGAAAGGAATCTGCAGGTAGAAGTGTGGCTGCAAGTTCCAATTGTGCTTGTTGTCTGCAGGGTCTTTGACTTTCGCAGGCGACACCACCGCAGAACATCAAGTAGACAAACCGAACGATGAGTCTGTTTACGAGTTTCAGGTATGGCTATATAGTTGGCGATTTCTTGGAAGGGATTTGATTTAACGTGTGAAAAGCTATTGTTCATCTGTATAGTTTGCGATTTCTTGAATCCCTTAACTAAGGAAAAACAAACCCTGTGGCACGGTGAATCCTGTTTGTCGCTTTTAAGAAAACAGCAACAGACGTCTTACAAGCGTGTCCGTTAGTCTTCCTTGCCTTCACCGCTACAACCAAACTACCATTTTGCAGCAATACTTGACGCACTCTGCGGTTTGCTAGAGTTCTGCGTTATATGAATTGCGCTGAAGCTAGTCGCTTGTTGATATTGCCTTTCATTTGCAGTGAAGTGTGGCCGCATCTTCCGAATGCATTAAAAAGTCTATTGTTGCATCTTCGGAGGTGACGTGAGTCGGTCAGTCATTTTGACACGGTATAAGCTGCAACAAACACAGTCAGGTTTCAGCTGTTGATTGAATCGTCTTTGAAACGAAAAGGCAGCATAAGACATCAGCAGTGCAGATTTTGGTCTTGTCTAAAAAGAAAGTGGCTGCTCGATTTTGATTAGATCTTCGATGTAGGCCGACTGACGATACGCGGCAACATCAGCTACGACTCGTGACGTGCTTAGGGTTGTCGCCTTGTTTTCATTTTCGCTTTGTTAATGTTGACTGCAGGCAGCGCAGTGCCAGGGAGTACACGATTTTTGTAAGATATTGCACTTGAGTGTGATTGCTAAGCCAGTTAGTGTGAAGACGTATTTCGTACCTTGTAGTGTTTGTGCTGTGACTAGTTGATCAAGTGTTAAGTTAAAACGATTGATTTGCTGATATGTTGTAAGATGAGCCAGTAAGTCTAAGGTGTTCAGATAAAAGGATTTATGTCAGTATGATGTAAGATGAGCCGTTATTTCTCGCGTGTTTTGATAGAAGATCTTTCAAAACAACGCCCAGCTGTCCGCTGGAGCTCAGCATGAATGTCAGGTTCTTGCTGCGAAGGTTGTCAAAAGTCTACTCATTTCTGAGGTAATTGTGTCCGTTGTTGTGGATGTTTAGTAAATTTAGCGTTTCCTTGAAAATTGCCGCTTTTTTCCACTAGCCATGTACAATGTAGATCAGAAGTCGCCATGCTTTTGTTTCAGTTGCAAAATAGTAGGAATGATTTCGAGTGGAAGCAGTGCTTAGTACTTATCTGTGAACTTTCAAACTCAACAGAAAAGGCAAAAGGTAAAAACAAGCACAATTCGTGACAAGCAGCCGGTTCCAAGTGACCAAGTATTTTTAATAAAAGTAAAAAAAAAAGCAATTCATAAATATTTCGCTTGCGCGGGTGCGAGACAGAAAACACTGGTCTGTACAGGTTGACCACCGCTCAGTGTTGATACATTGACTGAGACCCAAGAAAGCATTGGTTTGGAGTATTTATGAGAGGCAGAAGATTTCGAACAGAGAGAGCGTAATGCAAACCAAACGTTATTTACAGTCCTTGCACGATCTGCTCCTTCCTGCTAGACACGGTTTCCTCCCCCCTTGTGCTTGACTGCTTGATTCTTTAATGCATTCGCAGGATCCGCCGACCGGGAAAGATTCTGAAGAAGCCGGTGGGAAAGTGGAAGTGCTCGACCCGTCTGTCTTCAAGTCGAGGGGAGGCAAACGAGCAAGTGACAAAAATCGGGATCGCAGGAAAATTTATCAGTGCAGAGAGTGTGCCTTTTACAGCCATCGACACAGCAACTTGATTCGTCACATAAAGGTGAGGGTCTCTCAGCGTTTTGTCAGATATTTCGTGACTCGTCCGATTTTATGGTACGTTTTTTTACGGACAAGCTTAGTTGTGCAATGCTGAAGTAGTTTGTTAATTGTCACAACGTAAAATTGTTTCGCTTTTGTCCTCGTGGGATTAGCAACTCGTGAAAAATTTTGGAGTTAATTTTAATGCATCACAGTTACCTTTGACATGCGTCAGATAATGTATAAACATTATAAAATTAGACATCGTTTCGTAGCGGGATGCTGTGACAGTAGAACAACAAAACTATAATGAAACACTGTAAAACTCGGGAAGATGCCACGATCTTCCAATTCGATTGACAAATTGTTGCAAACTTGCGGCAGAAGTGAAAACCTGTCGCGAATCCAGCAAAGTAAAATCACTGGATCGAAATTTTGAAAACCGCGTGCGTATCAACGTACCGTAATTAACTGATCGTTTTTCTTTGCATTGTCAGCGCGGTTGCTTCTTTGTTTTGCAAAAACCTGGTTCGCCGCGATTACCGTGGTTTATTCTCGGCCCAGATCCACACCGATGAGCGACCATACAAGTGTCACCTGTGCGACAGAGCCTTTCGAACCAACACTCTTCTCCGCAATCACATCAACACTCACACAGGTAAAAAAAACAGCCGCGCGCTGTGTGACGAGTTGCAGTCATAACGTTAAACAAGGTTCTTGACGGCTTGTAGAATTGAGGTCAAAGGCAAACCTGTGCAAAAATAAAAATCGAACAGATTCTGCTTTGGTGGTGATGCAAGATCCTTCGGTTATGCTGTGTCGTGTGGGAGTGGTATCACTAGCGCATGTTGCTGTTAACTTAAATCTGACACACATGTCAAAATCCGAAACAGGTCTTATTTATTTTTGTCCCCACAGTTTTGCAATCAACACTGGCGCAAAGCGATGCTCAGTGTTGCCTCATTCAGCCAGAAAACATGCTCTGTGCGACATCTCCCCATGAGTGATAAATGGATCTTAAGATTGTGTTCAAGTGTGCTCTGCCGCGGGAACTGTTGCATTGCATATGTCAGGGTTTCTCAACCGGGGCCCTCGGCCAGCCCCCCCTTGTGGGCCACGAGCAGAGGCCATTACTAAATATCACTGCCGTGAACACTGTTGATGAGCAGGGGGCCACTAGTGTTGAAAATCTTTGGAAGGTGGCCACAAACCATGAGTAGTTGAGAACCACTAATATATGCTAAGGTGCGCAGATGGATGGTATCGGCGTAAACGGCCGAACGACTCGAATCTGTGACCACCTGACGGGAGGCGTCGCTCTCCTTCTTGTAATCAGATCGACGATATGTTTTCTTCAGGTGTGAAGCCGTACAAGTGCTCCGTCGAAGGGTGCGGGATGGCTTTCGTCACAAGCGGCGAGCTGACCCGTCACACCCGCTACATCCACACGCACGAGAAACCATTCCGATGCACTCTGTGCGACTACGCCAGCGTCGAGATAAGCAAGCTAAGGCGCCACTTTCGATCCCACACCGGGGAAAGGCCTTATTCCTGCGAAGAATGCGGGTAAGCAAGTACGAACAACAACAGAAACGCCTAGCCAGTAGTGTGCACGTCAGGCGAAAACAGCGAGGTTTTGCGTTTGGTAACCCCACGACTAGACCCGTCGTGCGGTGCTATAGCCAGGGCTGTGGAGCCGGAGTCAAAGCAATTTTGGACGGCTTGAACCGGAGCCAAAAATTTTTAGATGGTGGAGCCTGGAGCCTGTAATTTGGGTTCCAATTCCACGGACATAGTTTCTGGGG
>JGI24021J15306_10008815_pt1 | contig 12429 bp, 7 predicted proteins | sample Ectturendosymbi1_FD_15306 | JGI IMG/M metagenome (IMG submission 15306)
GCTGTTCTGTTTTTTTTGTGTGTTTGATTGTGAGGTTAGGTGAGACGCGAGCACCATCAATGACCAACGCCAAAGGGGCGCGCCGGAAAAAGTTTAANAACCTCTGCCCAAGGGGTACACCACTAATAAGGTTGAGAATCNCTGCCTTAAATGACTACTGCTCCACGATTGTGCATCTAAAGCTTTGTCAGCTTTAGTTGCAAAGCGAAGACCACCAGGCTGCATTCAGACCNTGCATTGCTGAAGAATAAACACGTGCTTTGAGCGTTTGGGCTGCAACCGNAATTCAGGGTTTTGTTACTGTTTGAAACGATGACGTTGCACANTCTTCACCTGCGGCTCACTTTGATCGCTCGGCTTTGAAGAATGCGATACAGTGCAACTTGCCTGGTACATGNAGTGCTCGTTTCGATTTGCAATTCAAGTGTTGCAGCATCGATTCTCGCCTTTACCATTCTGTACGAAAAAAGCAAAACAAACAACCCCCCAAACAACTGTTAAGTGACATACTCCCCCAACTAGATGCGTAGACCCCGTTGCTTTTGACTCAGATTTCTGAACCTCTGTAACGGGAATGCAAGTTTCATGGAGAGCAAAGGCATAAACATTTCACGGAAAGAGATTGCATTTGTTTTGGCATTAACGCAAGTAAAATTTTGCTTTGTTATTCTGAACGTTGAAGACGCTTTATACTAAAAACAAGTTGAATTCCGCAGACAACTGTCTCATGCTTTTATGAGCGTTTGTTCCAATCTCATCGTGAAGCAATATTTCGTTGTATGCGTTATGCTGCGTTTTCACTGTCCATTCAGTCTGACTGGCCGTGACATTCAAGGTTTGTTTTTAATTGCCACAACCTTTGCCGCCAGAGGTCGCGATCGTGCCAAACCGTTCCGCCTTCATTTCGATGTATCTCCTGAAGCACGTTTAATTTCCTGTTAGTCCCATTAACGCTCGAATAAATCCGCCCAATCCTTCAAAATTCTACGCGGTGTTCCAGCCAAACAAAACCTCTCGCCATCTTCTCCATTAACGCACTGCGGCGGCATCTCATAGAGCGACGCAAGTTTTTCTTCACTTGCTCATCACTTTCACTGTTCATTGCAGGATAACTTCGACATGTGCTCTGAGAAGGTGGTGGAGAAACTGTTCAAGTACGAACAGCAAGCCATCGATTTCCACAACTCTTCCTTGCAAGGTACCTGCCGCGCCCAATACCGTTCGTGCACATGACACAACACGTCCAAGCTTGTACTAAGCTAAACCTACCACCAGCAAGCTCGGCTTAAGAAAAATGATAGTGGACGAACGCGTTGTAACAACATCTTCGGAAATGCGAGTGCCCGCGAAATACAAGTCGTTGCTGCCAAATGTTCTCGCTTTAACAACTCGGCGACCGTCGCGAAGGAATGTGTTTCCGATCTTCGGTTGTTGTTTTCGTCTAAGGCGGACGTTTCAGGTCGGAATCGTTGTTGTTGTTGCTCAGATCCGCTTCTGCCAACAACCGCACAGTCCTTCCGCGCGTCTCACTTCTTATATTAACACAATGTCTGCAGGAGCAAGTCACTGAAGTTCCTCACGTTTTCGTTCGTGGTTGTGACCTCAAAATTCAATATCGCGCTGCATCCACCGATTTTCGCGTTGTGTTTGTCGCTGCAATATCTACGAAGTATACGAGAACGAATTATTGTCGGGAAACTTCGTAAAGTTTCGGAGAAGGCTATTTTATACTATTTTCGGGGAACAAAATCGACATTATGTCGAGGTGGTAGATTTTCAAAATCTATGTCGAGGCGGCTCAAAGTAACTAAAAGAGTGGTGAGAAATGCAAATAAGTCGGTTTACGTGCGAAATGCGCCAGTTCATCTGTCAACTGAACTGATGTTTGCACAAATGTTTTGCATAAAAAAACAACAATTAACAAGGACGGCTCGAGTAAGACAATTTTCAAAACGGTTCCTTTAACTTCCTAAAACATGTCAATGCTTGGGTGTAACAACTAAATGTGCTGTGCAGACTTCAGGAAGTTGTTGGAAAAGATGGAGGAGGAGATTTGCTCCGTGCCTCGCATTGTCCTGGAGGATCTCTTGCGTAAAGAGACGAACTTGCTCGAGGGGGGGCAACGAAAGCTGCAAGAAAAGTTTGCTGAGAAAGAAAAGTCACTGGACGAGCAAAAGGTAAATTTGACCGAGCGCGAGACAAACGTTCTTCTTGTCACTTCTGGTAATCAAAATCGACNCGGCATCCTCGAACGNATGATCGAGACCGCGCCGCCGTTATTGAGACTTGTCTTCTTCTTGGATATTAAAACTTACCTTTTTGGATATTAAAACTTGATCAAGGCCTCGCGGCTATTAAAACTTGTCTTTTTCTTGGATTTCTATAACGCAGTTTTCATCCGTTAAGACGTCGCGAGAGCCTCATTGACAAGAACAGTCGCAATCATACTTTAGTTCAAACTTGCACCCCCATTGGTCAAAAAGCAATAATTTCTTTAAATCGACTCCAAGGCCTTTTTCGCGTCTGACTCATAAAGACTCGAGAAACAATTCCAAGGAAGCGCTCTTTTCAGCGGGAACTTGGTTCGATCGGAATTTTTCGCGCACAGAACGCGCGATGTGTCCCAGTAATGTTCTTTGCTGTCATTCGTTTCGCTGCTCTGCATTAGTTTCCTTCGTTTCTTTATTGTTTGTTACGTTTGACTCGGGCAGAAAGACAATCAACGCGAGCTCCGCCCCACCATGGGACATCCTGACCAGGAATACGCGCTGCTGCAGCTGTCCGAGCGAGAAAGAGAGAGACAGGTGAGAATGCACGAATAGCCACGGGGGGGCATACGGGGGCACTTCTGCCCAAATGTTTTTGTGCCACCCAAAAAAATTTGTTGTGCCGAGAAAAAATTTGTTTTGAACGTATAATAAAAATAAAAATCTTTCCCACCTAAAAATGTGTTTTTCTCCCTCAAACCTTAAAACCTGTCTACGGGCCTGGTTGCCAACACATCAACGGCAAACGTATTTTTACGTGCTCTGTTCGAGTCACCGATTCGCCGCGAGTTTTCGAATACGCAACAAAAAAAACTGAGTCACGTGGTCGGGAACCGCGCCTTGGTCGGGTCACTTCTTTGCTGCACGTCGTCGTTCGCGCGTAAACTCTGACGTTTCTTGTTGCGTCACAGGAACGCCACGTCACCAGCATCGCGGAGCATTCGCGCGCTTGCGACGTTCAGCTGAAAGAGCGCGCGGCGTTATTCGCGGAGCGCTTGACCCAAACCGCCAGCGAACTGTGGCGTCAGTATGACGGCTTGTTGACGATCGATGACGTCATCGTCGGACGTAAGTGTTTTTGCAGGTTGAGGTCAGTGGGAAGCTTTGGATAACAGCCGGATAGCTACATTTGAACATGTAGCATCCCGTTTTATTGTGTCGCTGCATGCGGGGGGAACGGGGGCCGGAGGTGGCGATCGCTCAAATCACCCCCCTGGATCCGCCCCTGCCGGGGGAGAAGTAATTTTTTTCCTTCATAACCAGGAAACATCCGTTCGGTTTGACTTAAGTATTGCCATAATTTTTATTTGATTCCTTTTTTAAACATACCTATTATATTACAAATATAGGAAATGTCACTCTCAAACATAGCTTAATGAGCCGTCAAGGAATGTGTTGACCGATTCGGGGGGTTGAGAAGCCAGTGATGTTATCCCCCCTTCATCCCAGCTGCGTTACATCAATCCAATTTAATATTCATACGAACGTCTTGGCTGCGCATTTTCTTCGACGAGAAAAATAAGCATGACGAAGACAAGTGACTTCGATAATTTCAAAGTGAGCAAAGATTGCTATGCAAGGTGCGGGGCGACCATTTGCGACCAATTTCTGAAATTACAACTTGTTTTGTCAAATTGGCCTCAAGTTCCATCGAGTCGTTCCACTGTTTCCCGAGCTTTACTTTGAAGCCCTTCCGAATCAATTTCTCTCTCAAAAATATAAGGCAGTTCGTCTTTGGAAGTTCGTTACTGATCTACGCAAATCACCACCACGCCACCACAGAACTGCCTATTGCGCCCACCATGTGTCTTGTCATTTGCCAGTTAACGCAGTTGAACGCTTTACTGGGCGGGCCAATCAACTCCTCACCTTTATCTCGAAGCTCTTTCACGAACCGGCGACTATTCGCTGAACGAGACGGACGAGAGCAGTTGCGTTTAGTTTTCAGTCAGGCTGTTTCGCCTCCGGAACCAGGGGCATAACAAGGGGGAAAGGAAGGTACAATTCCCCGAGTGCCGAAAAGTCCCAAGAAGGTCGCAAGTACTTTCTTCAATACAACACATTTGCTCTGAAAGACCTTAGTTTCGAGTATGGAGGCGCCAAACTTGTTTCTTGCCCTGGTGCCGTATAACCTCGTTACGTCCCTGCCCTGAACCCCTGCAGTAGCACTTTGCATTTCAAAAGACCAATGGCTTTGTGCACTTTGTTCAATTGTCCAATATTTTTGAATGGTTTTGCATCACGTGATTTTCTGATTGTTTGAGTGACGTACTGTCAGTAACTCAACAGCATCTTTAACGCGAGCGCATTTTCAGAGGTCCACCCTCGCAAGGAGCTCACGAGCACTCTCCTGCGACGCCGTGCGGATGGCGTGGAGATGAGCGACGTCGCTGACCCCTCGTTCGGGGTGAAGCCGATTGTCGAGCGCGGCCCGAGACAATGGCCCGGCATTGACGTCGCGCTGCTGGACTTGCCTCGCGATGACGGCACTGCGAGCGAAACCTTTATCAAACCGGGAGGTCGGTTGGCATGGTGATGAGCGCAAACCCCCCTCAGAGGCGACCTCGGCCCCGCGTTCTCGGCCAGTTTTGATGTAACGAAAACTTGTGGTCGCCGCAGGGTCTATCCACTGCACGGCTGATTTTAGTGCAGACATGTTGTACTGGCCCAGGGCTAGCCGAGGTCACCTGTTCGTGTCTAACGTTTCTTTTGCTGNAGCAGCGGCGGATCCGCCGTTTCCACTGGAACTTTACCGATAAAAAACCGAAGGTGGAAAAACTCTTTGCCGTGTGTTTAGGAACGCTGCAAGTGACCGCGGTTGCGTTGTAAAAATTTTTCGCTGTTGAGCTTTCCTGGAAATGAAGTGAAACTTTTGAAGAAAGTTCTGATTTCTCTTGGTGAGTTACGTTAGCCACCGGGGCCACTGGGTAGTGCCCCCACCATTTTTTGGACAACCCCAAATTTTGTTGTGACCAGAAAAATTTGTTTTGAAAATATAATAAAGACAAGTCTTGCTCCCTGAAAATGATGTATTTTGCCCCCCTAGACTTAAAACCTGGCTCCAGTTCAGGGGCGGACTTATAGAAGATCCCGATGGTGAAATTAAATTCCGTATCATGACTGGACATACATGCAAAAATAACATTGCCGCTGAAACTGTAGCCTTCAAGTTGCAGCGCTTGGCTTGATTAAGAACCGCCACCTGATAACCACGGAAATTGTGGATTTTCCACTTTTCCCAGTCTCTCAAGACCAAGCGCACAAGTTGAACGCGACTTCTTCCTCTTTCTTTCAGACTCGGTTCACACGCTCAGCACGACCCTCCCGCACACTACTGTCGCGTCACAAAGAGACGCCGTTTTCGAGAAGTACCGCGAAACACACGCGTGCGCCGCGGATAATATACAGAAAAGCGAACAGTCGGCAGCGCAAGCCGAGAGCAGATGGAAGCGCAACTGGGAAGAGTCGATTGAGAACGTCAGGAACTTGTACCGTTAGATGGAAAACCATTTCAGAACGACACGCCATCCATCGTTTCGATCGATTTTAGCGCTTTGTTTTGTCTGAATAAAAAAGCTTATGTTTGTTATGCATTTTTGTCTCTGTACTCGTTGCTTGACGTAGAGTACCCAGGCTGCAGTTAAACCGTGCACATCTCCAGTGTTCCTCTAAAAAATTTTACACTGAGCAAACGTTTGTTTTAGTGAGCGTAAAAAGGCTGAGTTAACTCTTTATCAAGTTGCGAACAAAGTACACATTTAATTTAAAAATCTCCTTGTTTTCGTGCTTTTCCAATTTTTTAGAATGTTGCAAGTGCGCGAGAATGAGATCCCACTGCACAAACGGTTGGTTTGGTGGTACTGCGCACTGGTTTGGTGGTACTGCGCACTGAGGGGAACACTGGTGTTCTCTCATCTACAGACCTGCTGAACATCGCCCATGGTTATTCCCTTAACCTTGCTCCGAGGCGACGGCTGTTTCGACACTTCCGGATCACACACTTCTAAATGTTACGTTTGAGTTTATTTTGGCGACAACATGTATCGTTGTGACCGTACCGGCGACGCGCAACCCAGAAGAACATAAATACAGAGCGAAACGGTGAATAAAAAAAGCTACTGAGTCACGCGGTCAAGTTGCGCTGTGCTCGGGGGCTGCACTTCGGGGCCGTGAATGTGTTTCCTGGCGCGTTCTGGCACAGTTTGCGACAACACATTACCCTTCGTTGAGCGTTGAAAAGGAATTGCGAATGGAAACAACAAGGCCGTTCGTCTGGCGTGCTGGCTTTATACAGTGGCACGCGGGTAAAGCTAGGATCGGCTATACACGCTGAAAACCGTGCACCTCAACGACGACAACAATTTTTTGCTTACAACAAGAACAAAATCGTGCCGTGACAAGTGGACTCAGGTCGCTTTGAGATATGAATGACAAAACAAGAGTTGTACTATTGTGTGTGTGGCTCAGCCAGTGCTACTTTATCTCAATACTGTACTTAAAATGAAGTGATAATCGCAACGTCGCACAGGCAGTGATGACACAATTATTAATCTGAGGCAAACGCACGAAGACTTTCAGGTATTTAACTCTCTCGAGCAAAGTTTGCGCCAATAAAAAACAGAAGTAAACCGAGTACCGTTTGCGCTTTCCCCACAACGACAGCCTGCGCTTTCCCCACAACGTTTGCTGTGGTGATTCCCCTGGAAGAGTTTCGCAGTCCTATCGAAAACGACACGTCTCCGCCGTCGCAGTCTTTTTGTTTGGGCAACGTCGAACATAAATACATCTTGTATAAACGAAGCAATACATCTCACTGACGAACAACGACGACCACTTCTTGTGACGCTCGTGGCGACGTCGGCGTCACGCGTCGTTTAGCGCACGTCTTTGCAACGTTAGTCCTCCATCGCCCTTGTCCCACTCTGAACCGGACGTGAGGTAACCGGTAACGTAGACGCGCCTGACCGCTTCCTGTGCAATATACACGTGGTAGAGGTCTGTCGCTCAGTTGTGGCTCGCCATCAGGATCTTGGTGACGAAGTTGACAATGGCGGAGGCAGGTTGTTCCAGGTCGAGTTCCGCGAACAAGTGGCAGCTGTTTTCAGCAACTCCTCCTTGCTTCTTGGCGACAAAACCGAAAACCCTGGAGACACAAGAACGCAGAAACGTTAGAAGCGATTGAGGCGTTCGCCTGCCTCCCCTGAAACCTACGAAAGTAACTTTATTCACCATAATTTTGTATATTTCGGAAAACAACATTCGCGATAGGTCAATTTGCCGTCCTTTATTTTGGAACATACTTAATCTTTCTTACAGCAGTGAACCCAAAATGAGACTTGACTACCTACCCAATATTACTGAAATCGCTCCCCCCCTAACCTCACTGGCTGGATCGCGTCGTTTCATTCGAGATATCCAATAAGGTGGAAGAGCCTGGGTCGCTAGTACCCGATTCGGGTTGCCACATTCCGAGCTGAATAAGCTTCATTACTACAATCTGCATTGCTGTTCTGATCGACACCAGCATTAGCGAAAAAACAGATTTTACATCCGAGCGCACTTGTCAGCGAACTACGACAGGTCGATAGTCCCCGATGCAAGCGATAACTGACCTTGCGTCTCTGGGACCTTTACTGCCGGAAGCGTCCCATCTTCTGTTGTGGGGTTCACGGCTGCTCGGGTCCATGCCGCAGAAAGTTAGGGATGCGGTGGGGTAGTGACGTCGGAAGAAGATTCTGTTGCAACATGCAGATGGTTGTTGGGGTTGACCAGAAGAAGGCAATAAAAGTGCACGAGAAACACGTACTGTTTCCAGATAGACACTGTAACATCGTTTGACAACTATTGGGGGGACAGATACAAATGTTTAATATATTAGGTCCGACAAAGCTTATAGTTGTGACGGGGTTGCTTTTCGAGTTGCCGTGCTGGCCTGTCGATCGAATTCTCTGGGGAGGAGTGGATTTAAAAAACACTCTTACTTCAAACGGTCTATCAACCTCCCACGAGACACACAATAAAAACTTTAAACGCCTTGAACATTTGATAACAATTTCAGATCTCTACTCCATGTCGCAAGATCACTCGGTTTCATTTGTGAAGAAACAAATGCCACTTTGTTGTAACCACGATCTTACTTTCGAGCGTTGTCCGTGAGTGTAATTCCTTGCGGTGACACTTTGAAGTGAACTATTGATGTTTTTATCGCTTGTCCGTCAACTTGCGTCACTTCTCTCATTGCGCGTTCGATCGCCTGGAATGCACATAAGATCGATTAAAATCGGCGTGGAATTGATCGCGGAACCGACTTTTCATTTGCAATTCCACTTCGGACAAAGCGAAGTTCCCATTTTTTCAAGCAAGACAAGCAATTATGGAAGCCCGTGGTGGCTGCGGCTTTGCACGCTGAGCTGTTGTTGCGGATTCAATCAGAAAGGATGAGAAAACAAACCGCACCACGCTTGGACATCAATTGCTAAACGCGTAATGGCATACGGGAACTCCAAAAAAATGCTTTCAAAATTTCTGACAAACATTTGTCACAGGGGCACTCCCCGGTTCTGCTCCAACACCCGAAGCGAAACGTTCGCACTGAAGAATAGACGTCGATGTACTTGACGCTTTGAGTAAAAGCAGCGCCCGGCGGTGCTCACCTCTGGTCCAGTCAGCGATTCGGTGTCGGCGGAGCCGATGTAAAGGACGTTGCAGGCCGCGCCCTGTCGCAAAAGGTCGGCGGCGGAATTGGAGATCTCCTGGCTGCTTTGCACAGAGCCGGGCCGTGACCGCACCTCCATGTCTGAAACATTGCATTGGCGCTGCGTAAGCCTTCTGGCGACGGCTAAGTCGGAGCTGCGCGTTTGCGGAAACCGAAAATCGGTCGTTAGCCGTAACTTTCCCGGACAAAGAAATAACGCATTGGCGCACTGAAAGTCATACGATTGCTGAAAAATATCTCCGGATGCTCAACGCATCGATGATAAAACGGCAGCCGAGTATTTCAGTGCATCGGACTTCATTGCAATTCGCAACAAAAAATCTGCCCAAGTGAGTTTTTAGTATCGTAAAGACGGCAGCGGGTGAACGTTTCAGTCACATGCAGTCACGAAAGCCAAAAAAAATACCATCAACCAGCAGGCAACAACCCTTCAGTGAGGTGCACAGAACGCGTTAGCAAACACACTTACTTTCGTTTGGTATGATCAGCTTGCACGGCAATGCCAAAGGCGTGATTGAGTGTTGGTAGATAAGCGCAGACAGGCTGCCGAACACGGGTTCGTTCGCGCAACCCTTCAGCTTGACGCCGCGCGAGCTGGGTTCGATTAAAAAGTGCCGGACGAGCTCATTGTTGATGTCAGCTGCGCAAACAAGACAAAAACGACGGTAAGTAAGCTGTTAATACAACATCCAAATACCTTCTAAAGCTTTCTCACACTAGCAGAGAATGAAGCCACTGGCGGCTCGCGTGCAGCGCTATCTGCGACAAACTCCACGGATTTCGTCGCGAAACAGCATCCACGCAGATACTCACTTCCAGGCTTGACCGTGGCGAGGACTGCAGGCGGCACCTCGTTGACCTTGAGTGCAAGCCCGAAAGCACCGGGGTAGCATCTGCTGTCACGCACCACGAAACTTCCAGGAGGTCGGTTGCGAAGCATGGCATGAGCCTGTCACGAAAAATCCAGCCTTTCAGAAACCGATCATACTTAACTTCATTTTTTTTCTTTCTATATGCGTTTCATATTATATGCTTTATATATTACTCGAATAGTGAAAGAATTCATTGCGGGTGTATTGGTATTCGCGTATTTTTTTCTTAAAAAGGCGTCATTGGTTGAGCGCAACTCTTCCCAAAATGCATTGCAGTTATTGTCACAGAGGAAGAAAATTTGCAGCACCGCAACTCACCTGTTCTCTCGTTATGTCAGGCTTGTACCAGTAAGACGTAGTGTCCCGGATGAACTTGGGTGGAGAACCACCGCTCAATCCAGAATGAGCAAACTCCTGGGCGAGTTTTTCGACGTCTGCAAAAACAGATGATTACTTTGACAATGAATATGGCAGGGCCAGCTCATACAGCCATAAAAGCACAACGCGTTGGGCCGTCGATCAAAAGCTATCAACACTTACGAACGATAATAGCATGGCGTCATCTTCACCTCTCCTTTGACATCACTCGCCAACTGACCAAAGGAGTAAAGCATTCTAAGAGCAAACGAATTTGACAAAACAGCGGCATGTACTTCGCGTACAAGGCTAGCTGATCAGGAAAGCTCATCACGTCTTTTCAACACTTGAGATAGCGCAGCTCTGCACTCTGTGTTTTCACTTTTCCACTACAACGTGAACACAGCCCAGTGCCCACAGACTGTTGACGTCTTTGAAACTCATGTTCAGCGGAGTGGTTACCTGACACAGACGAAGAGCTAGTTCTGCCGGAAATCGGGCTGTTCAGGCTTCCCTCGTCGCCAGACGACATTCCGTGATGACCCGGGAACACTGAAACAAACAAAACAACGTTCTTTCCGATCTCTTCGCAAGCATCCAACAGCACACGCGGTTGGCTGTTGCTGATGCAGTACGTCAGACGATTATCTACTGCGTCTAGGTAACGAACCTTGTCTGTCGTAAGCGGACAGCTGACTTTCGCGCTTGCCGACTGCGTGCGAAAAGGTGTACGGTGCGGTCCCAGATATGGGAGATCCGGCCGAGTGCGGTGACGTTTGGGATGTTCCCCCCAGGTATCCACTGCCTGCTGCAAGAAAGAAAAGTAAAGATTCAGGCTCCTTCCGTTTTGTAAACGTTCTGCGACACTGCCTAATTCGTACACAGCAACTTGTGTAATAAAACACTTAAATCAAACTCGGGACTTCGATGTGCTTTAAACAGCTTGCAGGTGCGACTAAGCGTCTGTTGCGAAAATCAACTTTAGAAGGGCGATTCATTTCATCGGATGCTCACGATTCTTAGCTCTGTGTACATTGCACAGAACAAAAGATTCCTTCAGATAGGTATGCGAGATTCTAATGAACATTTTCGCTGCGCAATTAGCCACAAGCAATGGGTTTGCGGTTAACCTTCACAGATAGCGGCGAGCAGTAAAGCGATAATCAATTTACGTAATTGTTCGTTCAATTTGTGGTGTGGGTAAAGACTGTCCATTAACGAACATGTGCTCTGCAATAATCACAGCACGGCACTTACGATTTGCTTGTTCATCACTCGAGCTGAGTGTTCAATCAAGCGGCACGTACGTTTGTGTTGAACGCATCACACACGTTCAAATTTCGGAACATTACGAAACTAGCGTTGCGTCAGAAGAGTCAACTTCGTTCCAAGCGATGCTGACAGCTTCGCCAAAAACATTTGCGCTAACCCGTTTTCTGCACCTCACTAAGAGAGACAAATGTGCGATACCTGACGGGAAGAGAGTCGATGCTACCTTCCACGACACAAACGACATATTGACTTTATTCGCGATACGAAAGCTTTGCGCACGAGATTAGCGTCATTCACCTGTTGATGAGCTTCGCACACTGCTTCCCGAAAGCCTGGATGACTCCTTCGGAGGCAGGGGTGGGTTTCCGAAGCGCGAATGCGACGCACTTCCGTCGGACAAAAGGGAATCGTTGCTTCCGGTCAAGCTTCGCGTCCCGGACGGGGAAACCCCGCCAGAGCCAGACGCCGGCGGCGTGAGCGACGAACCGAACGGCGGGAGTCCCGGGCTCCTGAAGTCAGGCGAAGCGACGAGAGGACTCGAGCCTCCGTTGCTCAACGCGTGCATCTTGACGCTGCCGTTGCTCATCGAAGGAGCTTGCTGGCGATTCGGGTATGGTGCGCTTATTCCGGTGGTAGTTTGATGGATGCCCGGCTCCGCATTGAGACCATGAATGTTCTCCTGCGTTTGTAATGCATTGCACTCATGCACACCTGACCACATGAAGAAAGCCGCACCCACGCTTCGTACAACTCATACCGGGCACAGGTCGGCAAACCTGGTCTACGACAGTGCTCTTCAACCTTTTTGTCATCGTGGAACCCCTGATATACTTCGCGTTTGTCATGGAGCCCCCATTAACAAAAAATCAAACAATCACGAATTTCTTGTAAGAAAATAAAATTTTAGTTATTACACACTTCAACAAATAAACAGTTATTACAGAAG